>VFQQ010000635.1_pt1 | contig 64402 bp, 116 predicted proteins | sample 3512341 | NCBI WGS metagenome assembly VFQQ01 (sample SAMN10412373, study PRJNA504923) | tailings metagenome | isolation source: Relicate 2 Philex TSF1 revegetated site | place: Philippines: Tuba, Benguet | collected 2017-08-29 | reverse complement strand
ATGCCGCGCGGCTGTGCGCCAAGAGGGCTGCCTCGTGCTGCCCTGCTGCCACTAAGAAGGGGCTCCTCTGCAGTTGGTGCGCTGAACTCCTGCACGTGCTGCCTGCCCTGCTGCAGGTGGATCTGTCGGGCGAGGAGGTGCAGGCCGCCTTTGACCTGCTGGACACGGGTGGGTGCCTGGTGCCTTTGACGTTTCATTGCGATTGCCGGCTAGTAGTGATGTTTCGTTACGGATCGCCTGGTTGCTCAGTAGTGCTATCTTCTCACACTACCAATGCTTGCACGACCTGCTGGACACGGGTGGGTGGGCTGGGTGGTTCCTTGATATTTGGGGTTCCTTGATGTTTCGTGACGGATTGCCTGGTTGGTTGCTCAGCAGTGCTATCACTACAGTAGCTGCACGCCCTGCTGGACACGGATGGGCGGGCTGGGCGGTTGATTGGTTGTTCGCCGTGGGCGCCGGTTGGATGTCTTGGTGGGCGCCCCTGTGGTGCATGCATCGGGAGGGATGCAGTGGAGGGGTGTGCAAGCCGCTGGGTGCCATGGCTGGGGATGCAGTTGCTATTCGATCTGCTTGACCTGAACGCTGCAACTGTTTCTCCCGCGCCCCCTGCTGCAGACAAGAGCGGCACGCTGGACTTTGGCGAGTGGGTGGAGTGGTGGCTGCAGAAGCAGCGCGGGTACGCGTGGCAGGACGGCGGCAAGCCGCCCTCCAGCTAGAGCCTCACTGCTAGACGCTTGTGCAAAGCAAGCAGTCGGGGGCATGCACCAGCCCTCGACTACAGGAGAATACCGCAGCTGGCCACTCCCGCTGGCACCTTGCTGGCGCGTGCTGCGTGCCTGCTCGCCACTTTTGATGTAGTGCAGCTCTGAGGAGCGCTAACAACTCCCTCGCTGCAATGCCACCATGGAATGCCTTTTTTTCCGCGCATGAACGCCACAGAACACACGCCTCCCTGTACCGGAACCCCCTTGGATTGAGTAGATACTTGACTCTGATACTGCCCAAAACTCAATGCCCCAGACCTCATGCCCCCATTCACACCGCTTCTTCGCTCCCTGCTTTTTTTGCTCAGCCCGCTGCTGCGTCACCCCCATTCTGTTCCCCTGCTCTCTGCCCAGTTACCTAACTGGCACTTGTAAAGCTTCAACATGGAAGGAAACCTTGCATGAGCATTCGAGATGCTGGACAAAGGGTAGGCAGTGCTGACGAAATGCTATGAAATGGCTTCCACCGCTGGCGGCGGCAGCAGAGCCCCGCTGCTCCCTGGGCTGCCCCCGCCCGCCGCCCCTGCCAGCCGCCGGTAGCAGGCATAGCAGAGCACCTGGGGCACGTGCGCTGAAGCCTGCTGCTGCTGCAGCCGCTGCACTGCTGCTGCCAAGCCGTCGGTACCTGGGGGCCGCAGACCCTCAGGCTCTTCCAGCTGCTGCTGCTGCTGCTGCTGCTGCTGGGGTTGCGACGCATTGCCGCCCTCGCCGCCTCGATCCGCTGCTGCTGCCGTCGCCACTGCCGCTGCTGCCCCTGCCGCGCTGCCGCTGGCGCTGCTGCTGCTGGGCTCTGCCGCCGGCAGCATGCCGGGCTGCAGTACCACGAACACCTTGCCCCCCAACCGGAGGTGGCAGTGAGGGCAGGCCCGCTCCTCATCCACAACCACCTGTAGGGCAGGTTGGACAGCAGCAGGCATGGTGTCGGTCACAGCATGCTGGGGCGCAAGCGGTGAGAGCGGCACACATGAGCCGGGTCGGCAGGCCATGGCACAAGCAGGCACACTGGGTAGCAACACAGCGGCAACTCGGCGTCTTTGCAGGCACTCGTATGCATGCGCCAAGACTGTGTTCAGTTCTCCCCCAGGGTTGTGTGCACGTGTCGGTTTCATGGCCCTGAAACCACAACAATTGTTGTTCTTTCAGTTCTCCCCGCACCCGCCGGTCCTGCGCGTCACACAGCGTGCCCGTGGCGGCGGCCAGCCGGGAGCGGTGCAGGTTCTTCACCAGGCAGCTCTGCGGTGAGCGTGGTGTGGAGCAGCAACAGTTTATGAGGTGGCTTCGATCGGTTCCATTGGAGCCTTCATGTGCCTCTCTTCCCAACAAGCCGCTCCATGTCGTATGTACGAACACAAACGTCATGCCTCCCCAACACAACTCAAACCAAGCTTTTGCCTCACCACACCACCCAGCTTTATTCGTGCCCTGCTGCGCCTGCTGTGCCTGCCCACCTGGCGGCGCCGGTGCAGGCGGTCCCGCATCATCGGCGCCAGCACCGCGGCGGCGGCAGCCAGCGGCATGCCGGGTGGCAGGGCCTGCAGCACCTCTTGCGGGTCCAGATGGTCGCCTGCAGGGAGAGCAGACGAGACAAATGCTCAGTGCAAGTGGGTGGAGAGCTGAACGGCCCCAGCTGGGCGGGAGCAGGCACACCGGCGCAGCTGCCGACGTGCAGGTAGTGCGGGCCTGCTAGCGATGCATGTAGCCTTGCATGCAATTGGTGACCGCACAGCTTGCAAGCGGCCCTTGCGGGGGGGTACTGCCCTATTCCTGCGCTCAAACAGCTGCCAGGTGTGGGCACCCACCCAGCGCAGCAATGAGGTAGCAGGCGTCGTCCCAGCGTGGCTCCAGCCCTGGGCCCGGGTCGAGCAGCAGGTGCAGCAGCGCCCTGCAATGAGCGAGGCCCCACAAAGGCTGTCACACTTGGTCGGACGGCGGGTAGCTTTGCAGGCACTGCCACTGAGGGTTGGCGCAGAGTCACGCGGCGCAACCCTGCCATTTACTCGCATGTGGCCAGCAGCAGTCAATTGCTGCCGGCGGCAACAGCAGATGTCGCAGCACTGCGCAGGGCGGTGCGCAGGTAAGCCAGGCGCAGTGATAGCCAGGACACAACAGAGGGCTGTGCTCCAACCACCGCCTCTGCCATTTGGCCTCACCGGTAGTCTGAGGGCGGCAGGTGCGCCTGTGCATAGGCCTCTGCCGCCGCCACATCGTGCAGCGTGAGGGCTAGCAGGCGCAGCGCGGCCATGTGGTCTCCCAGCTGAACAGAGCAGGAGGGAAGGCAAGGAGGTACGAGGGAGGTTGAGCGGGCAGGTGGCGGAGGCAACGAATGGGCGGGCAGATGCTCTGGAGGGCTGCCTGCCACACGGCCACCGAGCCACCAGCGGCCGCCACACAACGGCAGCGGCGCACACAACAGCATTCCCACACAGCCTGCCTTGTTACCTTGGAGTGCAGCACCACCAGCTCCTCATGCAGGCCGCTGCCCTGCAGGCAGCTGAGCACCGCCCCTGCATCGTAGAGCGACGATGCCTCCAAGTGCGCCCGCAGGCGCAGGCGCATGGCATCCACTGGGCTGGCCCCCTCCCAAGGTTCCAGACTGCCTCCGCTGACCAGCGCGGCAGTGGATGCGCGAGACAGGCGGCGGCGCGGCGCGCCCTGGCCGCCACCCGCGCTGCCGCACCGCAGCGGCGTGCGGCCCTGGCCCTGGCCCTGGCCGCCCGCGCTGGAGCGGCGCGTTGCGGTGCGGCGCAGCGGGCTGCTGCCCGGGGGCTGCGGCGAGCGCAGGGCCGGCTCCGCACGCAGGATGGCTGCGGCCAGCTGGGTGGCAAGCTCGGTGTGCAGTGCGGGGTCGCAGGCTGCGGCGCTGTTGCCGCCAGCCACAAGGTGCGCCAGGTATTGCCATCGCACATCTGAATCGGCTGGCAGCAGCGGCAGCACGGCGGCCGGGGTGAGTGCCCGAGCGGTCAGAACAGCCAGCGCCGTGGGCTGGCTGGAGCCCAGCAGCCACGGGATGTAGCCAACCAGTGTGGCCTCTGGGCAGGCTTCCGGATCCCGCAGCAGAGCGGCGGCAGACTCGAGCGCTTCCGCCCGCTCCGCCGCCTGCACAGCGGGCTCAGCAGGCACCGCCAGCTGGCCGTCTGCCACCTGGCGCCAAACGCGCAGCGCCGTGTCGGCCGCGCCGCACGCAGCGTGCAGCGTGGCCAGCGCATGGTGCCACTGCTCCGCCTGCAAGGGTCACGGTGAAAAGGCACGGCTTAGTATGCCCAGCCCAAACACCCTGGCATGCTTAGCAACCCACATTTTAGCACACCCGAACTTGTGCACTGCTTACTACTGCTATCGCTGTGGCGTGCCCAAATGCTGTCGCCCCACCTGCAGGCGTGGCGCCACCGCCGCCACGTCCACCTGATTGGGTATTGCTGCAAAAGCCGCCACTTGGCGAGCGTCCCCCAGATCTGCCAGCAGCAGCAGAAGCAGGGTGTCTACGCCTGGTAGGCAGGCCACGCCATCCAACATGCGCACCTGCGTTGCACAGGGGTTGGGTGCACAGCGGGATGAGCAGTGTAAACAAGCTGTGGCCACAGCCTGCGCAGCACACTGTACACCCACACCTCACTGGTGGGCAGCAGGGAGGGAATGCTGCACAGCAAGAGCATTTATGAAGCAGTAGGTGATGCTCAGCTGCGAACCACCTGCCCATCCACATAAAGCCCAATAAACCACAACAGCAAGGGGGTTCAGGGCGCACCCTGAACAGGTACTGAGCCAGCGCCTCCCATGCCTGCCGCTGCAGCCGCCTGCGCTGGTCCTGCACAACCTGCGCTAGCCGCTGCGCATCGCTCAGCTGCTGCCCGGCCTCGGGCGGCTGCATGCCGCCATTCTGCCCTGCAGGCTGCTGCGCCCCGGGTGGCAACTCACTGCCCTCCTGCTGCTGCTGGTGCTGCTGCTGCTTGCCGCCACCAGCCAGGGGCGGGCTGGCGGGTGGCGACTCAGCCCCGCCGCTGCTGCTGTCCAACGCAAACAAGCTGCTGCGGCTGCTGCCGGGTGGCAGGCCTGCGGGGCTCACAGGCCCGCTGCTGCCATTGGCGGGCCGCTGCGGCTGGTTCCTGTCCAGCTTCCGGTCGATCAGTGCCTCCAAGCTGGGCAGCGGGGCGTGCAGGCCCCAGTAGCGCTGGTGGGCGGGCACCTGCGGGGCTCAATTGCCAAGGTGCAGTTTTGGGGTCATTCACCACCACAATCAAGCCAGTGCACTTGGGCTGGTTACCCTGGTGAGTCTCAGGTAGGCATGGCCATCTTGCCATTGTGCAACACGATCAGCGGGCTGCATGCAGCACGCAAGACATGGCAGCTTGGGAACCGTGCAGCAGCAGCAGCACGCACACGACCCAGCTAGCGCACCTGCTGCGCCCAGGGGGCGGTGTAGCTAGGGAACAGCGGGAAGAGCTGAGCGGGCTGGAAGGTGTCGGGGCTGCAGCGCTCCAGGCACCCCACTGCTTCTTCAAACCGGCACTCTGCAGATGGGCGGCAGCAGCTAAGAGTTGAGAGGCAGCTGGGAACGTGCAAGGGCAGCGCCACAAACCAAAGAGTGCAGGCAGGGTTGCCAAGCAGCTGCCACAATTGCCCACCGCCGCGCGAGCAGCCCCGCTACCCACCGTGCAGCAGCAGCAGCGCCGCTTGCGCCGCGGCCGCCTGCGCCCAGGGTGCCCCCTGGCGCAGCCCTCCCTCTATCAGCTCGAGCGCTGCTTCCAAATGACGCTGGCTCAGCAGCTCCCGAGTCTGGTCTGCCGCCGAAACCGGCAGGCACAGCCAGACAAGTCGCCGCCCCGCCACCGCCACGCCGCCGCCGCCGCCCCATACCACTGCGCCGCTGCCGCTGCCGCTGCCTGCCGGCCCCGCCGCCGCGCCTTCTGCCGTGGCGGCATACAGCGGCTGGCCGGGCAGCGGGCGCAGCGTGGGCCCAAACCCTAGCCGCTGCACCTCACTGCCGCTCTCCCTGTCGAAGACGTGGATGCCTGCCTCGCTGACTACCAGCAAAAAGGCGCCAGAGGCAGCCAGGGCGCGGGGAGTGGCCCCCAGGCTCTCAAGCGGTAGCGCGCTGCCCACCGGGTTGCCGGCAGCGTCGACCACAATGCCGGCGGGGCCCTGTAGATCGTGGCGTGGGGCGAAAACAAGCAGGTCAGTAGCAGAGGTAAGGCGTGTAGGGCAGGGCAATGAGTGAGGAGGCTGGAGTGCGCCACAGGGATGCAGCAGCTGCAATGGCACATGAATGCGAGGCAGCAGCATTCGCACAGCAGGAGAAGCAGCAGGTCAGCAGCAGCAGGCCAGCAGCAGCAGCAGCAGCACAGCAGCAGAAGGCAGCAGCAGCAGCAGCAGCAGGTCGAGACGGCGGCGGGAGCGGCAGCAGCAGCAGCAGCAGCGGACAGCAGCCCACCACTACCAGCATTTGACACAAGCAGAAGGCAGCAGATACAGCAGCATCAGCATCAGCGGCCAGCGTCTCACCACCACCAGCAGTGCGCGCCCCAGGTCTGGCATGGTGGCCAACATGGCGGGCGAATAAGCCAGCTCTTCGGGCACGCTGAACAGCTCCCGCCACTGCTCGCCACCACCGCTGCCACCGCTGCGAGCCGCTGCGCCGCTGCCGGGCACTGGACCGAAGGGGGAGACCAGCAGGTATCGCATGCCAGCACAGACCGCCAGCTGGCCACCCACCCAGCCCATGCCGTGCACGGCTGTTGAGCTGTCTGGCACATCCGCCTGCGCCAGCAGCTGCGCGTGTGGCAGCGCTGAGGGGCTGCCGCCGCTGCTGCCGCTGCCGCCAGCGAGGATGGGCTGCAGCTCGTAGACGACAAACCTGCACCAGAAGGCAGCTAGAGCCGGGCGGGCGTCAGCTGTTACGCCGCCAACCTAGTTGCAGCTGCGAGGCAGCAGCGGGATACGCACAGCGACTGCGTGCCTGTGACCCGGCAGATGCGGGAATGGGTGCAACACTCTCCAGTGCAGCACCCCAACAGCAGCGGCTGCGGCCGGATGCCTACCTGAGCGCTTTCTTGCTGGGCTTGAGAGCGACGGCGAGGCGGGGCGGGCGCCCTGGTGGCGTCGCAATGCATGTGGCCACCGCATGCCTGCAGCAGGGCAGGGCCGGCATCTTGCTTCGACTGCGAACATGCAAGGCTGAGCAGCACGTACTTCGCCGCACCGTCAGCGGCGGTATATGCAGCAGCAGCATGGCAGTGAGGTACACCCGGCAGCACCTGCCGTGCTGCAGTTTGGACTGGCTCAGCTCACCGCAGCGGCAGGGGCCGTCCCTCCAGAGAATCGCCATCCAGCAGGAGCACGCTGCCGTCCTCGGTTAGCAGAACCAGCAGGGTAGGGCCGCCGCTGCCGCTGCTGCCGCCCAACGAGGCCAGGTGGTGGATGCCCACGATCGCCTGTACACACAAATAAAGTGGCTGCAACCTGTTTTCTTCAAGGAAGTGTAAGCCGGCTGAGCACGGACTCCTACAGCAGTAGCAGCAGCAGCAGCAGCGGCAGCAACATCCAGCAGGCGGCAGCGGCGGCGCACCCGCTTGGCGGCGTGCTTGCGGGCGGCCAGGGAGGCCCTGGCGCCCTGGGAGGCCTGGATCGCGTGCTCCTCCAGCACGCCGTCCTCTAGACCAAGGTAGAGGCGCTGGCCGCTCGCCGACAGCGCCACGCTAGTGATCGCGGGCCCCGTTGCGCCGCCTTGATGCCTTCGATCCAGCAGCAGGGCGGCCGTGAAGGCCGTGCGCCGGTGGGCCTCCATCCAGGGCCTGCCGCTGCGTCTGCCGCACACTGGGTGTCACATAGGGCGCACAGGGCACTCAAGCGCCGCGGGAGTGCCACCGATCACTTGCTAGGCAGAAGGTGAAGCGTCAGAAAGCGATGCATCGTCTGGCCAAGCTGCCGCCGCCGCTGCCGCCCGCCCGGCTGGCGGGCGCCGCCGTTTGGGGGTTTGTTATTGTTATGGAGCAACCTTGCTGCATCCAGGGCAAGTATTCTCTCAGCTGAACGTCGAGAGGCCACAGCAGAGGCCGCCATGGACCGCGTGAACAGGGGTTCACGGACCATGTGGCCGGCATGCCGACGGCACACCACACGGCGGTGGCCAGGGCATGGGAGTGGGGTGCTGCGGCGTGGCATGCACTGCACCAGGCATCGGAGGCTGCCAGGCAGGCGTGCCCCTATGCGCTCGCAGTGCGTGTGGCTGAGGCAGCGGTGCAAGCGGCACACACGCTCTCGGCACAGCGGCAAGCCTCGCGCGACGGCTGATGCGAGTCCCAGCCAAGTAGTGTGCGTTCACTTGCAGGCTGCTGCATGGCTATACGTGGCTGCAGGCTTCTGCATGCCTATGAGCTTCAGGAAAGTGGCGTTGTGAGAACACGGCAATTGAGGTGGGCAACAGGCAGACGCCCTGGCATGAGCGCAGCGCAGGGTTGGTGGGGCCAGCAGGGGCGAGGGGAGATGGGCAGTCATGCTGGATGGCAGCCAGGCTAGTGGGGATGTGTCCTGAGTCTGCTGGGTTATGGTGTCACCACAGTCATCCTCAGTAAGGCAGTAAGGCAGCGTGCGAAGACTGTTACTCACTTGTGAGACATTTGAAGTGTCAAAGAAGCATTGCATACGTGGCAAGCCTGCCGACGCCCGAGACGACCACCATTTGGCGTCTGGGAACTTGCTGCTAAGGAAGTTGCACGCCCGAGTAGTGCTGCATACAATCACTCACATGTTCCAATCTCTGAGACGTGCTTGCAGCCTTGCCTCCACCAGAAGCTGCGCTGCTGCCGTCGCACAGCGCGTGCGCTGCGACCCGCTCAGGTGATGCCGCTGGCCCGCCCGCAGCTCAGGCGGGCACTGCCGCAAGCTCATACCGCTAAATTGCATCGACATAGACGGATACATTCTGGGTTCCACAAGGCAGCGACGCCCTGCAACGCCGGGAGAGGAGGCCGTCGAACAACCCTGAATACATGGCACGCGCGCTGCTGATCGCAGTTGCCGCCCTTTGCGTGATCTACAAGGTGCAAGGTATGCGCACGCCGGCTTGGGTGGCCCGTTGTACACGCAGCCGCGCCTGCGCCTAGCTGACCGTGCAGCCCATTGCTCGCTGGTCCCGTCCACTTGCAGGGGCTCCAACGGTGAGCGCTCAGCGGCGGAATCAGCGGGGGCCGAGTGCAGAAGCATGTACCGCCGCTGGCCCCCACGTCGCCGCTGCTGCCGCCGCCGCAAGAGCTGCGGCAGCAGCTGGGCTATGTATGCTGTGTGTTCTCATGCCAGCCAGTCAAATGGCTGCCAGGTTGTCGAACAGCTGCCTGCCTCTCTTGGCACCGCAGTGTGGCCTTGTCAATGGCACGGTGACGGGCTTGGATGCTGCCGCCGGCGAGTGCGTCCCATGCGCCGATGCCTCCTGCATCGACTGTGCCGCCGACTATCAAAAGTGCACCCAGGTAACGCTTAATAGGTGCCTATGTCAGACAAACGAAATGCATACCACCCGCAGGGCGTGCTGCAGTAAGCCGTGTCAGCGACCTGAGCCGGCAGCGCTGCTGTTTAGCTCACCACCCCGCCTCAAGGAGCCCGTGCATGCAGTGCGCATTCCAAGCTGCGGGGCCCAGCAGCGCTAGAGTGATACCGTTCTACTTGTCCGCCAACGGCACCTGCGAGATGTGAGCAGTGTGGCAGACGCTTACGCCGATGCAGGCAGCTGTGGGTGGCAAGCAGCCTGGTGTGACCCGACCTGCCACACTCGTGCCCCTTTGTGATGGGATGACCCTCGGCTTCTCTGCTCCTGACTCGCTTGGCCCTGCAAGCCCAAGCCCTTCTGCAGCTGTGACCCGAATGCTGAGCTGGGATGCGATCTGGGCAAAGGGTGCAACCCCGACGGCACCTGCTTGGTAAGGCACCTGGCTGTGGCGGCTGGCATGTCAACATCGGCAGGAGCAGAACATGTACATGTGTGTGCTTACCCAGCGGTGATGCACAGCAGCCCCTGCTGCCCATACACCCTATCGCAGCACCATCAATGCCACTGCAGGCCTGTGATCCTTACACACGGCTCGTGGACGGCAAGTGTGTGCGGGTGAGCTTGTTGGTGGCTGTGCCGTTGTGCCACCCGAACTCAAAGGCGCGCCCCTGCAACTGACATTGGAGGACGCACACGGGGCTCGGGCAATGTCGGTTGCAGTGTGCCCTGAACCGTGTAGCGCCCTCCCTGCTGAACAGTGCCCCGACGGCTGCGCATCTGGGGACAGCAACAGCACGGCTCTGTGCAACGAGCAGGCCAAGTGCACTGCGTGCATTGAGGGCTATGCACTGACCGACGCTGGCGAGTGTGCTGCGGTGAGTGTGCCAGACACAGCCCGCAGCAACGGTCACTCGCTTACGGTGTGCAATCTATTCATAGTACCATTCAGCACGCAACACTTGTGCGCATTGCCACCAGTGAGGCTGCTCTACCAGCCCTCGCCCTGCAGCTCACATGTATCACCCATCTGCATGTCCCCCGTTGATTGCAGTGTCCCATGGACTGCGCTAAGTGCGACAGCAAGGACCCCACTGTCTGGTGAGCTACCAGGCAGAGCAAGCGCTCAGCATCCGTACAAGCACTTGCGCTTATGCCTGCTAATGCAGCTGCAATATGCACCCAAGCAACTGCATGGACCAGAATACGGGGGAGGTGGGGGCTCCATGCACTCTGTGGCTGCAATCGCTCACCCGCCTCTCGCCTTGCCACCCTCTCCCGCGACTGAAACTGTGCCGCAGCCTCGAGTGCGTGTCCGGCTATGGCTTGAATGGCACCTCCGCCGACGGCTGTGTGCCCTGCATTGACGACTTGTGTGGTGACTGCTCGTCAGCCTATACGCAGTGCAAGAGCTGCTCCGACATGAACTGGCTCAGCCCTGACGGCACTTGCCAACCGGTAAGCAGCCTTTGCCCGTACTACCCCTGGCCAACAGGCAGGCAGACACGAGTTTGAGTGCACGGCCATGAACTGCTCCGTCCACACTCCTCTGCTTTGCATGTGGCATCACAATGCCCAGAACACACAGCTATTTGGTGCTGCTAAGTGTAGCCACGCACTTTCTGTCCTTCCTGTGCAGATCGGGGACAACTGCGTCACTGCCAATGCGGACGGCAACTGCACCGAGTGCTTCTTCGGTGAGACGCGGCTGGAGTGTTGTGCTGAGCTGCATTTGTGTGCTAAGCTGCATTTATTCAATGTGGCTCAAAGCAATAAAGCAATAAGGGGGAGGAGACGCATGGCGAGGAACAGCCTAGCTTGTTATGAAGGCTCCCTGCTATTTCATGCGCACACTTGTTGCTCGGCTGGCTGGGCGGCCAGGATGTCACACCGCTGGCCAGCTCCGCCCCCATGTGCACCGCTTCTGCGCCTGCGCCAATGTCGACAGGCTATGTGGTCGTGGATGGCACCTGCCAGAAGTGCGACGCTGGTGACGACTGCGCGAAATGTGACCCCGCCAATCTCTCGGTGAGCACTGCTTGGGTGATGCAGCCACAGGTGATGTGCATCCTGGGCGGGAGGAGCCTATGGGAGCCGCACTAGCTGTGCCTGATTGCTGCTGCCGCATCATCGGTGCCAGCTACAGTCGGCCCCCAGCTGTGCCGCGCTTGCATCAGGTGGACTGGTGCACTGCACCCCAAGCCAGCCCATCACGTCATGTCATGGTCCCGCAGGTGTGCCTGTCTTGCGAGAACCCCAACAACATGACCGTGCTTCGGGACGGCAAGTGCGTGCCGCCATGCAAGGACACCAACTGCCAGACGTGCGCCAGCCCTGATGCCGACACGTGCGACGAGTGCTTCAACGGTGAGGCCTTGCCAAGTGGGGTTAGCCTTGCCAAGTGGGGTTGGCCTTGCCAAGTGCAGTGCCACACCTGTGCCGTGCAGCTGTGCAGTTGGCCCGTAGGGCGTAGTCCTGCACAGGTCCAGCTTGCCACATGCCAGCCGATGCCCCAACATGCAGCACCGCACATAGAAACCGCGCCTGCTGCAATTCACCCCCGCAACCCCGCAGCGTATGGTCTGGTGGACGGCAAGTGCGTGGCATGCATCGACGAGAGCTACAGCTTCGCTTGCGACGCGTGCGACGGCAACCCAGAGGTCTGCACGCGCTGCGCATCCACTTCCACCGGCCTCTACAGCCTGGTGGGCGGTCAGTGCATCTTCACACAGTTCCCACCAGCCGACTTCGCCGGGCCTGAGATGCTTGTGTGAAAGCGCCTTGCATGGGGTGGCTGAAGCACAGCAGAGCTGGTCAGGCGCAAAGCAGCCTGCTGACCAAGAAAAGAAAGTGTACATGCCGCCCACATCTATGCGTTGATATGCTTACCAAAGGAGAGGGCCACGGGTCCCCTAGCCCCTGGTTTTGATGCACATGCACTGCACACATTGTCATCCCCATGCATTGCCGCCGCATATGGCTCCAACAATGTTGCACTTGGCATCCATCCAATTTTTCGTTTTTCATTTCGTGACGTCAACTGCTGCTCAAGCACACCTGTGAGTGCTCAACAAAGCCGCCGCAGTTAGCCGGCATTGAGAGAGGCGAACTGAAGGGTCGTAGCAAGGGGAGCTGCAGCTGTGCACCTCATGCGTTCGTTCTCGCCTTGCTCCACGACCAGCTTGAGGCTTCATGTCACCACTGCCCGCCGTCACTCAAACCCAACTTGCCCGCCATGCGCCTTTCCTCGCTTTCACTGGAGATCTCCAACTGTCTCTGCTGCGTTTCGATCTGCTCTGTTGGGACCATGACCTCTGGTAGGAAGAGCTGTTAATGTCATGGCTGGAAGCATTGCACACCGAGAGGGAGCCAGTAGCGAGCGATGCAACCATCAGGAGCTTAGCAGCTGATAGGGCAATGCATGGGCATCTGGGTAGAAGCGCTGGCAGGCATCCAGCAGGCGCATTGCACATGCGGCAATGGGAACAGGGAGCTAAGTAACCGAAGCGCGGCCCAACCTGGCCGAAAACAATTGTACAGAAGACAGTACCTAGGGCAAGGTGCTTTTGTAAGGTATAGCTACGGGGCGCTTAGGTAAAATTTGAGAGGGCAACGCAAACTTGCCTGATGAGCCAAGCCTGCGCCCAGCAGACCGGCCGGTGCCACCGTGCTGCCGTTCAGCAGCTGTTCAACGCATCCAAGCCGGCTGGCTGGCTGGCTGCCTGCCTGGGCTGCAACCGGGCAACGGCAAGGCCCAGCTTGAAGTAGGCGAGGCTGGCCCGCTGCTGTTTGGGCTGATCAGCTGCTCTTTGTGCGGACTGCTGCTGGTTGCGCTGGGCTACATCATCGACGCCCAGGCGCCGGCTGCGTAGGCCATGGGCCGCTTGTCCGGGTGCGGCGCCGCGTCAAACTTGGTGAAGGAGGGCGTGCAGTCCGAGTCGAAGCGAATGAAGGCGCCCTTGTTGCCCTGTGCAGTTGAAATGAGGGGTAGGGTAGCTGGTGTGGACTACGTTTGCATGCCACACCAGGATGCATTGTAGCAGGGCAGGCAAATGCAAGCGGCATGCAGGGACAATGCCAATACTGCAGAGCTGAGGGCCCGGGCCTGCCGACGAGAGCTCCAAGGCGCGGTGAACACAGTGTGACTTAACACCAACAACAGGCCTGGACATCCATTACACGGCCTCACCATTTGGTCGCAGTAGTTGGGCGCGCTGAACACAGTGATGGTGTAGCCGTCGTGCGCCACCTCAAAGCCCTCGTCCTTCACCTGCAGAGGCATTGATGACACCCGGCAAGCTGATTGATAGGACAGATGTGAGGGAGGCAGGGGCAGCACGCCATTGGTCCCATTACGCTCTGCTGCAGCGGTGGAGCGGTCACTCGGGGTCAACCCAGTGGTGTACTGTGCCCAAATTTTCAGAGGGTTTACATTGTGCACCCAAACCTGGACACCGCCCTGCACAGCACAGTAGCACCCTGGGCGCACCTCGTGGCTGCGCACCACCATCTGCAGGCCGTTGGCCTCCAGCCACCGCTTGGCCACATCGGGCCCAAACGCCACGCCCACGCCGCGCTGTGGGGGAGAGGGAGGGATGGCGGGGTGGTGGTGGTTTCGTTTTTGGCTGCGGCTGGGTGGGCGGCATGGCGTCCTCCTTTCCATGCCATGCCAGCAGCATCATCACAGCAGATCACCTGTTCACCCACCCATCCCATCCGAGTCGAGTCTCACCTTGTTGGGCACCATGCCGCGGCCGTCCATGGGGTCGTTCCACAGCATCTCGCACATGGGGCCATCCTCGGGCGGCTCACGGTTGCGGTCCAGCTTGCGCAGCTGCACAGGCAACCATGAGGGCATGGTTTCAGGTGCACAGCCACTCATGCGTACACGCGTTCATTCTTTCAACCCACAGAGGCCACAGTGCACTCAGCAACCATGGCAGCAGCAGCATGCACCAGCAGGACGCGGCGCGAACCGGGCCTGGCATGTCCTCAGCAGGCAATCTGCCGGCTACAAACCATCAGGCACGTCCCATCCAAACCATGGCCACCTGTGCACCACCACCTCACCTCATCAAGCGTGGCATTGCATGACACGGGCGGGCCGCCGTGCACCTGGGGCACAGGTTGTGGGGGTGGTAGGGCAGGGTGAGAATTTGCAGTGCATGCACCAACTGTGGCATGGAGCCAGCCGCATTACGCAAAGTGCAGCCTGGTCTGATGCAGTAAAAGACCCAGTGCAGCCGCCTCGGCTTGAAAGACCCAGCCATGCCGCCTCGGCTTGATAGTGTCGGCTGTAACATGTGCCGCTGGCTGAACCAGCACGCATCCTTCCCATGCACAGCCCAATATGGGACTCACCACCAGCACCTTGCCGCCCACAACGAAGCCCAGCGGCAGCCAGCAGAAGGTCTCCCGGAACACGTCTGCCATCTGCGCCGTGAACTTGTGCTTTACCTCGCCCACAAATCCTGCACGGGCACATTTGCAGGTGCTCACAGCGTTGGAGGCAGGCGCTAGCCAGGTTTGCCCATGAGGAGGCCTCGCCGGTTTTGCATGGCCGCCACACGCCCGCCCATTCAGTCAGCCTGACGCACCAGACCAGCACAGCCAACCCACCATAAATCGTGTTCATCGATTTGGCCTCATGGTTGCCGCGGGTGAGGTGCATGTGCTGCATGGGAGGCGCAGGGGTGGCAGGTGTGGCATGGTTCTGAAGTCACTTGCAGGCAGGGCGGCAGTGGGCGGCTGGGCAGTGGCTGGTTGTGATCTCCCCAGCAGCCAAGCCACCGAGCATCAACGTCAGCAAGAAGGGCAACAGGCTGGCGCCCCACTCTAGCGTGTTGCAAGGATGCATTGGCACAGCGCCCTGAGCGGACTGCCCTGCCCTGCCTTGCCTGCGGGTACAGGCACTTGAAGGCCAGCAGCGAGAGTATGATCTCCACGCTCCAGCTGCCGCGGTCCACAAAGTCGCCTGCGGGGTGGGGCGTGAAGGCGGCAGGCAGTGGGGCACCTGGGCAAGGCGGGCATCTGGACCACACTTGCTGGCGGGTTGGAAGGTCTGCTTCTGCCCAGAAGCACGCTGCCTGCCTGCCTCGCCACACCAACGCAATCCCAGCATGCAGTGGCAGCCAGCCACGCACCGTTGAACAGGTAGGGGTTGGTCTCGGAGGGCAGGCCGTTGAGGTCAAAGATGCGCAGCAGGTCATAGAACCTGGATGGATGAGGACAGAGGGCAGCCGGCAAGTGAGTAAGTGCAGGGCAGGAGGCCACCGCTCAGCAGCTTAGCGGGGAGGGACCTTGGCAGCCCGCAGGCATCGGCGGAATTGACGTGCCGGCAGACATGCTGCCCCATGCAGATAAGTAGCCACCAGTGCGACGACAGTGCGCATCTTTGCGACTCACTGGCCGTGCGTGTCGCCGCAGACGGTGAGGTGGGTATCCACTGGAACATCAATGTCCACCAGAGCAGGCAGCTGCTTCAGGATGGCCTGGGCCTGCAGAGTAGGCACAGCGCAGGTTGTGTGTTGGTGGAGCGAGCAATGATACGACAGCGGTAGCGAAGCGACGGAACGTCTGCAGGACGGCTCGCCTCCACTCAATACAGTGCTCACATCAAAAAAATGCACAGATGCCCCGCCGTGCAATCCCTACCTGCAGGATGATCTCGAACGCGTACCGCCGGTGGATCAGCCGCTCCTCCTTGAACGCCTGCAAGTGGTGAATGAATCATGTTGAAGGTGAGGAACCAAGGTGGGGAACCAAGGGGGGGAATGCAGCTGAGGAATGCGGCTGGGGCTGCGGCCGGCAGTACAGCCATGCATGCCCCACATGCATCCCGCATGGCACACCTGCAGCATTGCCTTGATGAACTCCAGCGTGACCCGCAGCTGGCCATTCTCGTCCGCTGCACGCATGGGTGATGCACAGGCAGGCCAATTTGGCCCGTGGCAGCATGGCACAGAAACAAGCAGCAGCATATGGAGGAGCCATGCACATCAGGCCATTCTGCCCAATCTTCAACCCTGCTGCAGACGCATCGGCATGTACTGTAACACATCGGCATGTCGCCACACAGCGGCCAGCGCGGCGCAGCAGGCACATCGCACCCTCCATGCGCGGCCCGTCATAGCTGTCCTCCACAATGATGTCCTCCAGCACTATCTGTCGTAATATAGCAAGTGGGGCGGCAGGCAGCCTCAGAGCACGACATGGGGGCCTGACACATTGCGCAGCGCATCGGCCAGGGCAGCTGCGCGGGTGGCAGAAGGGTGGCAGCGGGCACGGTGCTGCCCTCCCCTGCTCTCTTTTATTTTTCTCGCCTGCTCCGACACCGGCTTCTCGTCTGGCAGCGCCAGCGCCTTTTCGAACGCTAGCCGCTTCAGCTCCTTCTCCGCCTCAGCCAGCTGCGGCAACGCACAGCAGAAGAGCGGCGGTTGCTGGCAGGGCATGGCAGGCAGCGTGGCAAGGGGCTGGAGAGGCAAATACGTTTGCAAGTGGCGCCACGGCTCAACTATAGATGCATGCGCATGTCTAAAAGGCGCAGCATGCTGGAACTGCAGGCGCAGCGCACCTTGCGGCGCAGGTCTGGGTCAGAGGGTGCCAGCCGGATGGCAGCGCGGAAGTCCCGCACCTGTGGAGGAGAGTGGGCATTGCAGCGAGGATTACCACATGCAAGGTGTGGGACTACGCTTTGGAAAATCATTACTGAGCAGGCGTGGCTCTGGGAGCCAGCAAACCTCGGCATGGTCAGCAGCAGCAGTTGTGCATGACCGGCAAGGCGGCACAGGCGGCGGAAGAGGAAGGGACAGCCCCGTCCATCATGACACCACAGCGCATCCCAGCGCACCGCATCCTTGAAGTGGCCCAACGCATAGCTGGCATCTCCACGGCGGTAGTAGGCTTTTGCACTGCAGGCAGGCAGGGCAGGTGCAGCAGGCAGGCATTGTCATACAAGGGGACGCTGCGTGCGGGCTGGGCAACGTCACAAGACAGCGCTCTGGCCGGGCACACAGCAGCAGGCAAGCCGGGCCGCCACATGCCGCGGTGAGCTATCAAGTAGCAGCACGCCACAGGATCAGCAGCAGCTGCGCAGCTGCAGGCAAGCTCACTATTTGGCGTCCAGCTCCAGCGCTTTGGTGGCGTCCGCGATGGCGCTGCCAAACTCCTGCACCAAGCGACAACAACCGGGCGCAGCAGGTTGGCAGGTGGTGGCAGGTGCCCGCCAGCAGGCGTCATGAGGGCCTGGCAGTTGCAGACCAGCAGCAGGTCGAGCCGGCCCGCGCTACTGCAGGAGGGTGCCGTGGAACGGAACGAGGGTGCAGGACCGGCTCAACCAACCGCAGCGCACCTCCAGGCGGATGGCGGCAAATGCGCGGTTGCCGTAGAGCACCGCATTGGTCGGGTCTGCCTCTATCGCCTTGCTGTACAGCTGCTGCGCGTGTGCATAGTGCTTGTCTGCGAGGCGGCAGCGAGAAACAGGGGGTGGTTGAGCCCTCGGCACGTGCCTCCCGGGCGGCGGCGGCGGCGGCGAAGAGGGCCCAATGCCCGCACCTTTGAAGGCCTGGTTGCCCTCTGCCTTCAGCTGCTCCGCCGTCTGCACGCTCTGCTTGCTCATCTGCCTCTCTTGCAGCGAAACCTGCACAATAGCCTCGGCGGTCATCAGTGGCGCGCTCCCAGCCCTCCTGCGCCCTCCTGCGCCACTGCAAGACCTTCAGATCGCTGCTGAGAGGGAAGGGAATAGGCAGGAATGCGGGAAGCGGAAATGTGGGGCCGCGCATTTCGCCTGATGCAAGGCCCGGCGGCTTCAGATCACGGCCCCATTCCACTGCACCCTCCTGGCCTCGTTGCGCACACCAGGGCGTGCGCGCTCCCTGTACACCGCCTGCTCAACGCCCGCGCAGTCCAGAAGGCTTCGCTATGGTGCGCCCGGTGGCCGGCGGTGGGCCCTGGTGGGAGAAGCTGCCGGCGCAGATCTGCGCCACGGGCCGCGGCGCTTGGGCCGTGCCGCCGGCGGCCACTTAGCAGCGCCGCCGAGGCGGCGGCGCACTGCACCGCGTTTGGTACAGCGGCACTGTTGCTAGCCTGCGTTTGACATGGCCACAGATCCATCACTCAACCCGTCAGCACCAACTAACCATGCCCCCCGCCCACCCTCCGTCCCAACGACAGACACGCGGCAACCAGCGCGAAATTGACCGTGCCCGCGCGCAGAAGCGCAAGGAGAAGGCGGGCGCGGCCAAGAAGGGCGGCGATGATGGGCTGACGCCCGCGCAGCGCAAGGAGCGAGATGCCAAGGCGCTGCAGGTGCGCGGTGTGCGGCGCTAGGCATGGGTGCTGCTCGGCCGGCCAATTCAAACACTGGTGGTTGCGGGCCAGGCTGCGCGGTTCAGGCTGCTCCAGGCTGCTGGGCTGGCGCAGGCGACTGCAACGCCTATGTGTATCTGGTTGCTGCCCTGCTGAGCTGCCCTGCCTCTGTTTTGTGGTGCTGCAGGAAAAGGCCGCCAAGAAGGCGGCAGAGGCAGCCAAGGCGGGCAAGTAGCCGTGCCAGCCCACAAACACAACTGAGCAGCAGCACCAGCAGCCAGCCACCCACATGATAGCCCACACGGCATGCAGCCAGGGCACACACTCTAGGTAGCTCAGGGGTCACGTGCTACACCGCTGAAACAAACCAACCTCTCTTCTTCGACATCCCTCCTGATCATCTAAATTTGATTGACAGCCACCCCCCACCCCTTGCGCCGCTGCTGTGCGGCAAATCCATTTTATATGCTTCAGCCCCTCCTCCAGATGTAACACACCGGCAGCACAGTGCCGAGAGGTAGCCGGGTGACTATACTGGTATTGCAGTGATTGCAAGCCATGTGTGATCACAGCCAGTGATTGAAGGTAGCAATTGAGCGGGTTGATGGTACAAGCCATGTAGGGCTGGCTGCATGGCCGAGAGCTGCTGCCCAACTGCTGCTCCCGCAGCTGCCAGCCGCCTAGCTGACATGTCTAGGCTAGCTGATGTAGACGCGCCGCAGCTCCGACACGTCGCAGGAGAAGCCGGTGCGCGGGCACGTCACCCGGCCGTCGTGCGCTGCCGCCATGTCATGCAGCGCCTTCTGGCTGTATACATACCTGCAGAGCGGGAAGGGAGGGAGGGCAGAGGCTGAGTGGCAGGCTTGAGGGGCAAGCACAGCCGGCAGGCAATGCGCAAAACACAGATGCAAGCCGGTGCGTTTGGCTGCCGATCAGATTTGCGCTCCAGTTAACACTTTCGCAATGCCTGCACAAGTTCCACATGCAATGCCTGCCCGGCCACCCACCCGTTGGGCAGCGCCGCCGGCGGGTTGTGCTCGTTCATCAGCGTGTGGCTGATGGCGCAGATGAGCTTGGAGTGGACATGCTTGGCAAAGGGCAGGCCCTCTGCCAGCGCGCGGAAGGCGGGCAGGTGCAGCGGGTCCTCGCGGCAGCACTCCTGCTCCAGGCTCAGCGGCGTCTTGAGGGCGGACAGGCCCGCCTGCGGCCAGGAGGCATGGCGCCGGGTGAGGTGATAGGTAGGGGAATTGAGGTGATAGGAGCCAATGTGAGTGCGACTGGCCTACTTGCCGGCGTATGAGCAGGTCCATTGGTCATGCATCCCCAAGAGACGGGCTGGCCCCATGGCGAAAAGTACAGCGGCAGGCGGCGGGCTTGCCTGGAGGTGTATGGACAGCAGCGACGTGGGGGGCAGCGTGTTGAGGCGGTACAGCTCCTGGCGGAACAGCTCCACCAGCTCGCCCCACTGCAGACAGAGAACAGACAGAAAGGAAGAGTTCTGCCTGAAGAATGCACAACAAACAGGGCTAGGACTGGCAGCTCGTGGCGGAACAGCTCCACCAGCTAGCCCCGCTGCGCAGCAGTCGACAGGCGCAATGTATGGGCATTCATGGCACTTCTCTGTCTGGACTTTTCTGGACTTTGGGCAACACAAGCGTTGACATCTCTGTCTGGACTTTAGGCAACAGAAGCGTTTGCAGCAGATGGAGGAGGCAGCTGAACGCATTGCCAAAGGTGGAATTCCACCAGCCTGGCCCTGCCCTTTGGCGTTTCCGTGGCGGTCGGGCAGCATGCCAGACGACCCAAACATGCATTCCCACATCCACACAGAGAGCACAACAGCTGTGTCTCACCCGCGCATCATCGAACAGCTGCTTGTAGGGCGCGCACTGCGTGCCTGCCTGGAATGCCAGCAGGGCCGCGGCGCGCTGCAGCTCCGGCAGGTACTGCAGCAAGTCAGGGAGAAGATGCAGGCCCAGGGATTAGCTGTGCAATGTAGCAGGGTGCAAAGCGGCGCAAGGAGCATGCTGCAAACAAGTTGTTGATGCCTGCCTGTTCCACGGACTGTACGACTTTTCTGCAGAGCGTGTGAGAATGAAACAAACAAAATCAAAACACGCCAACATTGCCCCTCGCAGGCTGTGCTGCTTGCTCGCCTGCGAGGCCCAGGGGGCCAGGTGGCGCCGCGCATACGCAATCGCCTCCAGCTGCTGCCCCGCCCGCACCAGCTCAACAAACTCCTGGGGGCGGGCAGGAGAGAAAAAATCGGGGGTCAGAAGACAGCAAGCAGGTGATGGGAGCTGGGGAGGACAATGCACAGATGGCTGGGGTTTGAGACAATGCGATTTAGCGCAGCCGTCGTGCCGGTGTATCGCCCCGGCCACCTTTGTAGACATGACAAGCCAAGGGCCACCGCACCTGCACCCGCAGCTTGAACTCCAGCTTGGACTTGGCCTTGCGCAGCCGCGCCCGCTGCTCCTCGCACCACGCCAGGGCGGGGCCTGCAGGGGCAAGCAGTGTGCAAGCATGTCGGCAGCAGGGCACACGTAGCCGTGCCAACACAGGCAGCTGGACCACACTCAGGCACAAGCCAAGGTTCCTCAAACAAGCTAGCATTCCAGCAAGCCCTTACCGCAGTCGTGCGCACGTAGCGCGTCCACCACGCTTTGAGCACCCTCGAAGATGTGCAGCTCCACTAGCGGCTGCACGGGCATACGTGGAGGAAGCATGCAACTGAATAATGTGTACAACTGCCCTGGGCGACTTGCACACGAATCTGCTTCCCATCCCCTCTGGCTAAAGCGGTCCTTGCACAGTTTTGGTGGGACAGCTCTGCCTCCACACACAAGTGCCAGCACGCTGCAGCCTGGCTGCAACACGCAAGCACCCTGCACACCCTGCCCAACCAGAGTGCATGCATCTTGTGCCCACCTGGATGCCTGCTGAGCTGGCTAGCGCCGCAGCCGCTCCATTGTAGCCGCCTCGCAGCATGTGGTCCACCAGCAGGCAGTCCAGCCGCCGCCGGTTCCACTCAATCTGCATGGGAAGGTGGGCGGGCGGCTGTGTTGCGCCAGGTGGCTGTGTTGCGCCAGGCGGCCGGTATCAGGTAGGGGACCCTAACATCCATGATGCAAACTCGAAAACCACAACAGCTCCAGCACTGCAGGCCTGTTAAACACCGGCTCAGCCCAGCAGCGCCCTTGCCTGCGCATCCTTGTCGGGTGCGCCCAGGTCTCGCAGGTGCTGCAGGCGGGCGCGGCAGCGGGCCAGGTCTTCCCGCTCAGACAGGCTGGTGGCCTCCAGCTGCAGGGGGGCAGCGGTTGTTGGTTGAGGCGGGGGTGTTCGAGCGTGACGCACTGTTTGCACACACGGCCGAGGAGTGCACAGGGACCAATAAGTACTCAGGAACCAGAGGGTTTGCCTACCAGCAAGGCATGGCGATTGCAGTGCAGCCCATGCGCACCTTGCGCTTCAGGCCCTGCAGCTGCGAGACGAGCTGGTCTAGGTGGGCATGCGCAGCGCTCGCGTCCTGCGCCAGGCTGGCGTCCCGCGCCGCTGCGGCCACCCCCTTGCTGACGCCCTCCGCCTCCTCTATCATGTACCTGTAGGGTGCGGAAAGGTGGAGGGGTGCAGCGCTGGTGGTGAGAGGTGAGCAACGTAGCGCAGCACCAGAGGGCAAGAGCGCCATCAAGCCACCCTTCCGACTCCGCTGCACCCCAGCACTTGCTTGCGCTCGCGCGTGACACGCTTCAGGCTCTCGAACGGCACGCTGACGGAGCCGGCGTCCAGCAGGTTGGTGGCCATGGTGGGTCTTTTGGAGCGGGGCAGAGACGCAACGGCGGCGGCAGCGGTGGCCCTGGTGCTACTCCTGGGGGGCCGAGCCGATGTCGACAGACCTGGCTCGCGCTGGTTCGTGCTTTCCACCACCCAACAGAGGACCAGAGGGCACAGAGTGCGAGCGGGCTTTGCGCCTGGCCCCGCTGGTCACGCTGGCTCTGTTGGATCGGTGCGATCGAGCTCTGAAGCAGAGATCGCGGGTCTGAGGCCCGTTTATTGGCTGGGCGCCTGCATGGGTCATGCCTTGACTTGGCTGCTGCCCTGCAGTCTCCCTGGGTGGCTGGGCATTGCGTGCAGCCTGTCAACTGTCATCAGTCGAGGCACCAAGGCTGCTAGCGGCGTCACCGTTCGAATAGGCGACGCCTGAACGCTCTACCCGGCTCGCTGGCCCTGGGCGGGGGATCCGAGGTCAGCAGAACTTGACAGCCGGTCGCACAGGGCGCCGGGCAGCAGGAGCGAGCCAGAAGTGAGTCGCCACCCGCGCCTTGTGGCCCTGGGCGCCCCTTGCCACCGCTGCTGCATCGCTACTGGGGAGCTGGATGTCCAGGCCAATCGGCGCTGCACCCACTGCCGTGTCTGGACCACCCAGCCGGCGGCCGCTCGCGCAACCGACCCTGCCGCCGTTCGATCGGGAGCCGCAGCCGGCTGCCCGACGTACTGCATCACCTGCCGCTCGTCAGCCAAGAAGCGCACCTCACTATTGCAAAACCTCAGCAGCCCCGCCTGCACCCTGCTGCGTCCTGCAGGCGCCGCCGCGATGGCTGCCGCACGGAGGTTGTTGGCGGTGGCAGCCCTGCTGCTGCTGGCGGGCGCCGCACGGGCATACTACCTGCCCGGCACATACCCGCAGGAGTTTCTGATTGGCGATGTGATCCAGGGTGAGTGGACCAGGGCAGCCGGTGTTGCAGGCCTGTCGCCTGAAGTGATCTGCACTTGTGCCTGTTGTGGCCGTGGCCGCGCACCCATGCGGTACCGACTGCTTGCTTCTGCCCGCCTTCCCTGCTGCGCCTTGCAGCCGAGGTCAACTCGCTGGTGTCCTCTGAGGTGAGCGTCCCGGCTGCCGGGCTACCACCAGCCAGTGTTGATTGAAGACGGGCCGGCTTATGCGCTGCCTTGGACAGACACTGCGCCGCCGCGGCGACACGCCGCATCCGCACATCTGCGCCTGCAGCAAGGCAGGCCATTCGCTCAGCTCAGAGGTACTTGCTTGTGGTGTGTTGCTTGCCCTGCAGACGGAGATGCCGTACGAGTACTACTCGATGCCGTTTTGCAAGCCGCCCGAGGGCGTGCACCGCTCCACGTCCACCATCAACCCCGGCACCATCCTGCTGGGCATCCGCATCGAGAACTCGCCCTACAACTTCACCATGATGGTGCGTGCAGAGTGGATGCGCTCCCAGCAGCGCGGGATGCATGGCGGCCTGGTGGGGAAGGGTGGATGGCGAGTGTAGCATCTTGTGCACTGGCCGCAGCGCCTCACGCGCAGTCAGCGCTAAGTGCTGCTGTATTCCAGCCTGTCAATGCTTGCTATGCCTGCTGCGTATCCTACCTGCAGACGAAGCAGCAGGGCCTGACGGTGTGCAACGGGGACCAGTACCCCGACCACGCGTACACGGCGCTGACCCAGAAGGAGGTCAAGGTGAGGGGTTGGGGTATGGTCCACGTTTGCTCGCTCCTGATGTTGCTAGCTTGCTCAGAACAGCGCAGCACATCATTGGCCATGGTAGTGCACATGCATGGTTGGTTGGCAAGACAGCAAGCCGTTGTGGCCAACAGCGGCATCCACACGCGCCACCAGCCACCAAAAAGGACCGCACGTCACCTGGGGGTGCCCTCTGCTCCACCAAACCCTGCCCCGTGCGCAGCGGCTGCAAGACCGCATCAAGCAGCAGTACCGCGTGCGCCTGATCCTGGACAACCTGCCCATCACCACGTACGACCTGGAGCTGGACCCGGAGAGCGGTGGGTGTGGTGTGGCATGTGGGATGGCATGTGCGGTGGGGTGGGCGGTGATGGCAGCACTCAGATAGCACCGGCAATGTAGTTGCACATGTCTCCTCTGCCGCTGTTGCCGCACGCTGTTTCCCCGTGTGCATCTCAGTGCTGGCCTGGCGCTCACCGCCGAATGCACTTGCACTTGCTCCCTGATGTGTTGCAGTGCGGCCCGGCTTTGAGGTTGGTTACCAGGTGAAGGACAAGTACTACGTCAACAACCACCTGATGTTCAAGATCCTGGTGCGTTGACGCTGCTGGGCTTGGGTTTTCCTACATGGGGCCGGCATTTGCATCGCATCATGCGCCACGGCCTGCAACAATCCGGGTTGCCTTACTGCCGCGTGCCTCACCTGCTGCTGCGTTCAGCCATTGGGCCTGCATGCTTGATCATTGTCTCATGCCCGCTGCCCGCAGGTGCACGAGACCAACGGTCAGTACACGCTGGGCAAGCGGGCCAGCGATGCGGAGCTGCAGGCGGCGGCCAACATCGAGGTGCGCGGTACCTGCACTGCTGCACGTGCTGGGCCCCGGCCTGCGTGCTGCTGCAGCTTGTAGCACCTGAGGTTCTCTGTGCGCATGTGGGGCTACCTGTGCCTGCTGGCTGGCACGCCCACCGCTTGCTGTCCATGCTGCCCTTTCCACCCCCAAAGCAGGCGGGCGGCCGCAAGCTGCTGGATGCCAAGACCAAGCAGCCCGTGACCCAGCTGCAGCCGGGCCAGAAGATGTTCATGATTGTGAGCCTGGGGAAGTTTTGGATGGCATGAGCAGGCTGGCTCGCTGCATTGTAGTTGAGGCGGTGGCAGGTCTTGTTTCGTCTGGCGATGACTCCTTGTGCCATCGATCTTAACGAGGCACAAAGTTGTCGCTTGCTGCCTGTGTGTCAGCCTGGCTGACGTGACATCATCCCCCTCCCTGCCTCCCGCGCACGTGCAGGTGGGCTTTGAGGTGGTGGCCTGCTCCATTGAGCGCAAGCCGGGCGAGCCCATCAACAAGAGCCTGATGTGCCCGCAGTCCATTGATGACCCCAACGCACCCAAGCCCCAGGAGGTCAAGAAGGGTGAGCGAGGGCTGATGTGGTCCAGGCAGCAGTCGCAGCAGTCGGCGGTGATGTGGGTTTGGTGGAAGTGTTACAGATGTTTTGGCAGATGTGGTTGTAATGGTTTTTTCGGGTGGAGAAGATTGAGGAAGGTTGGCAGGCAAGGGAGTCGATTGGACTCTGCCCAGTTAGCCTCGCGATGCCTGGCTCCGCCTCGTGTGGCTATTTCCGCGCCCTCCCGATGACACTTGTCTTGCCCGCGCCCAACGCTCGCCCTTGCTGCCCTGCCCGCCCTTGCCCCAGGCGCACAAATTGTGTACACGTACGATGTGTACTGGGACACCAGTGACATCACCTGGTCGTCTCGCTGGGACGCCTACCTGCGCATGCCCGGCGGCAAGGTGCACTGGTTCTCCATCCTCAACTCCCTCATGGTCGTGGTGAGTGCTGGGTGTTGTGGAGGAGGAAGGGGAGGGCTGGATCGGGCAGGGAGGGTGGGGAGCTGGCTGGGAGAGGCCCTGGGCGCAGGCACCTTGCTTGGAGCACTCTCTCTGTTCCCTTGCCCTCCCCACCATTCACCGGCATCCACTCCTCTCAAACCTCCCCCTCCCTCAATCATCGCCATCACCTCCCCCCATTGTAGGTGGTCATGTCGTGCATCGTGGCCATGATCATGATGCGCACCATCCGGCGCGACCTGCAGCGCTACGAGCAGCTGCTGGTGGACGGAGGTGCGGGGGCAGGAAGGGCGGGGCCTTGCTGGGCAGGGAAGGGTGGTACAGGGCAGGGTTTTGGTACAGCATGGATAGGTGGGTGGCTGGTACCCAGTCGAGCGGCAGTTGGGGAGGCAAGCAAGCGTTGTTGGCATCTTGGTTAACCACTAGATGACAAGATACGCATACCATGTGTTCTTGTATGCAAGCTTGCAGTTGGCGGCTTGCGTTCATGCATCGTCACCTTTCCTGCCGCCCAACCCCGCCTGCCGCCAACCGCCACTCTCTCACTTGCAGGCCAGGCCCAGGATGTTGAGGAGAGCGGGTGGAAGATGGTGAGCGGCGACGTGTTCCGCGCACCCTCCAGTCCCCTCAGCCTCTGCGTCCAGGTCGGCAGCGGCGTGCAAATCGTGGCCTCCGGCTTCATCACCCTCTTCTTCGCGGCGCTGGTGAGAACTGGCTGGGGTTGTGTGGGCAGCCTGGGATGCGGTGGATGCCCAGGCTGGATGCACGCTCTCGCGTATGCCTGCAACGGGGGCGCCGGTGCAGCGGCACCCGCTGGCTGTGCCGTGCCTGGCGGCGGAGACAGAATGCCGCATTGTCAACGTAACCCACCGAGTTCCACACCATGCAGCATTGCTGGTCAGCACGCACACCCTCCCCTCCTCCCTCCCTGCCCCTCCTGCCAGGGCTTCCTGTCCCCCGCCTCCCGCGGCTCCCTGCTCACCGCAGCGCTGGTCATGTACCTGCTGCTCAGCGTGGCGGCCGGCTACTCCGCCGTCTGGCTGTGGGGCCTGGTCAACCGCTCGTACGAGGGCTGGTTCAAGGTGGGCACATGAAACGGTTTGGCACAAAACACAACCGTCGGCAGCTTTGGTGGCTCCTGGTTGCCTTTTGTGGTCCTGGTCTGAACCAAACCCAGACCACGCCGTGCCAACAATTGCCGTTCACGCCGCGCCACCCTGCCCACCATGGTGCTGCATCCCTGCTTCACCCTTCCATCTGCCCGCAGGTGTGCTGGCGCGTGGCCTGCTTCTTCCCGGGCGTCACCGTGGCGGTGATGACGTGCCTCAACATGTTCCTGTGGGGCACCGGCTCCAGCGGCGCCATCCCCCTGGGCTTCTTCTTCTCCATCATCTTCCTCTGGTGAGCGCTGCGCTTTATCTATCGTGGGGATGGTGGCTTGGAGCACTGGTGAGGCGCAACGGCGGCGGCAGTGGCCGTCTTGCAAGCTTGGCCAACATGGTGCATGCTGCAGGTGTGCAAGGATGTCTGTTGCTCTCCTGAGAGGGACACTGTTGCTTCCCTCCCCCCAACCTGCCTCCCCCCCCACCTGCATCCCGACTCACCTTCATCCTCCCCTGCCACATCCACGCAGGCTGCTCATCTCCATCCCGCTGTCCTACTCGGGCGGCATCCTGGCGGCCAAGCAGGAGATCCGGCAGTACCCCACACGCACCAACCAGGTGGGGGTGGGGAAGAAGTTGGCTTGCAGGCCCTGTGTGTCTGAAGACTGAGGCCGCTTGCCTGGGCGCGCTGGCACTTTGAGGCACCACCAGCTGCGTGCTGTGTCCCTCGATTGCTTTGTTCAGCTTCTCTGCCATTTGATGTGCCCGCCCTCCCCGCTCCCCCGCCTGCTCAGATCCCGCGCCACATCCCGCCGCCCCACTGGGCCAGCCACCCGCTGGTGCTGTTCTTCGCTGCGGGCCTGCTGCCCTTCGGCACCATCTTTGTGGAGCTCTACTTCGCCATGACCTCGCTGTGGCAGGTGGGCAGGCGGGGCAAGGAGGTACAGATAGGCAGCATGTAGCGGCAGAGCGTGGCGGCGGAGCATGGCAGCGGCTTGGCAAGGCACATCCCTTTCACAAAAGCCTTTATGACACGCCCCAAACCGCCCCGAAACCGCCCTCCGCCCCCGCCGCCTCCTCCCCACAGGGTTACTTTTACTACATCTTTGGTTTTGCCTTCCTGGTGGCCATCCTGACCATCATCATCACGGTGGAGGTGTCCATCGTGTGCACCTACGTGCAGGTAGGGGTCTGTGCTCCTTTGTGTGTCTGTGTGCGTGGGGGTTGGGTAGCGGGAGCGGGCGCACTGCGTGGCGTGCGTGGGAGGCTGATTGCGATGTTGCCATACGTGTGCCCGTCCTCTTGCTGCCTGGCACGTGGTGCTGCGCAGCAGCAGTTTCGTCGCTACACAATGCATGAGCTCGCAACACACCCTCATCTCCCCGGGACTCTCCACTCCCCCCACCCTTTCCTGCCTCGCAGCTGTGCGCCGAGGACTACCTGTGGTGGTGGCGCTCCTACTACCGCGGCGGCTCCATCGCCGTCTACGTCCTGGTCTACTCCATCGGCTTCCTCGTCAACACGCTGCACAAGTGAGGGCTCAGTTTTTGGGGCAGGGTGGGCAGCGGAGAGTACTGTGTGGGCAGTGTGCTTGTGGCAGCGATGTGGGCTTGCCACGCGCCTGGCAGGTGCGGTGCTTGGCCGGCCCTACCACACCAGCCCGCACGCATGCCAGCACCTGCCCCCGGTGCTGTCATGCTCACAACAAATTGCCTGTCGTCTGCACCTCCTGAACGCTCCCCCTCACTGCCGCTGCCCACCCCCACTCCTTGCAGGCTGACTGGCCTGCTGCCTGTGGTGCTGTACCTGTCGTACATGGGCCTGCTGGTGTGGTGCCTCTTCCTGGCCATGGGCACCATCGGCTTCCTCTCCTCATTCGCCTTCACCTACGCCATCTTCAACGCCAGCAAGAGCGTGAGTGTGGGCACTTGGCGGTGCTGCGTGAATGGCAACGGCGATGCTGGGGGGCGGAGGGCAAGTGCGGGGGAGGGCACGTTGGTTGGTGCCATCTGCTTACTCATGCCCGTACAGCTCCCAGAGATTTGTGCATGAGATGGCAAGGCCGACAAAAAATGCCCTTGCGAATATCCAGAGCGCTCATTTGCCCCCCCTGCGTGCCACTGCAGGACTGAGCGCCTGGCAAAGGCGCCGGCGGTCAAAGGGGCGGCTGCCCTGCTGCCGTCGGCCGGCTCGCAGCAGCTCCCCCGCGTGCGACCAGTTGCACTGCTTTCTGGCTCTTTTCAACTAATGTTTTATGCTTCTTTTTCTCTCGCTTTTGGCTGCTGTAATGTCGTGACAATAACAGGTGGGGTCAGCAGAAAGCATGTCAAACGGAAACAGCGGAACAGGAGGGCAGAGGAGAACCCACAGAGAGTAACATGCGTAATCGAGAGGACTGTTACGTGTCATGCATTCCTCACGGCGTTGGCGTGCGCTCAGGAACAAGTGTAGGAGCAACGGGTGGGCAAGCTGGTGGGCATGAAACGGGGAAAAGGGAGGAGCACGTGTTGCCCCGCATAGAAGTGCTGATGAATGTCAAATCACGAGTCAGCGCCTGCGGCTGCGGCCGCCCATGCCGCTGTGTCTCGCAGCACTTGCTGCGCTGTCTGCACATTGCGCTGCATGGCCGCACGCTTGGCGCGCCACGCCGCTGTGTGCGCTGCCCTGCTGGCCTCGTCATCCAGAGCTTGCAGCAGGGCGGCGGCATAGCTGCCGGCGGGCGGCTCATCGCTCGCCTGGGCACCCTTCTTGCCCGGCGGCTTGCGCTTGCCCGCCTGCTCCTCCTCTTTGGCTGCCAGCCGCCGCCGCGGCTGTTGTTCACTGCCGCTGCTGCTGCTACTGCTGCTGTCAAAGCTACTGCTATGCTGCTGCTCCTCTGCTGGGCTGTCAAGCGCCTCCTCCCCCTCCTCCTCGGCAGCTGCCTCCAACAGTCGCTGGCTGGCTGCCGCAAGCGCGGCAGGCCCGTCAATCAGCCTCCGCCGCCCCGCCGCCGGCCGGCCGGCAGTGACCAGCTTGTGTAGCTGGCGCGACTGCCGTATGCCTTCGGTGGTGGCCAGGGCTGCTGGGTCGGGCCAGGTCTCGCCAAACAGCTCGCGAAAGACGAATGCCGCGCCATCAGGGACATACTGGTAGGCACCCAGAACCCTGCAAGGCAAGGCATGGCTTTGGTGCAAATCAGGTTCAGCAGGGTGTGTGGTTGTGTGGCGAAGCACCGTTTTGGGCTAATGTTGCCATGCATACCGGCCCACCCCTGCTGCCCATGCAGCTGCAGTTGCCGCACTCGCCTGTCTTCTGTGAGCAGTGGCGTCCCCACCAGCAGGGAGGCTGCCATAGAGCTGCTGGTCTTGTTGACGAGATAGAGATCTGCAACAGCACAGAGGCAGTGCGGGGAGTGAGCAGCGCAGGCAGGCAAGGCGAGCCCTGCTGCCCACGTCTTACGTTGGTTTGCCCAACGGCACATCCCATCAACCCTGCATCACCAACAGCCCAGCTACCAAATCCAGTCTAGTGTCTACCCCGCTGAGACGCGCACCCGAGCCGAAGGCTGTCAGGATGGCGCGGCAGCGGGACAGCGTCTCGTAGTATTGCTGCACAGAAGATAAAAGCGTAAGAGTTGGTGCACATGGCGGGCAGGAGGAGGAGGGCTAGCGACATGTGTGGGCACCAGAACGGTTCGCAGCGGCCAGGCCACGTGCTAGCCTCCCTTGTCAATCCGTCAATCAGCAGACATAAAGAGCAACATCCCCAAATCGGTTGATTGGCAGCAGCCAGGCCATCAGCTTGCCTGGTAGTTGAGGTCGGTCAGCAGCTGCACCCAGTCGCGCAGCTGCGGCGGCACCTCCAGCTCAGCCGTGTTGCGCACCTGCGGGGCACATGGGCAGGGGGGCAGCAGGCTCCTGCCTGAGCACATGCATCGAACGCAGGGCTGGCCATCCCTTGCACACGCATACATACACTGATCGATCAGACGTGTGCAAGTTGTGCACTGCCACGCATGCACGCACGCACCTCTGCTCCTACTAGGAGCAGCTGCTCTCCACGGCGGCGCAGCTGCGACAGCACCGCGGGGTGCATGGCTGCCTTGAAGGCGGCGGCGTAGTTGCGGCGGTCCGGGTCAATGTTGCCCTGCGATAAGCGGCAGCAAGAAATGCCATGAGGTAGGCGAGCAAACAAGGTATGCATGAAACGATCCGTAGCAGGACAGCGGCCATATTCGAATGCCTGCAGGCGGGAAAATGGAAGACGGGCGGCTAGCTGCCCACCACACATGCCCGCCGCAGCCGCAACCGGCTGCTCACCACCCACCCCGCTCATTCCTGCCCCCATCCTCCCCGCCCGGCCCCCACCTGGATGCAAAAGTGCGCCAGCGGGCCGCGATACTCGCCCTCCCCTCTGCTGGCCAGCCCTTTGCCGCCCTTGGTCTCATTGGCGGGCGCCCAGGGCACCAGGGGCACGATCCACGGCACCTCTGGCTTGGCTGCCTTGCTGGTGGGCGCATCCCAGCCTGGCATCCATTGTGCCATGTCAGCCGCCCATGCGCCGAACAGCGAAGCGGTGTAGGACGAGCTGCAAGGCGACAGCGCCAGCAGCTGCACCGGCTGCACCGCCTGCTGAGCGCCGTCCGCATCGCCGCCCACCGCATGCTGCGCCAGCAGCAGCAGCGGGGCCAGCGCTCCCGCGCTCTCAATCAGCAGCCGCGGGTTGTGCACGGTCAGCAGGATGCGCTGCGCTGGGCGGCGCTGCAGCACCAGGCTGTGCTGCGTGTCCAGCATGGAAGCCAGCTCGGGGTAGGTGGCCATGACAATCAGGTCATACTGCACAGAGCAGGGCAGGGCAGGGCAGGGTAGACGGAGGATTGCTGAGCAGTGCAGGCTGGACAAGGAACCTCGAAGTCACAACCGGTGCACGACCTCCCGCAATGCATGCGCCACCAAGCCGCATCCAACAGACAAGAGAAGCAGCGGCCGAGTGCCACGCACCTGCCCCATCGCCGCCTCCATGTCATCTTTGTTGCGCACCCGGCCGCGGAACCAGGGCCCCATCACATCCTGCAGAGTGCACAGCAGCAGCTGGCCATGAGTCAAATATGTTGCCTTTGTGCCATGGCAGCATCACGCAGTGCACATCCACCCAGCCAGGTGGTAGCGGCAGCAAAGCAGCCCGCTTCTGTTGCACTGCTGCGCTGTGCAGCTCCACCTCCCATCAAAAGAGAAGGCTTCATGCACCTCCAGGCCCAGGCGGAAGTTGTGCAGGTACAAGTCTGTCTTGCAGCCCGCTTCCTGCGGTACAGTAGCTTGGCATCGTGGTGAGCAGCTGCCAATACTCTGAAGCATGCGCTGCAACTGGCAACGCACAGCTGCAACTCGCCCGTTTGGGCAAGCCACTGCTCACACTTGCAACACATGCAAGCGCAGCCTGCAGCGGCAGGCAATGGCACAGACCACGGCAAAACATGGACAGAAAAGCCCCACCTGGAAGGCCCAGGCCAGGCCGGCGGTCACGTCCAAATGGAAGCGCACTCCATTGTAGATGGCGCACCGCTGCTGCTTTGGCGCCTTCTGCTTCGCTGCCTGCTGCCGCTGCTGTTGCTGCTCCTGCTCCTGCTGCTGCTGCTGCTGCTGCTGCTGCTGCTGCTGCTGCTGCTGCTGCTGCTGCCGCTGCTGCCGCTGCTGTGGCGCACTGCTGCTTAGGTCAGACGATCCATTGACTGCTGCCGGTCCCTGTGCGGCATGTGTGGCTGCCTGCGGCGGCACCCCAGAGCCAGAGCGCGGCTGCGGCTGCTGCTCCCGCTCGGCATTCAGCTGGGCGTCCACATCCTTTGCTTCCAAAATCTGCGGGTCAGAAAAGCAAGCAAACCATATGAGCCTGGCATGCATGCGGTCCAGGCGGTGCCGGGCCGGCTGGGCGGCACCGTGGAAGTTGCCGCCCAAATTTCCCCCAACGCCTGCGCACGTTGGTGCCGCGCAGCAGGGAGCGCGCGACTGTGATGCTGCGGCGCGTGGCTACAGACGTAGTCGGGAGCAGGTAGAGCCCGGCGCACAGCAGCCCAAGAGTCAGCACCAACGGCAGGCGCCACTGCGCCCCCATTCGGCCACTGGTGCACGCTCAAAACTGGGTCAGGCGCCGCGTGCCCGATTATTTGCGCGCAGTACTCCCCCTGCCGCCGCCCGCGTGGCGGGCAGCGCATGCGCAGCGAGCCGAACCTCCATTCCTTCCACGCCCTCACTTCGCAGGCCATGTTCGGCCTCATGCCATGTACCGCGCCAATCACAGATCCTCAAAATCCGTTCATGAGTGCAGGCTGCAAATGTGCATTACGGAGCAAAATCTGCGGGGCCACCAACTTATAAATGGGTTCAGCCGGTCAGCAGGGCGCCAGACCTGAACTGCTCCAAAGCCGCCACCGCTGGGCGGCGCAGCAGCTGCACTGGACTGCTGGCTGAGAGGCTTGAGAGGCGTTCCAGTGCATGCCAGCAGTAGGACAGCAGGAGCGGGTCGGCAAAAGACGGGTAAGTGACCTCCAGCTGGCGCAGGGCCGGCATGCCGCCGCTCGCGGCTGCGGCCACCTGATGCAGCAGGGAGGAGGCCTGAGGGGCCAGCCCGCCAGGCCTGCGGGGCGCACGGCCCTTGAAGTACTCTGGTGGGGCGCGGCACAGGTCTATCTCCAGGCACAGCAGGCGGGTCAGGCCAGCCAGAGCGTCCGCAGCAGCAGCTGCGGCGGCCACATCGAGTCCCAACCGCGTCAGCTGGCTGCAAGAGATGAGCAGCCGTGGCAGGGCGCTGGCAGGCAGGATTGCATGACTCAGGTCCAGATGCTGTACAAGGGCAGGGAGGGGCGGGATACACAGGGCTCAAGATGCTTACCACCTGGGCAGCGTATGCAGAGGGGTGGTGCAGTGATGCATGCCTACAGCTAGCATGCATGTTGGATCAGGCACGCCATGCCTCCCTACTTGCCTGTAACATGGTTAGGTTCGCCAGCTCATTCATGGCAGGCCGCTTTAAGCGGCAGGCCAGCAGTGCCAGGCTGGACAGCTGGCGCAGCGGCTTCAGAGGAGCCAGGGTTTTCAGGCGCTTGGAGCCCACAACTGTGAGCTCGCGCAGCCGCGACAGCCGCGCCAGCTCACGCGGCAGCCGCGCAGACTTGCCAGGCGCAAAGCTGAACCACAGCCGGGTCAGCTTTCGCAAGCCGGACAGCACTGTTTGCTCCATGCGGGGCAGGCAGATGACCGCCAGCGCTCGCAGAGCGGTGGGCAGGTCATCAAGGAGGAACTCCGCTCCTATGATGTGGCCGAGTGGGTCTGCTTTTTCCAGGTTGACGCTGAGGGCTTTCAGCTGAGGCAGGTGCTGGGCTGCGGCTGCCAGCATGAGCCCCACGCTGGGCAGAGGCTCGTCGCCTTCCACCTCGCCCGGAGAATCCGTCACGCTGTCAACGTGCAGCGAGCGCGGCCGTCCACCCTGCATGGGGCCCAGCCAGCGGCCCAAGCTGCCAAATTCGTCGTCAGGCAGCGCAAGGTGGCGCAGACTGGGCGGCAGGACGAGCTGCGCGTTCATGAAGCTGCCTGTGAGCTGCAGGCTGGTCAGCGCCGCGAGCTTGCCGGCATCGATCACTTCAGCTTGCACCAGCAGACCACAGTGTAGTGCCAGCCGCTGCAGGCGCGGCAGCGACTCCAACAGGCTGGGCCGCAGCAGTAGGCCGGCATCGGCTGGGGGATCCCGGTTGCCGTGAATGCTGAGGGATAGGGCAGACAACTGCCCGCCGTAGCTGCCCATCCACACGGCATGCATGGCTCCGTTCAGGAGGCGTTCAACGGGCTGAGGGTTCTTTTGGAATGCCACCAGCGTGAGGCTGAGCTCTTGGAGCGCCCAAGGGCGCCCAGCCAGCCAGCCGTGCAGCCTGTACAATTTCGGGGCATCCACTGCCAATCGGGTGCTGCGCCAAAGCTGCGCGCATTGGCGGTACACAAGCCAGCGCAGCTCGCATGAGCAGGCGGCCAGTGAGATCCTGTAAATCGGGCAAAAGCCGGGGAAGGGAAGGTGGGATCCAGAGCGTTGGGCCAGCTGGGCTGAGTGCACTGAGCACAGCGGCAGGGCAAGCAGGCGGCGATGCTGGCGTTTGACCGCCGCATGCTTCCAAGCCCTTGGGCTCCTGCGCACCAGGCGTCGCTGCCAACCGCACCTGTCCACATCAGCTAGGCTTTGTACGATGAGCTCAAATGTTGCCGCAGGCAAGTCAGCCAGGTTCAGCGCCGCCATTGAGAGGGGCTCGAGCGGAGCGGCGGCGCCTGCAGCGGGAGGGGAGGCAGGTCAGGTGGCCAGGGGCCCCTCAGCAGGCATGCCCCAGCTCTCAACGAGCCAGGGTGGGGATGGCCACGTCCGAAGCAGCAGCCCCGACCCACTCGCCCACTTTGGGCGCAGCTGCGGGCCACTGGACGCTGGAACAGCTGCTTGGATCGGCTTTGGTGTACCACTGTGCTCAGAAGGGGGCTGAGCTGGGTTGGTTGCCCAGTTGGCCCATGTGCGGCTGCCGTGCAGCGCACAGCAGCCGCCGTGATGCTGGCGGCGCCTGTCCATGGGCAGGGAGCCCAGTCTGAGGTGCACTATTTATTGCAGCTTGGAGGCAGAGAGTACATTGGAGCATTACCAGCCGACTGTGCACAAGTGACAATACGATGGCTGCAGCGCTGTTCCAACTGCCCTGCCATGACCGCCAACGCGTCCCAGAGCTCATTTTACGATTTACAGCAGTGGCTCATTGTACAGAAATTTACAAGCAGGCTGCTGCATGCCTCCCATACCACCAGCTGCAGCAGCCTGCGCTGGCCGTCTGCAGCTGCGGGCTGCGGCGGGCGCTGTGGCAACTAGTGCTGCTGACCTGTTGTGCTGTGCCGCCTCGTCTACTGGTCTTGATTGCTCCTGCTCGAACCTTGCCCGCTTTTGAAGCCATCTACTCTGTTGTCTCAGGCTGCCGCTCCGCCAGCTGCACCGACAGCACCTTGCGCTGGCCGCCGCGGCGCAGCACCTCGACATTGACTGTGTCGCCCACCTTGCAGCCGTCCAGGATGTCTGTGGGAGAAGGGCAGGGAGGAAGGTAGCAGGGAGGGTGGGAGAATGAGGGGAAGGGAGCTCCTGAGGATTGGGAGCTGCTTGGCGGACTAGGCAGGGGCAGTGAGCATGCGGACAGCGGAAAGAGTATGAAATGCAGGGGCAGGCGAATGCTCGGGTGGCAATGCCAGCGTGGATCACCTACCAAACAAGAGCATGCAAAAGGTTCCATCAGACACACTGCAACAGATGGGCCCGCCAACCCACCAAACAGGTCTGCCTCCTTCTTCACCGGCCGCCCGTTCATGCCCACAATCACGTCGCCCAGCACCAGGCGGCCAAAGCCGTCGCGCACAATGCCCTGCCCGGGAGGGTGGCATAGCAGAGGGTAGCAAACATGTAGATGCAACATTCATGCGGGCGTGAGGAGTGCAGGCAGGGGGCAGGGGTGTATCTCCAAGGGCCGATAATGTCAGCAGGCTTGTGGCAACAGCACCAAGGTACACATCTCCGGCACGCAGCCGCAGCAGCTGCCCACCTGCATGCCGGCCTTGTCGGCGGGGGTGCCCGGCGGCACATCCATTACCAGCACGCCCTCCAGCCCCATCTGCCTCAGCGCCTGCATAGAGAGAGGCAGTGGCACAAGGTGGGAGGCCGTGCCCTTTGCCCCAGACCTTGGCTGCGCCAAAAGCATATCAATGCATGCGCACTGCACGTACATGCCGCGCTACTCCTTGCAGCCGTGCATGCGATTGCCTGCCAGGCCCAGTCAAGCCGACATCGCCCCACACCCACCTGCGGCGGCGCGATGGTGATGCCCAGCACGGGCCGCACAACACGGCCATACTTGAGGATCTGCTCCACGAGGCCCCGCACTGCGGTGGCACAGCGGCAGCAGGGGTGAGCGCAGTGGCGGATGGGGTGAGTGTTGGTGCTGCTGCTGACGGCTGGGCTGAGATACAGAGGGCGTGATGCATCCATCGGCCGGAAGAGGGGCAGAGGCTCATGGAGCAGCACTGGTGCACATTGCTGGTAATTCCCGCAGCCTGCAAACAACCCTTCCCTGCGCCGATCGCCACACCTGTGTCTATGGGGATTGCAAAGCCGATGCCGCTGCTTGCGCCTTTGCCTGTGGGGTCTGCAATAGCAGTATTTATGCCTGCGGGTGAAGCAGCAGCAGCAGCGGCAGCACGCGTTAGCAAGCATAAAATGCAGTGTGGGCCGCCATTCGCCTGCGACCGTGTGTCCAAGGCGACACCAGGATCAGGTCCCTCCCTGAGGCCTCTGCGCCCATTCCCGCGCTCTTTTCCGCATCTTGCTGTGTCAATCAAGAAATCCGGGGCGCCCCAGGGCGGGAGGGGATGGAGCCGGCCGGCCCAATGCCGGGGCTCCAGCGGAGCGCTCGGCGGTGCGTCAACAGCCTTGAAATGCCCGGCGAGTATCAGACGGCCTTCCGACGGCAGCCGCGAGCATGGATTGAGGTCCTGCAGGCGACCGCCGCCGCCTGCCGCCACAGGCGGCGGCGGTCGCCTTCTGCCTCGGATTCTGAGGCCGCCCATCCTCCCAGTGGGCCGCATAAAATACGGCAGTGAGCCCGTAACGGTCAATGAGGTGGTGAAACGGGCCCCCAGCTCAAATGCCTCACCACTCACCGATCAGCCGGCCGCGGCTGTCCAGCAGCGGGCCGCCTGCACCACAGGCAGGGGCAAGAAACTCAACTTGGGGGGGGATAGAGGCTGTGCAGCGTGCATGTAGCCTCCCACCTGCCCCGTTTGCGGTGCACCCTGCCCTGCACCCAGCCACCCACCCGAGTTGCCAGGGTTGATGGCCGCATCACACTGAATCACGTTGCGCAGGCTGCTGCCGCCGTAGCCTGCGCACATTGGGGGAGGGCGGCCAGAGGCGTGGACAAGCGCTCGATAGCAGGGTATCAGAGCACAAGGCTACTGCTCGCCTGCGGCTGGCCTTTGAGTGGTTTCCCTCGCACAATCCCCTTGGTAAAAGGGCCACATGCATGGCGGCCAGAGCCTGCCCCAACCGCAGCGCCCTGTAGTTTCACCTGTGTTGAGCTCGCGGTTCAGGCCAGAGATGATGCCGCTACTGAGGGAGTGATCGAGCCCAAAGGGGTTGCCAATGGCAAATACCTGCGCAGCCATAGGAGCAAAAATCCATGCGGTTGGCAGCAGAACATTGCCCAGAACCTTGCCCGCGCTCAGGCGCAAATCAGGCTGCGCTTCCCTGCAAGACGGTGGCATCATGGCAGCACAGCTCTTGCATGACAACCGCGCATGCGGGCCAAGGGCTGGGTTTCACAGGCCCATCATGGTGCAGCCAGCCTCACCTTTTGGCCCACCACCAGGCTGGAGCTGGCCCCCAGACTGACGGGCTTCAGGTTGGCCAGCACCTCGGGAGGAGCCTGCAGCTGCAGCACGGCCACGTCCTTGGCGGGGTCGCCTGCGGAGGAGGGAGGGAGAGGGAGAGCAGATGGGAGGGCATGCAATGGCACTAACAGTAGGCGCAGCAGAACATGAACTTCGCGCGTGCTAGGCGGGGTCGCCTGCGGGGAGGCAGAGGGGGAGGGAGAGGGGTGGCAGAGGGGCGGCATGGTGCAGTTGGAACACGGGATGCTAGGCTCCCAAATGCGCACCTTTGACAAGCACAACTGCCCAGCACTTTTCCAATCCAATCTTATGCCGTTGGCTTGGGACTCGTCCACGCACACCAACCCGCCGCAACCGTGAGCCTCTGGTCTCCAGTAGGTCTGCCCCCTGCCCACTCACCGCCCACAATCTTGGCGGGGTATGTGGACTGGTCGATGAGCGAGACCTGCACCTCGCTCGCGCCCCGAATGACGTGGAAGTTGGTGACGATGTGGCCTGCACCAAAATATGGAATACGGCAGCCAGCCATTAGTGCGGGAATGCTTTCGTGCAGTGGGTGCATACCAAACAGACCGCGCAGCATCACTGCAGCCTGCTGCTGGGTGCGACACCAGGCCTGCTTGATGAGGTGCTGCCAGGCGATCTGGCTGCTCACCTGAAGTGTCCCAGATGAAGCCGCTGCCCTGGCCTGCACACAGTGCAATTATTTCGCCCAAGGGGCTCAGAACTCAAGCTTGGCAGCTCGAGGCGGCCGCTGGCTGACGGCATGCAGGCAACAGCAGGCTTTTAGCAGGGGCAACACTCGAGCAGCCAAGCAAACAGACGCCAGCTGCTGCATGCGGGCCGCACCCTGTGGGATCTTGAGCACGTCTGTGGAGTAGTAGTGGCGAGCCAGCGCGATGTTGGCGATGTTGACCACGCTGGGCCTGCGCAGCGCAGCAGGGGAGGCAGGGCGGGCAGGCCGGCGTTGACAGGCAGGGGTGTGAATTTGGTTAACAGGAGCTGGGTGGTCTGTACCGCAGCACATGGCCCGGTTCTTACGTGTTGGTTTTGAACAGCTCGATGGTCAGGATCTCATCGGGCGACAGCTGCGACAGGTCCGGAAGCGGCGTCTGCACGGCACAGGAGGTGGGGGCAGCTGACAGTGGGGATCCTTCGTTGCATCCACACGATCTGCTTGGTCGCTGGCCAGCCACGGTGCGCTGCGGTAAGCATGCCCTGCAACGATGCATGTACACCAGAAGCCCACCTTGTTCTCCATTGTGACCGGCACCGCCTCCACGACAGGCGGCCGACCACCAAACATGCCGGCAGGGCCCTGGAAGGCAGCCGCCGGTCGGGGCCAGACTGCCGCCGTCAGCAGCGCTACAGCTGCAGCACCTGACAACAGCAGGCGGCGTAGCATGCCCCGCCGCTGTTGCCCACCGGCCACACCGGAAGCTGCTGCCGCCTCTGCACCAGCAAGCGTGCTATGCTGTCTGGCAAGTGATTGCAAGATGAGTCGCCGCCGCTGTGCCGCAAGCGCCTCGTCTGCAGCGCTGCCACTGCCGCCCAGCCTGCTTGGGCCATTGGGGCCGCTGTTGGCAGAGGCCAGCACTCGGAGCGGCCGCCGTGCTGCTGCCGCCGGAGAGCGCAGGGGTGCTGCGGCCCGCAGGGGCGCTGCTCGCACTGTGCTCAGGCTCATGCCCAGCCGCCCCAGAGCAAGGGCGCGCTGCATGGCTGGGTGTGGGGCTTTGCCAGTGGAAGCGACCCTGCTGCTACCGCCACTGCCGCCGCTACCGCCGCCTGCACGGGGAGTGACGGGAGCCAGCAGCGACACGTGATCGGAGCTTCCATGGATTCACAGATCGCGTTGCTGCAGCAATGGGCAGCTGCGCTGGCTCTTTGGCGTGGCTTCCAGAACGACCGCAGCGTGTGGGCCTGCTGGCCGGTGCCCGCCCACAAACCCACCTTGACGATCGGTCGATTGCACGCTGGGAGACCGCTGCAGGCGATCAGCCGGCTCTTGTGTCCCCATGCATGGCATCGGTCGGTCTCGCGGTCACAAGTTGTGCTGAACAGCCCGGCATCACATGCATCTCTGTGTGCGGAATCAGTACAGTAGGCTCAGTAGGCTGCAGCTCCGAAACCCTGCAGCCCCGCAGAGCCCTACTGCTGAGCGCCCAATCCCCTTGCTGTGGAGGCCTTGCAAGTTGCTGGGAAGTTCGCCAGAGAGGTGAGGTCAGCGCCAAACCAGCGGGCACAAGCGCAAGGCGGATGAGGCAAGCCGGGAGGGCGCCAGCTGTTGTGAGGGTGGTGTGTGACAGGTGGCTGGCGCATTGCTAGACGCAGGTTCAGGGCTGGTCGTCTGCTTTTCCTTGCCGGTCGCCCTTGTAGCCCCCGCTGAAGCCCCTCCACAAGTGCCCATGCTGCTGTGCAGGACGAGAGCACAGCCATCGAGCTGGAGTCGCCGTTCAACGACTATACGCTGGAGGAGGTGTCCTTCCTGCTGAGGTTCATGTACCGCCCCGCCGACCTGAATGACCTGCCGGGCATCACTCGCCTGGCCAACAGGTGCGGCAGGCTGCGCCGTCTCTTCTTTGGGGTGTACATCGTGTGCCCCAGCTTGTCGCGGTGGAGAAAGTGCTGCGCAACATCAGGGCAGGGATTGCTACGGTGCTGCATTTTGTGCGGGTGGCATTCCAAGGTTGCTCACCCCATGCTTGTGCTCTGGCTGCTTGCAGCCTCAATGCCGTGGTGCAGCTGGCAACCATCGACACGTTCCTGGCAGCAAAAGCGGTTTCGTACGACAACGCAATGGCGTGGCTGCAGCTGGCCGAGCAGTGTGGGCTGGACAAGACCTGGGCAGCGGGGGTCAGGTGCGTGTGCCGGCAGCATGCCTCCAGTAAGGGTGTGTGCATCACCATTGGCCAGCAGCGCTGGCCAGTCGGCAGTATTGGCTGGATGTTCCTGGAGGTGTCTGCATGGAAGCAGCGGCGATGCAGGCAGATGTGCCGTCCACCCAGCTGCGCTGTCGCTGCTGTGCAGGGCTCTGGCAGAGACCTTCATCACGCTACCCGAGGGCCTGCCACTCACTTACCGGGCTGCGAATGGCCTCGGCCGCCTTGGTCGTGAGACCATCATTGCTGTGGTTGCCGCTATGGCAGCGGCATTGCAACGCGTTGACAGCCACCTGCTCACCCAGGCAGCCTCAACGATACCAGACGATGCCGTCTTGCTGGCGGGGCGCAACGAGGCGGCGCTGGGCAGCGCTTCACTCCTGTGGGAGGTCCCACAGCTGGCGGCGGTGCGGGAGAAGCGCGAGTCGCCTGCGTTTGGGCCAGCCACGAAGAGCGGCAGCAGCGCCAGCGCCCCCATGTTCAAACTCGAAGTGCAGGGCCCAACCATCGAGGAAGCGCCGTATGGATTTGGCTTTGGCAATCCCCCACAAGGCGCTTGCCTGTCCGCCACCCTGGCAGTCACCTACAAAGACGAGTGGCCGCCTGGCACGGCCCTGGCTGCATTCATCATGGTAAAACTGCTCGGGCAGGTGAGCCAGAGGTACCAACCCCTTGGCCTTGGTGACAGTAGTTAGCAATGGGCCAGCATTTATGGAGCAAGCGACAAGGGGGCACGCCTGCCCTCTCATGCCTCCCGACTTGCGCTTGCACCCAAGCCCTGGGCCCTGCGCGCACCGTGCAGAATGGCGTGGTTGTGGTGGCGGAGCAGCAGTCACTCACCTTGTCTCCAAGCACATCAAGAACTTCCCGGCAGTTCGTGATCGGAACCTCAGCCAGTGAGCTGGGTATGCATGGCTTGGCAGCTTGGGCAGTTTGGTGCACGGGGAGAAAAAAGGGATCCTATTCATACTTCCTGTGCAGGCCTGCAGTCACGCCTGGCCAACAATGCAGGCAAGGGCACGTTCAAGGTGGAGGTGGAATGGCTGGAGCTGCAGGCGAATGCAAGAGAGGAGTAGGGGCAGCGACTGCACGGCCAGCCGGGGTTGCGGGAGGCATACCGCGCCGGGCTTCAGCGCCCTCCAGCGCTGCAGTGCATATGTTGCTTGTCTTACTCTTCACCACATTTCAACCACCCCTCGGTTATACTTGCTGGAGCTGTAAGTAAAATCTGCTGTCGGCAGACTGCATTCACTTTCGCACGCGGGGCTACCTCAGCACGGGCGCCGGCACCCAAAGCACACAGCTTCTCGACCGATTGGTCCATCGAGACCGTCATCGCCTCCCTAGCCTATCTGAGCTTACGATGACCACGCTGGAAGAGACGGCGCGGCACCTGGCGGCCCCAGGCAAGACCGAGCGGCCTCAGAGCTGGACGCCTGCGGCTGCCGGCGTGCTGTTTGCACAAGGGTCGCAGAATGCGGGATCGATGCAGCGTTTGGCAGCCAGCCACACCGCCGCCGCTACCGCCGCCACCGCCACGGCCGCTCGTCCCACCGCAAGGGCGCCATCGCAAGCTCAGCTGGCTTTGCTGTGCTGTGTAGCAACGCGGTGCATGCTGACCTAACTCTCCAGGAATAAATCCCCGGTTTTCAGGCAAGGGCCTGCTGGCGAGCGACGAAAGCACAGGCACCATTGGCAAGCGGCTGGAGAAGGCCGGCTTTGAGAACACCGAGGCAAGCGGTTCTTGCCTTCCTCATGCAGTTTGTAGCACACCACCAGCAATGCAGTATGCGTAGCAGTTGTGCAGCAACTGTCCTGCCACCCGCCTGCTGCGACTTGCCTGCCCAGCAAGCCTTCCCGCGTGCCTGCGCCCTGCCGCCCTTCTTGCAGGAGGCGCGGCGGGCGTACCGTCAGCTGTTTTACACCGCACCCATTGGCGAAGCAGGCATCAGCGGTGCCATCCTATTTAAGGAGACGCTGTACCAGTCGGCGGACGATGGCACCCCGTTTGTGGAGTGCCTCAGGCGCCAGGGCGTGCTGCCGGGCATTAAGGCAAGGCTGGGTTGAGGTGGCGGCTGGCAGGGTTGAGGCAGGGAGGAACAGCGTGCGGGTTGCAGATGGTAGTGCTCAGTGCTCACGGTCAAGTTACTCATTCGCGGACGCAACCTGTCATAGCATTCTCCCTGCCTTGCTGCCCTCCCTCAGGTGGACGAGGGCCTGGTCCCGCTGGATGGCTGCCCCGGTGAGACCTCGACCCGGGGCCTAGAAGGCCTGGCCAGCGCCTGTGCTGAGTGCGCTTCGGCGGGGGCGCGCTTTGCCAAGTGGCGCGCCGCGCTCAAGGTGGGCGGCGGCTGCCCCTCGGAGAAAGCCATCGAGACCAATGCGGCGCAGCTAGCGGAGTATGCCGCCATCTGCCAGGTGGGATGGGGGAGTGAGGGTGGCTTGGACTGAGGGACTGATGGGGGCTTGAGGCTGGGCGGCATGCAGCGATAGCTCCAGGTGTGAAGCAAGGGGTCATTGGAATCGGTGTGCATGAGATTTGATACCATTCACTGCTGGTAATGGAGCCACTAAGCACGTTCATTCTGCTTGTATCCCCGCAGGCGCAAGGCCTGGTGCCCATTGTTGAGCCAGGTGTGCAGCTGGGGGCTGCGGTGCCTGCTCCTGCCGCTCAAGCTTCAGGCAGTGGCTGGTACAAGGCTGCTGTAGGACAGAGCACTGCCCGGCAGACATGTTCAATCCAGCATCTGCTCTATCTGCTGACTCCCAACTGCCACCGCACTGCCCCACAGAGCTGCTGATTGACGGTGACCACACCCTGGCTCAGTTTGCCGAGGCCTCCACCCGAGTCATCTCCCGCTGCGTGGCCCACCTGTGGCAGAAGGTGGGTGGGTGGGCGGTGGCCCGTAGGCAGCCAGGCGGAGGGCGCACCAGGCCAAGCTGTAGCAGCCATGGCAATTGGGCAGAAAGGCATACGTTTGTGCTCCGTGCCCATCGATGCATGCGCCGAGAGTCTTCCACGCTACGAGCTCGTTACCCTCTCTCACCCCACTCCCGACCCTCCCCTGCCCCCACATCAAAACAGAATGTGGTGCTGGAGGCCACGTTGCTCAAGCCGCAGATGTGCATCCCAGGGGCCGACTACACGGGCGAGAAGCCCACCTCGGTGCGATCTCGTGTACCCCTGCTGTGTACCCCTGCTGCTCCCTGTGTGCCCATGCGCGGAGTCGCTGCTGGCTTTGCAGCCTAGCCAGGTGGCGCCCAGCTTGCAGACAGCAGCTTTTGCCTGGCGCATATGGCATGAGTAACAACAGAACTGCTCCCCATGATTCCACCAATGGACTGCAGGACGTGATTGCCGACGAGACGCTGCGTGTGATGCGGCGCTGCGTGCCGGCTGCTGTACCGGGCATCATGTTCCTGTCCGGCGGCCAGGTGGGTGCTCGCGCTGCCCCGGCTGCTGGCGACACCGGTAACTTTTCCATTGGGCAGCCAGATGACAAGCGAGCGAGGGTTTCTTCGCCATGCTGTGCCTGCCTACAAGCTCCCCAAGTGGTCTTGACCGACCCACCTACTGCCCCCCGCCTTCCACACACAGACGGAGGAGGAGGCGACCGTGAACCTGAACGCCATCAACCGGCTGGCGCAGCAGCAGGGCCGCGCGCCCTGGAGCCTCAGCTTCTCATTTGGCCGCTCGCTGCAGGTGGGAGGCTTGTGGTGTGGGCCGCTGCTGAGCTGCATTGTAGCGCTGTGCTGTGGATTTGACTGCTGCACCAGAGCTGGGTGCAACACAACGTCCGGCTTGTTGCAGCAATGTGGTGAGCAGCTGAGTTGTGCAGGCTTGGCGCCTGCTCTGTGGCGCATGCAGTTTGTTGTCCTGAGCAAACCGCATTAAGTCTTGCCTACTGCCTGCTTCTCCCCACCTTCTGTTGCTCAACTACATTCTCTAGTCCGCCCTCACACTCACAGGCCAGCGTGCTGAAGCTGTGGTCGGAGGACCGGGAGGGCAACGGGCAGCAGTGCCGCGACATGGCGGCCGCACTTGCACGTGCCAACAGCCAGGCGGTACTGGGGCGGTACGAGGGGCCGCACCCCAGCATCACCTCGCAGGCAGGCAGCCTGAGGGAAACGTTCCGCGGATGGCGCACAGATGTGTAGGCTGGCAAGCAGCAGACCCAGCTGGCGCCGCCAATCCTTGTTTTCAGAGCGCTGCTCGCTGCCATTGCCATCAGTGGATGTTAAATTTCAGCATTTGATTCCTTTCCCATTGACGCACTGTGGCAGCTCTTGTTGTTTCAACGCGTGCACGCCCCTGTGCTTCCTGCTTCCTGACTTGTGATCGAACACCAGCCACTCACATGCAATTACATGGGGAGCTGGCTGGGCTGCCGCACAGGGCACGCATGCCCCGGTCCTGGGGGGATGATGAAGGGAACAGTGCCAGGCACGAAAAGACAGCACGAAAGTACCAGAACGGGGGGAGTGAAGAAGAGCAGCACGAGTATACGGCAGGGCAGCAGCGCACACAAGGGGAGGGGCGTACACTAGATGGGGGTGCAAAAGAAAGCTATCAAGCATCACATTTGCGTTGAATACATGCAAGGGGAAATATAGGTGGAGGGTTCATTCCCCTCATGCAGGCCGCAGCAGCGGCAAGCGCTGCCTGCTGCCGCTACGGCCTCAAAGATTGGGGCTGGATGTGTGTTGCTTCTGGCTGGTGCATGGCGCTGCCATTGTGCAGCACGCACGCAGCACAGCCAGTCAAGAGGGGCCGCGTGTAGGCCTGCAGCCTAGCTTGAGGACAGTGCAGCAGTACAGCACCTCACCAGCGCACAGCGCCGGCAGGTGCCTGTAGCGAGGGCAGCTTCAACTGCTCTGTACGGCGTCACGCCCTGGTGCTGCCGTCGCTCAGTGCATGTTGACGACGGTGCCGCCAACGCCCACCACGGCGGCAGCGGTGGCGACCTGGCCATACTTGGCGATGAGCAGCCTGCAGGGCAGGGGAAACCATCGCAAATTGAGGAGGCAGGCACCAGGTACCAACGTTAAAAACGTAATGCTACGCAGGTGATGATTCGGCACACAGCAGCTTATCGAGCCTGGAACTGGAAGCTTGCAAGCGCTGCCGCTGGCCCAGGCCGTGCACCGCCAAGCAGCCCCTCGCAAAGCAGGCTGCCTTGGCTCACCGGAAGGTGCCCAGGCTGGGGGCGGGCTTGATGGAGTACAGCAGGCCCAGCATGAGGGTGAAGAGCACCTGCAGTAGCAATGGCAGGAAGGTAAGGGTTCTCAAGAAAGGAGGCGATGCCAGGGTGTGGGGAGCGCCGCTGGAGACGCCGGTACGAGTTTCGAGCTTGCGGTCAGGGCGCGCCAGGGTTTGGCAAGGTTGTGCTACTGGCAGGTGGCATTGACCAGGCGACCATCGTGCACGCTCTATACCACATCATGCCTCTCAGGCACCACTCACCATGGCGCCGCCCTGGTGCGCCGCGCCCAGCGAGACCGGCACGTACGTCAGCAGGGTGGTGATGCCCAGTGCAACCTGAGGAGGTGGCAAAGATAGGAATGGGTGGGACCGGGTGGGGGCAGGCAAGGGACTAGCCTGGAAGCCGCCCTTGCGGGCCTGGGTAGAGTCCGGCAGCAGGGGCGGCACACAGTCCTGCACGAGTCAATTCCCCGCCTCTGCTCGACGCAGCCCAGCAACTGCCACCATCGCCTGCGCCCCACCAGCCCTCAAGCAGCCCACCTGCGCCGCGGTGGCTGCGGCCAGCGCATTGAGGCAGAGCTTGGCTGCGGGCGGCAGCGCGGGCAGCTGGCGGCCGTAGGACCAGAGGGAGACCACGCCGGCCAGCGTGGTGTAGGCCAGCATGCGGTGGTTGAACTGCACGGCGGCCGTGTTCTCAAACAGGTTGCGCAGGGCTGCGTCGGGTGTGCAGTAGGGAGAGGAGGGGAGGTTGGAAGTGGAGGCAGAGAGCGGATAGCTGGATGGCGGCGCGAAATCAGCTGCACGGTAGCCGATCCCATGACAGCGTACAGTGGGCATTTCATCCCTAACTTAACGCACAGCGGGCATTTCACTCTTCCTCACCGGGCAGGCGCTCCGAGAAGTACTCTGATGGGAACCACTCGCCGTTCATGTCGGGCCAGGTGTTGTAGGCGCGCCCCGCATCCTTGCCCGCCACAAAGCAGCCGCTGCGGGGGGCAGGAGGGGAGAACGAGCAGACAGTGCGTGTGTGTGCCTGCAGGAGCTGCCCACCAGGCGCGCGCGCCGGTTCCTCATGCTGTGCACACCATATCCAACATCGCATTCACTGTGCTGCCCACCCACCTCATGGCGGTGATGCCGATGATGGCGGCCAGCGGGTGCGCAAAGCGGGTGAGCAGGCGGGAGGCGTAGGCGGCCTCGGGCCCTGCCGCCACCGTGGGCGGCACGGGGATGGCCACCTGCAGCGTGGTCCACACCTGCAGGGGCAGAGGGGGCGGGGGCGGGGGACAGGGAGCGCTGAGTCTAGTTCAGCCGCAGCAGCACCACTGTGGGGACCGCTGCTTGCAAGCATGGTCCATGGTCGTGGCACCGCAGGTTGCCAGCATCCATCAAGCGGCTGCAAACGAGTTGCGACCACTGCAAACGGAAGCTAGCCACCCAGCAGCATCCACCCACCAGCGCGGAGAAGATGGTGAAGTCACCCCGCACAATGTCCACCCAGTCCAAACAACCAGCACTGCAGTCAGCAACAGCTAGCCACCCACAGCATCCCCCTCACCAGCGCGGAGAAGATGGTGAAGGCGGTGGCCAGGTGGCCTGCCATGCGGTACGTGGACACGCGCGGCACCTGGTTCTCCTCCGGCTCCTGCGCAAGGGACGAAGCAGTAAACGTTTTGGACGTGAAAGCAAGTCGAACGGTGTTCAGAGACTTCAGCACTACGGCTGCAACACGCATACTGTGTGTCGACCTTCACATAAAGCATGGCGCGGCATCCCAGCCGTTCCGGCCGCCGCCGCAGCAGCTGCACCATCACCAGCGACCCCACAGCCGCGCCCACCTGGAAGCCGGAGCGGACCATCCACCAGCCCACCAGGCCCTGGGTGCCGCCCATGAGGAACAGCAGCGTCAGGCGGCGGCCCAGCGGGCCGTTGATCAGGCCGCGCGACGCAAAGTAGGCGGCGGGCAGCGCCACCACCAGGCCTGTTATGAGGGGCGGCGGCAGCGAGGGGTGTGGGGTTAGGGTGGGTTGAGAAGGTGGACAGGGACGGTGGCATCTCACATGATGTGATAGGGTGCTCGTTACACACAGTTGTGCAGGCTAGGCTGCTCCCGACTGCCGCGCATGCGGCAGCCCGTCCCCCAGCCGCTCCGCTCACCCAGGGCGCGGCCCCACATGCGGTGGCCCCACTCCCAGAAGTAGATGAACTTGAACTCCTCCACTGTCATGCCCTGCCAGAAAGAGTAAAGAAAGGAGCGGCGGGATGGAGATGAGGCTCACAGATACGCAAGCTCGCACGCTCATCTTCCCTACCAACTGCGGCAGCAGAGCGTTTCTGCTTCGCAGCGGCCCTTGCATTCTGCTTCGCAGCGGCCGGCGTACACCTGCGCGCCCCATGCTCCTGTGCGGCAGGATGAACCACCCACCGTGCTGCCTACAAGCACAACTCCACACATATCTGCCCCACACAGTGCCCTGCCCACCTGGTTGGTCTTGATGTACTCGGGGGTCTGCTTGTAGCGCGCAAACTCCGCCTCCCACTCCTCCTGCGGCAGGCAGAAAAACGGGTGAATAAAAAAGGCACGCATCACATCATGTGCCCACACATCGACGCAAACATGCAGCGGCCGCTCTGGTAAGACAGTGGGGCCTCAAAAGGCTGCGAATGAGCAGACTGCACCGAAGCAAACTGCCAACAAGCAGGCCGCACACGAGGCTGCACACACGCAGGCCGCCAACAAGCAAACTGCCAACAAGCAGGCCGCACACGAGGCTGCAGGCAGCACCAAGGCGCCCTGGCCGCCGCTTGGACACCGCTGGCGCACCGGCGTGGAGGGCGGCTTCTCTCCCGTGAACTTCCAGCTGGTCATGGAGAGGCCGGAGCGTGTGAGGCGCGTGATGCCTCCCACCACCACCAGCACAAAGACCCAGGCGGAGCAAGCGCCCAGCCACACGGCCAGCTGGCGCCGCTGGCCGGGGGTCAGGCCCGCCGTCAGCGCGGCGGGGCCGTACGCCTGGGGGCAGGCGGGGCAGAAAGCATGAGTGTGTGTGAGCTGGGGCGCGGGGCAGGTGGGTGGTATTGAACTGCAAGCCGGCTTGCCAAATAGCCAAGCAGCATTGCCATAATCCAACAGCCCCGAAAGGCGGCCTGCCAACTGACTCTAGCAAGCACCAGCCAGCCAACCCAGTGTGTTCCTCACCTCGGCAGCGTTAGGCATGCCACGGAACTCAGCCACCGTGGCCTTCATGCGGCGGCCCAGTGAGCGCAGCAGGCTGGAACCAGCCATGCCCTGCGGGCGGCGCAGCGCAGCAGCCGCCGCGGTCCTGCCGGCGCCAGCTGCCTGCGTGCGTGCGCCACGCAGCGCGCCGCCTGCCGCGAAACCAAACTGCCGCAACCCGCTCTTTAGCAGCTGGAGGGAAGAGGGGGTGCAGGCAAGGGCGGTCGGTGCAGGGTTTGCAGCTGCGAACGCAAGCAACCCTCGGGTAAGCAGGAGTAGCACGCCAAACCCCACTCTCTCTCTCACCTGTGAAGCCGCAAAGGAGCCTGCCGCCGGACGCAGCGCTCCAGCACGCCAGGCCTGCTGCCCTGCGGCGGCAAAGCCGCGAGCTGCCACGGTGCGCGCCAGGGAGCGGGCCGCCGCCAGCTCGCCGCCGCCAGCCGCCGCTCGAAGCGCCTCGCCGACGGCGCCGCACTGCAGCAGGCGCTGCAGCAGGCGCTGCGAGCCCCGCATTGCGGAGGGTGCCGCGGAGCGGGTGTGAGGTCCCTGGACGCTGGAGAGCGGTGAGCGCGCCGGGCGAGTTTCGTCCCGAGCAGACCCTGAAGCTGCAGGCGTCTCAGACCTCCTGCTGCTTAAGGTTTGCTCCCAAGATGGCGCTACAGGCCCAGTCCCCTGTGGGCCAGCGGTGACGACACACAGCACTCGGCCGTAGCACACAGCAGGGGCGCAAAATGGCAGGGCCGGCTCTGTATCCAATTGGAAGCGTTTGCAACGGATCGCAGTTGCGACTGGTTGACCTGCAGCGGCGCACAGCGTGCGGGACGAGCGCGCCGCCAGGCTCCTGGGCTGTGCAAGCCAGCTGCAGCCTTTTCAGCTTGCCGAATGGATCTGGCCGTGCGTACACTGCGCGATGGACGCGCCGATGGCGCCGCACAGGCGCCGCTGCTGCTCCTGTGCGACGCGCTGTCGGTGGTCGGCGGCCCCGCACTGCTGCGCAGAGTGAGTTTGTGATGGCATGTGTGCCACTGCTGCTTCATAGCACACACGAGCACGCCTGCAGCAATCCTCTGATGTGCACCTGTCGTAAACCCCTGCGTGCCCCTCTGAGTGCAGGCCATTGCCGACTTGGCGGCGGCCATTGCGGGCGGACGGGCCCAGGCCTCTGGCCTGCTGCTGCTGGCGCTAGAGCGGCCCGCCGCCCACTATGCACAGCTCTGCTCCCTCACATCTGTGAGCCTCACAGTGCTAGACGGCTTTTCAGATCCGCACGGCTGGGGCGGCCTACTGGGCGGGCAGCCAAAGGCAGCAAGTGGTGCCAGCGGCAGCAGCGGCGGCAATGGCCGCTTGGTGCCGCTGCCTGGCATCCTAGCGGCGGCAGACGGGCCGCAGCAGCTGCAGCAGCAACTAAGCACGGCTGCGGCTGCAGCGGGCCTGCAGCAGTGCATCATTATAGACAGCCTCAGCCCGCTGCTGGATGCTTGGGGCGCGGCTGCAGTGGCCCAGCTGCTGCACAGCCTGCTGGCGGCGCATGCCACGTCGTGCCTGCTGTGCGGCGTGCACGCTGACCTGCACCCGCCAGCTGACCTGGCGGCGCTGCAGCAGCTGGCGGCTGGCAGCCTGCAACTGGTGGAAGCAAGCGAGCTGGAGTGCAGCATGTGTGCAGCAGCCCACGGTGCCACGCCGCAGGGCCGGCTGGCAGTGCGGCTCAAGCGAGCGGCGGGGCGGGTGCGTGCCGAGAGCCAGCTGTATGCCGTAGACGCCAGGGGCGCAGTCGCGTTCCTGGAGCCGCCAGCGGACCTGCTGAATGCGGCTGCGGCGGCTGGCAAGGCGGCGGGAGCGGCGGCTGGAGGTGAGAGAGCTTCAAGGACTGTGGGTGGGTGGATGTGTGAGTGAGTGGCCATGGGTGCTCCAGCGCTGACGGACATGTGGTGCCCTTTATCTCTTCTCGTTGCTCCGCTGGTGATCATTGTTCATTCCCAAACTGCTGTGGTTGTGCTTTAGGGTCCTCTTGCTCTGCTGCCCCCGGCTGCCCCGCGTGCAGCAGATGCCACGGGCGGATTGGCACAACAGCTGGCCGGCGGTATGCGGCTAGGGCTGAGCCGGGCCGAGGCCGAGGCCAAGGCACGGGTGCAGCTGCCGTTTGAGCACCAGGGGCAGGTGCGTTCAGGGCTGCCTGGCTGCCGAATTGCGGAGGTGTTGCAAGGTTTTTTTATGCCGGTAGCGGGCAGCAAGCTGCACCTTGTTTAGATGTGCCTGTCACTGCTAGTTGCAATTGCAGTGTGCCGGGCTTTGACCTCCACACAGTTGCTCAGACTTGCTCAGGTGCTCGCATCCTGCGGCCTTGCTACTGTCCTACCTGTGCTGCGCTTGCGCTGGCCTGACCTCGCTTCACATGTTGCATGCCATGCAGGGTGCCGCCTACCAAACAGGCGACTTCCGGGATTACCTGCCCCCTGAGGCGGGCGGCCGAGCCCGGCCAGGGTCTGCTGCCGGCAGCCGGGCGGGGCAGCCCGACCCGGCTGCGCTTGGCACAGCAGCAGCAGCCACGGCTGGCGGGGAGGGCCAGCAGCAGCAGCAGCAGCAGCAGCGGCTGGGGCACATCTTGTATGTGCGGGACAGTGCCTCAGAGCCAGAGGACTCGGATGAGGATCCAGATGATGACCTGGACATCTGAGCGGCGCTGAATGCCAGCGTTTCCTTGCGTTGTGGCCGTCCTGGCTCCATGCATTGGCCGAGCATGCTTGCCGCCGGTGCTCCAGTTCATCCTTTGCTGTAACACCAGAGCGCAGAGTTGCCACCAGAGGTCGACAGCAGTAGTATCAGCTGGCCGGGAAGGCACTCGCATGCAGTGGCCAGCTGCTGCTTAGTGCAGCGCATTGCCGCCTGCTGCGAAGGTGGCAGCGGCGGCAGCGCGACGGCGGCCTCTGCGGCGGCCATCGACGAGCCCCCGCATAGCGAACCGCACATTGCTGCTGCTCCATATCTCTCACGCGGCTACACACCCATATCAGGGCCCTCTGCCGCACGCACCGCCTGCGACCCACTGCCCTTGCGCGTTTGCGCGGCTCCCGGCGCTATGGTGTGCATCCGACAGGCCACCGTAGAGGATCTGCTGCAGATGCAGCGCTGCAACCTGCTCTGCCTGCCAGAAAACTATCAGCTCAAGGTGAGGCGGGCCTGCCTGGGGCTGCGCCCGCCTTCAATTGGGTCTAAAACCAATTCTAATTGCGATCACGTCCCTCATTCCGCCTCCCGCCCGCAGTACTACTTTTACCATGTGCTCTCCTGGCCCCAGCTGCTCTATGTGGCCGAGGACTACGATGGCAAGATCGTGGGCTACGTGCTGGCGAAAATGTGCGCCGGTTGAGCTGCGCCGCCGCCTTGCCTGCCGCCGCCACTGCCTGCCGCTGGCGCCGCTGCCTAGACGCTCTTTTCCACAGCTGTTCCACAGGCGGCAGCGTCCTTCTGGCCTCGCCACTCAAACTACACATACCACGACGCTGCTGCAGGGAGGAGGAGTCCACGGAGGTGCACGGCCACATCACCAGCCTGGCGGTGGCACGCACGCACCGCAAGCTGGGGCTGGCCACCAAGCTGATGACCGCCGCGCGTGAGTGGGAGAACGGGGCACTGTGCTGACGTTGCTGGGTATGATGCTGGTGTTGTGCGCTCTTTGTTGTTGATCATATCCCCTGGCAGGGCTTTGCTGGGATGGCTGTTGCCTCGCAAGCCTGCTGCCGTCGGGCTGCCGCACTGCCCCTGTGCACGTTTGTGCTACTGCCTCCTCTGCACCATTGCATCGCTTGGACGCCGCCTGGCCTCTCAGTGCTCACCAGGCACACTGCTGTGACACCCATTTGCCCTCCACAGACCGAGCGATGGAGGAGGTGTTTGGGGCGCACTACTGCAGCCTGCACGTGCGCGTCACCAACCGCGGCGCCTTCCACCTCTACACAGAGACGCTGGGCTACAAGTGAGCCAGTTGTTGCTGCTTCGCTTGGCACTGCATGCATGGCTGTCGCTGTGCATGGACAGGAGCAGCAGTACGGCAGTACTTCTGAGTGCCCGGCGATGCTGCGACAAGTCGAGCATGTGCCGAGCGGCCACAACCCGAACAAGCTGGTACTGCTGCACAAAGCAGGCGCCTGCCGCTGCCTGCTGCCTCCCAGCGTTGACCAGCTGTTGCTCCCACGTTTTGGCCTATACCTTACAGGATCCACGAGGTTGAGGATGCTTACTATGCCGACAAGGAGGTGCGGACAAGTTCAGCTTTGTTTTGGACTTGGGAATGCCGGAGCAATCGACATTGCGATCATGCGACACACTGGAGGAGTGATGCCAGCCCCCTTCCCATGCCTCTCCCCCGCCATGCCTCCTGAACCCCTCGCTTCCACTTTGACCTGCCCTTTCGCGCAGAATGCCTACGCCATGCGCAAGGTTTTCCCCACAGGCGAGAAGGCGGCAGCAGAGAAGGCGGCGGCGGCAGCAGAGAAGGCAGCGGCGGACAAGCAGCAGCCAGCGGAGAAGGCGGGGGCAGCGGCACGCAAGGGAACCAAGCGGCGATAGATGGAAGGGTGTTGACGTCATGTTTGCCCCATGTGTGTCACAACAAAGCATCGGTGTAAAGAAGCATGCCAGCCGCGGACTGTGCCGCACACGAATGTGCTGCAACTGCACAGTAGCGGTTGTTGCGACCTGTCGTGGGTTGTAGCAGGCAGCACTAGTATTCACAGCTGGTGGGCTGGAGGCTGGCACGCTGGCTGTGTTGGACAGGCGCTGGGGGGCAGCACTTTGGGCAGACAATGTGGGCGGGTCGGTGCTGCCATCTTGGCCGCTGTTTGCTCCCTGATTTGGGCTGCACCCGTCTGAAGAAGTTCAGATCGAAGTGAGACTTCCACGTGCCGCCAGGACAAGTTTCTAAGGCGGCCAATGCCGCCTCGCAGGAGCATCGCCCTCTGCTTCCCATGCCGCATCTGAGGTCGCCAGCGGTTGCGGCGGCGCGGCGGGAACATCTGGGCGCATATCTCGCTCATCCTATCGGTCCACCGCACGCTTGCAGCGCTGTCAGCAGAATTCCACAACCGACTGTGGGACTGGGAGCAGCAGTTGGCTGCCACCCCATTCAACCCCGCTCTTGCCCGCAGCACTAGCGCGCCTGGTGCGTGCGTGGTGCATGTGTGGAGCCCCGCCGTGCCTGCCGTGCAGCCGGGCTTGGAATTGCGTGCATGCCAGCTGCGGCGGGAGCGGGCGGCGGCAGCCAGACCCAGCCGAACACACGCAGTTCAGTCCATCACGGATGCTGGCAGCATTTTTCCCTGTTGGCCAATGCAGGAATGGCACGCACCAAGCAGGTGGCCAGGAAGAGCATAGGGGGCCGGCAGCGTGCCCCGCCCCCATCGCCGCCTGAGCCCAGCGACGACTCGAGCGGCAGCGGCAACAGCAGTGAAGAAGAGGGCCCCAGCGGCAGCAGCGGCGCAGCGGCACGTGAAGTGCGCTTTACTGATGCACGGCCCTGTGTGATTTGCGGCGGGCCGGTGCTGCCAGGTGGAGAAGAGCAACCCCAATCCTCAGAGCCCTGCTTCGCATGGCTGCACGATGCAACGGCGCTTTATTCAAATGAATGCTCGCCTGACATGAAGCCATGGGAGGTGGGTGGGGAGGGGAGGGGGGAGGGCGGTTTTGCATGCAACGTTCTGCCAGGCTCCAGGACGGACGCAGGTGCGGGAGGCAGTTAGCCCCCACCCCTGCCTGGCCTCCAACTCCGTAGCCCTTCCTGCCTCCTGCCCTCCTCCCCTTCCCTCCTGATGCAACATGCCGCCCGCCCCCTTTGCCACCCTGCCCGCCCTGCCCTCCTTGCAGCGGCGGCACCCCCGACGCGACGTGCACGCTGCGGCTGCCGCGCGCGAGCGGCACGCGGGGCCTTGGACCCGTGCTCTGGACGAGCATCTGTGGGAGCCTCCCAGCCCCTGCGATTCGGGGCTGGACCTGCTGAAGTACGAGCTGTGCCAAGACTACTGCATCCAGGAAGACATACTTGGCAGCGAGGACGAGTTCGGTGACTGGGATGTGGTGAGCTGGCTTATGAGAGGGTGTATGCTGGCTTTTCTTCCTCTCAAAGAAAGGAAGGAACACGGCAGAACAGGCTGGGATTGCTGCGCGAGGGGGTTGTGGTGCGCTGGGTTAGCTGACTGCCGCGCACATGGGATGGGCTGCTGCTCTCAGCCGCGCTGACTGCCCACTTGAGCTTGCCTGCGAAGTATCAGGAGCTAGCAATGCTGAACGTGCTCTTTTATAGCCCGCCTGTGTGCAGGAGGGGCAGTGGTCGCGGCGCATGACCCTCAATGAGGATGCGCAGCTGACGGGCAGCTGGGTGCGGCCAGGGCTGCATGGGTGGGATGGCTGCTGGGGGCAAACTGCAGTCGTATGGCCGCGCCCTGGCACGCCACTCGAAATGAACCGCCACAGCGCCTCAGCCGGGCGCTTATGCAGACCTTGCCTGCTCACCCCAGCTGCTGCTCAGCCAGACGCTTGTGCAAAGCTTGCCTGCTCACCCCGGCTGCTGTTATGCAACTTTCCTGCCCGCAGGCGGAAGTGGAATGCCGGTGTGTCGAGTCAAGCGGCTATGTGCAGGTGGCAGACTGGGGCACTGACCCGCCTGGTCCCGAGGGCGGGCAGATCCGTGGCGAAGTGTGGGGCGCCGGACTCATCATGCACGGCGCGTGCGCAAGTGAGCCATGGGACCCAGTGGCGGGGGCTGGGTGTTGGGACTGCTGCACAGGGTGTGCTTTTCAGACGCCCACTATGTCACTGTGTCTGCCGGCAGGACGCAGTGCAGCATGGGGTTGCAGTGTGCCTTGGCAGGCTACGTTGCCTTGGCAGGCTACGTTGCAAGCTGGCCATTAACTCGCCCCTTTATGCACGCTTTGCAGATATCGTCACCAGGAGCCTGCGGGCACACGGGCTGGTGGTGCGCATGTATGACATCTGGAGGTGCGCCTCTTTGTTTAGATATGACGATTGCCTATGCCTGACGTCCAACACTTGCACAGACATGCAGCCCATGCTGCCGCCTGCCGCTTGACCCTCCTGGGTGCCACTTGCTGTGGTGTGCACGCACGACGTCTGGATTTGCTTGCACTGCCTGTGGGCTGCACAGGTTCTGAGCCCGGCAGCCTGCCCGGCAGCCTGCCCGGCTGCCTGCCTGCTTCCCATCTGCAGGCCGCTCTCTGTTGCCGGCTCCTTGATGTTTAGAAAGCTGCCAACTCTCGCGTTGGTTTCGCCCTCCCTCCTGAGTGCAGGTACCTGCTCCGCAACGGCTGCCCCGACGCCTCGCGCATCCAGTACGGCGGCGGCGTGGCCGAGTGCTGGCAGGGGCACACGTTTGTGGCGCCCAGGAACAGCGCCCTGCTGGCCTGCCCGCACCTGGCTCTTCCCAACGAGGTGCTTCGAGCCAGCCGGCGGTGGTGGGCCGATGGGCGGCCGCCCGCGCCGCCAGGGCCGCCGCCGGCAGCGACGTGGCAGCAGCAGCCGCACAGCCACCTGCTGGGCCTGCCGGAGGACCTTCTGGACCGCATTGTGGGCACTGCTGCCGGCAGCTGCGAGCAGACGGGCCTGGTGCTGCTGACGACCTTGGGGCGCTGCTGCCGGCAGCTGCGGGCGTATGCGACGGCGCGCCTGCCGCCGCCGCGGCCCGACTCCAGCCAGGCGCAGTGCCGGCAGCTGGCGCCCTTCATCCACTGGAGCGATCTGAAGATGCGCGGCGGGCGCTGGAGCGGCGGCTGCCAGGTGCACCGTTTTACGCCGCCCCCAACTGGCGCGGCGCCGCCGCCGCGCTGCCAGCAGCCCTGGAGCGCTGCCGCGCCCGCAGCGCCAACGTGCAGAATGCGCTGCGCATCACAGGCTTGGTGCGGCACATTATTGAGGAGCTGCTGCAGCCTCTGACGTCCGAGGAGCAGGCGGCACTTGCAGCAGAGGAGGAGGAGAGGCGGGCGGCAGCAGAAGCAGCCAGCGCAGCAAGGAACGCCCAGTGGCTGAGGGGGCTTGGCGGCGGCAGCAGCGTTGAGGGCGGCGGCGGCAGTGCTTAGTGCGGCATGTCTGGCAGCTTCTGCGTGCTGACTTGCTACTTGTTGCACTTGGCTAAGCAATTGCTGTGAATTGTGATGACAGGCACTATGGTCGAAGGTGGAAGAAGAACAACTGAGGCAGGTTGATTTGAATGGCTGGGGTGCATGCGCCCGGCGGGTGCAGTACCCGGCACCTGGGCCATGTCAGCCACACGCTCCCAGCGCCCATGCCCGCCATTAGCGCGCCGGGGCGCGCTGCGTTTGCAATCCTTGCAACATGGCTTCCGACCGTGTCCTTCGCGTGGGCCTCGTGGCCCTGGCCGTGTGGAACGGCGTCCTACTGACAATGCTCTTTGCTCGCTCCTCTGGGACTCCTGCCTGGCTGCAAGAGAGCCCCATCGCCCAGGTGCGGTTGCTGCAGCCTGCAGTTGCGGCCGCACGTGCTGGCCGTCCCCCCTGGGGTAGGGTTTTTCTTCGCTTGCAGGCCTCCTCACCACTTGTCCTGTTGAGGGTCGAATTACCACTCAGTTATGCTGTGCGGCTGCAGTGACTTCAATCTTTCAATCCAGTCCGCATGGCTTCACCGCGTTTGGGCAAGGCAACCCATCCCGATCCCCGCAGGACGGTGGTGCGAGCAACAGCGCTGGCCGGCGCCGCACTCTGCTGGCGGTGAGTCTCACTGCCGACCGGGCGGTTTGGGAGTGGCAGCGATATGGTCGGCAGGCTGGTTCGACGGTTCCTGTTCTGGTTCACAGGGCCAGTTGCATGCATGTATCAGAGCCATGCGGGCGTTCGCAGGCAACTGCTCCAACAAAGGTGCAGCTGCCGCCTGACCTTGCCGAAAAGAGTCTGCTGCAGTCGCTGGTGGGTGATGAGCTGGCTGAAGACCCCGAAGACTTCCGCCGCCGCCTGCAGCAGGCCTTTGCCTACGCACACTGCTTGTGAGTGGGGAGGATGGCAGGCAGCTGGGCGTTTACTTGTGGGCGCAGAGGTGGGCTTCCGCCACACCCGCTTGTGCAACAGCGGTCCTGCTAGTGCTGGAGTCACCTTTCTCGGCGTTGATGGCATAACACCCTCACGCCACGATTGCACCCCTCTGCGCATCTGACAAACTGGCTGTGATAACTGTGTGATCCCCCACCACGCATCTCCCATCAAATCAGCTCTGTGGACGCGGCCGGCGTTGCCCTGAGCATCGACTGCCCCATCACGATCCGCGCAACCAAGCGCGCAGGGGATGGCGGAGCTCGTCTGTCAGGTGTGGATTTGCGACGGGCCGTGGGAAGGCATCGTCTGCCAAGCAAAGCTTGCTTGACCTACTGCATTAGTTGAACGGAGCTGCCAGCCGACGATGGATCCTTTTTCGGGGTTAGACTAAATGGGGGTATGGCCCTTTGTCCAGGCGGAGGCGGGATGGTGAGCGGCCGTGCGCCGCCAGGCGGGACAGCCAACAGACGGCCATTGGCGACCACAGGTATGTTGTAAGCCTGGACAGGCACGTGCAAGCCTGAGGGTGTGCTGGCCAGGGCACGTGCACGGAAGGTCGCAACTGAGCAGCACATGCATCAAGGCCCCGCATATATGCTATATAGCTGCCACAGACTGGTGGCCAGCGGAAGCTTAAGCTTGACGTGGCCAACCTGCACTGCTATTTTCTCTGTTGCTCGCAGCTGCGACAGGCGACTCGGACAAATACCTCACCATCGAAAAGCCTGACCCGTCTGCTGCAAAGGCATTCAAGACTGTGGCTTCCATCGATGGGAACGGCGTGCTTACTTTGGTGCGCCCAGTCAGATGGCAGCCCTCCATGCCGCCTGGCCGCTGCTTTGCCAAGCACCAGCATTTTGTCCCTGCATGCCGGAGCGTTTTGGTGCAATAGCTTAACATGCCAAGTGCCGCAGGGCGCTGTGCAAGCCGACATATTCACCGGCAAGAAAGTGCTGGTTGGGGTGGACAACAAAACCAAAAAAGTCAAGGTGAGCATCAGGGTGCCGCCAATGGGCAGCATGCCTGCGCAGGCTGATCAACCGGCTCTGCTGCTGAGCTGCTGCTGTAGGGGCGCAACATTGGCACAGGTCCAGCGCTCGTTGGCTGCAACGCTCATGCTTCGTATTTTTTTGGCCCGGCCCGCCCCTTGCCATGGCGACCTGTGTTGCCCCTGCACACGCACACCCCCCAGCAGCAAGCTGCATGATGCACTCATGTGGCATGGCGCCATGCAGGTCGAGCTGTCCGACAGTGGAGTCAAAACCATTGCAGCCGACATAACCGTGGATGGCGGCACGTTGAAGGTGGGCAGCACCAGTACTGCTTAAGCAAGCTTGCTGCTGGCTGTAAATGCTGAATGTTGGAATGCTCACGCCCCACCTTGCATGCCATGGCTGTGTGCGAAAACACCGCCGACAACACCCTGCCCCACTTGCAGACCATGTCGGGCGGGGCAGTCAAAGGTTCTCTCAACTCCAAGGGCGAGGTGGCGGCACAGGCAAGGGCGGGGGCAGGGCGGGCAGGGCGGACACTTGGCAGCAGGGCGCTGTGCCCGCCTGAAATGTGGTTGACTGTCCAAGATGGCATCATTGCGGAGTGCAGCCACCTTGAATGTGGCTGGGCCTCGACCCCTTCCCGCCTCGGAATCACCGTCCTGCTGCCCAGGGCTGTGCATGCTGCACCCTCAGCATCACCCGATTTCCGCTAAGCGCCAGTGTACACTGCCTAACTGTTGTACAGATCATCAAGGCTGCAGATGCCGCCATCAACAAAGCACTGATTGGTGACAGGTGAGCCAGCACGGTGGGAGTTGGTTGTGGGCAGGGGCCAGCGAGGCTCGATCTTCTGCTGTTGAGCGCCCCTGTGGCTACCGCCCTACCCGCCGATGGCTGCCGCACTGTTGCCCACGCCCATGTGCCCTGTCCAACCCTGCAGCATGGATGTGAAGGGCACAATCACCAGCAACAAAGTCCTGGTCGGAGTGGACAATAACACCAAGAAATCCAAGGTCAGTGCGGCGAGGTCGAGTAGCACATCCGTGCTGGCTGAGCAAGCGGCCTTTGCCATTGCAGCCCTGCGACTTACCGTGCCCCTGCAAACGCCCCTCACATGCAAGCTGCGCAGTGTACGGCTTAATTGGCATTCACCCATGCAGGTTGAGCTGTCTGAAAGTGGAGTCAAGTCAATTGACGTGATAGTGGATGGCGGCTCTTTGAAGGTGGGCAGCGCTGCCGGCCGCTGCAGCAGGCCGTCAACTGAAGGGTTGGCATGCGTCATGCCTACATGCTTACGGTGCCGTCTTGCCAATTGGTCTTGGCAACCACCGCCCACGACACTCCTGCCCTTCCACAGATCATGTTGGGCGATGTGGTCAAAGGTTCTCTAAACTCCAAGGGCGAGCTGGTGGCACAGGCAAGGCCGGGCTCGGAATGAGCAGATGCCAACAGGGCACTGTGCCAGCCAGGCAGATGTATGGGTTGCCTGCCATGGGTGCGTAATCACAGGGTGCAGCCACCAAACTGCAGGTCATCAAGGCTGTAGACGCCACAATCAACAACGCATTGACAGCGGCCAGGTGAGCCAGCACGGTGGGAGGTGGTTGTGGGCAGTGGCCAGCGAGGCTCGATGCTTTGTTGTTCAGCTCCCCTGTGTCTGCCGCCCTACCCGCCGATGGCTGCATTGCTCACGCGCATGTGCCCTGCCCGCCTCCGCAGCATGGATGTGAAGGGCACGCTGACCAGCAAGAAAGTCCAGGTCGGAGTGGACAACAACACCAAGACAGCCAAGGTCTGCAGGCAGTTTGGGAAGGCAAGCCTGCAACTGTTGAGAAGGCCCGCCATGCAGCTGCAGCCTTCATGCGAAGGTACAGACGTGGCACAGGCCCAGCTGGCGTTTTTCACTGCAGCATTCCTGCTTACTGTCTACCGCTAACCATGCCATGGCGGTGCACGTGCATCCTTGTCCCTGCATGTGCCCCTCCCCCTCCTGGCCTCCAGTTGCGCCGCAATTCACTAATAGACACAACTTGTGCAGGTCGAGCTGTCTGAAGCAGGGATCAAAACAGTTGGAGCCGACATAGTTGCAGATGGCGGTGCATTGAAGGTGGGCAGCGCCGCTGGCGGCTGGCTGGCAACTGAAGCTGAAGTGTTGAAATGCATGCACCCCACCCAACATGCCGTGCCTCAAACAAGCGCCGCCTTCAGCTAGGGTGCAACACTCGTGCCCCTTCTGCAGACCCTGTCAAACGGTGTGGTCAAAGCTGCTCTAGATTCCAAGGGCGAGGTGGCGGCACAGGCAAGGCTGAGTGCGGGGTGTACGGGTGGTGGCAGCAGGGCGCTGAGCCCACCAAGGCAAGAGTCTGGTTGCAACCAGCTTGCTGCGAACAGAATGTGTTCTCCTGAGCAACGCACCGCCCCAACAACAGGTGGCTATGCGCGACCTGGCCCTGCAATCTGCAGGGCGCCTTGTCGAGCGCAGGTCTGGCTATCAAAAGTGAAGGGAAGACAATGGCCTTGATCTCCAACAAGGGCGTCCTCAACGCCTTGCAAATTGTCGCGGTGAGCTGCACGGCCTTGTTGCTTGAAAGAACACGAGTGACACAGCCTGACCAGTGTACTGGTGAGGTGCACTGCTGCCATGCGCTGGTACGGCAAGCAACACACTGCTTGAGCTGACCAACTGATTCTTCTCTGTATGCTCACGGACAGTTGCGTCCGCCACAACGCTCTATGCTGTTCTATGCCAATATGCAGGGCACCCTGTCTTCCGCTGGCGTCACTGTAACCAGCAAGTTGGAAGTGGTGGGCTCCACTAAGTTGGCGCAGCTCACCACCAGCTCGGATGCTACCTGTGAGCTGGACCTTTCTGTACATGCATTGCTGCTGCCCTTGCTGCTGCTGCCACCGCTGCTGCCGCTGTTGCTGCTGCCACAGCCAAAAATGCCTGTCGGCCTGTTGATGTTCATCACCGGTGGAGAGTCACCTGCACAGCCCTTGTGGCAGCTGCTCGGCTGATCTCGCCACAACAGCATTGTACAACAGCATTGTCTAGCGGTCTCATTGAAGCTTTTGTTTCCACGTGCCTGCATGCAGTCGGCGGCCCTGTCAATGCCAACAAGTCGCTGAAGGTGTTTGGCGACACAACTCTGGGCGACGACAGCTCTGGGCCGAAAACCGTCAATGTGAAGGGCAAACTTGTGACAGGTGATGCTGAGATGGGTGAGCGTGGGGGAGTGTGGCTTGCGAGCATTGCCTCTCCTTTATGCAGCCTCACCGCCATGCACTCCCAACTTCCCAGAATTTGCCATCGGATACTGATTCCTGCTGCTTGGGTGCAGAAAATGCGACTGTGAACAACAAGATCGAGACGAAAACTTTGTCCAGCTCCTCCGACATCACTGGTGAGCCGCGTTGGCTTGTTGCGCTGCACTTGCCACCGTAGCTGTCTTTGTGCAGGCAGGAGGGAGGGAGGCACAGCATTACCACCTTGAACCGTGTCGACCAACCCCACCCATTGCAGTGCTCGGTGACTTGAAAGCCAACGGTTTGATAGCCCCCACCTGTTTCTGCCGCCTCGCCCGGACCTGACCCACACAACGCGATTTGAGCCACCAGCCGCCAGCGGAACTCAGTACAACTTGCCGCAGAGCAGCCCCTGCGACGGCTTCTTCAGCAAAGAACCCCGATGTGGCAACGGCATAGTGCGGCTGTTGGTAGCTGTTCATGCGCGGCATGCACCTGATGCCCTGCCTCAGGCTTTTGCCGGGCCGCGATCTGCAAGGCACCTGCTGCCCTCGTAGGCTTCAGCTGCACTGCCTGCGCGATTGCCGCCATTCTTCCTTCGCTGGATTTGATGCGTGCATGGACTGCTGCACGAGAGTAATATTGTTACCAGATTGTACTGGCGTGCAGCAGCTTTCATTTATTTCCCCTTTCACCAACGATTTGATACTTTGAGTAAACCCAACGTTGCTTGCCACCTGCTTTGTATGCTCAGCCTTGCCACCTGCTTTGTAAGCTCACCATGGGCTCCGCCCTGGATTTTCTTATCCTGTCGCCAGTTGGAGAAGAACCCGCCTACCGGGCCCTTGTTCCATGCCTTCATGGTGTGTGTAATATGCACATTGAAGTGCCACACATGACTGCTTTGCAGAATGCACAGTAGCGGATGTGGCGACCTGCGCAGCAGTGCCACTCGGCAAGGGCAGCGGCAGCAGTGCTAGTAGCATGCCTGGCTGTTACTGCGGGCCGACTTGCTGCGTGCGCCTGGCTGTAGCAGATTGCTTTGCTGGAATCATGGAACCAGCCAGCCATTTCATTTTGCATGTGTTAGCAGGAGCATAGCATTGCCCAAATGAGGCAGACATGCCGGCAGTCAGGCAGTAGTGTCGGAGCACTGCGGAGGAAGGAACCGCCACAGGAACCGGCCAGCGGCGAGGCATGGGAGAGCCATCAGCGGTCGTGACGCTTGCAATTCTTGGCAGTCAGCACTGTCTCGTGACTTGACAGAAGCGATGAAGCGACCAGCCGTGCCGAAAGGCCTCCTGGCAGCCGCGGCCGCCGTGCTGCTGCTGGGGACGCTCGCCTGCAGCCAAGACGAAGGCGATCGAGGCGGCTGGAAGCCCTTTAGGCACGTGCCGCTCGCGCGGGG
>VFQQ010000634.1_pt1 | contig 64442 bp, 108 predicted proteins | sample 3512341 | NCBI WGS metagenome assembly VFQQ01 (sample SAMN10412373, study PRJNA504923) | tailings metagenome | isolation source: Relicate 2 Philex TSF1 revegetated site | place: Philippines: Tuba, Benguet | collected 2017-08-29 | reverse complement strand
CTGCTGCTGCTGCTGCTGCTGCTGCTGCTGCTGCTGCTGCTGCTGCTGCTGCTGCACCGTCCATGGATTGACAACCTATTGGCGCAGCGAATCTTGAACGCATGCAGTGGCAGCAGCAGCAGCAGCGCTGCTGAGCACAGAAATAATGCTCCGTGCCCGCAGGAAGAAGCAGCAGGAAGCAGATGCGGACCGCATCAAAGCCTTCTGGCCAAAGCCGCAGCAGCAGCAGGCGGTGCAGTTGTCGGTGAGTGCCCAACAGATGCCATTGTGCGCGGCCTGCTTTGATTGCACCTGTTTTCTGTGCACCAGCACGTGTGCACCTGTGGCAAGCACTTGTAGGCCAGTGCGGCGAGCTTGCACTTCCGCACGTCAACCCACAAGCTGCTGACCCTGCCCATGCTTCCCACAGGAACTGCACAGACAGGTGCAACGGCCCTTGTAGCCCTTGTAGTGGCTGGAGATGAATGCAGCACTAACCTGCCTTTCGCTGCCAGGCGGCAGCGCTCTGTTCGCTCGCCTTCTTACTGAAGCGCGCTCAGGGTGGCGCCAGTCACACCACCCTGATCTCCAATAATGCAGCGTGACTGTGCTGCCGCCCTTGCCTTTTGCGCCCTCATTGATCACAATCCGCCGCTCCGTGCACCTATTATTCCTCCCCAACGCTTGCCCGTGATCATGCAACGCCACTTCTCTGCCCATGACCTCCCACCTGCCGCTTCAGCATGCCCTGCTAGATGCTTCTCAGTAACAACACACACGCTTACAGCGAGGCAGCGGTGCACAGCAGCTGAGAGGATTGTTGCGGTCAGATTTGGTATGGCAGGCATGAGGCATGTGGCGGGGGAGGCAAAGGGGCCAAGCGGGGCCCAGCAAATGGCAGTGCTGAGTGAGCGAAGAGAGGGCAGCAGGGAATGGCAAGCTTGCAACAATGCATGGATGGCAGGGAGTGGCGGCTGCTAAGGCGGGCTGGGCTGTTGCATGCGCAGCTGGAATGCGATACTGGGGCCCAGCCGAAGTGGCGGCAACTGCCTCTCACTTCTTGCCGCTCGAGGTGACGTTGAACTTCCTGCAAGTGGGTAGGCAATGTGAGGGTGGCAGTGTGGCTGAGCTCGCATGCGGCAACAACAGCAGCGACAGCAGGCATGCAGAGAGGACTCCCGGGCGACAGCCAAGTGCAGTAAGCAGCCAGGCAGTCAGGCAGCCGCACATCATGACTCAACACACTGAGTGCAAGCCGTAGTGCCACTCATTGCACGCTTCAGCAAAGGCCCGCAACACCTGCCTCCGCAAACTCCTAAAGGCTCAGTGCAAACAGCCTCAGTACATGCAGCGCACCAGTGGATGATGTCTCCGTCCTGTACCTCGTACGTCTTGCAAACTCTCGACACCTCAACAGCCATACAGCAGATGCAGAACGAGCCAGGAAGGGCAGCGCACCAGTGGATGATGTCGCCGTCCTGCACCTCGTACGTCTTTCCCTCTTGCCGCCACTTGCCCGCCGCCTTGACGGCTGCGAGAGGGAAGCAGAGAGAGGGCAGCGCATGCAGTGTTGAACCAAGCAGCGCACGGGGCAGTGAGCGGCACGCTGGCGGGCTGGGGCGGCTACGTTGCAGCAGCAGAGCATGCAGCGTGCTGCCGGGTGACGTGATGCTCTCCATAGCGATAGAGAGGCAAGTGCTGTGCGCCAGGAGCCGCACACCAGGGTGAGCGCACGGTCCCCTGCAGGCCGGCAACAGCCCTGCAGCAGCGCATGGGCTAGCTAGGATGCGCGCACCTGCTTCGGTGCCGTGCTCCTTCATGTCCTCAAAGGCCATGACCTGCGCAGTACGCAGAGTTAGGAGTGGGCAGTGTGGAACAACAGAGGCACCAGAAGGGAGCACAGTCTTGCAGCACGGGGGGACCGCTGCATGTCCTCAAAGGCCATGACCTGTGGCAGCAGGAAGGTTCAGGAGTAGGCACTTGGGCATAGTAGGGAGGGGGCAGGGAGGGCAGCATGAGGGGACCGCTGCATGTCCTCAAAGGCCATGACCTGTGCGGCAGGAAGGAAACAGAGCAGTGATGGGTCTTGGATGAGCAGCAGGAATGTGCTCAGGCTTGTATGAGCCCAGCCGCCCTGGGCAGATGGCAGCCGCTGCTGCAATCCACCCTGCGGTCCCTTGTGCCTCCGCACAGTAGAACCACACCAGATGAAGCATCAGCAATCCAGCATGCATGCGCACCTCAGCGCAGATGAAGCCGCGCTCAAAGTTGGCATGGATAGCCTTGCCTCCCACCTCCCTGGCCACGACACAACCAGAAACAAAAGAGCCGCCTCAAGAACGCACCTCAGCGCAGATGAAGCCGCGCTCGAAGTCGGTGTGGATGGCGCCCGCCGCCTGCGGCGCCTTGGTGTGCTCCCGGATCTGCCAGCAGCGCACCTGCAGCCAAGCAGACAAGGGCAGGATCAGGCAATGGTTGGTCGCAAGTTGATAGCTTGCTCAAGCGCTGGCGGAGTTCCTTGGTGTGCTCCCGGATCTGCCAGCAGCGCAGCTGCAGCAGATGGTAAACACTTCCAAAGTAAAATGGAAGGTTAGGAAGGAGGGAAAGGCGCCAGCGCGGCAACTGAGCGCGCCTCCCGACTTGCCACCAGAGCAGCTGTGCGCAGCATGTGTGCACGCCAAGTGTGCACGTGAGAGATAGCTGCAAGTGGAGGCGCACCGCCCCTCGGCCAGACCCGCCCCCAACACCCCGTGCTACACATAACCTGCTCACCAACTGTAATCAGTACTCGCCTCCTGCATGCCCGCGGTGAAGTAGTGGACGACGCGCCCAGCTCCTCAGCCAAACCCACCTCCAGCACCCCTTAACACTGAAGAGAAAGAGAGAAGCAGAATCAGTACTCGCCTCCTGCACGCCCGCGGTGAAGTAGTAGATGAGGCGCACCGCCTTGAAGCCCGCGGTCACAATCTTGGGCAGCGCCGACGTGGTCTCGTTCTGCGGCGGGTGATTTGACAGATAATGAACAGACTGTGGCTACAGCAAGCAGGCAGGTAAGTCCAATTAGGTGGGCAGCAACTGCTGTACAGTCTGTTGTGGGGCAGGGCCAAGAGGCAATGCCAGCAGGTCCAGCACAGGCTGCGCCTGCATCTGTAACGTCCAGCCAATGCGGCAGCGCTGCAAGCTCTGCAGCCTGCAGCGCAGCGCAGCACAGCACAGCGCGGCGCACCTCCTTGCAGTACGTCTCCCGCTCGTCCTCCGGCATGTCCAGCAAAGTAACGCAGCACAGCAAAGCACAGCAAAGCATAGCACAGCACAACAGTCAGAACACAGCGTACCTCCTTGCAATACACCTCCCGCTCATCCTCCGGCATGTCCAGCAGCTTGGCCTCGAGCGCGCCCGAGAAGGGGATGATGGGGTCGCCGCCATGGTCCTGGCAGGCCGGAATTGCGGAGAAAAAGCGGGTGGGACTGCTGGCTTTGCAGGGCAGACAGAGCGGCCCAAGAAGGGAGGGGATGATGGGGTCGCCGCCGTGGTCCTGCAGGTATCCGGGGAAGAGTTTGCGGTTGCTGGGTTTGCACAAGCCAAGGCGGCGCGCCCAGAAGGGGATGATGGGGTCACCGCCGTGGTCCTGCAGCAAGCAGGAGAGCCAAGCAGTTGGGCTTCAGTGTTTGCAAGCCAGGCACTGGAGCCACGGCAAGGGCCGATGGGGTCTCAGCTGCGGTCCTTGAATGCACACTAGTTAGCAACATCAAAGTGCATAAGTGGGCCAGGCAGGCAGGCAGGCAGGATAGCGCACCTTGACCCACTCGAAGACCTTGGGCAGCCACTTGTTCTTCTTGCGCTGGCAGCCACTGGCAACTAGTACATACTAATCAATTGAACAACCAGTGATTATGTACGTCGGAGCGCACCTTGACCCACTCGAAGATCTTGGGCAGCCACTTGTTCTTCTTGCGCTGGTAGTCGCGCTCGCTGAGGTTGACCAGGTACACCACCGGCTTGGCAGTCAGGAACTGCAAGTCACATGGGGTGTAAGCCTGGGTTTAGTGTGCAGAAAAGGTGTGGCAAACGCATGCCGCGGTCGGCGAGCTGCGCCACCGGCTTGGCGCTTGAAAACTGCGCACAGCTGCAGCAGCATCGAATTTAGGGCGCCACCCAGGCTGCCCAGGTGCGGCCTGCCTGCCTGCCTGTGCCCATCTGTCCAGGGCATCAACCAGGACAACAGTCGTGCAGCAACCCGCTGCAAGCACATGAGCAACGCAGACATGGGCAAAGCCTGCTCACGTTGACGGTGTTGAGCCAGTTGACGTCGTGCTGCGTCCAGTCGCCAAACCGGATGTCCTTGCCGTCCTGCGCAGGTCAGCAGTGAATTGCGGGGGCTGTCGTCAGAAGGTTATAAGACATAGGACAACTATCCTGCTGCCCACTCCAGCACCCATGGCAGCAGGGGCAGCGGCAGCGGCAGCGGCAGCGGCAGCGGCGGCACCAACTCCAGCCACGCCGGCCACCTCCCTCGCCCAGCCAATCAACACGTGCACAGCACTCCAGGCTAAGCAAGGGCTAGCTGCCCAAAACAGTTGCCAGGTTTGCCTCCTCGCACCTGCAGCCACGCCAGCGTCTTCTCGGCGGACGCCAGCTCGTCCTTCTGGTCCTTGGTCATCGTCTGCGGTACCAGTGAGAACGCACAATGGCAGCACTTAAGTCAAATGCCATGCCCGCCAGCATTCATGCCTAACTCCACTTGCAACATAGGATTGAGAGCCCAACAATCCTTTAGCACCCACTCTGCTGCCCGCCCTGCTTCCACTAATCCACATATCAATCCGCGGCAGCATAACTGTGCACCCGCCTGCCGCATCTTCTTGAAGCCCTCGATGATCTTCTGGCACCACTCAATGTCCTTGGCGCGCAGCTCGGCGTGGATGATGTCCAGGTCTGGAAGCAAGCATGGAATTAGGCAGGGCACCAGTCGGGAATGCAAGAAAAGCGCGCAGCTCAAGTGAAGATGGTGTCCAGGTCTGGGTCAGGGGTTGAAAGCGGGGCTGCCACAGAAATGCCAGCAGCGCCACAGCGATGCCACAGCGCCACAGCAATGCCACAGCAATGCCAACAGCGCCAGTACCAGCAGCAACAGCGGTTGCGTCCGCGGCAACAACTGTCCGTTACACAAACAGCGGAACAGACGTAAACACAGGCCGAACTGCTCACCCTCCACGGGGTCCACACGGTCCTCGACGTGCACCACATCGGCGTCGTCAAAGGCGCGGCACACATGGAAGATGCCTGCACACCAGCAGGTGGGAGCGGGGGCATCGGAACCTGCTGATCGCCCTTCCATCAGCCAACAAGTTCTACCAGGCCTGCAGAGTCTGGCAATGCAAACGCACAACTGATGTACCATAAACGAAATCGCATGGAGCCTGCAACAGGCGGGCACAGCTTGAAAGGGCATGCGCGCCGCCTGCGAAAGCATGCCCACGGCTTGCAAACCACAGGCAGCTCACCGTGGCGGCGATGTTGGACAGGAATGCACAGATTCAACCCAGACTCAGACTTGAAGCAGCAGATATTCCAGCAGATAATCAACCCTCTCACCGTCCACGGCGGCGATGTTGGACAGGAAGGCGTTGCCCAGGCCCTGCCCCTCCGCCGCGCCCTTCACCAGGCCAGCAATGTCGCAGACCTCCAGGTAGGCCGGCTGGCTGGCCTTGGGCTGCACCTTCTCCACCTGCAGGCCAGCAGCACGTGCGCACCAAAACAGTGAGTTTTGTAGGAGTGTTGAAGCAATCCACCAGGGGTGGCTGGTTTTGGGCTGCACCTTCTCCACCTGTGGGCGGCACGAAATCGCATGGGCAGCGTTGGGAAGGGTGCTGAAACAGCTGTTGAATTGTTGAAGAACAGAACATCCATGCCATTGCTGGCTGATGTCTGCAGGCTGCACCTTCTCCAGCTGCAGTAGTGTGTGCAGCAGCATGCACAGCAGCAGCATGCCCTGCGGCTGTGGACACCAGCCGCGGCAGCACGTGCTGCCCCTTGAGGCGGCAGCTGGCCTTGATGCAGCGACCAGCCAACACTGCAGCAGCTGCTGCAGCCAGCTGCCTACCAGCCAGCCGTCAAGTCAGCCAGCCAAGGTGCCAGGCTAACGGCCAACATCAAGCGACCTACCCAGCAAGAGTGAGCATGCTCACCAGCCAGTCGAAGCGTGGGTCGGGCACCACCACGCGCGCGTTGTTGGGGTCGATGGTGCAGAAGGGGAAGCTGCAGGATTAGGAAGGGGAGTTAAACAAGCAGCAGCGTGGGATTGTCGTGCAGCGGAAACGCCGTGACCGCCGCCGGCGGCGCCGCCGCCGCCGCCGCCGCCCAGCAGAAGCAGCAGCAGCAGCAGCAGCAGCAGCAATGCACAGCACCAAAAATCCAACACTGCCCGCCTCACTTCTCCGCGGGGATCGACAGCTTGGTGAGCGTGTTGAACAGCGTGGACTTGCCCACGTTGGGCAGGCCCACAATGCCCATCTGCATTCGTAGGACCATCGCAAGGGAGCAGTGGTCACTTCCATGCAGCATGTAAGCCTGCGCGCGGCAGCAGCAGCAGCACAACCGAACCGCCCACGCCGTTGCGGCGGCCGGCCGGAGCTGCTGTTGTGATCAGCTGGCAAATGCGCCGGCTGCGGAAATGACATGCAGGGGAGACGTGCAGATGCCGGCTGCAGCAGCTGCAGGCTGAATGGGTTCCACGACCTGCCGGTTGTTGGCCCAGCATGTGCAGCCCAGCCAAGCGCCGGGCGGCACCAGCTGCCAACAGCCGGGCGGGTGCGCACCTTCAGGTTGGTCCTGAAGCGGCCCAGGATGGGCTTCTCCTTCACCTCCTCCTTCTTCTTGGGCGGCATGGCTGCTGCTGCTCAAGCTGCTCTCCCCAGAAACCACTGCAGCAGGAGGGCATGCTGGTGGTAAGTTGAGTGCCCGGCAGGTGGCGGCAGGCGGCGGCAGTGGCGGCAGCGGCGGCAGGCAGCATGGTGTGCAGGGGCCCGTGTGTGCGACTGCCCAGCGATCGGGCTGTGCTGCTCAGGGTTCCATTCCTGCCACAGCTGGGGCGAGCGCTTGGCGCCCAGCCGCTGCCGTCGCTGCCACCTGCTGGCTGGGGGCTGCTGCAATGCTGATGTGCACATGTGATTGCTGCTGCAACCTCCTGGCAGCGGTGCGGCCACATGCGCCGCCTTTGGCCGAGCCACCCGCCGCCCAGCTGCACCGTGCCCCGCCATCGCGTGTCCGATGGACTGCTGAAGCAGTGCAGCTGCTCTGCAACCCGCAAGCGCAGGCAATGCGACCCCCGTGCGGCTGGTGCCTCACCTCGTGGGCGGGCCGCAAGCGGCGGGCGTGCAACCAACTCCTGGCTGCTTGAAAGGACCGTGCCAGGCGCGATCGGCGCCCCTGAGCCACCTGCTGTGCATGCCCCGCTGGTGGCGGCAGCAGCGGCGGCAGCGCCTCCCCTCTGCTGCCTGCCTCCCACATTTACAATCCCTGTAGCAACTCATCAAAGCTGAACCAAGTAAGCTGATGCACTGAATCCCAGCCGCCTCGCGGCCGCCGCTCACACCGCCGCAACAGGGGTGGCGGGCTCGGGCGCTCCCGACCCAGCTGCCTTGCCCACCGCCATGCCCCACTGCGCTCCCCCTGTGCCGCCCGCCGCCCCCTCTCCAGGGCGCGAAGCCAGCTGCTGCTCCTTGGTCGCCTGAAGCTCCTCCTCAATTACTGGCGCGGCGGGCGGCAGCGCCAGCGGCACTCCAGATGGAGCGGCGCCGGCGGCGGTCGCCATCTTGGGCGCCGAGGGGTGGCGGGGCACCACAACGACGTACACCTCGTCTGCATAGCCGCGCCTGCAGGGACAGAAGCGGGCAGGGGCAGGAGTTGACGTTGTGCACAGTCGCATTGAGCGCCCTGGGTGCGATGCCTTGTGCATCTCCCATTGTCCAGCACAGTCGAGCGGCCTCAGCACCGCCCGTGCTCTCCTGCAGTGTGCAGCGCCACCCCGTGGACAACTCCCTCTTCCGCACAACACACCCACTCACAAGCGCATTCCCAGCGCACTCACCGGTGGTCTGTGTTCTCCACTCGCAGTGTGAAGCGCAGCCCCCCAAACAAACTCCTTTCTGTTGATGCAAACCCACCTAGTCACAACCAAGCCCTTCTATTTACAAACTTGTCAGTGACACGCACCGGTGGTCTGTGTTCTCCACCCTCAGTACGAAGCGCAGCCCTCCGAACAGCGGGTCTGCGGGCACTGTGGGTGGCGAGAAGGGCGGGGCCACCAGGGACACGTCGCACCTGCGGGTGGAATGGTGGCACGGGTTGCTGATGTGTCAACACTTCCCATACTACTCGTGAGGATCCCAATTGCGGGTGAAGTACGCACTCGTCTAGCCTTTACATAACATTGCCACCTCGGCCGCTGGCTCAGCGCAGTCGGCTCAACTGCCCTGCCCAGCCGCACACTTGCTCACCAGTTGCGCTGTGCAATCAGCTTGTCGGTGCGCGGGTGGTATGGGTAGAAGGCGCGCACCTGAAGGCAGGGGCAGTGTTGTGGCAGGCAAGGTGAGGCTGGAAGATGCAGCCAGCAAGGCCAAGCTGCATGACCAGTGGGGGGAGCAGCATGCACAGCAGGCACAGCAGGCACAGCAGACACAGCAGGCACAGCAAGCACACCAGTTTCTCGCGCGTCCGCTCGTCCACGTTGCCTGCAAGGAAGGGCGGGTAAGGTAAGCTGATGCATAAGTGCTTGCGCTGTCCAAGTCCAGAGCACTGTATGCCAGCAGTATTGTGCGGTGCTCTCCCACCCCCTCTGCTGGGCGCAAACTGCAAGCCCTGCCACTCACACGCAAAGTTGGTGCGCATCAGCATCTTGACCACCGGGTGCGGCGGCGGCGCGTTGACAATCGCGCTGCTGATGATCTGGGGCATGAAGAGCGGGTCCTCGCTGCACGATTGGAAGCAGCGGCGGCGCAATGGTGGGAGCACAGTCGGCTTGCACGTCAGCAGGCACCAACAGTTGCGCAGCGGAGTGCACGAGTGCATCAATGCTGACCAGTCTGGACTGAAGCCCGGCTGGCTGTTCAGCTACAACAACCCTGCGCCTCACCCCACATCCTTGATCTTGGGGCGGGAGTAGAGCCGGCCCACGCCGCCCACATGTGCATCGCCTGCGGTCAGCCACAACGGCCCGTGTGCATGCGTAGCCGTCAACGAGCTGCTTTGTTAAGGCGGCAGCCGCTGCTACGGCATGCAGCAATGCAGTGGCGCGGCAACACGCCTAGCAAACTGCATGCACTTGAAGCTCAGAGCAGCAGCAGCAGCAGCAGCAGCAGCAGCAGGCCCAGCCAGCCCAGCAGGCGCAGCGATTCCGGCAGGGCGCACCCACCCGACAGGATGCTGACGCGCAGGCCCTTGGTGAGCGAAAACTCTTGGAGCATGCGGATAAACTGCAGGCGCTCCTCTGCAAGTCCCAGTGGATTGAGTGCTGAGCGGCAGGTCTGAGCCAGGAGGCAATGTGGCAGCATCTGCAATGTGCAACCACAGGGCGCTGTGCAGACTGGCCCACTGCAATGCTGCCGCCGCGGCTGCCGCCGCGGCTGCTGTTGTTGCCCTGGCAGCATGCGCAGCGGCAGCCAGCACTAGCAGCAGAATGCATCTTTACCGCCGCGATGCAAATGGGTGCCTCACCCTTGTGCACGTCTGCCACCCAGCCTGCATGGCAGCATGGGGCAGGCAGGAGAGCAGCGCTTGAGGAAAACGACGGATGACCCACCCATTAGACTGCCATGCATCTCCAGACGGCGGTTGATTAGTATGAAGGGAGCCCGCCCCCAGCCACTTACCATCCACCAGATCATCCAGAATCTCCGGCTGGTCAAACCGGTCCAGCAGGCCTGCAGGGCGACGATTCAACCAGCACCAGTTTTTCCAACCCGGCTGCAATGCGTGACTGCGCATGCGGCGCATCTGGTACATGCTGCGACTCCCATCAGCTCGCGTAAAGGGCTGGACTAAAGGGCTGGACAAGGACCCAGGCCAGCTGCCCATGCCACAGGCAGCCTGGCCGGGGCGCAGCACCATGTGCTGCAAGGTGTACACCTCGCCGGCAGGGTCTCACCTGAGCTGCGCGCTGCATTCTTCAGAGCAGGCACAGAGCGTGTGACGCGCCCCATGCAGCCCAGCAGAGTCTCGGCAGCCGGGACCTGCGCAGGGACCACAGCGGGCACAGCGCCCCGTTCAAAGCGTGCATGCGGAAACTGCAGACCTGCAGCATGGCGACTGTTGGGGGCTGCCGCCTGCCACATGGCAGAGGACATTGCTCTCGCAGCACCGCTGCACTGATCCACAAAACTATTCAGCCTGATATCAGCATGGCTGCCACGCGCCTTTGGGAAGATGAGCGGGATGCCGGACAGGACCACCGCATGCAGCGGTCCCGGCGGCAGGGCCGCCACGGTGCGGCGGAACAAATCATAGCTGGCCTGCAAAGGGTAGGTGCTCTCAGCAACATGCTGGGTGAAGCGGTTGGGAGGTAGACCAGCAGCACAGGCATGCAGAACACGCAAACCTATTGCAGGGCAAACAATGCCCACAGCACCCCCGGCTCGCCTGAGGCATGATTCGCTCCTTTGTGCGCTGGCTGCGCATATCCATGCCCAGCAGCACCACCTTGCAGGACGAGGACTCAGCAGCTGAAGTTAGAGAACAAGCCGTCCGTATTATCAGCAGGTGCTCATACTACACGCGACAAGTGCAGCGGCACACTCAACACAAGCTGCGCTCCGCTGCTGCCAATCGGCTTGCCTGCGGGCCCATCCACTTGACGTAATGGAACTCCCTGCATCAACAAGTGCAGGATGGGAGGGAATTGCCGCTATCTCGCCTGCTGCGCAAAAGCCCTTGCACATGTGTCCATTGCACACAACACTGCGTGCACTCTGAGCAGCAGCAGGCAAAATGCAACCCATCCCGCCCCTTCAGCAGCCATGCCGGCATAAGCAGCCTGAGGTGTCGCTCACGTGTTGTCGTTTGTGAGGAACTCCCGGCGCTGCAAGTTGAAGGCATCAGTGGTGTGCTGCACAGGGTGACAGCGTAGCGCGCAGCAGCCAGAGCCAGTGAGCATGCATGAAGTTCTGTCAAAGAATGGCACCGAGGCTGCGCCTCGAGGCGGCAGTAGAGGTGGCAGACTCGACATGGCCACAAGGACAGCGACGGAGGTGGTGGCAGCAACAGTAGCCTGCTGCTGACCAGCAGCAGAGGCGCAGCGATGGCAGCAGCCGGTGGCGGTGGCAGCAGTGCAGCAATGGTGGGCACCACGCAGAACTGCAGCTGCTGACCTGCTGGAAAAGCAGGAAGAACCGGCGCGCCACCCTGAACAGGCCCTGCAGGTAGCATGGATGCATTGAGGAGCGCTCAACCGCAGGGCTTCATGTGGCGTGCACATGCATGAAGGGGGCTTGGTCCAGTGGCGCCGCACAGCCATGTTGCACACGATGCACTGCATGTTCAACACATGTTGGCCTGGCCTGCAAGCCATGAAGCCATGACGAACCTCATGCTCTAGCGGCAAGCAAGCAGCAGCTGTACAGGCAAGCAGCAGCTGCTCGCCTGGAAGACGGGGCAGCCCTGCGTGCGCGGCTCGTACGAACCGTAGCCATCCCAAATGTCGTGGTCTGGGTGTGCAAATGAACGGTTGGCAGGCAGGGACTGCCATGTTCAGGCCAGCTCATGCGGAGCTGCCCAGACCAATGGCGGCCGCCGCATGCAGGCATGCGGGCGACAGGCTGTCCCCAAGCAGTTAATGTGGCTGAATGCAGCACCCACCGTCCCACATCATGACGCCCGGAATGGAGGCCATGGCCACATCGATGTCGGCCGCCGAGAAAGAATCTGCGGAATGGTGGACAACATGAAACTCAGGTGGCACATAAGAAACGCAGTTGGCATTCATGGTCAGGTGCAGCATGGTCCAATGTGCTCTGCAGCATGTTGCTCTGGCATGCAGGCAAGCAGGCGCTGTCTTGAGTGCAGCGGCCAGCCGCACGTTTCATGCGCAGAATGTTCATGTGCAGAACATTCATGGCACAGCTAGACTGCCCACCCATGTAATTGGTCAGGTAGTAATGGTGGCCTCAGTGCTTTATTTCGTAAAATGCTTTTAGCGTTGCTAATAATAGCGCTTCATCATAATTAATTATTCTGAGCTCACCAATGTAGTTAGTCAGGTAGTAGTGCGTGGCCTCCGCCTCCATCTGCGGCGTCCACTCCGCCTCCACCTTCTTGTCGCTGCGACACAGGCATGGCAGGCAGTAGTGTGGCACATGATAGGACCTTTCAGCAGGGCATGGCGCTAGCACATGGCGGCAGGTAATGGCTACGCCATTGATGGCTTCGCCATGCCATGCCATGCCAAGCGTCCGGCAAGCCATGCCACGCTACGTCATGCTGCGCAGCGTCGTGCTGCGCCATGCCATGCCATGCACATGGCATGCCATGTGTCCCGTTGCCTGCAAGCAACCTCAAGCATACATTGCTGCCCAGCACAAGCAGCAACAGGGCCATGGCGGCAGCTGCATGCGCCCCCCGCATCATGCCCATCACTCGCGGCCCGCCGAACAAAAAGTGTGCCTCACTGGTCGGTGTTGGCGCCCCAAGCTTTGAGCATGGGCGTCTGCCACACTCCATCGTTGTACAGCTGGTCACCTGCTCAGGGTTGCAGCCATGTCACAAGGCAGTGCTTGCTCAATCAGCGTCAGTGCAGGCCATGGGTCATTCCGGTGCGTGGCGGCAGCATGTAGCAGGCAGCATGTGTCGCACGTGCAAGCTGACAACGTGCTGTAGCATGTGCCGCATGGAACAGCAATGCATGTCCTGGGGCATGGCATGGCATGGCATGGCATGGCATGGCATGGCATGGCTATCTCACTACTAGTGCACTGAGTGCACTGAGTGCAGCGCTGCAACCCATCATCAGCTGCCATGGCACACTACTGCCACCATGCATGGGTGGCCTGCCGGCTCACCTCCGCCCACCAGGCAGTGCATCGGGAAGGCGCTGTGCAGCTGCGGGAGAGCAGGAGGAAGGGGTTCTCTGAGCGCAGACGGACATGTCATGTCACGCAAGCACAGCATGGACATGGCATGGTCATGACGCAGCATTTGGAGCCATGGAGGGCATGGCGTGGGCGTTGCAAACATGCCGCCACTGTGTTCCACGCAGCATTGCCACCGGCTACGCCTGCAACCCCTGCAACAGGCCGCACATGCCACGCACCCACACAGCCACGCAGCCGCACACAGACGAACCTGCAGCAGGTCTCGCCACAGATACGTTGGGTCGTTTCGCTCGGGCGCATCCCGCTTCACATCGTCGCTCATGCCGTTGCAGCTGTAGTACCCCCTGTGGTTGTGCATGGGTTGGTGGGGCACCAGGGCAGCAGCAGGATGGGGTGCAGCTTGCTTGCATTTGGTCCGCAGAGGTGCATGCACGCACAGCATGCACAGAGCTAGCATACATGCTGTCTGGCACTCATGCAGAGGCGCGCGTGGCATGGTTGGCATGCCCTGCTCTTTGCCCAGCGCACCAGTGCATGGGCTGGCCCACGGCCGGCAGCCAAAAGGTGTAGGTGGGCGTGGACTGGCCTCCTGCAAGCCAAGAGGAGCAGCAGCCGGCCTGGTTTCATTCAACTCGCCCTGCAACTGCGCCTGCGCCTGTGCCGGCAGGCAGGCGTCTGCAAAGCCAGCAGTCCATGTGCCGCCTCTGCGCTCATGCTTGCCGCTCAACACAGGGCAGCCAGTGCCTGCTCGCCTTCCCTTCAGCCCTGCATGCCAGCCGCCTCACCTCTCCTCCGCTGCTGCCCTCTGCCATCTTTCCCCTCGGGGCCCCCGCTCTTACCCCCTTACTGGGCCGGCAAACTGCGCGCTACCGAGCTCAGCTCACCTGCTTCAAGGCAATACTCCACTGGCCGCTGCCACTCCGTCAGCGACAGCTCCAGCTCAAACCGCCAAGCGGTCCACCCCTCGCAGCTGTCCAGCGGGCTGGGCTGATCCAAACGCCGGTCAGCGGTGCCGCTGCTGCCGCCGCCGCCGCCGCTCCGAGCGTCGCGCAGCAGCAGAACTGGCCGCGGCGCTGTTGCGGTGCCTGCCGCCGCTCCTGTGAGCCCAGCGGTTGGTGTTGCTGGGCCGGCTGCTACGCCGGCTGGTGAGAAGCCAGGGTAGGCAGTGCCGCCGTTCGGCCCGGTGCTGCCGCCGCCGCCCGGAGCTGCCGCGGCAGCTACCCGGCTGTGCGCCCGTGTGAGGCACAGCAGTGAGCCTCGCCACTGATCACCATCCTGAGGCCCTGTGCCACTGCCAAACCGCAGCCAGGGGCCCGCAAAGCTTCTCGTCTCAGCCGTGGGCGAGTGCGGGTTCTGCAGGCTCATCGGGCTGCTTCCTACACCTTGGAAGAGCAGAGCTCATAAGAGCAGAGGCAAGAGGTTGGGTTTGGTAGTGCGATCGGCCGCCCCATGCGCCGCCAGCGCCGCCGCCTGCCGACAGCGTTATAGGGATCGCTAAACTGTTTTGCAGCGTTCCCTTGGCTTGGTGTGCAGCTTTATCGCAGCCTGCTTCTCATCTTGCGCGCCGCAGCCGCAGGTGATGCGACTGGGCTCACTGCCACTGCCTCCGGTTACGGCCCGCGGCAAACGAGCACGAGCAAAGCTGCCCTTCAGCAGCTATAGCTATATATACATGCGCCTTGTTCAATCCACTGCAACATCCCATGCTGCAGAGCAAACGAGGCAGCTGCATTTCCGCCAGCTAGCCGTCGTGCATCATCGCAGTGCTCCCCGCCAAAGAGCGGGTAGCGTGGCGGTGGGTGGCGGCGCGCCCGCTGTGTCCCTGCGGCCCGCCATCAAGGCCGAACTGTGGCGCATCGGGCAGCGCATCCTGTTTCGTTCTTCTCTGTCGCACCGCACTCGCTTGCTCGTCCAGCCGCAGACGCTCCCAAGTGGGTCGCCGCCGACAGCGCTTCCGGTGCCCCAGAATGTTTGGCAAGAAGAAGGAGAAGGAGCCTGCATCTCAGGCAGCCGCCGGCAGCAGGCGAGGCCCCCGCCCTGCTGCACCTCTGGCCTCCCGCTGCCCGTCCTGCCCGCGCCTGCGCCCAATTGCACGCTAGACAGTCTTTCTGTATGCTGCATTGATGCGTGCAGCAGCGAGCAGCCCAAGCCGTGCTGCAGCGGCAAGGCGGCGGCGGCGGCCGACGCTAAGCAGCAGGGCGGCGCGGCGGCGGCAGCAGCAGCCAGCAGCCAGCAAAACGAGGAAGCCGCCATCTCCTCCTTCATGTTCGGCGGGTGAGCTTTCGCCTTGTACTGCAAGTGGGTTGCGGACGCTGCTCATTTGCCTAGGTGTCCACTCCATGCTCCTCCTGTGTGCCGTCCGTCAAATGCCCTGCTGATGCATTGAAACGATGCGTATCCTGCCACCCTCCTTGCCCGCAGGGCGGTGCCAGCCGGCGAGCTGCCAATGGTGGGCATCTGCGCAGGGGAGGCGGATGCGATTCAGGCCTGCATGTGGACGCTCAAGCCTGCAGCAGAGGGCAGCTCTAGCGGCAAGAAGGGCAAGACAAAGGGGCAGGAGACCGAGCAGCGCTTCAGAATCATCTTCTAATGGTTGCCTCTCGCTTTGTCGTCGGTGTCGTTCTCATCCCAATTGGTCCTTCTTAGCCAAGTTGGCTTCACAGTTCCAGTCGAGCTGGAGGCACACTGCCCGCCCCCGTTGCTGCATGTCTGGTTGTGTATCTGCTGCCCATACTGCACTCGTTGACCCTGACACTTTCATTTTAGCGAGCGCGGGAGCTTGTCGTTGCAGCCAATGCTGACTGTTTTTGCAAAATGCACAGCTCTAGGCAGTACTGTTGGACAAGCGAGGCGCCCGCAGGGCAGCGTGAAGCAGTTCAGTTCTGTGGGATTGTGAGTGAGGGAGCAAGGTTGAGCGCGGTTGGCTCGGCAGGGAAACAGTGGGGGGAGTGCAAGCAAGGATACAGGAGCATCGGGGGGTGGAGCAAGGTTACGTTGAGAAGAAGGCGTGGGTGAAATGAAGTCAATGAACCGCAGGGTGGGCTGCCAAGCAGCGCCCTGCGGCAGCCGGCGGGCCAGCCGCGGCGGTCGGTCAATTGCGAGTGGTCAGCGGGGTTGTGGGCACGCTGCCTGCGCGGGACGGCGGCCCCGCCCGTGCCTCTACAACAGGCACAGCCTGGTACCGTGGCAGGTCTCCATTTGGGCCCAGCCGCGAGCTGCTGTTGGCTGCAATGGCGGCGCCCAGGCCGCCGCCGCCGCCCTGCTTCGCCGCGCTCTCCGCCGCAAGCTGCCGCATCTTGATTCTCTGGTACACAAAGAAGGCGGCGATCGAGAGGGCGTAGCCAGCGCCCTGTGCGGGTGGCAGCGGGGCAAGGCGAGACCAGGTGAGTGCAGCAGCACGTGCCGCTTGGTGTGTTGGTTGGACGCTGGTTGCAACCCCCCTCGACGACAAGCGAAACGCTCTGACGTGCTGCAGCAGCACGATGCGCACGGCCGCACCACTGCGTCGCCCTCCGGACACATGCACATAAATGGCGGCTGCAGATCGCAATCGGCCGCACACCTGCAGCAGCGTGACTCGCTCTCCCAGCAGCACGATGCCCAGCACCACCACCAGCGCGTTCTTCACGGTGCCCAGCACCTTGAGCGTGAGGCTCGAGGCGGACTGCGGGGGGCAGGGAGGCACGCATGAGGGAGGCACCAAAGCACAGCACTGCACTGCACAGCACTGCACTGCACGACACAGATTGCAGGTGAGGCTCAAGTCGGAAGGTGTGCTAGCATCAGCACAGCACAGCTTTCCTTGAATAAGAGCCCATGGCTGCAGCGAAACATCACCGCAAGAAAGCAAGCTAAAACAGAAGTGAGCCGCACCTGAATAACGATGTATGCCAGCGAATTGACCATGAAGCCCATGGCCGCTGCCAGCATGAACTTGCCGGGCCGCTCCGCCTGCACGTAGAATGGAGGTAAGGGAGCGAGGTAAGGGGAACATGCAGGGAGGTTGAGAACATGCAGAGTACGGGCAGCGAGATCCGTGCCGCATGACGGCACAGCAGGCACGGCGCAGGGCAGCAGGCAGCCTCACCATGAGCCCGAAGGCGCCCTCTGCCAACATTCTGCGGAACTCGAGCACCAGGCCTGGCATGGCGCAGCACGCACAGCACAGCACAACACAGCGCAACAGGCAGTCTCACCATGAGCCCAAAGGCGCCCTCTGCCACCATTCTGCGGAATTCCAGCACCAGGCTGCCCAGGAACAGCCAGAAGGTGCAGGCGGGGGCCAGGTACATGAGCCCCTCAACTGCAGCGCAAGGGGAGCAGGTCAGGCCAGTCGGGATGCGAGGCAAGACCTGGCGGGCAGCTGGATCGGCACCAAGAAGCGGCAGCTGATGCGCGCAGGGCTGGGCACAGAGAGCATTAAGAGCAGTGTGCGCATAGCGGGGCATGATGCACTGAGTGCAGGGGGCTTCTGACGGCCACGCAAACCGGGCCAAGCAGCCACTGCCGTGGCCCAGCACAGCAGCCCCGGCAGCTCACTGGGATGGAATTTGAGGCCGGTCAGCAGCAGCTGCGTCATGACCTGCAGAGGGGCGGAGCGAGCGGGTAGGACAGCAATTTTACGGCAGCAGGTCTGCATCCCGGCTGCAGCCGTCACTGGCTGGGCAGCAATTGAGCCACCAGATGCAGCAGCCACGGCATTGCAACAGTGGCGTAGAGGGTGGCGACTCGCAGCAGCACGCGGCAGCACTCAGCAGCAGCGGCGGCACCAGTCACGTGGCAATTGAGCATAATTGTGTGCAGATCCTTCTTTCCAGCTGCACGGCCTCACCAGGCGAACACTCTCAAACAGCTCGCTGAGGAACATGATAAGCACGCCGATGGCGCTCAGGTTGACCTGCAGGGGTGGCAGAGCGTGTGCAGCGGGCTGACGGAGTCGGTTGAGGCAACACGAGTTGGGGACATAGAGGAGCAGTTGCAGGGCAGATGGATGCAAGCTGGCATCAAGGAGGAATCGATAGAACAGGAAGGAAGGAGGGTATGCTGGATAGAAAACAGTCTGGCCGGTCTCACCTCCCCCGCAGATGCAAGTGCGGTGCCCAGGGCGATGAAGGACACCGACAGCACGAGCGGGCGGGTGGGCGTTTCCAGGCGCGCCACAAACAGAGAGACCATGGTAATGATGGGGGTAAACGCCTGCACATGTGCAAAGTAGCAGAAAGAAATGTGGGCGACGGTGTTGGTGCTGCACACATTACCCACAACCGCAAGGTGCGCCGGCGGTTGGTGGCAGGCGATGAGGGCACACCAACACACACACAAGTTCGCGAGTTTGCCTTGAGAATTTGGACGAAGCTGACAGTTAAGTGGAGATATACAAGGTTTCCAAAGTGCAGCTGCAAGGGTGGGGCAGTGGGAGAAAGTGCCGGTCAATCCGGGCAGCCAACCGCCGCTGCTTCAGGCGCCGGGCAAGCGGTGCCGGCCCACTGGCGAGGCATGCAGGCAGCGAATTGCAGCTGCTTCAGGGCCAGAGCAAGCCTGGCAGGCACGGGTGGAAAGCCCAGAGACATTTGGTTTCACAAAGCAGCTGCGACGCAGACACGCTCAGCGGCGGCACAGGATGCGGGAGACGTGCGGGCAGCAGTGGGCGGCATTCCCGACCCACACCAGCCGTGCTGCACCAGCTGCATGGGTGTACTGCACAGCAAGCAGACAGACTGATACGCCCACAATAGGAGAGCGAAACGCAGCTCACCGTGAGCGCCATGAACAGGCCGACGGGCAGGATCTTAGACACGTAGAACTGCGTGGTCATCGTCTTCTTCACCTCCACAACCTTGAACACCTGCGACAGCATGGCACAAAGCAGGTGCCGTTCAGCTGTGCAGAGCAGGGTTGAAAATGCACACGGTGAACAGCAGCTGAAGCGGCAGCATCTCGGCAACACAGCCGCCGCTGGCGCCTCCACCGCAGCCACTGCACGCTGCCTCTGCCCACCCACCCGGCAGCAGAGGTAGGAGGCTGTGCCGCTGAAGGCCATGCCCAGGCCGGAGAGGGCCATGGGGAAGTGGAAGCCGTGCGACAGCAGGTCCTTGTTCAGCAGGATCAGGCCTACAGGCGGCGCAGAAATGCAGTTGGAGATGCGGTTGGACATCGCAATTCCAGTACGCACCAGGGCGCTCCAGCGCGCGATGTAGCAACTTGTACTGTACCCAACCCTGTCTGCGGGCGTGCTAAGTGCGCTGACGGTCCCACTGCTCCGTGGTGCAGCCAAGCAGCGACCCGTGCACAGCAGGCAGTGCTTATCAACCAAACAGGCAGCACCCACCTGAAGAGACGGTCATCCACGCCAGGCTGGCCACGATGGCAATGACCAGCTGCAGCAGCAATGGAGTGTTGATAATGCAGCACATGATTTCAGCGCAACTGCGGCTGCCAGGCATAACAAGCACAGCTGCAATGCACACCAGCTTCTCAACTTGTCTGGGGACGAAGGCAGCCTCCTGCCTGCACACAAGCGCATCACCGCCCGCCCGCACCTTGGAAGCACCAAAGAGGCGGAAGTGATGTGCATCAGCTGCTCCGGCTAGCGCATGCGCGCCCTCCTTTACCCGCGCCATGCCGGCAGCGCCCATGAGACGGGCCTAGACCGGCAGAGGCAAAGAGAAGGGTAGCGCTGCAGAACAGCGCGGCCGGGGGGAGAGTGGCAGCGGCGGTGAGCGGCTGGGACCGCTGGCGACGGCAGTGCTGGCCGGCCGCACTTCAGATCAGCTGCAGAGCTGCAATGCGATGCGAGCTAGCGCCCGGGCGGTGCAGAGCAGAGAGCAGGAGCGGTTCGGTTCAGTTGTCGCTGCTTGCTTGCGCGTGCTTGCCTGCTGCTGCTTGGCGCGATCGCCACGCCCGACCCAAGAACGTGGGCCGCCGCCGCTCGGGCGGGCACTGCTGCAACACGCTCAAGTCCTTGCGCGCGCCGCTACAGCAGCTCCTGTTAGTGGAGAGCTTGGGAAGACAAGTGCCGAGCCGCAGCTGTTTGCTGCACCGACCGTGTGACGCCCTGACACACGGCCGTCGTCGCCAGCGGCGGCGGCGACGTGCACAGCGGGTGCGACTTGCACCAAAAGTTTGCAAGAGGCCCTCGCGTCAGCTGGCTAGCACACTCCTCATAGAAAGTTGAAGTTGGTCTGCAAGTGTGTTACCCAGGCGGCCTCCTCTGCCAATACACTCTGCAGTGCTGGACACCCTCGTGGTTTGAATCGCCACCAGATGGGCAACACTGGGCTAATTTACAGGGGCGTGGATGTACAGCAGCTGGTGTGTGCAGCTGGGAAATGAACCGGAAAAGTGTGCGAGGGAGGGCAAATGAGCAGGAAAAGTATGGAAGGTAGAAGGGCGGCCAGCCATGACGAGGCTTGGGGAGTGACATATTAACGAGGAAGACAGGCGAGCAGCAGAGAAATCAAAGGTGGGCGCTGCAGCTGAGGCAGAGGCAGGGCACCCAAGTGCAATACTCAAGGCAACGAAATGGCATATAGTCAGTTTGTGCACAGGAGTGGAGCTCTGGCCAGTGAGCAAAGAAATGCGGAATGTGTAAAGTACAGAAGGGCACACAGATGCTGGCACAGTGTCAAGGTGCGACGGCAGGGCCAGCAGCAGCCGCAGCTGCCGCCTCCCGCACCACCGACAGCACAGTCGTGCCAGCGGGTGCCCCAGGCACGTGGGTGCGCAGCGCACCGGCCAGCCCAGCCTCGCTAGCCTCCAAAGCGAGCGGCGGCGAGGCGGCAGGGAAGGGCACTGCCCACGCGCCGTCCGGGGGCGGCGGCAGCGGGCTGAGCAGGGTGAGCTCCAGACCCGGGTCCATATACCCATGCAAGTCGGCCTCAGCGTTGTGCACCAGCAGAAACATGCGCTGGGCCGCCAGCGACAGCCCTTGCAGGCGCCGCCCGGGCGCAAAGAGCGGCGCGAGGCAGCGCAGCCACTTGGCCGCAAGTGCTGGGGCTGGAAGCGAATAGTCGTACACCGGGCCGGGCTGCTGCGCCCACACAGCGGGCTCGTCGGCGGGCAGCGGACGCAGCGTGAGATCCCCATGCGCCACCTCAAGCTCCAGCCTCTCAAGCCCATCCAGAGTCCACAGAGATTCCACAGAGACAGTCAACCGGTGGGCCGCCTCCAGCCTCAAAGAGGAGCAGCTGCGAGGGGGAGATAAGACACAGAGCGGCACAGAGTGGGCGGTTGGGCACAGGCAGCAGACAGGTGGCAATGCAGGAAAAGGCAGGCGCATTGGGACATGCCTCACAGCCCTGCAAGGCAGTGCGGCGCACGCCAGCAAACAGGCTGCTCCGCTCTGTTCTCACCTCAGCGGCGGCTGGGCGTTCCAGAGCCGCACGGTGCGTGCACAGATGCGTACATGGGCCAGCGGCGCCGGCGGCAGCCAGTGCAGGCCTTCCAGCGATCCAAGGCGAGCCTCAAGCTGGCATAAGCTGCGTGGAAGGCAGCCTGGCGGCAGCACCCGGCCAATGTCGAGCGCCCACTCATGCGCCGCTTGCAGCCCCACGCACTGCAGCCGAGGAAAGCTGTGCAGCAGGGCGGGGGCCAGTGCCGCCGCCCGCAGAGGATAGTTTCCCAGGGCCTGCAGGCAGGCGCCGCTGCACCGCTGGAAAGCCGGCTGCCCCAGCAGCTGCGCCACCGCTGCCGCCTCTGCGGCTGCTGCTGCTTCCGCAGCTGCGGTCGCGGCACGCGTGCTGGCTAAGCTGCGCGGGCAGGGTGGTTCTGGAAGCGGCAGCTGCGGCAGCGCCAGCTCTCGGCAGGCCAGCTGGAGCAGCAGGGGGTGCTGCAGCTGGTCGTAAGATTCCAGGCGCAGGTGAAATGTGACCTGCGGTTGAGTGCAGGAGGGAGAGGTTGTTCAAGGAGCCGTGATTCTGATGCGTCACCAGGCAGCAGGTACAGCACTCCGCATTGCCTTCACTTGCGACAGAAGGTGAGCGGGCTGTTGCAAACTCTCACCTCTTCAAGCGCCACTGCACGCCAGTGCCGGCAGGGACTGAGCACCGCAAGCAACTCTTCAGCGGCGCCCAGCGTCAGCGGCCCATGCGCCTGTGCCTCCTCAGCAACTTGGCGGAGCATGGGCCCCAGCACATCTCGTGGCAGTGCGGCCCAGCCCTCGGCACGGACGCAGGGCGCCATGGCAGCTGAGCTCTGGCGTGGCGCTTGTCTGCAGGGGGGGTGGGGGCAGTGCACCCATTCATGCTCCTGAGCGTCGGCGGCAGAGCGGCGGCGCAGGCGCCGGCGGGGCCGCTGCAGCCTCATGGCTTCTGGCTGCGGCCTGCGCGCTTGATGGGGCTCTGCTGGCTGCGGACAATGCAATGGTAGCCCCGCGGCCTTGCCTGGCGGCTCACAGCTTGCTGCGTATCGCGGTTCCACGCACGAAGCGCGGGAGGGGATGGTAGCTGGACTGATGATCTTGAGACGTGTCGCAGATTTGACAGGGACGGTTGCAGGATCCGAAGCTGACCGCCGCCCTTATGAAGGCGCGCCCAAGAGTGTGGAGACCTGGGGGTGAGCCCCTGGCCTCCCTCAACAACCGGGAAACGCCACAGTTGTGGCACAGGGGCGACAAATGGCCATGCAAGGGAGGGGCAGCGCAGCCATGGCGCCGCCGCTTCGGCGAGCGGCACGCTGGGCCTCGACACCACCAGGAGTTCCCCGGCAAAGCCCCCCGGCAAAGCTCCCCGGCAAAGCCCTTGGTCGCATGTGGCTCGGACAAAAGTACAGCAAGTTATTGCATCAACCGTCATACCATCCCTGAACAGAACAAGCACGCCACCCCGAAGCCCACTGTCCTACCTCTTAGCGGAGTCCTGCCACTGCGCTCAATGCGCTCGCTGCTCGCTCTCCATTTACTTACAGAGAAGCCTGGTTGTGCAGGAGTGATTCAGGGCGGTGTGATGCTTTCGTTTGGTATGGAGTGAAGGGTGCGTTTGACAGTGCCGGCTGATCAAAATGGCGGTGCACTCCAGGCGTCCTCGGCTGCTGCTCGCTGGCCACGTGTGCGCAAAGCAAGGTTGTGTGTTGGGCAGACGCAACGGCGTGCAGGGTGTGGCTAGCCAAGGGCCTGCCTGCCTGCCCCGCTGCGCTGCAATGGCTGTGCTAACCACCTCGGCTGCTATCGGCCCAGCCTGCGAGCCGGACCGCTCTGCTCATTCGCTGCGCTCAACCGCAGCGGTGCGCTGGTTTCTTGCAACGGCTGCCCTCTCCAATGCAAGGCAGCCCGCGCTCCATGCGTCACTGCTCCGCCTGTGCCGCCTCCGCCTCCACCGCTGCCAGGTCAGCCATCAAATCGTGCAGCAGGCGGTAGCAGTGGTTGAGCAGGGCAGAGCACACGGCCTGGCCGGGCGGCGGCTCTGCAGGCACAGGGGGAGCGCATTGGTTGGAATCAGTACAGATTAGGCGAGCAGACATAGCAATGAAATGCATAGGGAGGGCCAGCAACATGCTGTGCATGGCTAGGGTTCAACTTGTGTCTTTGGTAAGGACCAACCCCATGCGCAGCACAAAACCAGCGGCGGAATCTTCCAGCAGTCACCCGCAAGAGTTGCGCAGGTGACAGCTCCAGAACAGCACACACACGAGCACAGCATGTGCCACAGGACCAAGCACTCCAGCAGGCTAACAAGAAGCATTGCAACCCACCTCGCTCTCCCGGCTGGTGTGCAAAGACGCCTGCATGCGCGGTGCGCTCGTCGTCGACGGCATCCAGCTTGTCCTGCCCAGGTTGCAGCAGCAGGTGGCAACCATGAGAGCCAGCAGCCATGAGCCAGCAGTCATCAGCCAGCAACCATGAGCCAGCAGCCATGAGAGCCGCCAGATGGCGACACTGCGGACCGAGCCAGTGGCGGGCGTGCTGCATGGCAGGTGAGCACATAACCGGCAGCTGCCCTGCCACTCGCTGCGCACGCACACTGCACCGCCGTGCAGTCAGCATGCGATGCCTCAGCAATCACTCTTAAGACCACCTGCATGGCGCGCAGCTCTTCGTGCGTGCGCTGGCGGCGCAGCATTGCCTCCAGGTCGTGCCTGCAGGTGCAGGAAAGGGCAGGAATCAAGCGCCTGGTACCACAGGAGCCACTCGATTGGCTAATTGCCCTGCAGCTCATGCCTGTGGTGGGAGCGCAACCATTGAGAAGCAGGGTGCACACACCTCATGCATAAACACACACATGCATCAGTGTGCAGCTGCCCACCTGTATGCCTCCAGCTGCGCATGGATCGTCTTCATCTCAGCCGGCATGTCCTCCGCGCTGTCCGCCAGCTGCTCAATCAGGTCTGCGGCTAGGATGCACACAGCAAACCGAGCTGCTTGATGCAATCTACACAATTTGACATGTGTGCCCGCTGAGCAGGCAGGACAGCTGTTGCTCGACTACACCAAAGCCGCAGGGCTTGGCTAGCCAGCGCTGCGCTACCAGCACAAACCTACTCCCTCCCAGCTCACCGTAGCACTCGTCCAGCAGCTTGGCGGCGGCCGCCTGGCCGTGCGGGATGATGCCCTTCTGCAGCATAGAGCAGGGAGTGCGATGCCCAAAAGTGGTGCTGGGGAGTATGCAGGGCAAAGCGATGCCGCGCAAACGGGACCCAGCCGCTCTTGGCAGGCATGCAAGCCGGAATCATGCCCGAACAACCCACCTCAAGGCTGCCGCAGAAGACGCTGTCCACGCGCGCCCCACAGTTCACTTCCGAAGTGAGAGATGAGTCATAATCTAGGCATCCACGAGAGTTTGCAAAACAAACTAGCAGGCAAGCCCACCTCCAGGTTGCCGCAGAACACGCCGTCCACGCGCGCCCCGTCGATCCGCTCCAGCTGCTGCTGGTAGTGGCGCAGGTCTTCAGCTGTGTGGTGCTGCAGGTCGAATTGAATGGGCACATTGAATGGGTTGGCTCATTGCTGCATCTGAAGCAGAACAGGCAACAAGAGCAGCAGCTGCGGTAGTGGCCCAGGTCCTCGGCGCTGTGATGCTGCAGGTTGGATTGGGTAACAAGATCCTTTGAATTGGTTGTATTGTAGATGAGAAGCCGTTTCTGTACCTCCGATCCGCCCTGCTCACCCGCTTGCCCAGCAGCTGTGGTGCCCTAGTCAGGTAGGTTGCCTAACCGCAGCTGCAACCTTACCCTCCGCCCCGCACCGCTCACCCGCTTGCCCAGCAGCTTGCCACACACACTAGCTAAACAGCAGCAGATAGCAGCTCCGCACTGCCCTCCTCACCCGCTTGCCCAGCAGCTTGCGCAGCGCGTTCTTGGTTCCCCGAAGCTGGTCGTACACATCCTGCAATTGGGTTGCAAACCTCAAAGCGGTTGGGTTAAAATGGCGCCTTTGGAAGGTAGCCAGCTGGCCATGAACATCCTGCAACGGAATGAGGCAGCGAGGCTCGCACAGGCAAGCTGGACAACAGCTGTCACAGATGTCCCCACCGATGGTTGCCACCCAGCTCATGCCGATGCCCAGGCTCTGCCTGCCAAACGACTTGGTGCACAGGGCGGCAGAGTTATGGTGGATTTTTTTGGTCCAGCCGCACCTTCATTTCCACGCTCACGTCCTCAGCTCCCCGCACACACGCGGCCAGCAGCTCGTAGCAGTGGTTCAGCACCTGCATAAGTTGAAAAACAAATGCAGGGTGCAGTGGTTGAGCATCTGCACAGCTTGGCATGCACACGACACATGCAGCATGCACAGAACAGCAGCCTGATGACGCACTCTGCGCTGTACAGCCTGCATGGGAACGGGGGCCCAGTTGAAAGCTTGCTGGCCTGACCTCGTTGCACACCGCCTCTCCCGGCTGTGCCGTGTCGGTGCCGCTGGCAAACGAACCGCCCTTGGACAGCCTGCGGCACAGAGAGCGCGAGCACGCCAGCGGCATTGTAGGCCTGTCTGCCCACGCATATGGACACAGGGGCTGTGTGCAGCAGCTCCGACTTGACCCAGGGAATGATCTCTCATCATAAAACCACAAGCAGGAAGCAACAACCCACCGCTCCGCGTCGATCTCGTCCAGCTGCTCCAGCAGCGGCAGCACCTCGGCCAGTGTGTGGTCGGCATCCGCCTGCAAGCACGTTACATCGAGTTGGAGAATTTCACAAGGATGGAACAGCTGGAAGCAGCAGCGGCACTCGACAGTGCAAGTGTGCGGCGTTAGGATGCAATGGTGGCATCTTGCACTGCCGCGGCGCTCGCGCCAGCTGGTCTGCAGACCCAGGGCCCCTCAAGCCCCAGCCCTGTGGCGATACAGCAGCAGCAGCAGCAGCAGCAGCAGCAGCGGCAGCAGCAGCAGGCCCCACCTGCATCTTGGCCAGCTGCGCCTGCAGCGTCAGGAGGCGCCTGCGCGGCAGCAGGGGCGGGGGAGGGGCAGGGAAGGGCCATGCAGACAAGGACATGCCTATGGGGCCATCCCATCAGCTGCAAGGGCCTGGTAAGTCCAGGTGCGCAGGGTCAGTCCACAAGGCGCGGTCACTAATGCGCATATAGCGCAGCCATGCTTTGAAGATGTATCCCAGCGCCCGCACCCGTGCATGTCGCGCAGCTCCGGCGGCATCTCCACCACCGAGTGCTGCATCGCCTCCAGCATGTCTGCGAATCAAAGAAAGGAGAGATGGAAAGAGCAGTTGAACGAGAATGTCTCAACCACTGAGTGCTGCATTGCCTCCAGCATGTCTGCGGCATCAAAGGGGGGACATTCACACAGGCAAGGCAGGCCGATAGATCGATCAGGACATGGCCATGGCTGTCGGTCGAAAATTACAGCGTCCTCGCTGCGATTGATCTTTGGAAGCGAGCGCAAAAAGCCTGCACAACCCCGCCACGCACCGTAGCACTCGTTGAAGAGGCGGGAGCAGAGGCCCGCGGTCTTGGCGTCCGCCGCCGCCAGCTTGCCTGGCGCACTGAGTGGGAAACAAACCTCAGCGCAAGCGGCAGGGTGACGCTGGGAGTGGCGCGTATGCCGCCTGCATTTGGTGCCTGGCCAGGTTCACAGAGGGTGCGTGCCAGGTCAATCGCTTCTTCAGCCTGCTAGCTCTTGCTTGCCTGCAAACGTGCCCTCCTCGTCCCGCCAGCGCGCATCGATGTCGTCCAGCACTTTCTGCAAGAAAGTCAGCAGTAGGAGGGTGGCACTAGCCTCCTCCAGGCATGGTCGGGCCGCTAGTGCAACAGGCATGAGAGACGCTTGTCTGCATTCGAGACAAATCGCGCCACAGGCTGGTGCCAGCGCATCAGCATCGCTCGTTCGTCACTTCTTTCAGCCAAGCCAGACCTTGAAGTGCGCCAGGTCCTCCTTGGTGTGCGCCCGCTCGCCCTGCAGCTGCGCCAGGCGTCGCCGCACCACGTTGAGCGTGTTGGCCAGGGATCGCGCCTGGGGGGGAGTGGATAGGAAAGGCGGGCAATTGGTGAACGGCAGGTCGTCGTCGCCGCCGCCGCCGCCGCTCCGACCGCCACCCCCCCTCCGCCGGGATGCAGGGCGCTCCGCCATGCCGTCGGCCGCTTGCATGGCTTTGGACACTGTCATGATCATGCTTGCAAAGGGCAGCCAGGCACGCCGGTACCCCTGTGGGCCGGCCGCGACGGGACCGGCCTCGACAGGACCTGCCAACGCCCGACATGCAGCAAACCCCGACATGTGACGCTGCCCGATACCTGCAGTGCTTGGCGGCGAGACTCCAGCCGCCTGGGCAGCCCGCTCTTGTCCACCTGCAGCGCCTGGTCTGCCTGTTCTGTCACAGCTCCGCGCATGGTGATAGTAGCATCAAACAAGAATGATGAAGAACGCCCGCAAGGCGCGGGGCGCCCCCTGGTCAGCGCCCGGCGCTGGCGCCGGCGCCGCTGTGCGCTCTGCTCGGCTTGCAAGGCTGCCTGCCGACCCTCTGCTCTGCCAACTCAATGCAGCCCTCAGGTGGGGTCCGGGCCGTAGATCGTCTGCGCATCGGGCTCCAAGTCGACCTGCAGTGGCACAGGCAAGGCGGGCATGCCAGCGTGTCATCCAGGCAAGCTGCAAGTGCAGTTTCCTTCCCTGCACCGCGCCCGGCCGCCGCTCTCAATGCACCAGACAGCCACCCCTGCACACTGCGACCTTGCCCTGCGCTTTCACTTCATCGCAACTTGCCTGCACCTTCAGGTGCTTGGCCAGACCGTCCTCGATGAACGAGTGCAGCTCCTCTCCGCTGGCCTCCCACGAGCGGTCGGGCGTCATCCTGCATTGTCAGGGTGGCCGAGCGGCAGCTTGTGCACATGCATACGAAGGGTGCAGGCCAAAGCGCATGTGTGCCTCCATCAGTCACTCACTTGAAGGGCACCTCTGTGTCGGCTGCCCCGTCCGAGCCTGCGGCAGGGGAAGAGGCGGGTAGCGGCGGCTGGAAACAGCGGCAGGTCGGCGGACCTAGAAGCGCGCGGCGGCAATCTGATCGCAAGTTGGGAATGCCGTAGAGCTGTGGGGCGGGCAGCGCGGCCGCCGCAGCATCCCACTGGGAAACAGTCCTCCATTTCACGTTCCCCTGCCGCTGGCCGAGGCGTCGCCCCATCCACTCACTGAATGTGTCGTGCAGGTTGGAGTGCACCACCAGCGCCTGGGCATCCGGGTCCTGTTAGACAGAGCATGGAAGCAAGCAGCTATGGTTTCCATGGACGGAGTGCATGCCAGCGAGCCAGCGTCGCGTGTGCTTGCCAACCAGCGGCATCCCCATGCAGAGGCAGCGGCAAGCACTGCTCTCTGCCCCGCCACTGCTGCGTCGCGCACCAGATTTGCCAAGTGTGTCGCACCTTTGTGATGGCGATCTTGCCTCCGTCCGGCATGCGGAGCTTCATGCCCTCATGCTCCATCTGCACCTCCAGCTTGCCGGCCTGTAGGGGAGGGAAGCAAAGAATGTGGAATATAAGCATTAGCCATGAATAAACCAGCAGCATGGTTGCAGTGCCCCCATCTGCACATCCAGCTTGCCGGCCTGAGAGAGTGTATCAGCAGGCTGGCAAGAAGTTGGCCCACGCTTTGGTTTGCAGCACAGCACCTCCCCAAGCGCACTTGCCTGCTGAGCCTGCTGAGCATGCCACGCTTTCTAAGCCTGCTGAGCCTGCCGCGCCGACCCCACCCAGCAACGCACCTGCCCCGCCGCATTGATCTTCTCAAACAGCCCTCCCAGGTAGAGGTCCGCCGCTTTGTCGAAATCGCCCGCCATCTGCGCGGAGGGATTCTGCGGAGGGGACGGCTTGCCGGGCGGCATTGCTGCGCAGGCGCATGTGCAGGCAAGCGGCGAGGGAGACAAGGGCGGCAGCAGGGGCGGCAGCAGCCGGCCGCCCGCTGCCGGCAGGGCGCGGCAGGCAAGTAGCGCCGGCATGCAATGCGCAGCTCCACAGGCAGCCTTCTATACAGACTGACCAGCTCGCATGCATTGGTGTTACAATTACGATTGAGCACCTGGACGGTGTTGGAGACGTCCGGAGGCACACAGGTGGCCGACTTGCCGCTGGACAGGGCTTCATCGAGGGTGGCCCAGCCCGCCGCCGCACTGCCGTGCACCTGCATGTAAAGGAGGGCAAGCGCGATTCGGTGTGGAGCCATTGGATCTGCAAGTGACTTCCCCAGCGTAGTTGGGCCGGGCAGGCAGGCAGCACTGCGTGGAAGCAGCGGTGCAGCGACGTGTGGCGGCGACGGCGAGCGACAGCGGCGGAACCCTAGCAGCTATGCCTTGGATGGCGGGTGGGCGGCGCAACGGCCGACTTGCCTGGCTTTCTCTTAGGCCAGCCAGCAGGTTGGCCTGGCCAACGCAGGGAGCGGCAGCCTGCGGGGTCCACAACCCGCAGCGCGCCGCTGATGCGGCAAGCGCCCGCCGCAGCATCTTGGTCAGGGTCTTTGGACTTGATCAATCCACCGGAAGCGCCGCCAGCGGCCTACACCACTCCATGCAGGGCCCCGCCAGCGCAGCGGCAGGCCCCAAACTCCCCCCACGCCGCCCCGGGCATCGTCGTTACTCGAAAATTTCGATCCATGCCAAACTGAACTGCAGTGCAGTCAAAAAGCACCACGATTTTGCTGTCCCTGCCGAGCACGTGCTCAGTTCCCTCACCGCGCAACGCTTTGCAGGCAAGCACCGGGTCAGGCAAGCGTCGGAGAGACGGTAACTGCGGCGCTCAGGGCCGCCGAGGCGGGGGAAGGGGTTGGGACCGCCACGGCGCCGCGGACGCCGCCGTCGGCGAGGCCACGGTTAGCAGAGCACGAGGCGCGCATTGATCACCTGCACAACCTCCATGACCTGCGCGTGCTGCAGCTTGAAATCAAGGAAGGCTCCATGGCCGAGCACCGGGAGACCCAGATGGACACAGCCGAGGTGCGGCTGCGCTGCCGCCGTTGCTCCAAGCGGGCTGGATGGGACGAAGGGCTGCCGCAGCGCTGTTCTAGAGATCTTGTTGGCTGTGTCATGCGTAGCTTGCAGCCCACTCCTCTTCCACTCGAGGCGTCGTTGCCTGCATGGCTTAACGGTGCGAGGCAGCTTGTGTGCTGCACCCCTCAACAAATATCTCGGATCATATCTCCCACCCAGCCGCCTCCCCTCTGACACTTGCAGGTGAAGGCGGCGATGGCCCACCTTCACACTCCGGAGGCGCAGGCCGCTTCGGAGCGGCACCTGGATGCTGTGTCAGCCGCACAGGTGCTCTGAGACTGCTGGCATTAATAAGTTTGGCATGAAGCCACTTTGGCATGCATGCAGGCGTGCTGAGCTCAGCTCCCATGCACGCTGTTGTCGCCGCCATGCCTGCGCTGCTCGGCGTGCTTGCTGCCAATGCTGCCATGCCAGCGCTCAGCCCGGGGCGGCACCGCGCCCATCCAGCCATGGCTGAGCGATGCACACCATGCCGCACACCGCGAGGCCCATCGTGTCGCATCTTTTCCCAGGGCGGGCGCTGGCTGGAGTCGAGCACCGTGGAGCACGAGGGGAGGCGCGGCTACGGCGCGGCGCACCACCACCCCCAGCAGGGCTCACCCGAGGTGCGGTGCGGCACCCCATTTCTGGACAGCAATCGCTGGATAACAACAAGAATGTGTTGGTGCTGCGGGGCTGCGGCCGCCATCTGCTCCTGCTGCTGCTTGCAGGGCTGTGCCACGTGGCAGCTCTTGCTCCTGGTGCAGCGCTTGCCCCGCCTTTGTCGGCTTACTACCCACTGCCCTGCCCGCCCCTTGCTTCCGCCTGCACAGGTGCAGGCCGCCCTGGCTGGCCGCAAGTCCCCCGAGTTCATGGAGGCCGATGAGAAGCTGCGGGAGGCGCGGGCCGAAGCGCAAGGTGCGTTAAGCAGGCCTTCGAACCTTAGTGGGGGCGGTGAACTGGCCTGCTGGTACTCCTTTTACTTTGAGATTGGTAGCGGGAGGCGCGGGCCGTCGCACAGGGTGACTTGATGCTGGGCACGGGGATGCCTGATTGCTGCTCAGCACGCGACGACCCTGCCTCTCATGTCTGCTGCCACATCAAATGCAAATGTCCTGCAGGCGGGCGGTGGATGGATGAGGGCAACATGCCCCGCAACCTTCCATCCCAGGTGCGTGCAGCCGGGGCGGCAGTGGTTACAGCGGCAGGCTGAGCACTGGGTCCCTTGCGCTGGCTGCAGCCCAGCACTTAGCACCACTGGTAGCTGCAAGTGTGTTGCAAGTTGTAGAGCACTTGTCAATCCCTCTGCGTGTGCCCAAATGCAGGCGGACCAGCCGGAAGTGAAGGCGGCACTGGCGCACGCCGCTCTGCCGGAGGTGCAGGCAAGCAGGGGACTGCTTCAACTTGTAGTTTTTTGTTCCCAGCTCAAGCTGCTGGAGCATACAGTTGGGTTTGTTAGTTTTGCAGCTGCGTGCTGTTGGTAGACAACTGAGCTGGGGCTACTCTGTCCATTGCACAGGAGGAGATGGAGAGGAAGCGCGCCGCGCGCGCCGCCGCTCAGGGCGGCCGCTGGCTGGACTAAGCTTCAACACATGAACACATCTTTGGGTTTGCTTGAAAGAGCTGGCTGGGATGCTGCACCTCCCAAAATTCGAGTAACATTGCACAAGGGATTTGTCTGACCAGTTGGTCTTCACCAGCTGGCCTGCACACCTGCTGACCGCCCATCTTGCTTGCTCCCTCTGCACTTGCACCGTTGATTCGCCCATCGACCTTTCTTATGCACTGCTTGCCTTGTTTGTTTGCGTCCAAATGCAACTTGATTTGTTTTCCAATACACGTTATAGCATGCTTAGCGTGCAACACAATCCTGGAGAAGAAGCAGACCAAGCAGAAGGGCTCTGGCGGGGCGCACAACGGGGTGCAAGCACTTGCACCCGCCGTCGGCCCGCACAGGTTGGCTTGCGGCCTGCCCATGGCCGCACAAGAACATGCTGGGACTGGTAGGATGGTCGGGAAGGTAGCATCTGCCTGAAGGCGGGCACTGAAAGGTTGAGGTAAGTATCTGGCCGGGGGGTTGACTCCGTTCGGTGGTAGGCGCCGCAGTGCGGCCAGCATGGGGCTCCAGCTCAGCCTCACCCTGGAAAGAAGGGCCACTGCGGGGCGGCGCATGTGGCGCATTGCAAATTGCACCCCACCAGCAGCTGTTGAGCGGGCGACCGGCGGCAGATAACAGCCATTTGCAGCACAATGGTCGTGGCGGCAGCGCAGCGGTGCACAGTTGTGGCGGCAGCGGGTGGGTGGCGGAGATCTGCACCTCACAATGCATATGGGCGCGCGACGGGCGGCCCAGCCGGTGCCCGCCCGGCCGGAAGCCCTGCGTTGCACCTGCCCCCTTGTTGTGGCCCCAGCCGCGATCGCGCCCCCTCCCTGCTCCCTGCCCACCTTGCAGGTCAGCGGGCGCAGCTGCAGCCCGCGCAGCGCGGCGCCTTCAGGGCGGCGGCGCTCCGCCGCGTGGCAGCGGCGCCGCGGCGGCGGGCAGGTGCGGTTTGGGCAGCGATCGCAGGGCACAGCTGGTGGATTTGGGCAGTAGTGCACTTTGCAAGGTTCGCAACCCTCTGCGCAAGCTATCACTTGCCCCGGCTCCTTGCTGATGCCACCCTGCCCCCGCCGCCGCCCTGACCGCCCGGTTTGCCTGCCCACCTGCGCGCGCCCACTGCCGCCGCTGCTGCAGCCCTGGCAGCCCAGGCATACATTCGGGAGTGGACAGACCCCGAGTTTGCGGCTGAGACGATGGCGTCTTTCCCCGACAAGGCGATTGCGACTGTGGAGGAGGCACGGGTGAGGGGCGCTTGAGCGCTGGGCCGACTTGTTTGGCTGCCCAACTTGTGCGGCTGCCCAACTTGTGCCTCAAGTCCTGCTGTGGGGGCACTGGCGGCTGGGCTGCAATGACGGCTGGGCTGCACTGGTGGCTGGGCTGCTACAGTGTGCGCCACGCGGCTGCACACCACCTTGCAGGCTGCTCTGGGCATGTGGCTGGGTGAACGATTGGGAGATGGGAACGCGCACCAGCACGCCTGCTCGGGAAAAATCCTGCTTACACAATGCAAAATATTCGTCCTTTGCAGTACCTGGATGTGCCCTACTAGTCTGCACTGCCTCAAGCCATGTGTTCACAATTTTGCTGCAGTGCCTGATTGAGAAGGGCGGCTACAAGTACCTGGATGTGCGGCCGACGCTGGAGCTGGAGGAGGTGAGGGCTGCTGTTGTGTGGTAACAAACGGCTGCTGGCTGTGCTAGACTGCAATCAGCGGCTGATTTGCTGGTGGAGGCAGTGCTGGGCTGCGAGGCAGACAGGGGTTGCACAGCACGCCCGCATCTGCACCTTCGGCACACCGGCCCAACTAGCGTCCCCCTGAACCCACTGCACTTGCCTGCAGGTGGGCAAGTGGCGCGGCTGCATCAACGTGCCGCTGATCAATTCTTCCTGGAAGTACAACGCGGAGACGCGCAAGAAGGAGGTGGTCAAGGAGGACAACCTGGACTTCATCACCCAGGTAGGCATATTTGGGCTGTTTAGAAGGTGCAAGGGTGTTGTTTTGGGCGCACCAGAAGGAGGAAATGATGAAGGAGGACAACCTGGACTTCATCGCCCAGGTCTGTTGGGCATTTTGGGTGCCACATATCTGGGGCTGATTTGTGCTTTAGATGCGCACGAAAGAGGTGGAGAGGGAGGCAGCACTTGAACGTCGCTGCCCGATTTGTCCCAGGCTGCTCCCAACACGGCACTGCCGTTGGCTGCACCTCAGCGCTGCAACTGGTATCAACTCTGTTTGCTCTCTGTTTCAACTCCTTCCACTGCTGCAGGTGCAGAAGAAGATCCCCAACAAGGACACCCCCATCATCGTGGGCTGCTCCAACGGAACCACCTACTCCATCGACGCGCTCGAGCTGCTGGACGAGGCGGGCTACACCAACCTGGTCGGCCTCAAGGGGTGAGCTGCATGTTCCTTGTGCTCTGCTGGCCTGGATCTGCCTGTATTTGGGGTTGGTGCAACACGTTCAAAGCTGCTGGATGAGGCGGGCTTCCGACCTGGTCGGCCTGAAGGGGTGAGCCTGCTCTGCGCCAGCTGCACTCTGGCGGCACCAGGCCTGTTGCACCCATGCTGCTGAGTGCTGCTGGCTGAGCCACAGCACCGACCCAGCTGGCCGGGCTGCAGGGTTCAGTAGCAGCGGCCTGCAGGGCCATGCCGCGCCAGCAGTGTGCGATTAGAATCCCTTGAGCAGCGCGCATCTGCAAACTCTGCAGCTTGCCCATCCTTCACCGCCTCGTTGTGTGTGCCATGCACCTCCATTCTTGCAGCGGCTTCTGCGCCTGGTTCCGCATGTTCTGGCAACCAGCGTGCTGTGTCGACCCTTGCTCATGCCTGCTCACTTCCCCTCCGTTGTGCTGTGCAGCGGCTTCTACGCCTGGTTCCGCGTGTTCGACAACAAGGGCGGCCGCCGGCGGTCGGGAGAGTACGCGGAGCAGGTGCGCTGCGCCCACTGCGCCGCGCTGTGCTGCACTGCGCTGTGCCACCATCCGCCAATAGTCGCTCCGACCATGCCCTGCTGCCTGCCATCCTGCTGAAATGGCCTGCTCACAACACCCTGCCCTCTTGCCCCGCTCCCCAACTCCCACCCCCGCAGTACACGCACGACGGCGACTCGTGCGGCATCCACTCGAGCGGCGCTGGCTTCGACAAGGTGGACAAAATCGAGGCCTGGGTGCCCCCCAGCTTCTAAGCTGCAGCAGCAGACGCTGCCTGCCTGGGGTGGCGGCTGCTGGACAGCTGGCGGCCTGCTGCTGGTGTTGAGCAGTCGCCTGTCCAGCCAGGCACAGCACGGCACGGGCAGCTGCCCGGAGCTCACCCCCAACCACAGCATGCAGCACGCCGGCAGTGCAGCAGCCCACGCCGCCCCCTTTCTTATTGCGTTTGTCCCTTGCACTGCACCCGCCCGCCCTCTGCCGGCCAGTTGGCATGCCGCAGAGCGGTGCGCCCATTCACGCATTCTTCCGGCCTCCCCCCCTGCCACCTTTCATTCTCTGCCCGTATTCACCTTGAGTAGCTGCCCGATGACGGGGATGTAATTACACCCCAAGAGCTGGGCGTGGGGTGGCCTTTGGGGAAGGCGCCACATCTCTCTTGGCATCCGCTGCTGACCCATTACCAAACCGGTGACATCTTAAGGCAACCGCCCGCCTCGGTGGTCCAATTCCCCATTTCCGAGCCTTTGCCTGTCTCCCGAGACCCCACGCCCCCGCAAACAACAAACCGCCAGAGCAGCCGCCGCCGCAATGACCCACTCCGCGATGACCGCACACGGTGCGCTTGCAGGGCCTGGGAGACGTCCGCCGAGATGTCGTCGGGCGCTGCGGGAAGCGCCGCGCGAAAGCGGCCGGGCCTCGCCGGCCGCTCCCGCCGCGCCGCCGCCGCCGGCACCTGGCAGCTGGCCAGTCGGCCTCAGCCACGCCCGAGCCTCACTTGTGCTCATACTGCCCCTCCTTCCGCCCCGCAGACAGCGTCCTGGACGCTCTGATGCACGTCTTTGACAACGAGTCAGAGCTGCAGGTGCGCCGCCGAAGCCGCCGCCGCAGGGCCAGCTGCTTGCTCCTTGCGCGCCAGCTCCTGCACCCTTGCATCGCCCCTTAGCCAACCCGTTTGGCCCTCTGCACTAACCGCCGCACAACCAACCACTTCCCCATCCGATGCAGGAAGTGTTCATGGGCAGCGACAGCCTGCCGCCGGCGCCCGAGCAGCAGCCGGCAGCTGCCGTCGACACGACTCGCATCGCCGTCCTGCCAACTGACTCTCTTGACGACTTGAAGGACGTGCTACTTGCGGTGCAGTGAGCAGCCCTCACGCTGCAGTGAGCAGCACCAAACGCTGGCGGTGCAGTGAGCAGCACCGCTGCTATGCACCCGCACATAAACCGCAATTCTTTGCGGCACGGAACGGCGCACTCGCCTCCCCACCCCGCCGCGGCCGCCGCGCCCCCTGCACATTGCGCGCGCCGCCGCCGCCATTTTGAGCCGTGCCACCCCTCTATCGCTGACTCCAGCCGTACAAGTGACCTTTACCGCCTCCGTTGCTAGATTGAGCCTATTCGTCCCCCGGCTGCGCTGCAGGCCGCACGCTGCGGCGGCACCGCTTGCCTCCTCTCGATCCGATTCTTCCCCGTTAGCCGTCCCCCTGTCTATCCATCCACCGTCATTTCATCCCATGCCCTGCCCTTGCGACCCCCACCCCTTCCCCCCTCCTGACCGAGCGACCATATCAACTACTTGCCAAATTTCTTCCTCCTGGCCCGCGGTGTGCCTCCTCCCCTGTACTCTACCCAAATCTAGCGCTGGGAGCGTCAGCCTTGCTATTGTTTGCCTGCTTGTGTAATGCCATGTAGCATCCGCAGCGCTCTGCCAGCGGTGCTGCTATGCTGGGGTGCCAGCCTGGATTGCGGCAGTTTTGGGGGGAATGCGAGGGCAGCAGCCTGCGCTTCGCACTGTTGGCCGAGCAACAACGTCACTGCAGTTGAGCCCACAGATAATGTGAAGCACAATAATGAAAAAATCTACTTTTGTTTGCTGAGTGCCTCCAGCAAAGCTCAGCAACGGCCCAGCATGACCTGCGTTTGCTGCTGCAGCTGGCCAGCGGCAGCGTGCCTGCCGCTGCCGCCCGCCCTTCTCTGGAGCCCCTACAACGCTTCAGCACTCTCTGCGCCATCCATGGATCGCAAGGAGGAAGTAGAGGCGGGCCTGCTGGCGCGGGAGGCGGAGAGCCAGGGCTGTTCGCTCGCCTGCGTGTGGGCGGAGGTCCTCTGATACGCCAAATACGTTATTCCAATCTTGGCAGTCAACCTCGTGCTGCTGCTGTACCTGCTGCACCTGCTGCTGTAGCTGGGCGGCGCCGCGGCCGCCGCTGCGGCTCGCCGCTGTTACCGACATTTGTCGCTTGAGAGTGCGTTTCGTCCCGCAGCCCAGCTCGCAGCCAGGTGCTTCATGACGCCGGCTGCCCCAACTGACCAGCCCTCAGCAGCGGCCGGCTGATCCCAGCAGAGTCGCAGCAGCCACCTGGCCCTGTACGTTTCACCCTCCACCCCTGCTGCTCTGCTCTCACCCGTGTGAACTTCGAACTGCCTTTCAATGTTGACGATACAGCTGTAATAAACCGTCAGGTCAACAGGTCAAGTCAGCGCAAGCCAAGGGCCTGCACAACATGTCCGCAGCGCAACAGCGACAACCGTGGCAGCGCCGCTCGGCATAAATACAGACGCTTCATTTCTTCTTGGCTGGCGCCTTGGGTTTGGGCTTGGCTTTCGGTTTGGGCTTGGCTGCCGGCTTCTTCACGCCGCCCTTGGCCTTTGGTGCAGCGCGCTTGCGAGGCGCCGCCTTGCCGCCCGCAGCCGCCTTGCCGCCGCCGCCTGTCGCCGCCTTGCCGCGCCCTGCATCGCAGCAGCAGCAGCAGGCGGGCGGGTGGCGTCAAGAGGAGCACTGTGGCAGCTGCCTACAGCTCACTGCTGGTCATCGGAGCGATCCCAGACCGAAAACCGCTGGCCTCATGCCCACCTCACAACCTCTGTACGCCCTGCAGCTGCGCAAGCTCTTCACAGCTGGCGCACACCTGCAGCCAACCACCCAGCAACCAAACAGCTGCCCTGCATCAAGCGCGAGCGCCGCACCTTTCTTGGCCGCGCCGCCGCCGCCCTCCGTGCCTCCTTCCTCCTGGCCGGCATAGATTTCATCGTCGTCGGCTCCCACCAGTCCGCCCAGGTCTGTGTCAACGAATGAGAAGCGCGTGTCCTCCCTGCACAGAGATTGTGGCATTGACGAGAAAAAACGAGGTGAGCGTGGGGTATGTGTCGACGAAGGAAAAGCGCGTGTCCTCCCTGCACAGGGCTGAGGGGGCAGCAAAGCAGTGGAAGGGTGGCACAACAGGGAGGCACGGCAGGACAGGCATGGCAGGGCACTGCAGCTCCACCAGCAGCGCCTGCAGTTTGCCTCCGTCTATGCAGCACAGCGGCACAGCACGCCACTGCACAGCGCAGAGCAGGCAGGCAGCACCGCACAGCACAGCGCAGCGCACCGCAGCTGCACAAACTCGCTGAATGGTGCTTCACTCATCACGGCACAGCAGCCGCAGCGCAGGCGGCACAGCACAGCACAGTGCAGCGCACCGCAGCTGCACAAACTCGCCGAGGAGCGCCTCGCTAACCACACCAACAGCAGCCGCAGCGCAGCAGCACAGCACACCACCCCACAGCGCACCGCAGCTGCACAAACTCGGAGAACAGCGCCTCCACTTTCGCCTCCGCCTGCCCCATGTTGACGATTGCCAGGCTGGCGGCGCACGGCACGATGGTCGTGTTGTACAGCACGCCTGCACAGGGGAACAGAGGCTCTTCAATCGATCTTAAAGAGTTTGCGTAGCAGTGCGGTTACTCAACAACCACTTGTCGACAGAGATCCCAGTAGTGCACACAGCAAGCAGCATGAGCACATGCAGCCGACACTCACGCCGCCACATGGCGAAGCCAGCATTTCAGGTTGAGTTGCAAGATCACAGCAAGGCGCCAAACCGAGGCCGCACCTTTCAAGTCCACTTGCATCTGCGGCTCGTCCTTGGTGCCTCCCATGATCAGGCGGCCGATGGCCCCCGAATCGCCACTCAGATCGGTCACGCCGTGCGCATCGTCTGCTAGAGCAGAGGCAGGGTGGAAACAGTATTTTCAAAAGCAGTCTCAGCATGAGCAGCCGATAGCTAGAGTCGCCGCTCAGGTCTGCCACGCCGTGCGCATCGTCTGCAAGCAGCAAAGGGAGCAATGACGACAAAGCGCAACAGCAGGGCGGGTCGGCTGCATAGGAAGCACAGCGTGCATCATTTGCAACCACAGGTTGCAAGCACGACCACCTGACGGGCAGCGGCCAGCAGCAGCCAGCAGCAGCAGCAGCGGCCAGCAGCAGCACCCTCCCCTCCCACCTGCGCTGCACTCCAGCTCAACCAGCATTTTGATCTGCGGCAGCTTGTCGGGCAGCACCACCGGCATGCTGCTGGTGGCGGCATGCGGCAGGCCCGCTGCACCGGCCCGCTTCTGCGCCGTGCCGCCGCCCGTGGCTTGCGTGGCTTGCGTGCCGGTCGCCTGGGTGGCGGTTGCCTGCGTGCTGAGCGGCTGAGTGCCGGGTGGCCCCGCCTCATCCTCAGGCCCTGCCGGCGCTGCCGCCACTGCCGCTGCTGCCACAGCTGTGCGTCCACGCCCCGGAGTGGCCCGCGGCTTGGCTGCACTGCGTGGCTTGGGCGACGGCGCGGCCGCCGCCTGCTGTGCGCCTGCCGCCGGTTGCGTGTCGCGGTTGCCTGCTGGCTGGGCGGCGGGCTGCGAGGCCTGGGCTGGCTTGGCGGGGGAGATGACTGCGTCGTCATCGTCGCTGCTCTCCAGCACAATGACCTGGTTGCCCTTGCCCTTGGCCTGCAGCCAGCTGGGGATGTCGCTGTCGCTGCCGCTGCTGACCGCCGGCGCGGGCCGCTGGGCGCCGCCGCCGCCGCTGGCCAGCAGGATGCCGCCGCCCGCCAGGCGCTGCGCAAGCGGCACCTCGTCGTCGCTGCTGGTGTCGGCCATGGCTGGCGGGGCTACGGGGGCACTGCAGCGGGAGAACGGCAGACAAACGAGTCGTCGGGCAGCTTGCAGGGGCAATGGCGGCGTTCGATGAAATGGGTGCTATGCGGCGAGGCCCACAGTGTCGGCGATGGCGCAGCAGACGCACCTTGGCGAACCAACTTGAAGTTGGCGCGGGGGTTGGCTGGGGGGCGTGGATCGAGCACAGTGGATCGCTGGCAGATGAACAACGCGATCGCTGCAGCCAAACGGCCCAAACTTGCCAAAGGCCGCCCATGCAGATGCCCGTGGCCAGCCAGGGAGGCCCCCGTGTCAGCCAGATATGTTAAAACGACTCAAAAAAAACTGCCAACAGTCAACACGGGCCCTGAACACGCGGCAATTGGCCATGCAAACCCTGTTCCGCTAACTGTGGGCCTCTGGCCAGCCGGGAGCAACGAGCATGGGCCACCAGATGAATGACATGACGGTGGCCAAGGCGAGCCGCCGGCTGGCTGGCCTGGATGGCGCTGCCGGCCGCCGCCGCTGCTGCCGCTGCCGCCGCCGCCGCCGCCGCCGCCGCCGCTCGGCAGCTTTGCTCTGCCGCCCCGACTTGCTTGCTTGCGCATTGCTTCTGCAGGTCTGCTGCTGCTGCCTGCACTTGAAGTCGTTGCTGCCCTTCACTCACTCTCCCCGCAGGCCTGGTACTTGCTGTACTTCTCCGCCCTGTCCTGCCTCTTCCCCTTCCTCAACCTCTTCTTCCGCCGCCTGGGCTACAGCGCCAAGCAGATTGGCATCATCGGCTGCCTGCGCCCGCTGGTGCGCCGCGCTGAACGAGCTTTGCAGGGATGCAGTGCAGCTGGCTGGCATGCCGCTACTCGCGGGTTTGCAGATGGTGGGCCAGCCTTGCTGTCTTGCCGTGTTCTGCGAAGCAGCCCTTTGAAGCCTGGCTGCTGAGCCTGCTTCCACCCTGTCCCTCACCCCCTCACGACCCGCACAGACCTGGCCCCCTCCAGACCCTCCTGACCCTCCCGACCCTCCACCCTCCCTCACCTCTGCGCCAGGTCAGCTTCCCAGCCGGCTCGCTGTGGAGCGGCGCAGCGGACAAGTCGCGACGGCACCGCGCCATCCTGCTGCTCACTTTTGCAGCCTCGCTGCTGCTGCGGCTGTCCATTTCGGGGGTGGCGCGCCTCGGCTTTGGGCCCCTGCTGGCTCTAGTGGTCGGCATGGAGGGCTTTGCAGCACCTGTGACCATCATCGTCGATGCAGGTGGGTGCCACCACAACTGGACAGCAACCAGATGCAGCATGCACAGCATTTCGAGTGCGCATACGCTCAACGTGCCTGCAGCGCAGCCTGCTTCTAGTGCGTTGGGTCCAGAACCCTCAACCGTACCCTTTGCTCCTCCCGCACTCTTGCCTTGCAGCCGTCATGGCTGCTTGCGCGCAGCAGGCGGACTATGGCAAGCAGCGGCTGTGGGGTGCCATTGGCTGGGGCATTTGCTCCGCACTTGCAGGGGCAGCCATCAGCCACACTGGCATCTGGGCAGCCTTTGCCGGGCATGCTGTGCTGGCGGTTGTAGCGGCGGTGCCCACCGCCCGCCTGCCTTTCGGCCCGCTGCATGCCAAGCTCGACCGGCAGGCGGGGCGGCACGACAGCTCTTCAGAAGGCGGCAGCCCTGGCAGTGCAGCAGACGACGGCGCCGCCAGCGTGTCGGCGGAAGGCGGCAAGGGCCCGGTGGCACGCTTTGATAGCGCCACAGAGGCCCAAGCGCTTCTGTCCCGCAGCAAGCTTAGCGTGAGCGGGGAACCTGAGGCAGCTACATATAGCGGCGGCGGCAGCGGTGGCAGCAGCGAGGCGGCGCAGCGGGATGCGGCGGAGCAGCTGCCGCCTGCCAGCCAGCCCAAAGTGCGCTTCTGGGCGGGGGTGGCCCAGCTGCTGAGCAACCCGGAAGCGGCCATCTTCTTTGTGCAAGCGCTGACCATGGGCTTTGGAGTAGGTGCGCTGAGGGTGGATTGCACAGGGGCAAAGCATTGCATTGTGGTTGTGCGTGTGCCATATGTCGAGGGCTATGGCGATTCGCAGCTGTCCGAACAGCTTGTGCCCTGCAGCCTGCCACGTGCTGTGCAGCAGGCATGCCCTGGCTGACCTGAAAGTAATGTTTGCTGCAGGCAACATCGAGAGCTACTTGTTTCTGTTTCTGGACCAGCTAGGTGCGGGCCCAAAATGCAGTGCAGTGCCCACCTGATTTATCAACCAGCCGGTGCCTGTCCGTCGGTCATGCTGTGCTGTGCCGTACCGTGCCATGCCTGCACCAAAGTGCACTTTGCACAGAGCCACTGCCCACCCCACGCCCATCACGTGCCCACCCAATCGCCAACTGCTGCTGCAGGCGGCTCCGAAACGCTGATGGGGCTCAGCCTGAGCGTGACGTGCGCGGCAGAATCGCTTGTGTTCTACTTCCTCCCAGCCATTATGGCGATCGGCATCAAGCGCTGCATGCACCTGGTCTTTCTGGCCTTCCTCGTACGCATGGGCTGGTACGCCTGCCTGGCGTACGCCCCCACCCCCTGGCTGGTGAGCCCTTGGTTATCCCGTCTTTTGCCACACACAGCAGCAGGCTTAGCTGGTAGAAGCATTGCCGTGGTGCTAGCTGGGCAGCACAGGCGCGAGCTGCCTTGTCCTGCTGGTGGAGTGTGCCTCACCCACACCCAAGCACGCCCCGCAGGTGTTGCCCGCCGAGGTGCTGCACGGCTTCACGTTCGCACTTGCCTGGGGAGGAGGATGCGCCTACTGTGCTCATCTTGCCCCTCCCGGGCTGGAGGCCACCAGCCAAGGCCTGTTCCAAGGCAAGCAAGCAGTGGCTATGCGCAGGCGTCAGGGATGTGGTTCGCACCGCCGTGGGCATGAAGAGCAACTGGAATCAGGCTAGCCTTGCCGCCGCCTTACAAGTTTGGCAATCCTGCTGTGTTGCTCAAGTGCCGCCCTGCTCATTCCCCCGGTCCACTGCACTTTATGGCTGCAGGCGTGTACTTTGGGTTTGGAGTGGGAATAGGTAAGGGACCGTTTGCCACTCCACAGCTGACATGCATGAGGTAGAGGCAATGAGTGCAGCAAAAGGCTGCAAGAACCAGCCTGAGTTAACGCCTGCTGCTCGCCATGACACTCATACCACTGCCCCCACACCCGCATTCCTGCGATACAGGCAGCATCGTGGGAGGGCTTGTGTACCACCGCCACGGAGCACAGGCTGTCTACATTGTAGCATGTGTAGTGCTGGCGGCCGGCTGGCTGCTGACCTCGCTAGCACAGCTGGCGGTTGCGCTGTCGGGGCGGCAGCGCAGAGGCGCAGACAAGTACCTCCAAGTTGCAGCCATGGAGCTTGCAGATGTCGAACACAACCAGCCATAACTCTGGTACATCCATCCGTACTTACATAAACATACATTGTGAATAACGTCTTTTCTCAATGCATTGCTGCATCTCAGTTCTTTCATTGACTCAGTTTTGTGCTGCCGCCACGGCCCCCGCTAACCAAGTGTTGCTCGCTGCACTGCTGCCTGCCGCGCCCCAGCGGCCCCCTTGTAACGTTTGTCCTCACAGGCTGGTGCCGGCTGCAGGGCAATGGCGAAGGAAGCCACATGTTGGTCGGCGGGCTAATGTAGTGTAGCTGTAGCAGCCAGCTCAGCATGCTGACCAGCAACCCTTCCAGCCCCTCCTGCATTGCACATCCCCTTCCTGCCCCAGCCTGCCTTTGCCACTCACGTGCGCACTGGAAGCCTCCAGATCCCGGCAGCCCCATGGACTGCCGCCTGTCATTCTGCATGGCCTGGCGGGCGCCCATGCCGCTGCCGCTGATGCCACCGCCACCCATGCCCAGCTGCGCCGCCAGCAGGCCGCCAGCAGCCATGCCTGCACCCATGCCGCCGCCGCTCAAGTGGCGCCCCGCCCGGGCGTTGCCCCCCAGCCCGCCGCTGCCGCCGCTGTGCATGTGGCGCAGGGCCGCCGCCGGCTGGTTGGCAGGCGTGTCGTAGCCGTAGCTGAATGGCCTTGCAGCAGGTTATGCTGTGCAGGGTGCAGAGAGGCTGCTGACCAAGCAAGGCAGTAAAAACCTCCCGAGCCAGCCAGCACCCACATGGCCTTCTGGTTGTACTTGTCTTGCAGCTCCTGCAGGGGATGAGAGCACATTTCAGGGTGGCGCGGCAATGAACCAGTGTCGCTGCAAACCATGCTGGCGAAACGGCAGGAAGGTGGGGAGGCACGGGGGCGTGGCATGGCAGGCTGCTGGCGCGGGTTCCGCCAAACCGGCCGCCGCTGTCATGCAGCACAATTTAGCTGACCTTGTTGTCCTCTTGCAGAGCGTGCTTCTGGCCCAGCACCTCCTGCATAGCCACGAGTCAGCAGGGGCCAAGAAAGCGAGATGGGTGGGCACACAGCGTACATTTGCTGCAGAGCGTGCAGCCTGCAAGCAGACACACAGCGGGATTAGCCCACCTGGTACTTGCGCTTGGCTGCGAGGTAGCCATTGTGCACCTCCTGCAAGGCAGAATGAAACAGTAGATTGCAGCGGGGCATGTATGTCATCAGATGCGCCTGCACAAATCGCCAGCACCCACACAGCTGGCTGTCACCAGCAGGCTGCAGCAGTCATTCTAGCATCTTTTCAAACCATCTGCTGCTCCTCAAGCACGACACGCCTGCAGCTTCTTGCGGCACTGCTCCTGCGTGCGCACGATCTTGCGCTGCGCCTGCTGCGCCGCGTACTCAGCGTACAGGGCCTGCTGCCGGTTGTCTGCACGCATGAATGGAGGCCGGGCAGTGTGGGAGACGGGTGATGCATTATTGCAAGCAATCTGAACGTTCCTTTTGCAGTTGTGCCACTCAGGGCGTCCACCCCTTGCTGCCCAACTCAATTCAAGCCACCGCCCGCTTCCCCGCCCCCTGCCAACTCACAGAACTGGATGGCCGCGTGTGCCACCTCCAGCGCCACCTTGGGCGTCTGCCCCGCCACTGCCAGCCGCAGGTCGGCGGCGGAGGACAGCACATGAACCGCCTTGACGCTGCTCTTCTGGATTAGCTGCGGGTAGAGAGCAGTTGGGGCAGGGGCAGGTGGGAAAAGGTTGGGGCAGGGCAGACCTGACTCAGTCTGGTGGCGGTGGCTGGTCCAGCTGCATGGCTTGGCGGCAACAGGCAGCGCATGGCGGCAAAGGGCCACTGGCAGGAAAGGAGCGGTTGGCGCCGCTTGCCTGGCTGCAGATCGGGCACGTGGGGTCATCGCTCTCCAGGATGGTCTGGCAGCACGACAGGCAGTAGAGATGCTGGCAGGCAGTGGCCACACTGGGCTGGCTGCTGTCGCACGCCGACCAGCAGCCGTTGCAGCGCAGGGTGCCGCTGTCCTCCATCGCGGGGAGCACTGCAGCGGCGTGGGCGCAGCAAGCGGCGCTTGGGGCGGCAGGCGGCGGCGCGGCTGCTGCTGAAGGCCGGGCTGGAGCGCTTGGGCTCACTCGGCCCACCAGTTGGAGCTGCTCCTAGCTGCGCCTGCGAGGTTTGAACGCTTTGACCGGATGGCTCTCGGCTGACCAGCCGGTGTGTGGCCCTGGCGTCCCTTGGAGGCGGCTGCTGGGCCTCCCTGCCCGGTCAGGCGAGAGAGGAGCGCAGGAATAAGGCGCACGCTCACACGAGCCTCCATGTCGCTGCCAGCGCTGCGGCGGCGCTTGCCACCATGGGCCCTGATTTGCATCCTCCTCCCACTCCCCCTGCCTGTCCTGTGGCTGCTCAGCTCCCATGGCGGGCGTGGCGATCGCCCTGCAGGCCGCCTGCGACTGTGGGGCGGTGAACGAGCCCTCCCTGCAGCGCCTGGCCTCTGCTGCAGACCTGCGGGTGCGCCGCGTCGCCGCCGCTGCCGCCGACCTCATCATCACGCGGGGAGGGCAGACGGCAGCCTTCCTGCTCTGGCGCGGCGCGGCCGTTGACGCCGCCGCTCGCACCGCCCGCGCAGCCGGCAGCTTCAAGAGCATGTTTGTGCTGGTTCCCAACAACCTGGCCGCCGACCCGGCAGTGTTGGCCGCCGCTGCCAGGTGGGCCTGTGGGCGAGGGCAACACACAGCGCCGCCTGCAGCGTGGGGAGCTGCCTTGCCATGCTGTTGCCTCCTGCTCTGCCCACACCAGCACTGATCGTGCCCCCACGTCCTTCCCAGTGCTCTCTGCGAGGAGGCCCAGGTCACCTTTGTCTTCATGCCGCTAGGAGCCGACTTTGCAGAGCGAGCGCTGGCGCTCAGCGCGGCGCTGCTCCCAGCAGAGGCAGAGGTGGCGGCCTGGCGGCAGCAGGTGGGCTGTGTATGGGTGCGTTTGTAGAGGTGGGTGCTGGACAAGAGATTGCAAACCAGCTGCCTGCGCTATCTGTGTCCTCACCCAACCAAACATCAGGTGCCCGCCTGCCTCCCTCCTGCACCAGCAAGCCGCGGCCGTGGAGAGCGGCGAGGCCGTCACCCAAGCGCTGCTGGGCCTGCCCCTGCCGGCGGACGTTCCAGAGGATGCCATGCACCAAGCCGCCATGCTGCGCATGCTGGGCTCGCTGCAAGACATCAGGTGAGCTGCAGGTGGTTCTGGTGGGGGCAAGCGGACCTGCAAGCGTCCAGCACCCACATGTCAAGGCTGACTAGCTCAAGGTGGTTTTGCACGTGATTCTAACCCACAACCAACGGGCCTGCACCCACCTGCTCTCCACCCCACAGCCAGCGGCGGGCAGAAGAGATAGCGGCGCTGACAGACCTGGACCCTTCCACCGCTGCCGCCATCGCAACGTTCTTCCAGCGCGGCGGCCGCACTGTGCACGGACTGCCGGGGTTGGGTGCTGCGCAGCTGCGCAGCCTCTGACCGCAGCAAATGGCAGCAACGAGCCGCTGTGTCGCTTGCACTACCTGGCTGCGTCCCTCAGCCTTGCAACCGTGTGCATGTACGACAACCTTGTTACAAGCCGTCATGGCATGGCTTTGCAACGGCCAAGCAGGAGCATGCTGGTGAGCCCCACACTCTAAACATTCAAGCTGCCGCTCACGCAAACAGGCCGGAAGCAGCAGCCGTCATGGCGCCCTTAGCCGCCGTAAAGCCGCCGGCATAGGCCGCGTTACGCAGCGCATTCAGCTCCATTGCAACATCCGCCTTGAGCTGCCGCAGCTTATCGGGGTCGGCCGCCGCTGCTGCCTCGGCACCCATCAGGGTCGTGGCGATCTGCAAGAGGGGAGGGGTGGTGGGGGCTCAGCAAGAGGGTGCAAGCAGTGGGGCGGGCAGAGACGGAGAGAGCACAAAGGACCGAGCCTTGCGAGCAGGAGCAAGATGCCAGCAGCAGCAGGCAGCAGGCGAGCTGAGCACCCACATCTGTGGCTGTGCTTCCAATGCAGAGATTCAATGCAGAGATTGAGAAGCCGCCGGCTGCTTCTCACTGCTCACCTTGGAAACCAAGTCCTCAGTGACCCGCAGCACATCATCTGCCTTAGGCTCACGCGCCGCCCGCGGCCCCGCCGCTGCCGCTGCCGCCGGCTTGGCCGCCGCTGCTGCGGGCTTGGCGGCGGCCGGCATGGGCGCCGGCGCCTTGCCCGCCGCGATTGCTGCTTCCACCTTGGCGTCAAGCTTGGTGTGCTTGGGCACGGTGGTCTCCCCCTTGGCAACCGCTGCGGCGCCCTTCTCATCAGGGGCCAGCACCGCCGCTGCGTCCGCAATCTGGTAAGGAATGAAGAAGGAAAGGGCAGGTTTGGTCAGCGTGAGAGGGGAGTGCAGGCAGGGGCGGCTGGCTGCAGCAGGATTAGCAGCTCAGAAAACACCTTCAGCCCCCGTGCATGACTACTGCACAGCAGCAGCCCACAGTTGAGCCGCAAGCTAGCAGGCCAGGAGCTAATAGCTCACCGGCTTGAGGTCGGGCGGGTTGTCCTTGTTGATCTGCGGCTCCGCCTCAAGGTCCACCCACACCGGCTCGCGGCCCAGAGACCTGCGTGCAGGTGGCAGGGCAGCAACAATGAGGTGCCCAGCCCCTCCGGGCTCAGCACTGCAGTGATGCGCTTTTCTGCCACCAGCCCCACAGCAATCCCACATGCAGGTGTTCGACAGCGCACAGCACCAGACCCACCTCTGAGGAACGCCTCCAGGCCCTCAGGTCTCAGCACCGTGGTGGTGCGGTTGTTCACAGGCAGACCTCAACCTGTGGCCATAGAGCAAATTATGCCGGCAAACTCCCCACCTGAGGAACGCCTCCAGGCCCTCGGGGCTCAGCACCGTGGTGGTGCGGTTGTCCAACGGGTGCACACAGATGCGCGGCTGCTGCTTCAGGGTCGCGTCCAGCAGCAGCGCCACGCCCGCTGCGCTGGGCTGCGCTACCGCCAGCGGCGTCACGCTGCCCAGTGGCACCTGCCAAAGTGGATTGTGGATGCAGAGCAAATCAGAATGGGGCCTAGGTAAAGCGCTGGGCTGCGCCACAGCCAGCGGCGTCACGCTGCCCAGCGGCACCTGCAAGGGAGATTTGTGGATGCAGAGCAGTTCAAAATGGGGGCTAAGCTCAGCGCTGGGCTGCGCCACCGCCAGTGGCGTCAGCCTACCCAGCGGCACCTGCCAGCGTGGGTTGTGTGGTGTGTAGAGGGCGGGGTATGCAGGAGCTAAGTAATGCACTGGGCTGCGCCACCGTCAGCGGCGTCAGCCTACCCAGCGGCACCTGCCAGCGTGGGTTGTGTGGTGTGTAGAGGGCGGGGTATGCAGGAGCTAAGTAATGCACTGGGCTGCGCCACCGTCAGCGGCGTCAGCCTACCCAGCGGCACCTGCCAGCGTGGGTTGTGTGGTGTGTAGAGGGCGGGGTATGCAGGAGCTAAGTAATGCACTGGGCTGCGCCACCGTCAGCGGCGTCAGCCTACCCAGCGGCACCTGCCACAAGGCATGTGAGCCGCGGCAGGTTGAGAGGCAAGCGGCAGGCAGCGAGGTGCATGAGGCGATCCACACATGGGCAGCAATGTTGGTGTGTGGCTTTGCACCGCATCTGGCTAGCATCACTGCAGAACCCACCTGCAGCACGCTTGTAAGCAGGTCGTCGGGCGCCCCAAAGGGCAGCGGTATCTATGATCACACCAGTCAGTTGCCCCGGCACCACCCACCTGCAGCACGCTTGTGAGCAGGTCATCCGGCGCCAGGCGCACGCCGCCCTTGCCGCACCCCAGCCGCAGAGACATCACTGCAAGGGAAGTGATGGCATGGCAGGCTGTGAGTGAGAGATGGTAACATTGCTGCCAAGCCAAGAAATCAACAATGCAGACAGGCCAACGAACAGGCAACTGCTGCGAAGGGGTATGGGTTGGCTCCACAAAGGCACCATGAGCTGTAGCGCACGTTTGAGGTCCACTTTTGTGTCTGCCGCCGCGGTGATGATGTACAGCCGCCCCTTCTTGTCCTGCAATAGATGAAACGCAATGCGGGTGAGATCGCCGCAGGCTCCTTGCACTGAGAGGGACGTCAGCGATAGATATCTGCAGCAGTTGAGCATCCGCCAGCACAGAAGGCACTCCTGATGCACACCAGCCAACAGCACAGCAACAGCTTGCTCAACCAGATGCGTGCCTTGAGGAACAGGTTCTTGGTGATCACGCCCTCCACTCCCGACAGCGCCTGGGCCTGCAGGCAGGCGGCAAATGCGCAGCAGGTTGTGAGCAGGCGGTGGCGGCAGGAGGGCGGCGGCGGCGGCAGCAAGCTTGGTCGCCATGCCCCTGCGCTGCCACCAACGATCGCCACTGAGCTCACAGGTCTTGGGGCAGCGCACACGGCTGGGAACAAGCGCGGGTGCAGGGAGAACCCGCTCGCATGTCCCGCGAGCAGCGGCCAGCGGCCCATCGGCCTGGCCAGCAACACACCTGGGCATCGCAGGTCATCACGGCCGCGTGCGCATGGTTCTCGTGCGCGATGTTCAGCTGCTGCAGCTTGGCAAGCAGCGCCTGCTGATCCAGGGCCGCCATGGTGTTGGATGAGCGGTGAGCGGGAGGGAAATGCCGGCAAGCGCCGCCGAGGGTCGCCTGCTGCCGTCGCCGCTGCCGCTGGCCCGCTGTGCAGGCGGCAGCACGTCGGCAGCGGCCTACGGCGGTCCCTGCACCATCTGTGCATGCTTGCAACGTGTGAACTGCCAGCAGCCGCATCAGGTCAATGGTGCTATCCACCGGCCAGGGCGCTCCTGCAGGAGGATGTGCGGTTGCCACATCTTGCGGCAGCAGCGTCGGTTCTGCTTACCGCTTCAAGTTGGCTGGCCGACTGACCACCGCTGTGCTTGACTCGTGTACATCATTCGATTATTCATCGACACGCCTGCATGCATGATGCTGCTGGCTGCATCGAGCACAGCAGCCAGCTCATAAATACATACAACGGCGACAGCCGGTGGCTCGACGATGACCTCTTCAAGCGCCATCCGCAGAGCAGCCGTGGCGGTGCCGGCGGCAGATTCCCGGCCCTGTTTGCCGCAGCTCCTATGCTATGCCCTGGGCATCATCTCCCATGCCCTGTGCAGCTGTGAGAAAAGGCAGGCGTTGTGGTCTGCGCGCCAGTCAGACCGACAGCTGTCGGCTCCATGCACCCCAGGCGTCCAACAAGACTGGGCGTGCTGCCCTCCCCGCCCTCTTTTCCCCAGTCCAGCCGAGGCGGCAGCCAGTCCCAAGCGCTCCTTCTGCACAAAGCCAGGTGAGAGCCCTAGCGAGCAGGGCGCCGGGGCGGGCCAGCGGCAGCCCTCCTCGCCTCGGCACACCGTCAACAGGCGGTTGCCGTGCGCAGCGGGCCGGCCGAGGGCGGCCGGGGGCGGGTTGGGGGCAGCGGCGTCCGCCGCCGCGCTCTCCGGGCTTCCGGCGGCAGGCGAAGCTGCCCCAATCGCTGCCCCGCCTGTCAGCCTTGCGATATTGGGTTCGCACACTCTGCATCGCCATGCAAGTGGCCTGTCATTCTCTCCGCTAACCGCACACTCCTTGCGCTGCTCCTTGCCGCCCCTCGCAGGCACCTTTACGCCCCCGCCCACATCCCCACCACGGCTTGCTAGTCACCATGCTCAGCTGGGACGATGAGGACGACTGCTACCTTGAATCGCTGGAGTTGCTGAAGCAGGTGCGAGGGCGGTGAAGCAGGCAGACTGAAGGAAGGGCAGAAAATGACATGGCGCAGTGCCATAACAGCTGTTGCCGCCATTGATTGCGCCCGGCCGCCTCCCAAGCATGTTGTCTCTGCTGCCGCCAGCCGCTCCCACCTGCACGAAATGCCCTCACTAAGACCTGAACTGTTCCTCCCCACCATCCCTGCGTCCCCCTGCCCCGCAGGCCTCGGCCAGCTTTGAGCTGCACGAGAGCGCTTCGTGCGCCGCGCTGCTGCCCTGCGGCCTGCTGCCTGAGGAGCTTGAGGAGCTCGAGTCGTTGAAGCTGGAGGCAGACCTGCTCAACTCGCCCGCCTCGCCAGGTGGGTGCTTGCAGAAGAGGTTGCAAGGGGCGCGTCCTCATGGCGCCGCAGGTGGGGCGGCAGCTGGGTGGAAGCTGGCCTGCGGGCACATTCCCGCCGTGGGAGCGGCTGCCGTTCATGCGTGGACCTCTATGCTCACGCTGCGCAGCACCCGCCTGCCCTCTCGCGCCCGCCCATGCAGCGGCTGCCACTCTGAAGAGCATCACCATCGCGACCTCGGGCTCCGGAGATGCACCCGCGCCGGTCGCGCCGCAGGTGGGGCGGCAAGGTCTGCCATGGAAGGGGGCTGGGGGAGCGGTGTGATGTGCCTTCCAGGAGCATGCGTGTGATGAATGAACAGCACCCTGCCTCCATGTGCTGCACTAAACATGCCAGACCCACCCTTCACGTTCGCCTGCTGCCACCACACCTGCACAGGGCATGACCCCGTTCTCCGGCGCAGCGCGCCTGCTGAGCGACGCTGAGGACGAGGAGGTCACAGAGGAGCCAGCAGATGACCCAGAAGAGGATGGCGGTGACGCATGTGCCGACATGGTGCCGGCCTGCCGGCCGGCAGCGGCGCCCTCCGGCCTGCCGGCAGCTGTTGAGGCGGTGGCTGCGCCCGTGGCGGCGCCGTCTGCCGGCTGAGCTTGACAGCTCGCACCAGCCGCCTCAGCCACTCCGCACAGCTGGGCAGCAGCATGGCCCGCTGCCGCCGCGTATATTGTAGTGTATCACCCGAGAAACGAAGCACCAGCACTTGCGGCGGGATGGGCTGCCCAGCCACACCAAACCTGAACCAACCACACGAGCCAATCCATCATGCCGGGGGCCCATGCCCTTTCGGGCTGCAATGCATCTTTAATGCACCTTTGATTCTCCTCCCCGCCGCGCCCTTCCGTCCCTGCGCGAAAACCCGAGCCTGCTGTTCTGTTCCACGCATTACTGGCCCCCAACTGCCTTTGGTATGCGAGATGCATGCTGCCGGACTGCGCTGCTCCCCTGGGGCTGTCCACTGCACCGCAGGCCACACTACTGCTTGCCCTGTTTTGAGCCCCTCATGCTTCATCCCCCTAAGCTCATCTCTCCCGGCGCCTCACCCCTGTTCTTTTGCACTGCCCGTGCCGCCTGTCCATGTGTGCCTTGCTGCGGCGACGCTGCCCTGCCTCCGCTGCCCTGCTTGTCTGTGCATGCCATGCTTCCTTACATCACATGCCTTGCACACGTGTGTCCATGTAAGGAAGCACCTGCTGATACGCCAACCAGTGCTAGAAGCTAGAAGGAATGAAAGGGGTGCTAAAGAATGCTGGTGAGACGGTGCAAAGCTGCAGCAGGTATGTTGGAAACCAGCGCCAGCAGACGGTAGGCAGCCGCTTGCTTGCAGCCGCTAGACTGCTGCTGGCTGGCCGGCTGCTGCCTCACTGCTGCATGGCAAAGTACCTGCAACATTAAGTGGGCAGGCAAGCAAGAAATTGCTCACTACACTCCACAGCAGGCAGACGAGTGCACGTCATGATCAAGCAGCCATTCGCGGCTGCAACTTGCAGACGGTGCCGACAGCCTGCATCTGCATGCATGCTGCCCTGGTGACCCAGCCAGCCAGCCAGCCAGCCGCTGGCCTGCCCATCAACCCAAACAGCTGCTCACTCAAGGGATTCCTTGGGGTTTGGCTTGATGGTCGCGGCGCCCTCCTGCCAGTTGGCGGGGCACACCTGCAGGGCGGCGGGGGCCAGAACGGGTGGATCAGACCTGCCACGACCTTCCTGGGTCAGTTGCATTCAACACAGCTCTTGCGCATTCATTCAAAGCCGTGCTGGGAAATCACGCCTGCGCCTCATCCCACATTCATGCCGCGCAGACCGCCCCCTTGGCGCACCTTGCCGTGCCTCCGTCAGGCAAGCAACTTTTACCCACCCCACAGCCCTGCCGCACAGCCAGCCCCTTGCTGCCGCACCTCGCCGTGCTCAGCCACAAACTGGAAGGCCTTGATGAGGCGCAGCGTCTCGTCCACTGCAATGAACAGTGAAACAAACACGAGGGAAATGAGCAGCAAACGGCTTTGTAAGCGAGCTGCCTAGCAACTGGAGGGCCTTGATGAGGCACAGGGTCTCATCCACTGCACACGGGGAACGAAGAGCATGGGATAAGGACGCTCGCTTAGCAACGGTGAAGTGCGCGGCGCCTTGCCCATGGCAGCAAGCCAACGTTGTAGGCAAGCAGGCTGCGCCAAGCCCAGTGCCAGAGCCACCACAGCACAGAAACAGGCAGCTGAGTCCCCACTGCGACGCTGAGCACAAGTCCACAGCCTGGCGCCCAACGCACCGCTGCGGCCCACGGGCAGGTCGTTGACGGTCTTCTGGCGCAGGTTGCCCTCGGGGTCACTGCAGGCAGAGAGCCAGAGGGCAACGGGTGAGTGATGGAGTGGCATTGCACTGATTGACTTGCTCCTGGCGCAGGTTGCCCTTGGGGGTCACTGCACAGTAGAGGATCAGAATGAGGGACATTGGCCAGGCAGAAGGGCATACATCAGGAACAATTCACAGCATGCTTCCAACGTTCTCAAACTACCATAAACTACCATGAACAATTAGCACGCACACACGATTAAAAGGCCGCGCAACCAGGTAAATTGCACCCACATGATGAAGAGGCCGCGCAGCGCGACGCCCGCGTTCTCGCCCTCCTCAATCAGCACCTCGTAATCCTTGGAAATCGACTTGGTGATGTCTGCAAAGCAAGGATGCAATAGATTGGACGATTGGACGCTGCTGCTGCTGCTGCTGCTGCTGCTGCTGCTGCTGCCAACGCATGCATGCCACGTGTGCCAGGCACAGCCGACGAGCATGCAGCGACAACATAAGGTCTACGAGGGGACGAGCACACAAGGCGAAGCTCAGCAGCCTCACCTGCCAGCAGCGGGTAGGAGAGGCCGCCCAGGCCGCCCTTGGCGCGCGGCGTTTGGATCCAGGCCAGGTGCGAAAACACGCTGTCGACAGAAACGCCCAGCACCTGCAAAGCAGAGCGGATAGGCAGCTAAATGGCTCAGGAAGGCGGCCATGAGAGCGAGACACACTGCACAAAAACATGCGCAAGTCGCCAGACGTCCTTGCAGTTCCGCACCTCCAACTCCTGCAACCCAGCAAACACCCGCATTCAAGAAGATCAAGCATGTCGATGCCAGCCTTGCCTCGCAGTTCAGGGCCTTGAACTCCTGGATGCGGTCGGAGAAGGCGATGATCTCGGTGGGGCACACAAAGCTGCACTGGGGGGATGGTGCAAGTTAGCTCGTTAGGCAATCTAGTTGGCCTGCACCAGCAGAAGGCGATGACCTCACTGCCCGCCCAAAGGACAAAGGTGCAGCGATGTGGTGCAAAGAACGCTGGTCAGGGAATGCAGCAGGGGCGCCACAGGAGAAGGCGGCGACAATGGTGACGGTGGGGCGCACGCTGCGTGCGTGTGCGTGCCCAGTGCCCAACTCCCAGCTGCTGCTGCCCCACTCACGTCCAATCCAGCGGGTAAAAGAACAGCACCACGTGCTGTGCAAAAATAAGGGATTTCAGGCGGTGAGAGCTGTCAGCAGCCATGCGGCATTGTGGCAGACATCCCAGAAATGAAGCACGAGTGCATGCGAGTCGCATTGGCATGCCGCGGCAGCGAGCCTGCGGGCTGGGAGGCACAGCCTTACCTTGCCCTTGTAGTCAGCCAGAGACACGCTCTTGAAGTCGCCGTCCACAACAGCCTGGGCGGTGAACGCCGGAGCTGCAGAGGCAGGCAAGACGGCAGCAAGTCAGCTCAGCAGGCGGCGGCAGTAGCGGCAGCGGCGGCAGCGGCGGCTGCGTGAGCTGCGGCTGCTTCCTTAGGTTGGCAACATAGATGCACGCATGGGGCTGTGGCTGCAGCAGCAGCTGGTTGGGGTTGGCCCCAAGTCGAATGCCATCAGGGCGGCGGACTGCTCTGCGAAGCTGATCGCACTGCCAACATTCCTAGCCCGCTGCCCCAATGAGATCGGGATTGGCTGGAGGGCCGATGGCGGCGCTCACCGGGCTGGCCAATTTTCGCCGACATGTTGAGGGCTTCTGGCGGGCTAGCGAGCTGCGGAATGGACTGATCAGCAATGCAGCAAGCCCGATCGAGTCCCAATTCGCCGCCAGCACCAACGGGCCTTTTGCATGGCGCGCATGCCACGGCGCGGCCGCAAAAGCGCACGCCAGGACCGGATCAGCGCTTCGTAGTTCCGTGCCATTTGAAGGCGCTGCTGCGCTGCCTAGAAGGGGGCTTGCAGCTACGGCCGCCTCGCTCGCGCTCTCACAAGCACTCGCTCCTCCCCGCCGGGCCGCCCAACAACTGCCCATATACACCCGGTAAGTTCGCAGGGGCTTGCACGCCTGAGCGCGGGCCTGGGAGCGGGATTGGGTCCCATTTGCCTCGCGCGCGGCCAATTCAGCCGCTTGCCGCCCGCGAATTCCTTGCTCCAACCACAAACGGACTTTTGGAGCCCGATTCGGCGGGTGGAGGATCCTTGTGCGCTTCCCGCCATTTCTCGCCCTGCCCTCCCCAAGCCCTGCCGCCCCCTCCCAGCGCTTTCGCTCCGCCACAAGCAGTCACCGGCGTCCATTGCCGCCCCTGCAGGCCGCAAGACGAGCCATCCAGTCGCTGGCAGCTCCACCGCTCGCGCCACCTACCGTCGTGGAACAGTCCCGCCATGGCGACGCTTCACGCACCGCCGCAGTGCCCCAACAGCCAGTCAGTCGCCACCCCCGTGGTGCGGCGGGAGCGCCCCAACGGCTTGCAGCGCCTGCAGCAGGGCAGCGTGGATTGCCAGCCCCAGAGCGGCGGCGAGCAAGTGCCGCCGCCGCCGCAGCAGCGTGCGTCGGCACAGGCTGCCGGCGGCGGCAGCAGCGGCGGGGATGTCACTGGGCCTCAGCAGATGGAGCTGTGCTGCGTCGAGCAGCTGGAGGCAGCACCCGCAGCAGCGGCTGCTGTCCTGCCAGCCTCGCCGCCGCGGCTGCCACCGATGGACCTGCTGCCGCCTGCCGCAGCACGCACGCCGCAGCGGCTGCACGCGGGCTGCCCGCTGGCTGGTGCGGAGCCAGGCACACCCTCCCCTGGCACCTACAAGTTTGGCAGCCCCATTGGCAGCCCGCTGGCGCATGCCCTGGGCGGGCTGGCTCTGGGAGGCAGCTCGGCAGAGCCCAGCCCCCTGACTACCCCGCGCTGCAGGCGAGCAACAATAGGGGACGGGGCATGGATTGCTGCTTGATGCTGTGTAGCCAGCTTGGCTGCACTGACTGCGGTATGCCTGCGCGTGCACCCTTGCCCGCCTGCTCGCTCGCTTGCTAGCCCGGCTAGCCCGTTTCAGGTTGCTCGGATTTCGAAAACCGGCAGAAGCTGGGTGTGCCAGCAAAGGTCCGCAGCTCCCTTTCCATGGCCTCGACTCATCCCTGCCACCCCCCTGCTTCCCCTTCCCTGCCTGCCCTTTGCAGCATCTTGAGCGCTCCCATCACCATGCCCTCCCCGCCGCTCCTGCCGCTCTCGCCTCGCGCGCTGCAAGCCATGCGTCCCTGCTCCGTCCGCCTCTCCGGCTCGGTGCGCCTCAAGGGCAACAGCATCACTCCCATGGCACCCCCTGCATCCCCGGCCGCTTCGCCGGCCGCCACCGCCCCGCTGCGCCATGCTGCGCCTGCAGTGGCGCCCGCTGTGGCACCTGCTGTGGTGGCTGCCGCTCCGCCTGCCAAGCCCAAGGCCAAGGCTGCAGCAGAGGCCGGGCGGATGCTCGAGGCGCCTGCGCCCACCCGAGCGGCCAGCCCCCAGAGCAGCGCCAACTTGCCGTTCCAGGTGCGGGAAGGATTTGTTTCAGCCGCACAGCGCCTGTTTCTTGGGAAGCGCTTTGCAAGCGCACGGCTTTGTGGGTGAAGCCATTTCAGCACACTGCACGGGGGTTGCAGCACGTGCATGTCCCGCCACCCGCCCCACCAGCTGCCGCCGCTTTCCGCTTCACACTCTCCTCCCTCTCCCTCCTGACCCCCCACCCCTCCCCCATGCAGTGGCGCCGGGAGGCCTCGTTTGCCGACCTGCTGGCTCCTTCCCAGCGGCCCGCCGCAGCGCCGCCCGCTGCCGTGGCGCGCCTGGCGGCAGCAGCGGCCAGCCAGCTGGCAGCTGAGATGGCAACCTCTCCTCGCAAGCGAGCACGCAAGAGCCTTGCGCCCGCCCGCGCGGCACACAGCGGCGATGAGCCCATGCTGGATGCAGCCGCAGCTGCGGCGGGCGGCATGCGCCGTCAGGGCAGGTGCGCTGGGTGGCCGCTCTCCCCTGTTTCTCTTGCGAGTTTGTGTGCTGTGCCTGCAGTGCCTATTGCCAGAGGGCCGGCAACTTGTGGGCAAGGCCCGCGCAGGCTGCTCCTATGCTTGGCCCCGTCCCAGTCATTCCTGCAACCTCCCTCGTCATCGCATCCTCCTCTCTTTGCCCTTGCAGCTTCCAAGACGACAGCGAGCTGCAGGCGCTGGCGCACCCGCACAAGCCCGCCGAGCACCGCTGAGCGCGACTATAGCTTGTCAGGTGCGGTATGCTGCCCGCCAGCTGGTGCCTACTGCTGTAAGCAGCGATTGTGGGGGTTTGCAAGGGGCCTCAAGGGAGCTGCCTGTGTGCTGCTTCGCTGCACATATTCAGCAGCAACCCGCTGCTGTGCGTGCCCTCCCCACTTTGCTGCAGGCACCCATATGTCGAGCCCTGCACAACCCAGCCAGCCAACCTGCTGTACTGGTCAACCAACCGCCCCAACGAAACTCAGGCTTGTACCCTACCGCATGACAAGACCCACCCCCAACGACTGTACCTGGCTTTGCCACCCGTCACCCCACCCCCCGGCCAGCCCATTTGTGGTCTGCCGGCCATACTAGCGCCTTTTCCAGCCCCACCCACCTTTTCACCTCCATCCTTTTCAACCCAAGCTCATGACCGCAGCTCCAATGGAGGCGGGGCCGCCTTGGGCCCCCCTCCGAGCCTACGCATGCCCAGCTGCGCCCCGTTCGTGTGCCGCCTGAGACCGTGCAACACATGAAGCGCGATTTCTTGCCCCCGTCTGCCCTTCTTCTCCACCCCTCGTTGTCAGCCCCCTTTGTGTACCGGACTGGCTGGCTGCCTCGGCCTGACACTCTGCCAGCCGCGTCCCCGTCTCCCAGCAATGCTGTGCCCAAAGCCGTTTTATCCACGTGTGTTCCGTGCTGTGACCGCTTCCCTCTCACCCGCGCTTTACTTAGTGCTCTGCTCGCTTGTGAGCACCCAGCGCCCCCGCTCGCAACTCTACTCGACCGCAACGGACCGCACTTTCCTCCAGCCCTTTGCCCCTTCCACCGCTTTTCCCGCCATGGGCGTTGCTCCCTCGCCATAGCCGTGCCTTTTTTGCATAAGCAGGCGTTGATGGCCCTCCTGCGTTTTTTCAGCAGCACTGCCCTAGCGCCCTCTCTCCTCCGCCCTCTCCCACCTCCTTTGATTCTTCCGGGCAGCGCCGCCCTTTTGCGGCTGCCCACCCACCCACCCACCCGTTGACTATTGGGGTTGTCCCGGGTTTTTAATTTTTCATTCGCCACCGCCTCTCCCCTCCCACCTGCCCTGCCCTTTTTTTTCAGCCCAACTGTACACCACCCCGCCGGCCCTGCCCATTTTACCAGGAGCCGGCCCCCGCTCACTAGCGCACCCATTACCGCGCTATCGCCCAACGCTATCGCCTTCTCTCGCTGCCGGCGCGTGACCTCCCTCGAACTGTACGCCATACCATAAGTATGCATGCCTTGCTCCACCCACCCAACCCACCACCCCACCGCCGATTGAGGGCCCTTTGCTTTCCTGCCTTGCCCGCAACAGCCAGCGCTGCAACTGCGCTGCGCGCAGACACGCCTAAAGTAGCTCTTGCACCTCCATCCTCTCTCTCCACCCGGCTTGCTTGCTCACCAGCAGCCCCCCAATTCTTTCCCTTCCTTTACCTCAGAGCCTCTGCTTGCCCCCACGGCCACTCCCCCAGCCGTACAACCAACGAACGAGCCCCTCAACCTCCTGCCGCTGCGGCGCCAACCCCCCTAGCGCACCGCCATTCTTTTCTTTGCCCCACGCCCCAATTCTTTCGTCCCCGGACCTGCCGCCAGCAGCTGGCCTTGGATCGATTGCATCGAATCTCATCAAGCAGCGGCAGCTGTGCGCGCTCTCACCCGCGCGCCGGCCCCGCCGCCCCTGCTAACTAGCGCTGCTATCTAGCCTCTGCCTTACTAGCCCTGCTTCTTTTCTCCTTTTCCCTCTTTGTTGTAACGCCGAGCAGATTGAGATGGGGCAGTGCGTGAGAGGCCGCAGGAGAGGTTTGTTTGGTGTACGGCACTGCCTGCTGGGTGCGCTGAAGCTAAGTGCCAGCAACATGCTAGCGGTGTCCCCCTGGCGTGACTTTGCTTGACAAATTAAATCGAGCAGCTGAGAAGCAAGCGTGTCAGCAGAAGCGGCAGCAGCAGCAGCAGCAGCAGCAGCCAAAGGCTAGCGCAAACGAGTCGAATACACGAATGAGTCAGGTGATTGGGAACGGTCCTACTGTCTGCTGTCCATTGTCTATGTCATGTCAGTCTCTTGCTGTCATGGTTAGTTTCATGTTCAGCCGTGCTGCGAGGGCGGCAGCTGCAGCTCCACCAGCTGGCCCCAGGAGGGGCCCGCCGCCAGCCGCACCCTCAGCGGCACCCGCAGGCGCACCTCGGCCGCGGCGCCCTCCATGCAGCCGCGGACGAGGGAGGCCACACGCGGCAGCAGCGGCTCTGTGCGGTTGGGCAGGGGTGGGGTGGGGGTTCGTGCGTTGGCAGCTTGGGGGCAAGCAAGGCAGTGGTTGGGACAGGGTGCAATGCCGCCACCTGACTGGATGCAACTGATACCTGCACCAGCATGCCGCACCTGCCACCTCCAGCAGGAATTCATCGTGAATTTGCAGCACCAGCCGAGCAGAGCCGGGCGGCAGCTGCGCCGCCAGCGCCGTGTGAATGCCGATCATGGCCGCCTTGGCCAGATCAGCTGCGGAGCCCTGCAAAGGGGGATTGAGGGAATGGTGTTGAGGAATCATGCTTGGGTTGCAGAGAACACGTCAACAGCATACGAAGGCAGTGAGTGGCGTGGTTGTTATGGCTCTCAATGCATGCACTCGCGATGGCGCAAGCTCAACATGCCCAGCACACCCAGCCAACGCGCAGCAAGCACAGCATGCACAGCATGCCCAGCAACCCCCCAGCGCACACCTGCGCCACCGTGTTCTTGGCCTTGCGCTCTGCTGCCGCCCGCTTCTGGCCGCTCTTGGAGTTGATTTCGGGCAGGTAGCGCCGCCGCCCGGCGATGGTCTGCAGGAGCAATGTTGAGAAGCAGCAGCATTGTGCTGTGCCGCAGGCATTCTGAATCCCCCTCTTGCACCCTAGAATGCTGCCACATGAGACAAAAAGTCGCCCCTCCATGTAGCCTTGGCGCTTGCACCCCTGCAGCCCCAACGAGCAGCATTCCAGCCACCAACGCCACAAACCAAAAGCAGCAGCGCACCTCCACATAGCCCTGCCGCTTGCACTCCTGCACCACCCGAGCCTGCCACGCCTCCACGCCCGGAAGGCTGCGCCGGAACCGCTCCTGCAGTGGGGAACGTGGCAGACTGGAACAATTAGTGCAGCGCGCCAAATGATGGAAAGTGTTGGGGTGTCGTTTGGGACCATACCGAATGTCCAATTGTGCCCCAGCAGTTGTGCGGGGCGCAGCTGCAATCAAGCCATCCAGCGATTGCTCATCAGAGCAGCAAAGTATACATAAAGATGCAGCTTGCACCTGCGCCTCTTTGGCCTCCTCCAATCCACAGCCCATCTCATCTGCCAGCTTGACCAATTACCAAACACGCTATATGATCAACAGGCAGGTCGCACCTGCGCCTCCTTTGCCTCCTCCAGCCCACATCCAAGTTCATCCGCCAGCTTGGCGGCACCCATGCCGTACAGCAGGCCGTACGTCAGCTGCTTGGCGTGGTCCCGCTGCTGCTGGGTGACCTGTGAAAGAAAAAGAGGAAAGAAAGTGGTGGCAGAGTGAGGCGTGTGGGCACCTATGGCAGCTCAACATGAGCTGCACAATGCTACACTTTGAGTGCTGTGCCGTTTGGTGCAAGTGCCAGCAGCAGCCGCCATGCCACTCCCCCACCTGGCTGGCCGGGATGCCCAGCCACTGCGCCGCCAGCAGCACAAATGGGTCGGCGCCGGCAGAGTCTCCAAAGATGCGGCACAGGCCGTCATCGCCGCTGAAGTGCGCCATCAGCCGGAACTCGATTTGGCGGTAGTCGGCTGCAGGGTCAGCACAGAATGAGGAATGCGTGAGGCAGCGCTGCTTGCAGAAGGAAGCAATGGGCTGCTTGACGAGACATGGATGCAGGTGTTCACAGACCGTAACCACAGGAAGCGCTACAATACCCACTGCACCAACCCACCCACTCTGCAGCAACACCCACGCACCCGACAGCAGCACGCAGCCCGGCGGAGCCACAAACGCGGCGCGCAGGTTGGCGGTGCGCAGCGCGTGCCCACTGGCCTGATCCTCCTCTGAAGCTGCCACCGCTGCAGCTGCCGCATCCGAAGGCGAGAGTAGGACCTTGTAGGCCCGTGGCTTGGGCACGCACTGCAGGTTGGGTTCATCCATGGCTAGCCGGCCTGTGGGGGAAGGAGGGAGAAAGGAAGAAAAGAAAGAATACGACATGGGCGTGGGTTGAGGGGGCCGGCTGGAAGGAGGGAGGGGACAGGCGGGTCAACTCAATGCCTGCCGCCGACGCACTTGAACGACGCTGTGCAGCCATTTTATGAGGTCGCAGTGCAAACATCTGCTGCCCACCCACCCGTGTCGGCGCAGGTCTGGTTGATCGAACCGCGGATGCGCTTCAGCTGCAGCCCCCCAGAGTAGGTCACCGCCTCCGCGTGGACCAGGTGCATCTTGAAGCCCTGGACAAACCTGCAGGGGGAATGAGGGTGTTGAGGTGGCTGTGAGCAGTGGAGGCCAGGCGCACGCACATCTCCCTTAGGCCCGCTCTGTGTTGCAATGCTCCTGCAGGAACCCGAGTGTGAACCCGGACATGCAAGGCGCGCACCTGTTGAGCAGGGTGCGCAGCTTGCGGTGCCCCCAGATGATGCATGGCATTGTGGGTGCAGATGCATAATTCCATGGCATCCTTGAACCTAAGAATTACACACCTGTTGAGCAGGGTGCGCAGCTTGCGGTGCTCCCAGATGATGCGCGCGATGGGCTGCTCCTTGGCCAGCTCCAGCAGGACCTGTCACGATAGAAAGGACCGGTTGTATGCAGTGAGGGGCAGTGACAGCATCGTCCGTGGCCAGCTGCAGCAGGACCTGCAGGGTGTTGTTACTCCAGTACTGTTTACATGCATGCAGTGCTTGCACAACGTAGTGCAATGCACATGCACCTACCATAGCGGCCTGCAGAAGCCTTGCAAACACGTGTACACAAACCAAACAAGACGCCCACCCACCTCCTGGCCGGTTGAGAAGCCGCCGCCCTTGAGGTCGCGCGCGTTGGGGGGCGGCGGGATGCTCAGCACCTCAAACAGCACGTGGCTGACCTGCACCGACAAGCAAATGAATTGGGGGGTTGGCAGCACGGCCGATCAGCTGCCGCGGCAACAGCGTGGGTTGACACGCCGGCTGGCCATCTGTGCATCGTGCATGCTGCCAGGGCACGCAAGGCGGCCCATCCGGCAGCTGCCCGTCAACTCTACCAACACAAGCAGCCCCCTCCAAGCCCACCTCTTGTGGCGACCCCAGGTTGAACTCGCGGCCGGCGGCCTGGTGTGCGAGAGACTCGAGCTCTTGGATGCGCCGCTGCAGCTGCGGCTCCTCTGCAGATCAATAATGGTTCAGATGGCCTCCATGGTTCCAAGTCAGAGTCATGCAGCTTTCATCTGCCCAGCACGTTCTCCTGCATCGCCCTCTCTGCCCACAAGCACCTGAAACCAGGGCTGGTTTGCTGCGTTCAAAGAGTCTTCATGACCAGCTCCACAGCCTGCCTGTTTAGGATGACCCGGACCAAGCAGCCATCCAACAACCCTTGTAAACTACCACGTCGGGAGCTTGCCTGTGTTAGGATGCCCTCCTTAATGGCCAGCCCAGCCGCCTCCATGTCAACCATGACTCGCACCAAGCAGCCTCACAAATCGCTGATTGTTGATCTGCCCCCACGGCCCACCTGTGTTCAGAATGGCCTCGTTAATACCCAGCCCAGCCGCCTCCATGTCCACAATCACTCGCACCAAAGGCATCTCGGTGCGCCACAGCGGCGGCAGCAGCTCCTGCAGCACATTAGCACAGCGGGCACATTAGTACAGCATGTGCAGCAGAAGGCACGGCATGATCGCCACCTAGACCAAAGATTGTTTGGTGGCGCTGGCTCGAGCCCCGACAGCCGGCCGGCATGCACATTGAGACCAACAAACAACACAGCATGCAGTCCCCTTCAAGGCAGAACCTCGACAGCAACAAGCACACAAAGCAGCAGCACCCCAAAGCGCCACTCACATCGCCGCGCAGGCGGGCGCGCAGCAGGTGCCACATCTTGCGAGCCTGCGCCGCTGCCCGCCCTGCATCCGCACGCCGCTGCCCCACCGTCGCCGCACTGCTGGCCATGCCTTGGGTGGCATCGGCCCAGACCGATGCGCCGCCCTTGCACCTGCGGTTGTAGGGCGGAAGCAGCATGCCAAATTTAGTTTGCTTTCTTGAGGTTTGCCAAAGATGCCTCGCACTGATCCAAACCAGCGCACTCACTTGCACCACCCAGCCCCGCCTCACTTGAGCATGCTGCTGAGGGTGAAGAGCTCCTGGCGCCCGCCCACGCTGCACGCGTTCTCGTCCTGCAGGCAGGGGAACAATTGTGAGCCGCACAGG
>VFQQ010000633.1_pt1 | contig 64652 bp, 102 predicted proteins | sample 3512341 | NCBI WGS metagenome assembly VFQQ01 (sample SAMN10412373, study PRJNA504923) | tailings metagenome | isolation source: Relicate 2 Philex TSF1 revegetated site | place: Philippines: Tuba, Benguet | collected 2017-08-29 | reverse complement strand
GTGACCTGGCTGCTCTGATTGCAGCAGCAGAGGAGGCACCTGCCGCTGTGAGACAGCTGCGTCGAGTGGTGCCTCAAAGCTGGGTGGCCATTCTGCAAGAGACTGTTGATGCAGCAACACGTTTGCTTCCGGCAGCACGGCTGCGGCTGCATGGCGGCAGCGGCACAGCGGGCCAGCAGTGGGCAGCTGCGACGGCAGGTATAGAGCAGCATGCGGCCGCACTAAAGCAGGCAACCGCACAAGTAGGCTGCACCTGCTCCGGCTGCGGCCAACGGGCACTGGGCCTGCAGCGCTGCGCACGCTGCAAGAAGGCTGCATGTGAGTGGGGCGGCGTTGATGCAGGGGATGTCCTGCGCAGATATGGGGTGGTCTGCGCAGACGAAGAAAGCTGTGCTGCATGCTGTGGGCAGCAGCCAACGGTGCACAGACGGGTGTTGAGCCAGTGCTTTACTGACCAACGGTGCCTGCCCTCCCTCTTGTCATCCTGTGCAGATTGCTCGCGCGACTGCCAGGTGAGAACACCTCAAGACTGTGGGTGGCTTGTGTGGTCACACATGGCAACGGTGTGTGCGCCTGCTTTCAGAATTGTCAGAACTATCACACTCATAAATGCCATAACCGCGCTTGGAGCAAAGCAGCACCCCTTCCCGCCCACGCATCGCAGGAGCGCCACTGGCCGCAGCACAAGCGCGAGTGTGCCGCCCGCCAGAGCAGCGGCAGCAGCGCCTGAGCATGGGTGGCAGCAACACGGTGGTCCTCTCAGCTGGGCTCCGGCTGGAGCTTTGTGGCGGTTACCCTGCCTTGTCCTGTCTGATGGCTGTTGTCTTGGGAGCATGCAGCTCAACCCTCACCTGTGCTAATATGAGCTCGTCGTGCAACAAAATCTGATGCGTGTGCATGCAATGACGTCGGTGCCAGGCATCTGCAGCAGAAGGAGCCAGCAGCAGGCAGTTGAGAACATTGCCCATGGCCGCTGGCCAGGCCCCGCTTGTCAGCACAGGGTGCACCGGTGTCGAGGCATGAGCGGCACAGCGGGCTCGTGGGCAACAGCAGCATGGCACATGGCTGCTGCATGTTTGTCATGGCACGTGAAACAAACACCCATCCGCGCATCACCAACGGTTGCATGGCTGCGGGGCACGAAACAGGGTGCATTTGGCGAGCGCAGCCCGGGGCACAGCACTGCCGCCTGGTGACTAGCCCGCGTCTCAACCCAAAGCAGTTTTCCCCTGCCAGGCTCTAGTATACTGTTCAGCGCACCACAAGCACTCATTTGGCCGCTGCAGACTGCTCCAGGCGCCATGGCTTCCGGGCGTGGCACCCCTGCCGCCCCAGCCGGCCCGCCCGCCCAGCAGCAGGCCGAGGAGGTGAGCAGGCACAGGGCAGGCAGCAACTGCCGAGCGGCTGCTGCCTGCTGCCTCCGCCGCTTGCCGCCGCCGCCGCTCGACCTGCCTGCGGCCTCACACTCCACCCAAACGCAGGCTGCCGGCGCAGAGTTCTTCCGCCGCCGCCTGCAGCGCGCCGCTGCCATCCCGCCTGAGCAGCGCGACCCGGCGGTGCACGCCTTTGTGACCAGCGTGCAGCTGATGAACGCAGCTGATGCGCTGCTGCTGCTGACGGCAGATGGCCAGCCGGCGCTGCCGGCAGACACTCTAGAGGGGCAGCAGGCGGAGGTGCAGGCATTCCTTTTGACCATAACAGCTATGCACACGGCTCCGAAGGCGGTGGAATGGGAGGGGCAGCAGCACAACCGGCTGGGGCGCTACATGCAGCGCCGCTTCAGCTGGGCAAGGGGAGTTGGGAGCGCACCGTACCTGCCAGCCCTGGAGCCGCTGGCTGGGCTGCTGCTCATGTACCTCCGTTCTGGCATGCTTCCAGATCGGTCCGAGACAGCGCAGGTCGCCCAAGCTTGCGTTGCTCGCCTTGCACAGCAGCCACTGCGCGGCACCATCAGCCGGCAGCTGCAGCAGGTGCAGAGCAGCAGTGGGCACACAATGCTGACAGTAGACCAGCTGGAGGCGGCTTTCCATTACATGATTACACGCTCCGGCTCAGAGGCGCTCGGTCGGGCGGACACTGCAGCAAACACGGCTTTGCCCAGATCAGTCGCTATGAGCGGCGAGCGGCTGCTTGCGCTGCAGCCAGGCACTCCCAAAAGCTTACTGGCGGCAGCCACAAGCAGCTTGGGTTTCACGGCAGCCAGCACTGCCGCGAGCGTTGCAGGCGTTGCAGAGCTCACAGCAGCCTCACAGAAATGCATGTGCCAGCTGATGAATGCCCTGCGCTGTGCCCAGGCCCAGCACAGCCCGTATTGGATAGTTATCACCGCACCCATTGCTCTCCAAGTGGCGATGGGAGCAGAGGTGGCCAGCCGCGCTGACCTGGAGGCTCTGGTGGCGGCAGCAGCGGGGGTGCCTGCAGCCTTGAAACAGCTTACCCCAGTTTTGCCCCACTCGTGGGTAGCCGACCTGAAGCATCGTGCAAGCCTGGTGGCTGCAGCCCTGCCAGCAGTGCGTGCACAGCTGCATGGCAGCATTGCTTCATTTGAACACACCCAGCAGGCATGGCGCGATGTCGAGACTGCGTCTCAACAGACTCTGGTGTCCGCAAGCTGCACCTGCTCCGGCTGCGGCAAGCGAGCACTGGGACTGCAGCGCTGCGCACGCTGCAAGCAGGCGGCATGTGAGTGGGGCGGCTTGTGATGAGGCAATCACCTGTGTTGTGTGCTGCGCAAATGTAGATACGTGCGGTTCAGGCTGTGGGAGGCAGCCAACTGCACTGATGGATGTCCAGCCAGTGTTGCCAACCACTGGTGCCTGCCCTCCCTCTTGTCACCCTGCGCAGATTGCTCGCGCGACTGCCAGGTGCGCCTTTGTGACTTGGGTGGCTAGTGCATGCACAATGCAAAGCACGGCTGCGTACATGCCAGCATCGTGGTGGCACATGTTTGCCCGCTAGTGTACAAAGGTGGCCAAACCTGCCCGAAAGCGCCATCCCTTCCCGCCCACGCAACGCAGGTGCGCCACTGGCCGCAGCACAAGCACGAGTGCGCCGCCCGCCAGAGCAGCGGCAGCAGTGCCCGAGCATGGGTGGCAGCAACACGGTGGTCCTCTCAGCTGGGCTCCGGCTGGAGCGGTGTGGCTGTTACCCTGCCTTGTCACGTCCGATGGCTCCAGATGTGCATCATGTTGTGTTGGGAGTAGCTCAACCCTCACCTGTGCTAGTGCGAGCTCATCGTGCAACAAAATCTGATGCGCGTGCATGCAGAGAAGTCAGTGCCAGGCATCTGCAGCAGAAGGAGCCAGCAGCAGGCAGTTGAGAACATCGCACACGCCCCGCATGAGCACAGACGGCGGCACGGATGTTGCGGCATGAGCGGCACAGAAGCGCATGGGCGCAACAGCAGCATGAAACATGGCTGCTGCATGCTTGTCATGGCACGTGAAACAAACACCCATCCGCGCATCACCAACGGTTGCATGGCTGCGGGGCACGAAACAGGGTGCATTTGGCGAGCGCAGCCCGGGGCACAGCACTGCCGCCTGGTGACTAGCCCGCGTCTCAACCCAAAGCAGTTTTCCCCTGCCAGGCTCTAGTATACTGTTCAGCGCACCACAAGCACTCATTTGGCCGCTGCAGACTGCTCCAGGCGCCATGGCTTCCGGGCGTGGCACCCCTGCCGCCCCAGCCGGCCCGCCCACCCAGCAGCAGGCCGAGGAGGTGAGCAGGCACAGCCTGTGGCGAGCAGCAGCAGGCTGCCGACAAGCTAAGGCGGACAGGCCCTGCCGCCGCTTGCCGCCGCCGCCGCTCAACTCCCCGTCCGCCCGCTGTCCTCGACTCCACCCAATGCAGGCTGCCGGCGCCGAATTCTTCCGCCGCCGCCTGCAGCGGGCGGCCGCCATCCCGCCAGAGCAGCGCGACCCGGCGGTGCACGCCTTCGTGAGCAGCGTGCAGCTGATGCGTGCAGCCGATGAGCTGCTGCTGCTGACAGATGATCGCTCACCGGCGCTGCCGGCGGACACGCTGGCGGGCCAGCAGGCGGAAGTGCAGGCGTTCCTGCTGGCGGCAACAGCCATGCACATTGCTCCCGGCAAGCTGGAGTGGGAGGGGCGGCAGCAGAACCGAGCAGGCTGCTACTTCGTGCGCCGCATGCTCCTGGCAGGCGACAGCTGGGACACAGTGTATCAGCCGGCACTGCAGCCGCTGGGCGGGCTGCTGCTTAGGCTGCTTATGCTCTGCTACGCTTCGTGCCCAGAAGAGGCTTGCTGTTCTGCGCGTGCGGCGGTACAGGAGGCGCGCTCGGCTCGCAGCATCATTTCTCGGCAGCTGCAGCAGGCTCAGCGCAGCAGCGGGCAGCAGGTGCTGACGGCTGAGCAGCTGGAGGCAGAACTGCACCGCTGGTTGGGCATTTATGGCACCAATACTCTGGTCAGCTACACTGGGCAGCGGGGGTCCTCAGCGCCCTCGTGGGTCGCGGCAGCAGTCGCTGCGAGCAGCGAGCAGCTTCTGCTGCTAGAACCCAGCAGCCCCCGGGCATTGCACGCAGCCGCCATGGGCTTCGCTTATGGTGCAGGAAGCAGCAGCGCAGTCCTATCCGCAATGCAGCGCGGGTTGGACTGCCTCATTGCAGCGTTTCGAGCCGCCGAAGCAGCACCCAGCCCTTTTTGGAAGGTTAAGCTTGTGGCTCACGGGCCCTCGCCTTTGCCGGCGCACCAGGGGTGGCAGTGAGCCCTGGCGACCTAGCTGCCCTTATAGCAGCAGCAGAGGAGGCACCAGCCGCTGTGAAGCGGCTGCGCCGAGTGCTGCCGCACAGCTGGGTGGACTCTCTTCAGGTGGACCTGAATGCGGTCATGGCTACACTTCCGCAAACCCAGCGGAGGCTGCAGGGCAGCGCCGACACATTTGACGAGCGGATGGCAGTTTTGAGGGCGGCCTCAGCTGGTCAGACGGCTGTGCAAGCAGGGCCCACCTGCTCCGGCTGCGGCCAGCGGGCGATTGGCCTGCAGCGCTGCGCTCGTTGCAAGCAGGCGGCATGTGAGCTGGGCTGAGAGGAGGGGTGCTGTGTCGGGCGGACCTGGCTCAGCTTGCACAGCAGCCCCTTGGCACAGCTGGTGTGCGGTTGGTAATGCACGGAACAGCACAGCAGGCATGGTGCCTCAAAGACCTTTTGCTCAGCCGCTGCACTTTCTGATCCCTCCGCGTTGCAGATTGCTCGCGCGACTGCCAGGTTTGTTGCACACTATGGGTGGCTACGTCGGTCACAGTGCCAAGCTGTGGGGCTGCGTGCATTCCAGCACCATTGCGATGCACGGTTGCCATTCCCACACCAATAGCGGCATCCCCGCCTCCCTCCCCGCAGGTGCGCCACTGGCCACAGCACAAGCGCGAATGCACCGCCCACCAAAGCGGCGGCAGCAGTGCTTGAGCAAGGCTGCCGCTCAGTCTTTTGGCAGCGAGTGTTGTCGTCTCAGCTGGGCGCCAGCTGGCGGTTGACTGTCGATGGCCAATCCCAACCTTTCATTCATTCTCCAATGCATGCTGTGCTGTGCTGCCGCCCAAAGTCGATGTGGCCTGGGGCACCTTTGCTTGTGCCTCCCATTGCCGTATGTGCACTTTAACCGATGCATGCATGCCGTTCAACTGGCGCCACTCAGCAGAGGTTTGCAGTTGCAAAGCCGCCTGGCGGCGAGCATGTACAGCAGCACACATAGGAGGCAGCAGCTGCCAGGGCACGCCATATGGATATACACATGGCAGCAATGCGTTCGCCATAGCACAGTGGGCGCAGCCGCATGTACACGTCACGTCAGAACTGCTTTGGTAGCTGTGTTGGCACGCCCTCGCAATGATGCAGCAGCGTTTAGCGCCGCCGCCGCATGTGCGGCTCAACCCACCGCCAGGTCGCCCTCCTGCACTCTCTGCTGTACAGCGCCAGTATCAGCACGTGCTGAACGGCTACAGGCTGCTGCAGGCGCGATGGCCTCCGGGCCTGGCACCCCTGCCGCCCCAGCCGGCCGCCCCTCTGCCCCTCCTGAGCAGGCCGAGGAGGTGAGCAGGCACAGCAAGTGCCAGCAGCAGCTGCCGAGGGGCTGAGGCGCAGGCCCTGCCACCGCCGCCGCCGCCGCCGCTCGACCTGCCTGCGGCCTCACACTCCACCCAAACGCAGGCTGCCGGCGCGGAGTTCTTCCGCCGTCGCCTGCAACGTGCGACAGCCCTCCCGCCAGAGCAGCGTGACCCGGCAGTGCATGCCTTCGTGACCAGCGTGCAGCTGATGAATGCAGCCGACGAGCTGCTGCCGCTGACGCCTGATGGGCAGCCAGCGTTGCCACCCAACACACGTGCGGGGCGGCAGGTGGAGGTGCATGCAATGATTCTCAGACTGACAGCCTACCACATTGCCCCGGACTTGTTAGAGTGGGAGGGGAGGCAGCAGGACAGAATCAGCCGCTACATCCAACGCCGCATGGCCCTGGCAGGCGACAGCTGGGAGGCAGCCTATCCACCTGCTATGCAGCCGCTGGGCGGGCTGCTGCTGAAGCTGTTGCACATTCAGTCGCACGTACAATTTTTCCAGCTTGCGAGCGCAGTGGCTCAGGAGGCGTGCTCAGCTCACAACACCATCAGCCGGCAGCTACAGCAGGCACAGCGCTGCATCGGGCAGCAGATATTGACAGCAGATCAGCTGGAGGCAGCATGTCACCGCTTAGCGATCATGGGAGCATCAGAAGTTCTTGCCTCCTATGCCAGCCAGCAAACGCCTCCTGCTGAGCATGGCGGCCTTGAGGCTGTAGTGCCGCTTGCAGCGGCAATGCTTGCCATTGGCAGCAGCGAGCGGCTGCTGGCGCTGGAGAACAACAGCCCAAGGTCATTGCTCACTGCAGGCATGGCCCTGGTGTACGCTGCAGCCAACAGCCCCAGCTCAATGCAGCAACTGCTGCAGCGTGCGGCAGGCTGCTTCATGTCAGCACTTAGAGCCGCCGAGGCGGCTCGCAGCCCGTACTGGATCGCTCACGTCGCTTCCTTCGCACTCCCTGTGGCGATTGGGCCAATGACGACCGTGAGTCACGCTGACCTGGCAGCTTTGGTGGCAGCAGCAGAGGGGGTGCCTGCAGCCGTGAAGCAGCTCAGCCCTGTGCTGCCCCAGATGTGGGTGGCCAACTTGAAGTACCATGCTAGCCAGGCGGCTGCAACCCTCCCGGCGGCGCGTGCACGGCTTCAGGGCGGAATGGCGTTTGAGAGCGCACAGCAGGCGTTGGCCGACGTCGCCGCTCGAAATGCACCCACGTGCACCTGCTCCGGCTGCGGCCAGCGGGCACTGGGCCTGCAGCGCTGCGCACGCTGCAAGCAGGCGGCATGTGAGTGGGGCGCCCGGGGAAGGGGCTGTGTGAGCTGTGCAGCTGCCCTGCAGGGCAGATTCAGAGCTATGGCACGTTAGCAAGTTTGCACCTCCACAGTGGCGCCCTGGGCAACCAAGCTGAGACTGACTGATGTGTACCTCCCAATCCCTCTCTCTCTGCCCTGTCCAGACTGCTCACGTGACTGCCAGGTGCGCTTGGGGAATGCAGCAGCTGACAAGCGCTCTTTGCAAGGGCGGTGCTTGCAGTAGCACATCGGCACCACACTCAATTCGGTGCATGCCACCAACATTGAATAGCCTTCTCTCGCTTACCCACCCTCGTCAAGCTGCCGCAGGTGCGCCACTGGCCGCAGCACAAGCGCGAGTGCGCGGCTCAGCAGGGCGGCGGCAGCGCCTGAGCTCAGCTGCCGGCCATGGCAGTGCAGTGCGTCAGCTGGGTGCCAGGCGGAGACTGCAATCTTGCGGGACAGCGTTCGTTCATTGGCACTGCCGTGGCATGTGCTCTCTGCTTGCGTACGCTGCATTCGTTCACAAGTCAAGTGCAAATCAAAGTGTGAGCGGTTGGCATGGCAAGCCCATGCATCTAGGGGGCTGCTGGTTGCAGGGCAGGAACGTGCGATGTGCACAGAAAAAAACAAACTATTCAAACTCCATGCCAATATAGCACAGGGTCCCGCAAAAAATCGGCGCAATGGTGCTTCATACAACTTTGCAAGTTGGCAAGTACAGGGTGCATCAGGAAAGGGCGGTTTGTAGAGGCAGGCCATTCATTGATTGGGCTGCATGGTCGCATGCACCTTAACAAACAACACAGAGCCCTTTCGCACCGCTACACGGTGCGTAAATCACATTGAGCAGCTGCTGGACAGCTCCAGCCTCCAAAATATTGCTAGTCCAGTCAGCGCACTGCTGGCAGCAACGCCGGGCTGCCGATGCATTACCACCAGCAACTAGCATCTGGCGCTCATGCCATGTGCTGCGGCTGCGGGGCCTGCACCACCGCATGGTAGCCGTCTGCTGCGGCTTGCAGACGGGTCTCCCTGAGCCGCCTCAACTGCGCCGCCTCTTGGCACACCTGGGGATAGCGCGATTGGGTAGCAGTGCCTAAATTATGCTGGGAGCTTTCAGCATGCCGCAATATGTGCCACACCTCTGAGCGCAAACCCAGGCCATGCTTCGCATGCTGCCTCTGCCCAGTGTGGGTTTTAACTTGAAAAGCAGCATGCATGCGCCACAATGCAGCCATGCCGCAAACGCATTTGTGCCGCAACGCACTCATGACGCAAGCAACCCGCTCTTGGGTGCAGCGAGCTCACCGTCAGGCCCGGGCAGCAGCAGAAGGCCCACCAGTCCCTCCAGGCCTCTCCAGGGATACCCTCCAGCTGCCGCAGCTGCCCGCGGCGGCGGTAGGCGTAGGTAGCCAGGCCGGCGTGCACCAGAATCAGGCGGGCGCAGTCGATTCCCCTGAGCGCAGCCGCTGAGACGGGGATCGGGATTGCGCCGGCCCCCATCGCCAACATAATCCCCAGTGCCGTGGTGTAGTTGATGGCTAGCGGGATGGCAAAGAACAAGCAGCAGTTCCTCCATAGCGGCCTGCACGTCGGCAAGGGTGGACAGCCATCAGTGCGCAACTGGCTGATCAAGCCGGGCACGGGTGCAGGTAGCTAAAGCAAGATGAGGTGATTGGATGCATGCGGTTTTGCTCACCCGCCGCCGCCACCCTCCTCCTGAAGCATCTGAGAGGTTTGTCCAAACACCAGGCAGGGGCACCTGCGGCGGGGCTTAAGGGGCATGCGTCGGAGCAGCTGCGCTTGACCCCATGCAAGGCACTTTGCTGGGGCTGGCCGGGCAGCGGCGGCGTAAATGTGGCAACTCCTCACCAAGCTCCGGCGCAGCAGAGGCCAATGTCGCCGCCGCAAGCTGCAAGTGGGGACAGCCGGAGCCATGAGACAGTGACGACGCCTGATGAAAAGAGCAAGCCCGGCGTGTGTGGCGGCGGCGGCGCCGCAGACCGGCGGGCGGAGCTCGCGGCCCATCGCCGTCCCGAGCCGGCCCGGATCACCTAAGAAGCTCTTGTGCCACTTCCCGCCGGTCTGCACGTCGAAGCCGGCGCCCGGCGTGGCCACCAGGGGCTCGTATTCCGAGTCCAGCATGCCCGACTCCACTTTTGCGTTGTTCATGTTGCCGATCACGCTGTCCTTGGCAGCTTAAGCACACCTGGCCTCCATGAGCCGCCCCCGCTCGAGTGCAATGCTGCCGCCCGCCGCGCGGCGCATGTGCGGGAAGCTGCGGGGCAGCCAGAGAGGCTGCATGCCTGCCTTTAACCAGCGCCATGATCAAGGTGCTGGGTGCAATGCACTGTAAGCCCATCAACATCGATACATCTGGACGAAGAGGTGTAGCCTTCTGTGCAGATGCCCACAACGCCGTGCAGCAGGACCGGCGGCCGTAGCGGCGATTGCGGCAGCCTGCCGTCCACCCGCGCAGCGCGGCGCATGATGCGCTGCCCATCTTTGTTCTGAGCTGAGCCATATTTTTGCCTGCTCGAGGCCTCTGCTGACAAAGGAGCCATGTGACCAGGACTGGACCTCGCCTGATGTGCAAGCCGCATGCCATGGTTACACAGCTGCGCAGCTTTGCATGCAAGGAGGGTGCCGAGACAGAGCAATACAACTCAGCAAGCTGCTGCGCACGACATGGTCAGCAACACAGTTGCGCCAAAATCTGGCCAACCGCCACTCCTGGCAAGCGCGAGCGGCCCAGGCATAGGGCCGCGGTGCGCAGGCGCGCCGCATCCGCTGGCGGCAGGCGCTGCACCAGCTGGGCAGCTTGGGTGGGGGAGCAGGCCAGCGCGGCAGGGAGAGCGCGCCCGATGCCGATGCATGGGGCAGGGACCCAACCCCACAAGACAGCAGGAAGCGGCAGGCGGCCTGGGGCCATCAAAAAGTCAGCGAAAAGCAAGGGGAATGGGCTGTCTGCGAGGGCGGCCAAAACAAAGCTAGGAGAGCCAGCGCCCAGCAGGGCGCGCGCTGCCGCCTCGTGGCCAAACTCCAGCGCAACTCGCAGCGGGTGGGCGCTGATGGTGCTTGTTGTGGCTGCCGCTGGCGCTGCCTCCAGCAGCAGGCGCACCAGCACCTCATGGCCGCGCCTGGCTGCCACGTGGAGAGGCAGCTCCCCATAAACAGTTGCCGCCGTGGCTGCGCTGGGTGCTGCTGCCAGCAGCACAACCGCCGCTGCCTCATGGCCGTTGTGCACTGCCCAGTGGAGGGGCAGGATGTTGTTTTCATCTGCTGCCATGGCTGTTGCTGGGGCCGCCTCCAGCAGCAGGCGAACCACCGCCTCGTGCCCATTTGACGCTGCCCAGTGCAGGGGGAGCTCATGTTTGTCGTTTGCTGTTGTGGCTGCTGCTGGTGCTGCCTGCAGCAGGATCCGCGCCGTCGCTGCATGGCCGTTCCTGGCCGCCCAGTGCAAGGGAGGCTCACCATACTCGTTTGCTGTTGTGGCTGCCGCTGGCGCTGCTGCCAAGAGCACGCGGGCCAACGCGTGCTGCCCATTCCTGGCTGCCCAGTGAAGTGGCAGCCAGCCATATTTCCCAGCTGCCATGGCTGCGGCCGGTGCTGCTGCCAAGAGCGTGCGTGCCACCGGCACGTGGCCGTGCTCAGCTGCAATGTGCAGGGGCAGCAAGCCTTCTGCATCCGCTGTCATGGCCGCTGCTGGCGCCGCATCCAACAGCAGGGACACCACTGGGGCGGACCCAGTTTCTGCTGCAAAGTGAGCGGGCAGCTGGCCATCTGCATCTGCAGCCATAGCTGCCGCTGGGCCTGCCTCAAGCAGCAGGCGCACCACCCTGACATTTCCATGGAGTGCGGCCGCGTGCAGCGGCAGCCACCCATCTTCATCGCGTGCTGCGGCTGCATCTGGCGACGCTTCCAGCAGCAGCTGCGTTGCTGCTGTGCAGCCATTCAGGGCTGCAATGTGCAGGGGCAGGTCTCCGTGAGCATTGGCTATCATTGCTGCCGCTGGGGCCGCCTGAAGCACCAGGCGCACCACTGATTTGTGGCCAGCCTCCGCTGCTGCATGCAGGGGTAGCCAGCCTTCTGCATCCGCAGCCATGGCTGCCTCTGGGGCAGCTGTCAGGATGCGCTGCACTGCCGCCACATTGCCGGCAAGGCAGGCATCAAGGAGGGTGTCGGCTGATTTCATGACGGGCCTGCTCGGTGGGTGGGAAAGGAGCGAAGGCGAGCCTCGGCGGCAGGCGGGAGTGCACAGCGAGCGGCGGCGGCAGCCAGGGGCGGCCTCGACGGCCCGCTGCGCAATCTGGTGCGCCGGAGCGTGCACCTGGACTGGGGGGAGCCCGCAAAAGGCCCCGGAGGCACGACTCACGAGAGCAAGTCGGCCGCTGGTTGAACCGGATGCCCCTTTCCGCCTTTGAATCGCCACGGATCGCTCTTTGAAGCTGAAAGACGGTCGAGGGGCGTCTCTAGTGCTTACCTGCCCTGCTGCGCTTGCTGCCGCCGGCCGCACGGCATGGCGGATGCTCAACGGCTGGCCGCAGCCGGATATACATGTCATTGATTGCATAGCAGGGCAGGTGGGCAGGTGGGTAGACAGAGGCAGGCAAAATCGGTGGGTTGTACATGACACGGCCAGCATTCGATCTCACTAACCACCGCTATGGGCATGCTGGAGCGCCCTGGTGCGGCATGCATAAGTGGTGGCATCACATCGGTCTTATGCCTCACTGCCATCACAAGTACCCAGCACCGCTCATGCCATGCGCTGCAGCGGCGGCGGCTGCACAGTTGTGCGGCGGTGCCCTCCCGCCTCTGCATCCAGGCGCCTGCGCTGGCAGTGCTTCAGCTGGGCTGCCTCTTGGCACACCTGCGGAAGGGATGGATGCGGGTAGTGCAAGCGTTAGTTCACCACACCAGATGACATGCCACAAAGGCGGCTCTATTGTACGGCACTGCGGCCGTCGTGCGTTGCTTTGCTGCGCTGTGCTGTGCTGTGCTCCACCTTCCCACAGCGGTCATGCGCAGCGGTCACAGTTGCACAACTAGTGCTTGAGTACCCTTCGCGGCTCACCGTGAGGCCTGGGCACCAGAAGTAGGACCACCAGTCACTCAGGGGCCCCTCCGGCAGGCCCTCCAGCTGGCGCAGCTGGCTGCGGCGGCGGGAGGCGTAGGACGCCAGTGCGGTAGCGCCAGCTGCGTAGCAGCCGTGCTGGATGGAGCGCAGCACCAGCTGGGAGGCGGCGGGGTGGGCCGTGAAGCCGCCCAGGGCTGCCAGCAGGCCCAGGCTGGTGAGGCTGAATGCTGCGGGGATGGACCAGAAATTGAAGCAGCTGGTGCGTGCAGACCTGTAAAGTGGGCGGGCAGTTGGCGGCAGCGTAAGTGGGGCAGCCGGTCTCCGCAGCAGTTGGGCCTTCACAGCTGTCCGCAAGGGTCCGCAAGTGGAGGCAGTGCATGCGGCGGCAGATGCACGTGCCTCACCCGCTGCCGATGCCCTCCTCAGCAAGCAGCTCCACGTTGCGGCCAAACAGGATGCAGGGGCACCTGCACACGTGGCCAACAGGGATGGACTGTTCGGCAGCGTGTCACATGACGGCAGCTGCAGAGCGAGGCACATGCGGCAATCATTGCAGAGTCGCCCAGCGTGCTGCACTCCACGCACTCGGGCCACTCGCTTGGGGCCACAGGCTTGCGAAGCGTGGCTGTTAGCGGTGAATCATTCGCTCACCAGAGCCCCGTGCAGCAGATGCCGATGTCGCCGCCGCAGGCTGCATGCGCAGGGAGGGCGCAATGGCGACAACAGTAATGCGCAGCACCAGCAGGCAGCAGGTGACGCGGCACCTCGACTTAGGCAGCGGCAGCGACGGCAGCGGCGGCGGCGGCAGATCACACACCCCAGCGGCTTACAGCAAAAGCCGACGTGCCACTGGCCCTCGGATCCGATCTGTTCGAAGCTGGAGCTGGGTGTGGGCGCCAGGAGCTGCGCCTCCTCGGACAGGGTTGGGCGTGCAGCTGCCATCGGTGCCTCCCAGGCTCCCATACCACAATACACAGCGCTGGGCTGATCAGTGCAGTTGATTGGATAGCAGTGCAATGGTTTAGAAGCGAGTGTGGGGTGAAGGCATGCATGAAGGCTGGCGCCGGCCGCCAGCGAACGCTCGATGCAGGTTCGCTGAACGCTGTGTGCCGCCTAGCCAAGCGCTAGTGAATCGCGTTGCTTACAGCACACAAGCTCTGATACACGTGGTGGCGACTGAATATTGTGCACGCTGAACATCAAGCAGGCACCGGCCGCCAAGCTGCTCACTCCCCCATCAGCGTGGTGCCCCCAGCATTGTGCGGCAGCTCCGCAACCAGGGTGGAAAGCGTCCAGCCAAGGTTGGTGGAGCGGGGCTGGCCGAGCTGCAGGTGAGGGCAGCGCCGGCCCAGCTGCCACATGACATGCGCCATGTCACCTGTCACCCAATGGGTTTGGTTGCCCGCTTCATAAACATCGTCCACCCGCTGCAGCGAGGGCATGGCCGCCAGTGCAGCGAGCAGCGCCTCTCCGGCGCCGAGCGGGTGGGTAATGAACCCGGCGCCGCCGCCAGGGACTGGCGGCACCAGCGACTGGAAGCGTTGCAGAACCAGGCGGCTGAGCTGGGTGGCAGACCCCAGGAAGCCCGGGCTGGCCAGCAGTGTGCGCCAATCCACCAGCAGTTCGCGAAGGTTTGTGAGGTAAGGCGCCACGGGCAGGGCCGCGAAGTTGTTCTCTTCGCAGTGCAGCGCCTGTCGAGGGAGGGAGCAGCGACATGGGTGCACCAGCGGTAAGGCAAGGTAGGCGCAGGCAGGGAGGAGGGACGCAGAGAGGGTGTGCGCTTGCCAGGAGGTTTGTCGCGGCTGGCCGGCGGGCAGCAGCGGGCAGCAAATCGGGCTGCCTCTGCACCCGCAGCGAGCTTGCGAGCCTCCCAGCTGCGGCGCATGCACAGTCTGATGCTCAATAACGGCACATCAAGCATGAGCCACTGACCTGCAGGTGCGGCATGCCGGCCACAGCGGGCGGCAGCTCTCTGAGTAGGTTGCGGGAAATGGAGAGGAACGCCAGGGCGGTGCAGGCACGCAGCGGCTCAAAGTCTTGAGGTGCCATGGGCTCTTCACCGTACGCAATGCCATGCAGGTACAGGATGCGTAGCTGGCGCAGGGCCGAGAGCTGCAGCGGGGCAGAGCATTGCGGCGGTGCAGCAGCATCAGGGAGAGCAGCGCACATGCGTGTGTGCTTGGCCCAGGAAGCAAGCTGGGCGGGTTGTCCAATCAATGTTCAGCGGCACCCCAGGCACCCCTGAGCTGCCCAGCCCAATCAGTAAGTCCGGCCCGCGCCGCACCTCGCGAGGAGCGCCACGTAGCATGCAGCTCGACAAGTTGAGCTCCTCCAGCTGCGTAAGCTGTGGAAGCAGGGACAAGCCCAGGGATGTGTTGTCTTCGGCCAGCACTCCTGCCTCCATCCCAAAGCGGTTGTTGTCCACCACCAGGCTGCATTTGGGGGAGAGGCGTGTGTGCAGCAAGTGTTAGCCCGAGCGGGCGCACAGCGGGAGCGCACCGGTGCAGCAATGCTGGCCACTGGTGCTTGTGACGGAGCGGGAGAGTACCATGCTGTGGCACGCAGGAAAAGCAGCAAACAGCCAGAAGCAACTGTGCGCGCATGATGCCCAGAAGCAGGTTGCAGGGGCGGATGTGCGCAGCCAGACTTTCTCGCCTGCGCAGGTTTGTCAGGCTGGGCAGCGGGTGCGGCAGCCCGTTGAGGTTGTCTTCAGAGAGCACAAGTGCTGTCAGCGAGGGCGGCAGCCACGCATTGCGCCACTCGAAGCCCTGCAGCCTGCCGCCAATCACGCTGAGGTCCGTGAGGTAGGGCGGAGCCTGGTCTGCCCATCTCTCTCGCGGCGGCGAATGCAGTGCAACGCTGAACAACGCCACCTGCGATGCGGGAGGTGGCCACGTGTAAAGTACAATGAGTGTGGCCTGCGGGCTGCATGCACAGCACGCACTCAGCAAGGTCTGTCCCCACTTGGCCAGCGTTGCAACTCATTCCAAAAGCAAAGGTCGACCCGTCACACATACACATGCGCTCCCTACCTTCTGCAGGTGCGGGAGCCACTCAGCGGGGGACAGCTCGCCCCCGCCAAAATCCAGCCAGGCGCAGCCGCGGTAGTGCACAGCAAACTTGCGCAATGGCAGCGGCACCAGCAGCCGCGGCTCGCGGCGTTCGTGTAGCAGGGCAGCTGGGACGGGGAGTGGGTAAGTGTCGTGAAACGGCACGCCCTCTGGCATAGCCACTTCAAGCCGCAGCTCTTCCACGCCCGTCTCCCGCATGGCAAACCACCTGCATCCACGTGAGTGGTGTGGGTAGGGAAAAAATGCCGCTCTCTGAAGGCGCGACAGCCCTGGGAAACGGCTTACATTAGGGGCAGGCTGCGCCGGTTTGGGGGAGGCCCTGCATGCGGCAGCACGCGCACCACGCTCACCTGGCAAAACCGGGTATGTGGGGCGCGAACGAGCCGCCTGTATGTGCTCTGAGGCCCCGGCAAATGCAGGTATCAACAGTCCTCCACAGCTCGCTGGGGCCAGCACACACGTCTCGCCAGCGGCGGCATACCAGCGACAGCTGCAGCCGCTCAATAAACGGCAGCTGCGCGCCGATGCGGGCAAGCAGGTCGGGTGGCAGGTCCAGCAGCTGCGGCTGCTCAGAGGTGGGCGCCATGCCTGGTGACTGTGCGGGGGTGCAAGGTGTGGGAGAGGGGGGCGACGGTCAGCGGTCAGCAGCAGCGGCGACAGCGGCGGCGGAGGCAAGCCTGTTCATCAGCTGCTGCAGGCTCCACTGACCTACCACGAGCGTGTGCAAGTGTCGTGGGCGCCCGGTGGGCTGCCAGGCTGCGAGCAGCGCTCGACGAAGGAGCGGCCACTCGCAGGGGGGTGCCGCGCGCAGCGATCAAGTGCTGTGATCTCGGTGGGTAAGTCCTGCAACAAACAACAGCCTCTGCAAGCCTTCTCCGGCCTTGAGCGCCCATGCTGCGGCGGCATTTCTCTGGTGCGAACTCTCAGCCCCATAGTGACATCTATCGTGCGGTATGGCACTGCCGGATGCTTTGGAACAAGCGCTGGCGGGGCAGCAGGCCGCCGCCGTGCGGGACTGCGATGGCTCGGTCTTCTCCGGGCCCCAGCTGCTCCGCCTGGTATGTGATCGCAATGCACAAGATATGAGAGCTCCATGACTGCAGCAGCAGCTCTCCCGGTATTACTGCGACTCGCTGCCGCCGCCGCCGCTGCCTGCAGGCTGCTGCCGCCGCCCGGCTCATCCAGCCGACAGGCAGCAATGCTGGCCATGCAGCCCCCAGCGTGCCTCCCGTCTGCGCCATATTCCTGAGCAACTCGGCGGCCTACGTTGTGGCGGTGCTGGCGGCACTGCGCCTGGGGTGAGCGCTCGCCCGTCCTGTTGCTTTACGTTCACACTGCACCCTCCTGCCGTTGCTTTGCGTTGTGTGTTGGCTGTGCATCAACACGTCTTCCCTCACCTGCCTTGAAATGCTGCAGGCTGGCTTTCATGCCACTTGACCCTGACTGGCCGCCCCAGCGGCTGCAGCAGCTGTGCGATGAGGCGCAGCCAGCAGCGGTGGTCTGGGCCGCTGCCGGCAGCCCGGGCGGTCACGGCCGCCCGCCCATCAGCGGCTGGCCGCTGGTGCAGCTGCCGCCCCTGGCAGAGCTGCTGCAGGCAGGGGCCGAATCAGCAGGGTCCCAGCTGGCGGCAGCTGGGCAGCGGCAGGCGCAGCAGGAGCCCCAGCCTGCTCCAGCCAGCGATGTTTGTTACCTGCTCTACACCTCTGGATCAACCGGCCGCCCGCTGGGCGTGCTGGGCACCCAGGCAGGCATGCTCAACCGCTGCCGCTGGATGCAGCAGGCACACCCCTTCCAGGTGGGCGATGCCTTGGCTTCACATGTTGGGGAGAGCAGATGGTAATGGCAGGCAGCCGCATGCCAAGCTGCGCTGCGCACGTGGCCAGCGTTCCTTGCCGCAATGCCTGGGAATATGCAGCCTGCTGTCAACCTGCCCCTGGCAATCTGCAGCGCCAATCTGACAACTGCAACATTCCATTCGTCCCGCCCTGCTCACATCGCAGGCCGGCGACCGAGTGGCGTTCAAGACTGCCCCCGCATTTGTGGACAGCGTGTGGGAGATGTTTGGCCCCCTGCTGGCCGGGTTGCCGCTGGTGGCGGTGCCGCGATCTGCAGGTCGTGACCCAGCGCAGGTGTGCGGCTTGCGCATGCACCCTGCTGGAAGCCTTGTGCCGTGCTGTGCTCTGCTGATTGTATATGGTGTGTTCGTACAGCTTTCGATAGGGGAATGTGCTTGTGAATTCTCTTGGCGAGCAAGTGCCAACCAGACTCGGATGCATGCCAACTTACTCGTGCCGCCCTTGCCCTCCAACCCCACTTATGTGCTGCAGCTGCTGCGCACGCTGGCTGACCACAGCATCACACACTGTGCTGCTGTGCCCACGCTGTGGCGCTCCCTGGTGGCAGCCATGCGGCAGGACGGCAGCACAGCCGCCCGCTTGCGGCTGCGGCTGGCGGTGAGCAGCGGGGAGCCACTGCCCCCAGGCTTGCTGCATGACATGCAGCAGGTGCTGCCGCCCGGCTGCCGCATCTTAAACCTCTACGGCAGCACTGAGGTCGCAGCCGACTGCACTGCCTTTGACTGCACGGCGTGGGGGGCGCAGCAGGGGCAGCAGCAGGGGCGGCAGCAGGGGCAGCATCAGCAGCAGGCAGGTGAGGAGCAGCCGCCAGCTGAGCAGCCGAGTCAGCAGCAGCGGGTGCCAGTTGGCCAGCCAATCAGCGGCACGCTGGTTGCAGTGCTGGCTCCTGAGCCAACCACAGACGCGGCAGCGAGAGACGGCGGCCAGCCTCAGTTTGGGGAGCGAACAGCAGCGGCAGCCGGAGAGCGTGCTGTGCTGCCGCTGGGCAGCATTGGTGAGGTGGCAGTGGCAGGCGTCGGACTGGCTGCTGGCTACCTTTGCGCCCACCCGGCAGCTGAGGCAGCACAGCGGCGCCGATTTGTGCGCCTGCCCACCCAGCAGCTGTCGCAGGCCCAGGCCGCTGGCGGCTCCGTGGCTGCTGCTGCCGACCTGCCGCCAGCATTTTGGCAGCAGGGCAACATATGTGCCTTTCTCACTGGCGACTTGGGCTGGCTGGATGCCGCCGGCTGCCTGCACTTGCTGGGCAGGCAAGACCACCAAGTCAAGATCTCAGGTGGGTGTGGTGGCTTGGGCTGTGTAGTTTAGTGGGAAGGTGCTGCTTGGTGACGTGCAATAGGCTGGCTGGGTAAAACGCTCCTGGTGCATGCCTTGCTATGCCCTGCTGTCCTCGTCCCAGCAACAGCCACCATTGTTCTGGCCTTCCCCTTGCAGGCGTACGTGTGGATTTGGCTGAAGTTGAGGCTGTGCTTAGCCAGCACCCTGGGGTGGCAGCTGCTGCCGCCAAGCTGTGGCAGCTGCCGGCCGGCCCAGTGCTCGCAACTTATGTGCAGCTTGCTGGGCAGCCAGCAAATCGCGGCAGTGCAGATGGCAGCCCCGCCACGGCGCCAGCCATCAGCGGCAGCGAATTGCAGCAGTGGTGCAAGGAGCGCCTGCCTGCAGCAGCTGTTCCGCAGCATGTGCTGGTGCTGCCGCACCTACCGCGCTCGGCAGCAGGCAAGGTGCAGCGGTCGCAGCTGCCACATCCACTTGCAACAGCAGCTGAGGCGGGTGCAGAAGCAGCAGCAGCAGAGGCGCCAGCAGCTGCAGCAGCAGACAACCCTTTCAATGGAGCAGCAAGGCACGGCGACCCGGCCAGCAAGCGGCCACGCACCGATAGCACTGCCCCTGCCACAACAGCATCGCCATTGCCAGCAGCTGCCCAGCCGAACAGCGAGCTGACGGTCAGCCGCGCCTTTGCTGCGGCGCTGGGGCACAGCGAGTTTGAGGCCACAACCAACCTGTTCAGCATTGGCGGCAACTCGCTGATGGCTGCCCAGATTGCGGGCCGGGTGGCAGGCGGTGATGTGGAGGCAGTTTTCAGCCACCCAACCGTCCGCTCGCTGGCGGCTTTCCTGGCCGGCAGGCCGGGGGCAGTTGAGGCGGCTGGGACGGCGGCAGCAGCAGGCAGCCGCGGCAGCCAAGACAGAGGGAAGCAGCCTGGCCTCCCTGAGGCGGCGTTGCTGCATGCACGCCAGCTGGACCTCAGTGGCAGCCCACAGCAGCCAGCACAGCAGCAGGCAGTGCAGCCTGGCAGACCCCAGCTGCGGCTAGCGTGGCGAGCCAAGATGCTGCAGTGCGTGGATGCAGCCCCTGTGTTTGAGCCGGCAGCCGGCAGCGGGCAGCAGGCGGCGAGCAGCTGTGTGGTTGCTTGCTCCCACGGCGGCGACGTCTGCTGCTACGAGGCGGACAGCGGCAAGCAGCTGTGGTCTACGGTACTGCAAGACCGAACAGATGCGGGCCTGGTGGTGTGTGGCAGCCAGCCCAGCTGCAGCATGCAGAGCAGCGGCGGAGACGTGGCAGACCAGCAGCAGCAGGCTCAGCAGCAGCAGCAGCAGCAGCAGCAGCAGCAGCAGGATGCACAACAGACGGCACAGCAGCAGCAACAGCAGCAGCAGTATGTGGCGGTTGCCACCAACGGCGGCACCCTTGCTTTCCTCTGCGCCGCCGACGGCAGCCTGGCAGGCAGCCTGGAGTGCGGCGGCGGCATTCGGGCGCCTCCTGTGATAGACCCTTGGTGCGGGCTGGTGTGGCAGCCAACACACAGCCGGCAGCTTGTAGTAGCAGCAGCGCCGGGCAGGGCAGTGGCGCAGCTGGCCCTACCCGCGGCCGTCTCTGCGGCAGTCACATTCTGTGCTGAGCTCCGCTTGGCGTTTGTCTGCTGCCTCGATGGCAGCCTGGTGACGGTCACTGTGGATGTGGTGCAGCTAGCAGCAGTGGCGGCATTGCCAGCAGCAGCAGCAGAGACGCCAGGAGACCCAGCAGGTCTGTGCAGCAGCAGCAGCGGCGCCGATGGCAGCTGCGCCTTGGCGTTAGCATGGCAGCACCGATCCAGCGTGCCGCTGTTTGCGCCAGCGGCACCACTGCCTGGCGGCAGCATTGCAGTTGCGGCCGTGGATGGCAGCGTCACGTGCCTCAGCTGCAGGGACGGCAGCCAGCTGTGGCGCGCAGCTGTGCAGGGCGCGGTGTTTGCCCCCATGCTCGTGCTGCTCAGCAGTACAGGGCCGGCGGCGTTGCTGGTGGGTACCCAGACTGGGCAGCTTGCAGCGCTGGACCCTGCCACCGGCCGCCAGCTGGGCGCCCTTCAGCTGGGAGGAAAGATCACCGGCATGCAGCTGCTGCCTCTGCAGCGCACAGCAACAGCAGACGGCAGCGCAGCAGAGCAAGCCCGGCAAGCCCAGCCGCTACTGGCCGTCACCCTGGCATGCGGCATTGTGGCGGTGCTGGACGCACATGCCTGGCTTGGCGGCAGCAACGCAGCGCCCCAGGACTGCTGTGTGGTTGATGCTGTGCAGCTGCCGGCCGACGTGTTTGCTCCACCGGCAGTGAGCAGCGGCGCGGGCGCTGGGGTCGGCATTGCCGCCGGCTGCCGTGATGACCACCTGTACTGCTTCCACCTGCGCTGATATGTCTCGAAGCAGATCAGATGTTGATCTTGAACTAGAACGCACTCGCCAGAGGGCGGAGAGATGCGGGCGCCGCCGCCGAGGTCGAGGCGGCCTGGCGGCGGCGGCAGCGGCACTCTGGGTTTTTACAGCACTCAGCCCACTAGGCGTGTTACGTTGATGTAACGAGGAGGTTTTTTTCGAAGCGAGCGCTCCAGCTCGCCGCAGCCCAATGCTGCATGCAGAGGCCTGCACGCTCTTGCTGCCACCCATTGCTCTCCACGCCGTGACTTAGTCCGAGTTGCTTGACGTAGAGCTGCAGCCTCACCCGCGCGCGGCTCCCCTGTTTGCACGTGCCGGCGATGGCGCTCCCCGGCGGCCCAAAGCCGCCCGAGAAAGATTTTCGCATGTAAGGCGGACGCGTGGGTCGGCCTTGGACCACCACCAGCAACACCCGCCTGCAACTGCCCACCCGTCGCCGCTGCCTTCGCCGCCGCTGCCGCCGACAACAACTGCCACCGACCCCGCTCCCCTGCCTGCCGCATGCCGCGCAGAATCGCGACAGGCGCCTTCCGCTCCCCAAACGACCTGGAAATCTTCAGTATCTGTGGCTGGGTGCATGGCAGAGCTGAGCTGGTCAGGCCGGCCTTGTCGGGCGTTTGTTCTGCCTGTGCACACTGCCCGCCAACACTGTTGCCCATGGGACCTGCCCGCCACCCTCCCATTGCCCATGCTGCAGCGCCTGCCACAGATCGGCTCAGAAGATGTGGCACACAACATCCAGCACCATGTGCAATCATATGTTGGCGGCCAAGCTCAGGTCAGGCAGGGCCGAACAGGGTGCCTGGTGGCCAGGGGCGGCGGCACCGGTGCGCAGGGGCGGCAGCAGGCACACAGGCCAGCCTTGGTGGCAGCCGCGACTGATCAACTGCCGCACCCACTGCTGCCCTGCCACACATCGCCAATTGTGATGCAGGTGTACCTGTGCACCTGGGAAAACGTGGCAGCGCAGCGGGCCGGCTCCCAGCCGCCCATTCCTGACGGCCAGCCGGTTGCCATCAAGATCATGTCGTTGCCCAAGCAGGCCACGAACCTGAAGCCGTTCGAGGAGAAGACTGCCAGGCACCAGTTCCGCGCGGCAGGTGCGAATCAGAGGCAGCACGTAGCCGGTGCTGCACCGGGGCCAGCCACTTGCCTCGGAGCTGGGGGACAGGATGGTCTGCCCCCAGCCGCTGCAGCTGGCTGGAAGGGCTGCGGCGGCAGCAGGGATGCCCGCTGCCGCTATCCGCCTTGACAAAAGCGCTTGTCGACTACGTACACACACGCAACAGCTTATCTGCCCCTCCTGAAGTGCCCGTACTCTGCCCGCTCTGCAGGCATATACCTGGAGCGGCAGCTGCGCATTGAAGTCAACATCCTGGTGAGGGCGCCACCTGTGCCTGACCCAGCCTGCCCACAGCTGCTTCTTGCTCGCATGGTACACAGTTGCACTGCTGGCACTGCAGCATGCAGCCCAGCAACTTGCTGTGCTATGTGTGAAACATAGCCCACGCGTACGCCGCCCTTCACCGCTCCCGTGCCATCCTCTGCCTGCACAGGGTGCACTGCACCACCAGTACCCGCAGGGCAGCTGCGGGGCACGTGTGGTGCACCCGCTGGGCATCGTGCGCTGGGGCGGCGAGTGGCATGAAGCGGCAGAGCAGCGGCAGCAGGGCGGGTGGCAGGTGCGCTGTCGCTGGGGGGCATTGCATCCAGGTGTGCATGTGAAGGTGGGTGATGCGCGCAGAAGGCGGGCTGGCCAGCCCCATGTGGAAAACCTGCTCTGACTGACGCTGCTTGCTGAACCCTGCTGTACATTTTCCTGCTTGCTGCAGCCCCTGTACGGCTTCTGCATGCCCTACTATGAGCTGGGTGCGCAGGGCGAGCTGCTTGAGTCTGCTGCGGTGCACACGTGGGGTGGTTGGATCCCAATCGCATGCCGCATGCCGAGCATTGGTGCCTTGCCTGCTGATGTACATATCAGATTGGACATGTCCAATCGCTGGTTGTGCAGACTGTTGATCAAGGACACACCTCCCCACGCCCATCCCAATACCGTAGGCTCACTGGCAACGCTGCTGAGGACGGTGTGCAATGGGTGAGATGCACTGGCTGCTGCTGGCTGTCATGCCTCTTGCAAGAACTTTGTGTGCAGCTCAGTCTTGTCAGCGCCACCTGCCCCCACCCATGAGTGCAGCAATGCTGACCCTGGCGTGGTGTCGCGCCTGCTGTCCTACCGCAACCTGTCAAGTGCGAGATTGCTGGGCTCGACTGGGCGGGTGCTGGCTGACGCTGGCGCAGGGCTGCAATCGAGTGCTCGTGTATAAACGCTAGTTGGCGGCAGTTCTGTGCATGCCACCTGGTGCCTGCCTGGCCACCCCTGCAGACGAGCTGGTGACACTGGCGCGGGAGCTGCGCAAGATTCACACCATCCCCTGCGGCGGCAAGGGCCTGCAGCTGCAGGTGCCCTGCACTCAATGTTGCACTGTGGCGGTCAATCTGGGTGTGACCCCCGCATGCAGATCCCAGCGCCTACAGAACAGGTCGTGACGCCACCTGCCGCATGTGCCCTGCCTGCCGTTCTACTGCCTGCAGGACCTCACGGCCAACAACCTGCTGTGCGAGGACGACCCCCAGGGCGGCGGCGTGCGCCTGCTGTTCAGCGACCCCGCGATGGCCCTGCCCCCGCACCTGATTGAGCGGGCGCCGTGAGCAGGGGAGGTTGTTGGATCAAGTCAAAATGCAAGCTGTGTCGCTCACGCCATCCATTTGGACATGCTCACTGCTGAATCGAATATCCCCGCCACGTACAACGCCTGCACACCCACCCTTGTGCCCTTGCACCCCTTGCAGGAAGCTGAACAGCGTGGGCACGTGGCTGTGGGGCAGCAGCCGTGCGCGCAACCAGCAGTTCGACCCCAAGGCGGACCTCTACAGCCTGTGCTACTGCTTCGCTGATGTGAGCATGGCTAGGGGCACCCTGGCCAGATGGCGGCCTGACCTGTGCGCTTGCAACTCGACAGGCTCTGCATGGCCCTGAGCTGATTTGCGGCCAATGCTCCCGGCAGCAGACCCAGTTGCTCTCCACTGCCCCATTCCTTTACACCTGCAGATGTGGATGGTGGCTGAGGGTGCGCCGATGCTGCCGTCTGACACAGTGGTCACAATGGACCTGGATGCGGACAGGTGGGGTGTGAACAAGCAGCGGCGTTTGTGAATGAGTAGCGGCAGCCTGCTGCGATTTCGCTGCGGCGCTTGGCTCGCACGGGCGATCCTGTATGTGGCTGCCTTTACCCGCACAGACTATGATACTGTGTGCCGCTGCAGGGGCTTGCAGTTCATGCGCACCCTGATGGTGGAGTGCCTCAAGCTGGAGCACAACGGCAGCCGCATCGTGCGCCGCACTCAGCGCCACACACCGGTGCGCTGGACATGCAAATGAGCCTGCTGCCGTTGCTTCTTGGCCGGCAGCGCAGGTTGCCCTCTTGGAGGGGCACAGCTAGCTTCCACCAAACCCCTGCCCTGCGGCGCCATGCCTTACAGGTGGCATGGCTAGGCGCCTGGGCCATCCTGCTGGGATTCCGAGACTACAAGGAACTGTGAGTGGAACAAACGCATTATAACACATCGGTTTGCCAAGGCCTGCATGCCGGCCAGGCCGTAACGCTTGATGCCTGACGTGCTTCAGCTCGCCCGCCCCGGCCCGCTCCCACTGTGACACCGCAGGAAGCACTGGAAGGAGGACGGCCTGCCCTGCCTGCGGCCCAGCGAGGAGCAGATGCTGCCTGTGTTTGAGCTCTGAGCGCATGTGGTGGCGCTCGCGGCGGTGAGGGGGAAATGGGGGTTGCACTGGCTCAGCCAGTGCAGCACAACTGGCTGCCGCCCACCGCTTCCAACCACATCACTGCCACTGCCATGCATGTCTGGCACCTCGAGGCATGATGGCGCGCACGCCCTGCATGCCACGACACCTGCCTGCACCCCTCCTCCATCCTCCCCCTCTCCACAGGAGGTACCAGCGGAGCTGACGGCAGAGCAGGCCTGCTCCCCCGCCTGCGCTGAGCTGGTGGGCAGCATGACTGAGATGCTGGGCTCCCTTGTGTCGCTCTCCCACCTGGATGATGCAGGGCCGCAGCAGATGGGGAGGCGGATGTGCGAGTGAATGACCGAGCCAATCGGTGCAGCTGCCAAGTGCCGCCTTGCAAAGGGGCTGCGGGGTTGATTGGTGGGCATGACGTGCATTCCCACGCTCAAGCATGCATATGCCTTTTCCCTGCCTTTGCCTCAGGACGCCAACCTGGCATGGCTGGCCGCCAACTTCATGGCGCAGGACCACCCGCTGGTGGCTGCCATGCGAGCGCAGGTGGGTAGCTCTGCCATGCAGGCGTCCCACGCAATGCGCCGGCGGCGGGCTGAAGAATCAGCAGCTTGGCAACGCGGCGACGGACAGATGCACCCGGCCCTACCCAAGTGAACCTCTGCTGTTGGCCATGCCTGGCTCCGCTTGCAGGGGGCGGTAGGCGTGGGCACCCCAGCTGCCATTACCCCGATGTGCGATGGAGAGACGGGCTGGGGGGACGTGATGCAGGTGGGCCGAGTTGGCGTCGGTGGCTAGGGTGCACCCATGGCGGGTGCATAAATGCGGATGATATACTGTGGCATCAGGACTTCAAAGGAAATGCTCATGCTTCCACGCCTCTTCACAATGGCCCCCTTTCTGTACGACTCTGCAGTTTGCCAAGCGGGCTGTGGCTCCTTCGGGCCTGCCGCGGCCCAAGGCTGTCGCTGCCGCCGCTGCTGCTCCTGCTGCTGTGGCTGCTGCACCTGTGCCAAAGGAGGACACCCGCGAGCAGATGATGCGTGCGTTGGTGGAGATGGCACAGGTGTGCAGCAGGGAACGCTGCGATTCAACCTGTTTCTGAGCACGCCATGGCATTGCAATGCACTGTGCTAGTCTCTCTCGCGTGATGCCTCAGGGGCACTCGCAACGGAGCAGAGTCCCCTTAGAGTTTCACTGCCGTGCTCTGCCTTGCCTCTATTGCAGTGGCTTGAGGAGCGTGGCATTCTGGCGCCCGCCCACCTCCGCCGTGCATACTTTGAGGCAGCGGTAGAGCTGGGGCTGCCGATGGTCGTGCCAACAGCAGCGGCAGCTGCTGCGCCAACAGCAGCGGCAGCTGCTGCGGCTGCGCCCAAGCCCTCGCCGCCGCCGCAGGGCGCCAACCTTCCCGCTGCCGCAGAGCTCTCCTCCACTGGCGAGGTGCTGCAAACTGTGTGGGCCAACCAGCCCGCCAACCAGGGCGGCTCGCAGCGCTGCAATGCCAGCGTGAACCTGGAGGGCTGCAGTTCCATGCCGCACGGTTCTACAGGAGCCCAGCTGGTGGCTCCTCTGAAGCCTGAAGAGCAGAAGCAAGCCGCTGCATTGCAGCAGGCAGCCGGCCCGGCACCCTCGGCAGCACAGCCGGCGGTGGCTCGGGCGCTGCAGCAGCTGGCGGCAGCTGGTGACGGCCAGACCCCATGCCGGGACAAAATGTTTGTGCTTTTGGGCAGCCCCAGCCGGCAGCCGGCAGCAGAGGCAGCTTTGCAGTCCATTGCGGCGGCAGCAGCCGGAATGGCCAGCGCACAGCAAAACCCGCAGAAAGCCGGCGGGGCGGCAGCTGCTGGTGCCTATGGGCTGCGGCGGGGGCCTGCTGGGCAGTGCGGCGCAGTAGAGCCTGCGCAGACTGAGACTGGAGCACAGCACGACTCCGATGCACCCAGCCCCACCAAGCGGCGTCGCATGGTTGAAGGCTGAGCACTGGCTGGGCCCAGCTTTGGCTGCTTGTAAGCGGCGGGAGCAAAGGCCGAGCGACTGCCCTTGGCGCCGAGACTGCCTGGCGCGTGCCAGCTTTCTCACGGAGTGTTCCTGCGAGTGAACAGCTGATTGGAGATGGTTCAGCGGCGTGACCCTGCATGTTTGCTGCTCGGTTTCTTATTGGTAAGGTGCTTCGACTGTCAACTTGACGATGCTAGTGAAGAACTAAATGGAAAGGATACACAAGAAATGCCTTCAGAAACAATGGGGTGGAGGCATGAACATAAGATGGCAACACATTACACATCCTTGCATACACAGCAGCAGCAGGTGTACCGGCGCGACTCTGGCTCCGCACTACGGCTACGCTCAGCCCTCGGAGGGCTGCTGCTGCTCCCCCTGCTGCCGCGCCGCCTGCTTGCTGGCTGCACGCTCCTCTATGCACTGAACTGCCCGCGCCACACCCGGCGGCGGCGCCTGCAGCGAGCGCACTGCAACAAACGTGCCGAGCCGGTTGTCAACCTGCCACACAGACACCTGCGGGGGTGGGCAGTGCGTGGGGCCGAGAAGTGAATACGAGATCAGACAACAGGAATGCCACAGACGCACGGACGGCAAAGCTGCCAAGCAGGCAAAGCCCTGCCCCAGCCAGCTCAGGCGCCCATGCGCAGGGGTGCCCGCTCACCTTCCATGTCTCGGGGTGGTGCGGCGGCAGCGGGAGCGGGGCGCCGCGGCTGCCGCCAGGCGTGGCCGCCGCCGCTGCCTGCGGTTGGAAATGGCAAGATGATGTGCTTAAGCAGCCAAGCAGCAATGTGGGGAGCAGGTGGCAGGGATACCATGTTAGCATAGTTGGTAGCCAGTGTTTCAGGCAGCCTCCAACCCAGGTGCCTCACCAGCAGGGCGGCCGAAGGGTCGTAGCTCCACAGCGGGGAGTTGAACGTCTTGGCGCTGGCGGTCATGTCGCTCCTGCCATTGAGCAAACGGCAGCAGCAGTGCGGGGCACAGTGAGGAGCAGCACGTGGCAGCACGCTGTCCTGCTGTCGGAGACAGCGATGCCGCCTTCGTTGCGCAATGCTGCAATACCTGCATACCTGAACACTCCAACACATCTGTCTGCTGCAAAACCGATCTCCTCCACTCATCCACCCCGGGGGCCACATCCATCAGCACCTCACTGAATGCACACGTACTTCTCAGAGTCCAACGCCTCCAGCTAACCAATCCCGTTCACACTAGCAACATCAATAACCACCACCATCTCAGCCTCACCGTATGCACAAGTAGTCCTCAGTGGCCAGCACCTCTGGCTCCCCGCGCACCACCGCCCCCAGGGCGGCATAGCCGGGCGGCGACACCGGCATCCAAATGGTGACGGGCCGCTTGCCTGCAGGGTGGGGAGGCATGCCAGTTGCGAGGGGTGGTACAGTGCGTTTAGGGCGAGGCGAACATGTGTGGAGGTGTCGCAAGATCGGCAGCAAGTGGCCACAGTGCTCAATGTGCTGCAGCAAGCATGCACGCTGCTGGTGCTGCCTCAACATGAAAAGCTAAAAGCAGCATGCCAGCGCACCGTTGTAGCGCCACACAAGCGCGAACTCGCGAGGCCGCATCGCCACGGGCGGCTCGTCGCACCCGCCCCGCTGGCTGGCGCTGAAGCAATGGAGTTTGTGCAAATGAGGGTAATGAACGCAGGTTGATTGGAGAATATGTGGGCATGTGCCTCGTCCTGTGCGATGCTGTCGTTTGTGCCGGCGCCCATCGGCCGGTCAGATCAGCACCACGCATTTGCTTTACCAAGATTTGCCCCTCTCACCTGATGCGAAGGCCCACATCATCCCGGAAGCAGGGCACTGGAGCAGAGGGCGGCTCCAGGCCCAGAGACATCACATCGCCCACGGCTCGGTAGCCTGCAGGCAAGACAAGAAGAGCAGGGACAGCAGCGGCCGTGTTTCCAAGGAGTCTCCCAGGATGCAAAGGCTCCATGTCAGGGCTGCTGCCGCTTGGGAACGTGATGGAGAGCTGAAGGCTGTGCTTTCATCACTTCGTGTGGACCGGCAACAAGGGCATACAAGGGTTGGCAGCAGTGCACATTCTGTAAACCAAACAGAGACGTGCCCCAGCGCACCTGCCGGCGGCAGCGGGCGCCAGAAGGACACAACCGGCGACTTGCGCGGGTTGGTGTGCCAAGTCAGCGCAAAGTCCAGCGAAGGCATGGTCAGCGGCAGCTGCGGGAAGGAGAAGGGGTGATGCTGAGGGCTGCACTCGAGCCGGCAAGGTAGCACGAGGGCATATGCTGGTGGCGGGTTACCATTGACGGGTGAGCCAGCAGCAGCGAAGGCAAGCACCAGAAGGGCACAGTGCCCAGCCAGCACCGCCAATCCGTAGGCTGTGGTAAAAGGCTTCCATCCACCGCCGGCTAAAGGCTTCCATCCACCGCCGCCCACCTGGTCCAGCGGTGTGTCACTGGGCAGGCCCCCCCGCGCGTCGTGCCGCTGGCTCCACATGCGGTTGCGCCGAAGCGGGTCCAGGTAATACTTGCGCAGCACCTGCAAAGACAATGGGTTGGCATAATGTGGAGTTCAACAACATGCACGGCACTGGTTCCACATGCAATGGTGCTAAGGAACAAAGCAGGCGCATCGTTGGCGCTAAACAGGCAGGGAAGCGGGCCCAGGTATCCAGCTTTCGCTTCATTCCAGCGGGCACTCACCTTCTCCGCCACCAGCTTGATCTGCGAGGCCTGGGGCGTGCCTTCAAAGCACTTGATCTGGTGGGCCAAGCTCTCCTCCTCCTGCGGTGTAGGGATGGGTGGATAGGGTGAATTTGATGTTGCAACCACAGCGATAGACGTGCATCTCATCACTCCTCCTACAACTCTAGCAAATAGTTTCACTCGATTGCGCCTAAGCGTCCCTCCCAAGCCCAGGTGGGGATACCGCTGCGGCCCGCCAGAGAGCCGCGCATGGGCAAGGCGGCCCAGTCACCCGCTTCCACCCTGTGCTGCGCGGTGCTACCGATGCGAGCGCCCACTGCCACGCTCAGCACATTCTCGCAACGTGGCAGTCCGGTCAGCGATGCGCGGCCGGGTTGAAGAGGAGGCACGGAACGGCAGCCAGCAGCTGCGGGGCCCCTTTTCAACACGGCCATGCTTCTCAACAGCCTGCCACGCAGAGTCTTGCTGCGCCTGCTGTGCCCATCTTGTTCGTTGCCCCTTGCGCTCGCCCATGCGGCATGCGAGTCTGTCACTGCCTCCGTCTGAGCCGCCTGTCGGCCAGTAAGCGCCGTGCCAGCAGGTTGAAGAAGAGGCACACAACGGCAGCAGGCGGCTGCTGTGCCCCTCATTCAACCGGGCGCTGGAGCCCAATAGGTAGCCTGGCTGGTAGGTAGGTAGGTAGCCCCTGCCAGGCTGCACCCCCCACTGGTTGCTTGATGTGCTCTGCCGTGCAGCTGGGCTCTGAGAATGCCGCCAAACAGGCTGGCGAGGCGACGCCATGCCGCTAGGGGCAGAGGAGGAGGGGCAGCTCAGCAGCGCGCTTGAACAGCTCCGCTGCCGAGTTGGACCTCCGCTTCCCCCTATGGCATGGCGGGCCAGCCTGTGAAGCGGTGCTCCGCTTCAGCTGCTGTGCCTGCCCTGCTCGTAGATTCAGCCAGTGTGGGCTGCCATAGGCAGGAGCTTTCAAAATGCCCTGCACCACTTGCTCAACCCAATGCCAAGTGCAGGCGCGCAAGTGAAACAGCAAGGGACCCTTGCGCACATTCTCGGTTGCTGCCACGCTGCCAGAAGGAGGCTTGTAACGCAGGATCGGCAGCGGAGCCAACGGTACAAGCCACTGCTGTGCAGCCAGTAGGCAGCCCGGGCAATTCACAAGGGCGCTCTTGGACAGGAGCATGTGCCACATGCCTCGAACCATCTGACGAACACAGGCGGCACAGGGTAGCCGTTGCCACATGCGACCCGGCCGGCCGGTGAGCGTTGTGCCAGAAGGTACAACCTCGGGGACAGGGCGGCGGCAAGCAGACGCATATGCCTGCTGCAGTCCTGTCACGCTGTTTGCACGCATCATGGCACAAAAGTGACCGCCTGACTGACCTCCTGTTTTTTTGCGGCCCACTCATAGTTGCCTCATGCAGCACTGCCGGGCAGGCCAGTATGCTGTGCCACGAGGCCAAACCGGCGGCACCGGTTGGCAGCCAGCACGCACAGGCGCTTGATACCAACCAATGCTGTTCCTGTTACGCCTCGTGGCACGACCCATACTTGATGCCCGGCGGCGCCCTGCTGCACCTGAAGTACCTTGCACTGCATTCAGCGCTACTGGACAGGCCAGACAGCGCCACCAGGTTGAAGAGAGGCACAGACCCGCAGCAGGCGGCTGCCGTGCCCTTGTTCAACCGGGGTGCGCATTCGTGAGGCCTGGCAACCAGCTGCTGCGTGCAATGCCCGCTTGCTGCGATCTGCCATGCAGCGTGTGTAGGACGTCCTCTTGCCCCACGCTGCCTAACAGCCGGTGAGTGCTGTGCCAAAAGGCGCAAGGTCGGGGACAGGACAGCGGCAAGCAGGGCCTTGTGCCCGCTGCAGTCCTGCCCTGAAGTACGACGCCATTATGGCACAAAACTGACCGCCTGACCTCTGTTCCTTGTGCTCCTCCCATGCGGCCTTGTATGTGTGCCCACTCACAGTATGCCTCCCCCAGCACTGCCGGGCAGGCCAGTGTGTTCTGCCACTAGATCAAGCAGGCGGCACCGGTTGGCAGCGAGCACACCACAGTTATGCTCGGTTGCCCACCGAGGTATCCTGGCCATCCACGTGGCAACACATTCACCAGCCTGCCTGGCGGCGCCCTGCTGCGCCTGCTGCTCTTGCTCCCCCTGGAAACCCAGGTGCTCACACTCCCCCCATTGGGGCTTGACTGCCCTTGAACCTGCCAGCTGTGAGTGGCCTTGCCAGAACGCCACAGCTGGCCCCCCACCACCCCACCTGGTCACACCACCAGCCCAGCCAGCACAAGCACCAGCCCAGCCCACCTGCCAGCCTGGCGTCCCCTTGCGGTGCACCACCAGCCGGTCCGGGTAGTGGCCCTCCCGGCTGAACCGCAGCTCAAAGGCGAGCACGTCGTCCCAGCGCACTGTAGAGGGGTTAACAAGGCATTGCATGTCTAGAATGGAGAGCAGAGGGATGCCGCCCATCAAGTGCAGCGCAAAGGCAACGACGCTGCCTCCCTACAGCAGATAATTCAGCCGACTCCCGTGGCTTCTGGCCGCCCCAAGGGCGTACCTGACCACTGCAGTTGGCCGGGCGGCACGTCGCTCACGGCTATGGCGCCTGCACAGAGGGTTTGAGAAAGAGTGGGGGGCGATGTGATGCATAACCGGCAGCGTCACGTGCCATCTGCTGCACAGCACCAGCTGAAGCACACCAAAGCACTAAGACCATTGAACCGGCTGCCGCGGCACGCGTAGTGTTGCCATTCCCAGACGAACAAACCTGGGTGCAAGTAACAAGGCAGGCATGCAGTGCTGATGCATGCAGTGGCAAGGCACATTCTGCACCCTCACCGATTTCTGCAGCGCCGTCCAGCTGCGCGAAGCCGGGCGCATGCACCAGCAGCAGACCGGCGTTGGTGAGCAGCGCCACGCGGCCGTCGGGCAGCACAAAGTGCTCCTCGTACGACTCTGCTCGAAAAGATGGGAAATGAAAATACAGAGTAGGGCAATATGTGATGCAAGGTGGAAGCCAGGCCATCAGGCAGCACAAAGTGCTTCTCGTACGACTCTGGTAAGGAGGGGTAAATGGCACAACTTGGTGGAAACAATCCAACAGAGTGAAGGCGTGGCTGCTGGGAGCAGGAGTGTGGCTTGCCATCCTGCCGAGCAGTTGTCAGCTAGCATACTAGCCAGTGCACTCGCCCCATCATCAACTCTGCTGCCTTGGGTCAGCCTGCCTGATGGCCATATAGCCCCCTCCCGCCCCACCTGTGACGCCGCCCTGCTGCATGCGGCGCAGGCCGTCGGGCGCAGTCAGCAGCGTGTTGCGCAGCAGCGCCTGCCCAATCTCCTCGATGCGCGACTGCAGGGGTTGTTGAGTGAATGAAAGCATTTGCCGATCACCAGACAAAGGCTATATATGGTTAATTGTGCAGCGACTCAGTCATGGTATGCAGTGCCTCTCGAGTCTCTGTGCAAGGCGTGCCACACACATCCTGCGTGCTTGGCCTGCGTCCCTCTGCTGACCATGCCACTGTACCTGCTTGGTGGATCCGCCCCGCACCAGCGGCAGCAGCTTGCCGTCGCCGCTGACAAGCCGGGGCGGGCGCCGCCGCTCCATCACTAGCAGCTGCTCCTTCGGCTTGCCAAACGTGGCGTCAAAGCCCTCGGCCGTAGCACTGCAGGGTCGCGGATGGAATAAAACAGAGTGGCACGCCTGCTCAGACCTGCCGCGATGTGTGCAGCCGAGTTGAAAATATCCGGCACCTCTCTTGCTTCCCACAATGCAGTTTGCACAGTTTGCAGGCAAATGAGCAAGCAGCTGCCGCCGCACCTGAGGGCGTCCAGCACGCCGCTCACGGGGCTGGCCACCGCTCCCAGCAGCCCCTTGCCAATGCCCTTCACCGCGCCTGCAGGCAATAGTGAAGAGTCTGTTCAGTCTGGGTGCTGCTTGAGGAGCAGCGGATGGAGCAGCAGCGGCGGAGGCAAGCGGCACACCAGCGTATGCAGCAGGACCTGCAAGCCAAGCGCGCGCCTCATGCTGACCGTCCCCTCACACACAACAACTTGCTGCCCGCCTCCCCGAACAGCCGCTCACCGACCGCGCCCTGCCGCTTGGCGCCCTGCACCGGCTGGCTGATGAGGTTCAAGGCCCCCCACCAATCCAGTTTGACATTTCCCTCCCCTGACAAGACATGCTTACCGACCGCGCCCTGCCGCTTGGCGCCCTGCACCGGCTGGCTGATGAGGCCCTTGAAGCCGCGCAGCACCGACTGGCCAATGGAGCCCGCCCCCTCCAGCATGCCCTGTGCAAGAGTAGGGTGAAGCACAGTGGGTTCAGTCACTGAAATGCAGCATCGACTGTGCGATGGAGCCCGCACCCTCCAGCATGCCCTGTGCAAGGTTTCATTGGGTGGTGCAAGGACGGTTGTTTAGGAGTTAAGATGCCGCACCGAGCAGCAAATGGCTGTTGGCAAGCTGTGCTCAGGAAAGGTCACACCGAGCACGGCAACGCCCAGCTGAAGGACCAGCGACCCAAAACAGCCAACAACAGAAACCAGCAGTCAACCGCCAGGCTTGCCTCCCCGACATCGCTGATGGCTCGCTTCGCCTCGGGCTTGTCCTTCTCCCGGCCGGCGGCCCTGCACAGAAGTGGGGAATCGGCACCAGAATGGGTGATCCATTATTGCATCCCCGGGCCGAAGGCAGCATGCAAGCCCACACACAACCACATTGGTCCCCGCAGCACATTGCACATCGGATGCCTAAAAAAGTGCTCACTGTGCGGGGCCGGCCGCCAGCTTGGCGAGCGCAGCAGACAGCGCGCCCAGCGCGCGCGAAGTGCCGCCGATCAGCCCAAAGTTGCGCATGAGGGACAGGGCCACGCTGCGGGGAGGAGATGTGGGGTGGGGAGGTGCAGTTGTGACGCGTTCACATCCGACAGAGTGTGCACAGACTTTGTGCAGGAGACATGCAGAAGACGTGCCACTTGACCGCGCGCTGGAGTGGTGTCCAGCCAAAAGGACAAGGCAGGCCGTGCCGCACTGGCGCAGCAGCACTCACTAGAACAGCTGGCTGCGCACGTGCTGCATGATGCTGGCGGAGAAGGCGCTCTGCAAACAGGGGCACGTGAAGGTCGGCGCATTTGAGTGCAGAGCATCGAGAGTGCCTTGTTGCGAATGCCGCAATGGCCTGGCACAGAATGTCCATGTGCGTGGCTCGGGAAATGCAATACCTAGACTTGAAGCTGTGCATCACGATCATGCCTTCCCCAAGCTGCAAACCGCACCTGCAGCATGTTGATGTTGGACTCCTGGATGCCCGCCAAGCTGATGGGGGCGGCCTGCACGTGAAAAGAAAGTTCGCAGGGCAGGGTTTAGGAGGGAGGGCAGCTGGGGAGCACAGGCTGGACATTGATGGTGTTGCCTGCAGCAGTGCGGGTCTGCTGTGCAATCTGCTTTAGCCGAGGGCCTTCGGCAGCAGGCGATTCAGGAAGCCCGACCACCGGTGTGTTCACCTGGAAGTTGGCAAGATCGATGAAGGAGGACATCAGGCCACCCGCCAGGTCCCTGCGAAGAAGGTGGGCAAGCATAGGGGAGCGCAGGTGTGGGGGAGCATCCAAAAGGATGGGTAAAAGCCAGCAACAGGCGCTTTGCACAGGCAGAGGCGCAACCAGATTCAAGGTAGCAGGTCGAAACCGAGCCTGCAGCACTTGCCTGGGCCGCGAGAAGGGGTCTCCCTGGAAGCTGATTTGCGTACTGAGCTGATCCACCGCCAGCAGGCGGATGCGGACAGGCACATCCGCCGCCGCTACTGCGCCGCCGCCGGCCGCTGAACCGCCGTCGGTGGGTGCCTCCAGTGCGCGCTGCAAAGCAGTAATAGGGGGGTGGCGGGTTGCGGAGGAGAGGCATGCCTGGAATATGCCGGGCTGATGATACAACTGACTGTTTAACGCCAGCCGTGGCCGCAGCAGCCCGCAGCTGCTTAGCAGCGCCTGGAGGTCCTTGTGCCCCAAAGGCAGCCAGCGGTGGAGCACTAGACTCTGCCCCACCTGCAGGCGCTGGTACAGGTCATTGGCTGACCACACCAGGCTCTCGCTGATGGCCAGCTGCACTGTGGTGGGCCACCTGCAAGGGAGAGAGGGAGGGGGCAGGGAGGGGTCGTTTGCAGTGGTGAGATGTGATGGGGAGGCTTACAAAGGGCTGTTGGATGGGCGGCTGCGTTGGCAGGTGTGAAGAATGTAGTCAGGCCATCCCGGTGGCACAATTGTGGTGCAGCCTGCGGCCGTGCCAGCAGCTGCTGTGGGCGAGCTCAGGCTGGAGCTGCCAGTGTGCCGAAAAGTGCCGCCCGCCAAAGGCAGTTGCAGAAGCGCTGGTGGCAGCGGGTAGACGAAGCGCCTCTTCGGTGCTTCGCACACCCGCTGGAAAAGCGCTTCAGATCCTTCAGTGGCGCCAGACTGGCAATGCCCAACGCGGACACAATGCTGACGAGTAGAGGCCAGTCACATCACTCCAGCTGCCTGAGCAATACCGTATATCAGGTCCACAGATTCCGCGTAGTTCTGCAAATGTACTGGGCTGGAACCAGTGCACCAGTGCATGCCAGGCGCCTGTGGCTGCAACTGCAGGGAAGCACCAGCCAGGTGTAACGGGTCCGTTGCCCGCCAGGCCGAGCAGCCAAGTGATGGGCCTGACGGTCCTCTGAACGCCGCACACACCTGCTCGCCGCACTTGCACTCGCATGTCAGCCACAACAGGCTGCCCTACTAAGCCCTATACTAGTACTACTATAGCCAGCGCCCCGAGCCAGCGGTTGCGTGCACCCGGCAAGCGGCAGTCAACCCGCCCAAAGACAAGGCCATGCAGCACGGGCAGCACACACCCGCAGCAGCAGGGCCTTGTCCTGAGGCAGCCCACTGAATGCCGCAGGCCTGGAGCATACAGACGCTGGTCAGCAATATGCATTGGCTTGCTACTCGCAGCTGGCCGGCTTTCAGAAAGCGCTGCTGTACTGGGCACTACGGCTGCTGGATGTGAACAAGCCGATTGTTGCAACCCTGTCGAGCCAGCGTGCGCCGCCAGGCCAGACCAGCCATTCAGTGCCGTTTCCCAGGCAGTGCACCGCCAGCGGTGCAGTGGAGGTTTTCGACCGAAAAGCCACAGTGACCTCGCCCGGGTTGTGAGGCCACGCAGCAGCATGGGCATGCGGTGGCGCGCCCGTTTACTGCCCAGGCCCCACAGCGCATGAAGGTCTTTGCGGTTCTCCAGATGAGTGATCGCTAGCTTGAGCAGTCTAGGTCTGCAGTGGTCCTCCCTCCTCTCCAGATGGCAGCCCAGCTGACCACATGACCAGACCGCAGTCACCCTGCCCAGGTGTGAGGCCGAGCAGCAGTTCGGGTGCTGCATCCGCCACCGCCGCCCAGGCCTCACAGCCCGGGGTTAAGATCACTGCGGCTTAGCAGAATCCAAACGCCTGCCCAGGGCCAACACTGTGGGCCTGCCCAGCTCAGGCAGAACTATGCTTTTTACCCCGCCTGGGCATGCGGCCAGACAGCGGTCTTCCCGCTCGTGTGCAAGGCCGTGCAGCATGGGCGGCACACCCACTGCTGCCAGGCCTTGCCCACGAGAAGAGAAGACTGCAGGCTAGAGAGATGATATTTCCTGCCCAGCTCGCCGTCCCCTTCTATTGCTGTTTGCCCGGCAAATGCTGGCCGCCTTGACAGGGCCTTTTCCGCTGGCTAACAATTATTCAATAGGCTAGCTGGCCAACCCGCAGTCTTCCCGTGGGTGTGTGAGGCCGCGCAGCAGCAGGGGTGGTGCATCTCATCGCCGCCAGGCCTTGCTGCCGCACGAGACAACTGTGGTTCGACGGAAAATGTTGGCCTGCCCAGCGCCTCATGTCGCCTGTCCTGCCTTAGATGCCCTCCTGGGCCGGCTGGTCAGCCCGCAGACATCCTGCCGATAGGCAAGGCCGTGCAGCAGCAGGGGTGGTGCACCTGCTGCCGCCAGGCCTTGCTGTGCTCAGCAAGATCACTGCAGACCGGCAGCAAACAACACCCGCCCAGCACATGCACCCTCCTGCTGGCAGCCTGCCTGGCGGAGCGGCAGCTGAGCCTTCCGGCCTCACTGCTCCAAATCAGCGCAAGAGGCGGTTGTGTTTTTGGAGCAGTGAGAGACAGAGGAGAAGCAGCCGCCCTGCCAGCATGGGCAGCTTTGCCCCGACCACTTTGGACCTTTGCCCCACCCCGTTTGGCCCGCCTGCATGCCCCAGCCGCAGCCCACTCAGGCCCCACAAGACTCAGCTTGCAAGCATGGCACACGATGTCCACAGCCAGCCATGCCGGTTGCCCACCTGACCAGAATGAGCGGCAGGTACGACCGCCCCCTCGCCCCGCCCGCCACGCTGGTCCACGTCACCGCCAGCAGCGGCTGAGCGCCAGCACCGCCAGCTGTCATCTGCTGCTGCTGCTGCTGCTGCTGTAGGGCGGGCGCCAGCACAACTGGGAAGGGTGTGCCGGGGAGCATGTCATCCAGCTGCAGCCGCTGCACGCTCAGCCGCACGCTCTTGTAGGCTGCAGAAAGGCAGAGGGGTGGCAAGTTGGGGAGGGAGGTGTCTAGGAACGATACTCATGCACGACAATGCCCGCTGTTTGCTTGCAAACCGCACCACACCATGGCGCCAACTTAACACAGAATCCTCCGCTGCACAGCGCTAATGCCCCCAGCCAACCCGCACACCCACCTGAGGCAGGGTTGCTGCCCAGCACCAGGCTGGCCTTGAGCTCGGCGGCGCTGAGCAGCAGCAGCTCGCGGGCCTTGTGGTCCACCTGGGTGGAAGAAACAGAGGGTGAACGGGTATTGCATTACAGCATGACAGCGCTGGAGGCAGCAGTACATGTAAAAAGCAGCAGCCAGCCGCAGCAGATGGGCAGTTGTCCTTCTGATCAGGGTTACAACCCAAACACGACACCAGCCACCCAAAGGCAGCTCACCAGTGAAACCTCCAGCCCGGGCAGCTCAAAAACGAGGGTGAGGTCAGGGCTGCGGGTGGGACCAGCCACGGTGGCACCTGCACAGCACGTGGAGGCATGGGTATTTTGAGAGGGTAGGTATTTGAGAGATTAAGGCATGTCTGAGCACAGGCAGCCTCTGAACAACACTTCAGAGAGATACCCGCAGAGTGGTGATGAGTCTGCTGCCCCTTGCCCCACACCCAACCACCTGCGCTCAGCAGCGGCTCGTGCCCTGGTGCGATGGCCAGCACCCGATCGATGCCGCCCCGCCCCAGCACGCCGCCGCTGCCATCGCCGCCGATGGGCGCAACACCCTCGGGCCCTTGGATGACCTGTTGGTTTGGCGTGGGTGTGGCATTGTTGGGAGAGGGGGATTGTGTAAGTTGAAAAAGTGAGCGACTGGAATGAAACAACAAATGGCAGGAGTTTGTTCAGCAGGGCAAGGGTCGACCTGTGAAGGAAGCTGCTGCCTACTAGCCCCAGCCAGCTCCTTGCACCTGCTCCCAGTTCGACACATACACACGGAGCAAAGCTTGCACGAGCCACCGCAGAAACAACCTGCTGCCTGCTGCCCACATCTACTTCGCACCTGCTCCCAATACGTCACCCGCACGCTGCACTGGTGCGGCGCCACGCTCAGCGGCAGCGGCGGCGCACGCGCGGCGGCCGCCGCGGCCGGCTCGCCGCTCTGTTCGTCAGGCACATCCAGGGCATAGGCCACACCCTGGGCCTGCAACAAGGAAACATGGAGCCAGAGGGCGTGTGAGAAGCACTGCAGGGTGTCCAGTGCATAGGCCACGCCCTGGGCCTGCGGTAGAGGGGACAATTGGGGGACGGAGGATGGCTCAGGTTGCTGCTCAACATGCACAGACAGACGTCAACATGCTAGCTGCAACGCAACAGCAGCTGCCCACCTGCCCAACACTTGACCCCAGCTGCAATTCAGCACCCACGCCTGGTAAAACAGACAAATGATCAGCCGCCCACCTGCCCCTCCCGCAGCTCCAGCTCCTGTGGTGTGTCATACATGCTGTACTCCCACACATAGCCGGCTGCAATTGGGTGGAAGGCAAAGGCAACATTGTGAAAGCCGTCGCAGCTTGGGATACAGTGCTGCCGGCACTGTGTCTCTAAGGCAGCGCTTCACGGTCAACGGGCCAGCCCTGTAGATGCAACCGCCGGTCCGATGCGCATGAGCGCAGCAGCCAGGCTGTACATTTCACTCTTAACACACCTGCGCTGTACGGCTCCAATGTGTGCAGTGGTGCGCCACGCACATAGGCCTGAAGAGCAGGCCGTGATGCGGGGGCAGAATGGAAATGCAACTCAATCAAAGCTGATACGGCAGCACGTGAGGCTGCATTGCCTCTGCCCGTCAGCTCTCAACTCAGATCCCTCCAGCTGCCACCGTCCAGTCACCACAGTGCATCACTGCAGCACCCACCTGGCGGTACCGCAGCGGGAAGGGTGTCCTGTTCTCCAGCAGGTACGGCGGGTCCGCCTGCACGCTCTCCAGGACCACATGCATGCCCCCTGGCCCCCGACGGTGCACCGACAGCCGCAGGATGGCCACTCCTGCACATGCGCCGCCGCGGGCGCCGGCGGGGGAGGCTGCTGCCGCAGCTGTGGTGAGGTGGGCTGCGTCGCCGCTGCCGCCGCCCTGCTGCCCGGCGATTTCCGACTCCTCTGGTGGGGCCACTGGCACAACCACATGCAGCTGCGTTTCCACTCCATTCCGGATGGTCACCGGCCGGCTCCACAGCGGCTGCTGATCTGGCGCTGAGGCGGCTGCGCCTGCTGCCGGCGGCATGCAGCGGAAGGAGAGCGTGTGGTTGGGCAGGTTGGCGCCCAAGGGGAGGGGCACTGCTGCTGCCCCAGCTGGCAGGTCTAACAGGCCGCCCTGCTGCTGCTGCTGCCGGAACGAGGCGGCTGCGGGGTGGGGGCGGGTGGAGTGGTGTGAGGGGGTGCATGATTGGCCATGACAAGAGGGTAGGTGGCATTGCTCGCTACTGAGCTGCAATATGGATTGTGTATGCAGCCTGCATACCCTGCCCCCAGACAATGCAGGCAGAATCCAAGCTAGATCACTTGACAAACCAAGCACTCACCCGACAGCTGCACCAGCGGGGAGGCCCCAGAGGGAATGGCGGACGAAGCCCGCTCCCATCGTGCACTGGCCGCTGCGCCAACAGCCGCCGGGCCGGCGGCAGCGCCCAGCAGTGCAGGTGCGCTGGCCGCGGAGCGAGAGGGGCGCACAAGCGGCGGGCCTATGGCGCGGAGGAAATCAGATGCGAGGTGAGTGTGTTGCAGCAGCACATTCACATGGCACATCGCAAGCATGTGTATGCAGCCATTCGAACAGCTGGAACTCTGCCCAGATCCGCCATGAACTCACCTCCCGTCCAGAGCGGCGAGGTGAAAAAGCCCGAGGAAGCCACGTTGCTGAAGCTGTGCCCGCCCTCCGCCACCACAGCGCCCTGCGGCCGCGGCTGCTGGCCCCGCCCCGAGGCAGCCGTGACCAGGGGCGGCGGGGAGGCCAGCGCCAGCCGGGTTTGCAGCAGCTGCAGCGGCACAGGCGTGCGGTTGCTGACCACTATGTGGGGCTCCAGCCGCAGCATCTGCAGGTGGGAGGCAGGAGGAAACAATCTTTGAAAAGAGGTGAACTTAACAATGTGCCGCTCCAGACGCAGCATCTGCAGGCGGGCAGCAGGCGGGAGGGAGGCAGGCGTGAAGTTCGGAGAGTCTCTGGGTGCTCCAGGCAGGGCCAAATCTGCTGACCAAGCAGCATGCTCGGCACGTCGCAACAACGCGATTCTGCACCCACTCCACACAGCCCATTCCGCGCCCACCTGCGACGTGCCATACTCGGTCACTTCAAGGCGCATGACCACCTCGTGCACAGCGCCGTCCCGGCTGGCGTGTGCGCGGATCAGCACTGGGCCGCGCCCGCTCGCCAGGCCCTCGGCCTGCTGGATTAGAAGCAATGGAAACAAGGGAGTCCGCTGGAGCATTTGGTGAAATAGCATGCAGCGGGGAGATGCGTTGGAGCGAACAAGGCGAGGCAAGGCTGGCATTGCCAGCGCGCAGGCAGCAGGCATTTCTTCCACCACAGTCCCTCCATTGCCGCTCACTGCCCCTCTCAGCCTGACACCCACCTGTGGCGCCTGCCCCTGCCCTGTACCACCACCTGCCGCTGCCGCCCCTGCCGCAAGTTCCCCAGGATCTAGTGCCAGCGGCGGCGTCCACCCACTGCCCGCCACCCTCAGCCGGATGCCATACTGCTGCCGCTGCCGCTGCCGCTGCCGCTGCGCCGCCTCTGCCGCGGTGGCAGAGGAGACCGGCGCACCGGCGGCCAGCTGCTGCTGTGAGGCGGAAGTCAGCAGGTAGCTGGGCAGCGGATAGGAGAGGAGCTCCAAGGAACCTGGGGCCAGGAAGCGGCGGCCGCGGTATTCCCCTCGCTGCATTGGATCTCGATCGTCGGTGGGCACCACCCGCAGGGCGTCGGGCCTGTAGATGAAAGTGATATGTGGGAGGTGGTATGAGGTTGAGGGTGGAAAGGCTAGCAAGGTTGCACTTGGCTTGGTTGGCGACTGGCAAGGCGAAGCTGTAGCTTGGCCAGTAGGATGGCAAGCAGGGTGGCGAGCAGGTGCAAACCCTTGCGAGCAGATGCAAACATACTATCTGGAGCAATGCCAGCAGGCCAAGCACCAAGCACAGGTGCTCTGCCCCTACAGCAGCCAGCCCCCACCTGAAGCCCTCGGACGTGCGCCGCCGCGGCACCAGCCCTCCCGCCTTGCCGCCCTGCTGCGCCTGGGGTGGCGGCGCATCTAGGGGCACAATGACCGCATCCACGGCCAGCGGGGTAGCGTTGACCACCCACAAGGGGGCCAGCAGTGAGACTGCAGGAGGAGATGGGGCATGGGGATGGAGCCATGAGGCGATGAGCACCAGCGTTGGGAAGTGAACAACAGCACCCTGCCGATGCTGACGGCAGGCGGAAAGGATTCGCAGGCAGCACGGGCTGCATGCATGCAGAGCAACAGTTAAGGTGCGCCCAGACGCCTTCCTGCTGTACCTGAGAGGGGCACCCCCATGGCCACCACTGCGCCGGGATCCAGCTCCTCCTGTGAAAGGAACAAATACAAAGACTGAAGTGAAGCGATTCAGCTGTTCTCGAGCAGCAGAATGGACCAGCTTGAGCGGGTCAAGTTCGCCCTGGAGTTAAGAGCTGTGCATCTGCATCTCACACCCGATGCATGCAGCCGGCAGCGCACAACCAACCCCTTGAAGCGACCGCTGCCACAAACAGTTCGACGGCGGCGGCAACTCATGCAGCTTCCACCAAGACACACCTTTGCGTTGAGCAGCCAGGAGCCAAACTCGATTGTCCGATGGATGAACACCTCAACTGGAGCGCCCGTGGCAGCGGGACGGGCCAGGCGGAATCGGTCGGGCAGCTGCTGGCGGCCCAAGCCGCGGCCTGTGGGGGGAGGGAGGGGGCCGTGATTGGTGGCGTTATTGCACCAAGCCTGAGGGAGGAAGCAGGTGTTGTTGGATGGGGTCAGTACGGCAGGCTGGGCAGCAGCAAATGCCCACTCGCTATCTGGGAATGTGATGCAGCTGGAGCAGACACGATGTGCGGATCCATCACCGTCAGTTGTGCAACCAGGGGCAGCACCATCAGTAGTGGTGGCTGCAGACAGCCGACTTCCTCTGCCGCTCAGCCGCTGGGCCCAGTAGCAGAGCAGCCAGTGGTGCCCGACTCCCCTGCTCAGTCGCACTGCTGTTGTGGCGCATGGACATCTGCTGTTCAACGCTCGGTTTATTTTTCTCAGGAGACTCGTAACATAGCGGCCACCACTGCATGGTCCGGCGGCTATGGTGCGCTGCAGCTTACTACGCACGGCTCTGCCTGTGCATTGTGCATCCAAGGACAAACAGAGCAGAGGCTGTCGCCCAGATGGGGTTCAACGCAGCCGAGATGGAGTATGGACAGGATATTGCAAACGCACCATAGTAGCTGCCCCAGTAGCCTTGAGCGTGATACAGTCGTAGCTGCTCTATGGGTGTGTCATACACAGCCGTTCAGGCATTAATCTACTGTTGCTGCTGAGCGGCTGTGCGTGATATACCCTTGAGAGCAGCGCTGACAAGACCAAAGCCCGCACTTTACACTTCCGCTCGACGCAATGGAGCAGGCCCCCTCCACGGTCAGCTGTGACCGCACAGTGCATAGCCAGAGTGCTGCAGCAGGCCACTCGCTGCTGTGCTGTGACAACCCGCACACAAGCCAGGGTGCTTGCGGCAGGCAGGAAGCTCGGGGCCCTGCTCAGCACCGGTTGTAAGGAAGCAGTGCAGAGCAGGGCAAACCCCTACTTCCTAACTGCTGCACCACCAAGTTGCAACTGCAGAGCAGGGCAACCCGTACTCCCTGAAGACGCTGCAGCACCAGGGTGTTGCTGCCGTGCTGGCGGGCTTGCGCTGCAGGACAGAGCAAGTGTTTCAATTTTTGAGCAGGCCGCGGGTTCTGCCTGCTGCCCATGTGCGCTGCTTGGCCCAACGACACGCTCAGCAGCTTGCTGGTGGGATAAGCAGCAAGCTGGCGCAGAGCCACGACAAACTGTGGCATCGCCTGCAAGTGGTGATTTTGACATGGTCGTCAAGTCGCAGCGGGCAAAAATGCAGAGCAAGTCAGCTGTAGCTTTTTCTCGCTCGCCGAGCCGGCCTGCTAACTCGCCGCCAGACCAGTGTTGCCACAACTTTCCACGGCAGGAACTGCAGTTGTGCGCAGGCTGTGAACTGGCTACAGCCCCACACCCGCAGGCGGGGGAGTGTACCCTGCAACTCGGCACCTGAAGCAGTCTGTTTTCCGCCAGCACACACAGTGTCAATCCCCAGTGTGTGCCTCATCTCGTGCAGCTGGCTCAGAGTGGACTGTGTGTGGAGCTCACTCAGGCCCTATGAGCCGGCCCAGCAAGATCAGGAGAGCACTGGACGTACACGTGTGCGAGCTGGCACTACACATTCTGCCAAGACGCTTTGGAAGCACAACATGTTGCAACCTACGGAAAACAAAAGCTACGTGTGCAGTGTTGCGTGGCGGAGTTTACATTGAGCTGCCGCGGGTAGCAGCAGGAGGTTCTGTCCACGCCCGTTTTTGCCTCCAATCATTCAACTTTCTGGCAGCGCTTTGGCCGGGAGCTGCTCAAGTGCACACCAGGCAGCACGTTGTGCGCATTGCCGGCTGCAGGCCTCCAAACTGAAGCGTCACAGCTGCCGCAGCACCCATCGCACAGCCAGATGTTCCTCGAGCGGCTACGGACCAAGGGACTGCAAAATCTGATGCTGAGAGCAAAGCTGCCCATCGGGGCACCTATACACGTAGCACCGCTGGACAGAGGGAGCGTGCTTCGGAGCAAGGGGCGTCACCCCAATGCACGTTGTTCAGTGAACGCCGGGCTGAGCAGTTCCTGCAGGCGCCAGAAGCGTGTGCCTGCTGCCCAGGACTGTCGTGGCAGGCTGCAACGCCCCATACCTTAATGATGTTGTGCGCGCTGTACTCAGGAGCGCAGGGCAGCACGGGCTCCCAAGCTTGAAATCCAGCCAAGGGGCCAGTGCTGCTCGCCGCTCCTGGAGGACACCGCGCTCAACGTCTCCAGTGCCAACAGCTCACAGTCCCTGCAAGCAATCCTGCCACAGCCATTTACGGCGGATGCCGGATGGTGGGGCTGCATTGCGTCTGCCCTGGTACTGGCAGGCATACTGTGCTCCACGACAAAGGGCGGCACGGGCTGCCGGGGCGGGCGCATGCCACAAGAGCCCGGGTTGCACCTCTTTGTCGTTAGGAGGACAGAGCGTATTGCGTGCACATGCCAAAGCCCCGCCATTGCAAGACACACACTTCAGGCGCCTGCAGTCAGCGCGTACCTGCCTCAAACTTCGGCCATGCTACATGTTTCCATGCACGTTTTAAATCCAAGTCGCGCAGCAGAGACCTGTATTGCGGACAGCACCAGGAAAACACATCTACGCTGGCAGGTGCGACACGGGTGCGGGGCCCAAAAGAATGACCGGTCTTGAGCGTGGGTGCGGACCATGCATGCTATAGAAAACATGCCAGGCAGTGGCTCGCACCCACAACAACTACCGCGTGATTCTGTTGGGTTATTGCCCCAGGGCTGCCCATTGAAGGTAACAGCTAAGCCCAATGACTATTCAGCGCTGGTAATGCTACATGTACACAGGATTGGAGGGCAGCACGGCTCAAGGGCTATAGAGGGAACAAGGCTATGCACTGCGTGCCGCAGGTGACCGCCCGCGCAAGTGAGGCCTGCTGCAAAACACTGCACTGTTCGCCAGCAGGAACTTCAAGTTTTCAGCTGCCAGGCTAGATAGGAGTTGAACGTTCTTGCACCTCGCCACACAATCAGCTGCAGCGTACGCGCCACCCACGCACCTGCTTGCTGCACCTCTGCCCCCTTCCCAGTCAACCCCACCTCACCAACCCACCCACCCATTGGTCCCCCCAACAGGATTGGCCCGGACCACCGGAGGGTGCTGAAAATCCCCTGTCTTGGTAACGGCCAGCTGAGGAGTCTGCCGGCTGTGTGCAATGTGCGTTGCTGACTAATGAGCTGGCAGATGGTGTCAGCCCCAGTGAGGCACGCCAGTTGCTGGCCAATGCCTGGGCTTGAGGACGCACAAGGGCAGACCAGCAACGCTTCGTGTGCTTCAACAAGGGGGGCAGCCATTGCCGATTTGCGAGCACGAGCGGTGCATTTCGGCCACCTAGCCATAGTAGGTAACCCATGTTAAAGCAGGCATTGCATGGATATCAGCTGCACCATGTGTGCACCTGACAACAAGACTTGCAACAGCATCTCAGCTGCTGGTGTCCAGCTGCAGCCAGCCGTGTCATCTGCGCTGCTCACCAGCCATGCCGGCCGTGGCAAGGGCGCAGTGTGTCAGACAGCGAGCCAACGCCACGGCGGCCCGGAGGTGAGCAGGGCATAGTCCACCAGCCACGGAAGCAGCCCCAAACCAAAGTGCCCCCAGCAACAGCAGTGTGCTGAGAGGCCAATTTGGACACACCGTGCACTCCCTAGCTGATGGCGGGTGTGCTGTTATTCCCTGCACGCATGATCAGTCTGTGGAAGTGCCAACACTGTGCACAATGATGCCACCGTTGCGCTCATGCAGGAAACACCGACCAGCGCTTGCAGTACCCATGAACGCCCTAGATGCTCTGCGGCTGTGCTGTGCGCAGCACCAGAGCACCCAGGCATTTTGGTTCAAGCAAGCGCTGCGGCGGTGTGAATGCGGTGTGATGCGGTGGCGCAGACTGTGCTGCCCAAAGCGCTGCTGTGCAGGGCCGAAAGCTGTGGAGCAGCTCAAAAGCCCGATCATGGCGAGGCGCCTCCCGCCCACGTGTCCAGCAAGGAGCCCGTGCGTGGGTAGCAGGGCCTCCAGTTTGTCGGGTTTTGCTCAGGTACTTGCGCAGCCCCATTGTCCCAACCACTTGAGCAAACCCACGCCACACTGGAGGCCCTCCTGCCCAAGCATGGGCTCCTTGTTGGGCCAGTGCGCTGCTGCCCTACACTTGCACAGCGCCTCCCCTGTGCCAACCACCTACCCCCCCTGATTCAGCCCACCTGCGTGCCCCTCGCTCAGCACAGTGGGCTGCGGCTCCACCCAGTCATAGCCCTCGGGATAGAAAGTGAAGCTGACCGCCCGCCGCATGTCGGCTGTTAGGGGTACATGGGAAGAGAAGGAGGGACACGTGGGAACATGTGCTCAGCCGAACTTCCAAGCAGCAGCTGCAGCTGAATAGCAGCAGTGTCCCAAGTGCTTGCCAATGGTGAGGCATGCAAAGCACTCTTGAGCCGCCACACAGCATGAGCCCTGCCGCCCCACTCCATCCGGTCACTGCTGCCGCAACCTCCATCATCAAGTCCAAGCCTGCACTCCAGTGCATTCCCACCTGTGTGGATGGGCACCGTTGCGCCGCTGGCCACCTGCACGGTCTGCCGGCCCACCAGCTCCCGCCCCACCCCCGGCTGCTGCTCCCACACTAGCAGGGAGCCGCCCACGGGCAGCTGGTTGGTGAGGCGCAGCGGGGCGGACACCACCACGCGCCAGTCTGGGGGTGGGTGGGGAGGAGGTGGAGGCAGAGGGGTGGAGTGGAGTTGGGGGAGGTGCAGGCGGTTGTAAGAGCGTCGCAACCAGCGGCAGGCAACACAAGCAACATTTGCAGATCCGACTCGCATGCCCAGTGCGGGGCTCCGCAGCCCAGCCCTGCGCAATCCCACTGTCCACCCGCCCCACCCGTCAGGGGCTTGGCTCCCTTGCCGCCCGCCAGCACATCGCTCTCCACTGCCAGGCTGAACCAGAGGTCGTTCATCTCCAGCTCACTGGCTGAGCCCATGGCTACAAAAGTGGGGTGATGCAGTGAGGGAGGGCTTGGGACAGGCGTGTTCATGCATCTTGACAGGCCACAGTGCAGCACGTGAAGCACCGAGCTCTACACCCCTCCCAATCCCTCCCAGCCACGCCTCCCACCCATCCCACTCGGCTCACTTTGTGTGGCCCCCAGTGCAGAGCAGCAGACCAGGCGGGTGATGCCATCGTCCAGGCTGTCCAGCTTCACCGTGTGCTGGCCGCCCGAGGTGCCGTGGCTCCAATCGTGCACAGCCTGCAGCTGTGCATCATCCTCACCCTGCTGCTGGCCCTCGGCATGCTGCTGCTGCTGCTGCTGCTCCTGCTGCTGCTCCTGCTGCTCCGCCTGCTCGCCCTGCTGTGCCTGCTGTGCCTGCTGGTCTGCTGCGCCAGCGGCGCCACGCACCGGCAGCACGGGGCGCAGCTGCAACTGGCGGCCGGGGGCAGACCAGCCCAGCGGCAGTGGAAGCGCCTCGCCTGGAGCAGCCCGCCCCAGCACCTGCCGCTGCTTCACCACCAGCTGCTCCTCCTGCCTGCCCTGCGGCCCCACAATGATGTGCTGCCCCAGTGCAGCTGCTGCACCCAAAGCCCTGCCCGCAGCCGAAGCAGCGGCCGCTGCAACAGGGAAGGGCGGACGGCCCTCGCGCCGCCGCCGCCGCACCCAGCGCCGCTTCCGCACGAAATCGGCTGGGCCGGGCTTGTAAGCATCGGGCGGTGGTGGGAAGTGCAGGGACTTGAAGTCTGTGGGAAAGAGGGCAACAGAAAGGATAAGAGGCAAAGGGCTGTGGGCATGCGCGGTTAGCAGCCACCATAACTTGCACGGCTGATGCGCACTGGCAGTGCCTTGATGTGGGACCACAGCAGGCGCCTAATCCAGCAGACCACCCCAAGCAGGCCAGCGGGCACACCTGGCGCGTACGCCCATCCGTCTGCATCGGTGGCGGGCCCGTGATCCACATGCCAGCTGCCCTCCCACTCCCAGCCGGGGGGAGGGTCCGCCTGCGGTGGGAGGAAGGCATGGCAGGTGGCAGCTGTGGGTTTGATAGGAGACTGCCATGCAGCGTAATTATGGACTGGATGCATGGCTGGATTCCTGTATCATCTAGCATCATGAACATCCCGCTGCAACTCTTCGACTGACACCGCCCAACCACCCACCTCAGGGAAGGAGTCGGTTTCGTGCAGCGCGTACTGGAAGTGTCGGGGGTCGCCGGAGCCCAGGTTGGCGGCGCTCCAGGAGGCCCCCTGCAGAGGGTGGTAGGAGAGAACTGACTCATTGCATGCACCAGTACCAGGCAGCGTGCAAGCCACAAGCCGGTTGTGGCATTAGTGCACCCAATTCGCGATTCTTACCTCCCATAGCAGACAAACGCAGCTGCCTTGCCCACCTGGCCGGACAGCGCGCCTCCTCGCGCAAACCGCTCATTCTCGAAAACCTCCTCCTCAACAGAGTCCGCTGAAACAGCGGCTGAGACGGAGCCTGCTGATGTGGACAGACAATGGATGTAATCATATAAGAGCAGTGTGCACAAAGACTTCTCCTCCACCGAATCTGCCTAAACAGCAGCCGAGACGGAGCCTGCTAGGGGGACCGAAAGGAGCAGTGGATGCGCCTTTTGAACGGGTCGAGGGAGTTTTCACGGCAGGCAGACGGGTCAGAGCATCGCACAGTAAACGTCAGAGGCAGCCCACCTGAGCGCGCGGCCACCACGTGCCAGTCTGAGTCTTCCACCTCAATCAGAGCTGCTTCCAGCGTAAGGCTCGTGGTGTTGACCAGCTGGCACAGCGCACGCAGCAGCTCGCGGCGCGTGCCCTGTGGGGATTGGAGGATGAAAGTGTGCGGCGGCATGGTTTTGATGGGGGAGGCAGCGAGCTGCGAATGGACAACCAGCGGTTGCAAGTCCCTATGAGGTGCAGGGAGCTCAAGCATGAGAGACACTGCCCAGCATGGGCGGTTCTCAACAACGGCTCCACCTCAACATCTCAGCAGCCCACGACCAATGCAAGCAGCAGCTCACGTGTGCCACGCTGCCTTCGACCACCAGGCCCTCGCCGCCAATCTTGAGGGGGATGAGGGAGGCTGTGGAGGCGCCTGCACAGAGGCAGCAATTGGTTGGGGGAAGGAGTCACGCATGCAAGGTCAATGAGCAGCTCAGGACTCCTTTGGTGCAGGTGACACACAAGACCAGCTGAAAGCAGCAATTCAGCACACTCTGCTTGCAATCTGTGTGATGCACAGCAGCGAACTGCTCCACACCTGCGGCGCCTGATGACACCCCACCCGCCGCGCCGCCGCTGCCGCCCTTCTGCTGGCCAAATGCGGGCACCACCGCCCAGCTGCCGGGGTGGGAGGCCAGCGACAGGGCCCGCTGGCCTGCAGACGAGAAGGAACAGGGCAGGGTGGGTGCGACAACTGGAGGGGCCTAGTGTACAGCACCTGCTTGTGATGCAACTGCCACAAGCTGTGGCAACCCTCTGTAACCTGGCCTGCCCCGCTACCAATCCCCAACATCGTAACGTCCGCCTTGCCCCTGACGCACCTGCGGTCGAGGCGTCTGCGCCCCAGCTGTCGGGCACAGCAGGCCCAGCGCCTGACTTGGCGAAGCTCCACTGCTTCTGCAGCATGTAGGACAGCTGCAGGCGCACGCTCCCCTGCTGCTGCGGTTGCTGCTGGCCTTCCTGCTGGGCCTGCTGCCGCTCGCGCTGCTGCTCGGCATCCTGATCTCCCGGCTGCTCTGCCTTGGCCTGAATGCTGCCCCTGCTGCCTCCTGCCGGCGTGGCTGCCGCCGGCGCCTCCCAGCTGAGCTCCGCAGCATGCTCCTCCCGATGCTGCAGCGAGCGCACTGGCACAGCCAGACGGCCGCAGCCCAAGCTGGCACCACGGCCACCCCGAGCTGCGGCATCCCAAACCTCAAACACGAGCGTCTGCTCGCCGACTCCTGCAGGGAGGAAGCCAGAACAGCAGGGCTGGGTTCGACCAACAGCATGCAGCAGTGGAGCTCGGGCTTGCTTCCCACAACAGAGCAGGCAGAGACTGCCTTGAGCAGGGATTGCATTCGTGCAGCATCTCAAAAAGCCCCTGCCTCCCTAGCCTGAAGACCCAGCATAACCGCCTGCCAACCCACCTGGCCGCATGGGCAGCGCCAACACGAGCCGCTCTTGCCAGGCCACCAGACCGCCGCTGCCAACCGCCAGCGCCCGAGTGCGCAGAGGGGCAGAGGGACCCCTCTTGGCTAAGGCGCTCTGCATGCTGCGCTGGCTGCTGGCGGGAGAGGGCTGGCCCGCTGCGCCCACTGAGCCTGCTGCGGAGGATGGCGGCTTGCCTGCTGGCTTGCTGCTCTCCAGGCGCACTGTGCAGTACAGCTGGCTGGCCTGGCTGTCATGCGCCTGGCTGCCGCTCTCGCCATTTCGGTCATCGCTGTTGCCGCCGCCGCTGCCCCCACTGCTGCCGCCGCTTGCACCGCTGTCGCCCAGGCCGGCCAGCGCACCAGTGAGGGCTGCTTGCTGGATGTCCAGCAGTAGCAGGGTGTGGGGCAGCGCGTCTGCACTGACCACAGCGTCCCCTTCGCGCAGCGGGAAGCTGGGCAGCGGCTTGACCACGGGAGTGGCAGAGCCGGGCGGCAGCTTCACCAGGTTTCTGCACATGGATGAATAGGAGGGCGGTGAGGAGGGTTTGATGTTGCTGGACGCGGCGGCAATATGACCGCACACTTGCACAGGACTTGCAGCGGCGGGTTGCCTAGGCTGTTGCCTCTAGCCCCCGCAAACCGCACTCAGCAGCTGGTAGACTGCCACTTGAAAACAACTCACAGGTGGTCCCCAAATCTGCGCCCATAACAAACAACACCACTACACCAACAGCCACAAAAACACGCTCACAGGTGGTCCCCAAAATCGAGCTCCATCGCCGCCTCTACTCCCAGCCGGTTCTCCACCACCACGTGCATGGCTGAGGCTTCGCCGGCAGCCAGCAGAGCACGCATGGCGCGCCCGCCGCTCGCAGCGCCGTGCAGCTGCTGCCAGTCTGCGGGGCGGGAGTATGGGGGTGGGAGGAGGATGGACAATGGGCAGCTAGTGGGCTGTTGCCACGCGATGACTGGCAACGCCACGCGGCCATGGCAGCCCAGGCTCATCCTCACCTTCAGCATCACCTGATCAGCTTGAGTTGCCTCGTTACATTGGAGCAACACAATATGCCCCCAGCAGCCCCTGCCCACCCACCAGAGTAAGCGGCCAGGATGGAGTGCAGGGCGGAGAAGGCCAGGGTGGTGTACACGCACTCATTGGAGGACTTGATGCTGACCGCCACGCCCGGCTCGATGCCCGAGGAAATCTGTGGGCAATTGGGCAGCATTAAAGTGATAGGCTGAAAGCCACCTTACAGTATACCGGGCGCTGCAAGCTGATTACAGAGTGCTAGGTGCCAGCAGCATGCAGCATGCAGTACTTGCTAGGCCCCTCCCCCCTGCCTCCCACTCACCCATGTGCCCTGGTTGGCAGCGCACTGCGCAATGACGTCCCACGGTTCCACAACTGGTTCCCAGTGCTTGACCGCTCCGTTGTAGCTCCACACGCCCAGCTTGAAACCGAGGTAGGCCTGGGCCACCTGACGGCTGGGGCCCCGCACACCCGCCTCCACTGCAATGAAGGCATGGCAGTAACCAACCATCACGTTTTTGACGGCAAAACAAAAACGTTACCAACATGAATATGTTGCGGCCTCCCTGCCCACTGCATGCCCCTCCTTCAGTCTCCAACATGCTGCCATATTGACCCTCCAAGCCCAAAGCACCCACCTGCCCCCAGGCACAGCTCCAGCAGCGGCACATGAAACGCGTCCTGAAGCTGCACCGCCACCTGGCCTGCCTTGACCACCACGTTCACGCCGCCAGAGGCCTGGAAGCATGGGAGGGAGGCAAATGTGAACGGGATAAGTGACGACGGCATGCGGCAGCGGGCAATGCATTGTTTGTCCACCGGCCTCTCTCCCCACACATGTGAAGGGCACCAGATGCTAGCCATGTAATGATTCCGTCCGTGAAGCACCAACCCGCACAGCCTGCAACCCTTGCCTGCTGCACTACTTCCGCCTGCTGCTCCGCCGCCGGCTGGCGCAGGCGCCACACATCGGCGGGCGGACCAGATGGAGCGTCAGTTGGAGCTGCCACAAACGTGTGCAGCTTCTCGTCCACGGTCCAGGCTGCAGGGAGGGCATTCCAGTCGGTCAAAGTGGGCATCCCACCGTTGTCATTTGAAGCGGCACATAAACTCTGTCCTCGAGTGGTACCAAAATCGCAAGGGTGACCCAGCATCAAGCATCGCACCGTGCAAGTGGGTGTCCAAGCCGCTCAACAGCACACAGTAAACCACATGGCAGCAGCGTGCTGCCCTGCCCCCAAACCCACCTGACAGTGGCGGCATAGTGCGTGCCTCCCGTCGGATCGTCCACAGCGGGGTGCGACTGGGGTCAGCCCGCGCCGCTGCGTTGGCGCGCAGGCACTTGACGCAGGAGCGGGGAGGAGGGTCGGTGCCCAGGGTCGCCACACAGCCCATGGCAACATAGCTGCGAGAAGGGGAGGGGTGCATGTGGACAATCGTTTATGGCGTCCTGATGGAATGTTAGCCTAGCAAGACACACAGCCGATGCCAACATGCCTGTGGGGAACGGAGCGAGGGGGGTTATATTCAGCCAACGAACCTCAGGCGGCATGTAATTCAAGATTCAGCAAAACACCCTTGCCCTTGCCCGGCTTGAACAGTACGACTACAGGGCGGTGCACGCGTGTGAATCGCGCCAGCAACCACCTGAAACCGCAGAAAAACGCCGCACTGCTGCATCCGCAGGCGCTGGGATCCAGCAGTGCGGTATCCGACTGCTAGATTCAGGTGAAGCAAGGAATCCAGGAGTGAACGCTGCAGCAGCAGCAAAACATGCAAGCAGAACATCCAGGCGGGATCGACACGCAGGATGCAGGGCCATGCAAGCATTGTCCAGCTGACTGCAGGATGCTGGACCAGGGCGAGTGTTCAGCCCGCCAGGGAGTTGTATGCTGGGCATCAGCAACAGAGTGGATGGCTCCCCTTGGCAAGCAGCTTCCGCTCCTCAGCACAGATGCGAGGCACAGCAGCACACGGGGGCTAGAGCAGCTGAGCAAAGGGCAGCCGCCTCACTGATAGGTAGACAAGCCGGCCTCAAAACGAGCAACAGAGTGTTCTATCTTTCAACTGAACACGTCTGGTTGGTTCCAGGGCACCGAATGCACGCGGAAACGCTGCCGTAAGATCACGCTGGCGATTTGCTGTGCCTGCCATTGGAATTACTCAGCCAGAAAAAGTACCTCCATTTCGCACATCAGATTGTAACAGTACATGTCTGGCGGAAAGGCCAAAGCGCACTGTCGGCAGCAAATGCGAGCACTGCGTGTGGAAACAAACCCTTGGCGCACTGCAGGGGCTTCTTCACACGCTGAACATCGATCTGCACTAGCCGACAGCCGCGTCCAGACCGCAACTGATTGCATATCCACACCCTTGCTCATCTCCCCCAGGTGTTGAGCAGCAAGGACTGGGGTCGCGCCAGTCGGACTGACAACGAAACCAGCACTGGCAGCCGGCCTGCCGCCAGCAGGGCGGTGCCTGTTGATGGCCGGCTCTGCACCAGCGACAGGGGATCTCGGCCTGTCAATTCCGTGCTCGAGGTACAGGACGGTACAGGCTTGGCCCCGACCACTTCCATTCAGGCGTGGTGCATTTGCGCTTGCCAGCACGCTGGCTGCCGTAGCCTGCACAGAGACACAGGCCTGGGGCAACACGCACAGTGCGCAAGTGGGTAAGCCACCAGCGCGCACCTACGTCTGTCGCCCACGCCTGGGGGGTCTGTGTAGAGCCGCAGCCGGAAGATAGTGGCGCCCACTTGCTGCTCTGACAGACGTGGACCTTGGCCGACCAGGAGATCGAGCCATTGCGAGAGCCCAGCGAAACGTGCGGGTTGCGCAAGGAACGCGTCGCAGTGCAGTGCAGGCTCTGCGCTCTCGTCATACCACTGCTGCCCAACCACCCAAAGGCTGCAGCAGAGCCAGCTAAACCAAGGGAGCAGGCAGCCCCACACTTGCGCAGCCGGCGCAGAAATTTCGCAGACTGCGCTCATCCCTCGGCTCAGCTTGATCTCCAGCCACCGGCCTCCAGGAGGGTGAATACTGTTTGCCGGGTTCAGGCCGGCTTCAGGCAAGATGCATCGCATGCCTGGCCAGGATCTGCTCCTGCTTCACAGGGGTGCACTGATCCAGAAGAAGCAGTGCAGTTTGGGAGCTGCGCGGCATGTGCCATGCAGTGACGAACGCACGCCCGCAGCGGGGCAGAGCTCCACGGAAGGGCAGATTTGTTGAAGGCCGAGCGGTGTGCACACAGCCAGAACGCACAGCACAGTACGAAGCTGTGCCATGCATGCCATGCGGTGCACACAGCTGCTCACTCCAGAAACTAACCAGCTCGCCAATTGGACAGCCTGGCGCAGTGGGCAACCGTTCCTGACTACAAAACAGCGGGCGCTGCTGTTCCAAGGCGTAACAGCAGCACGCTGCAGTCACTTACCTGGGAACGGCACGGGGCGCCACAACACGAGGCATCCACATCGCTTTGGTGCCCTCCCAGCAGCAGCGACAGCAGCGGCAGCAGCACATGACAGCACACTTACCCCGGGAACGGCACAGGGCGCCACAGCACCAGGCGTGCATCCGCATAGCTGGTGGTATCTTCCCACACTGGCTCAAAGCCGCGAGGTGCCTTAACCAGGGGCTGCGCTGCGCCAGGGCCGGATGCCTCGCCGCCTGCGAAGCAGCAGGAGCCATGCGGAGTATTCAGTGCTCAGTCAGCCTGAAGCACCAAGATGTGCACAGCATGTGGCTTGACCAGGGGCTGCGCTGCTCCAGGGCCAGAGGATTTGCCTCCTGCAAGGCGAGCGGCAGCAGCGCTCTTGGCAGGCATGAAGCGCACAGTGACGAAACCACGCGCCGCAGCTGTGCTGCTGTGCAGCCGCTTGCAGGCCGCCATGCCACATCAAAGGCAGCTGGCTCACAACCCCAAAGCCTGTCACACATCCGCCCTGCGTGCAAGTCACACTACATCCCATGCCAACCTGAAGGTTGTATTCACAAGGCATCACCTTTCTCACCCGCATCCTGCACCACACATGCCGCGACAGGCGGGTCATAGCCCCGCTCCAGGCAGTCGCCTAGGGCCACGTAGCCGGGGGGCGGCAGCGGGCGCCAGATGGAGATGCCCGGCCCGCTGCCGTCGCCGTTGCCGTCCCAGGCCCAGATGCGCCGGAAGTCCACCACTGCAGGGAGGAGTTTGTTTGTGGGGCTGGTTGGGCAGTGTTTGAGAGCAGAAGCGGGTGTTGACGGGCAGGGGCACAAAGCGCAGACAGCAGATGGCAGGCAGCAGGCAGGCATGGACGCAACCTGCTTCATGTCTGCATGCTGCTGACGCTGCACTCTGAGAGCAGAGAAGCTTGAGGCAGTGCAACAGCTGTGCAAGTAGCTGTGCAAATAGCTGTGCAAATAGCTGTGCAAATAGCCTGCCATTTATCAACCTGGCCCGCTCTGCCCACCTGAGGGCGTGACCAGGCGGGCCGCGCTCTCGGTCTGCAGGTGCCGCCGCGACGACTCAAACCGCCGGAACATTTCTCCAGGCTCCTTCTGCTTCCGCAGGCTGGCCACCTTGCCTGGCTGCTGCGCCTGCTGCGCCTGCTGCGCCTGCTGCGGCTGCTGTGCTGCGGGCTGCTGCACGTCCTGCGGCCGCCCCGCCTCGGCTGGTCCCGCTGCCGCTGCTACAGCTGCCGCTGCCTCTCCAAGCTGCTGCTTGGGTGCGGCCCACGCCACCTCCTCAGCTGCCCCCATTGCCAGCAGGGCAGCGGGGGTCACTCCCAGTGGGCTGCGCAGGTCGAAGCTGCGCTCAGGGAAGGGCTGGGAGGTCGTGCCGGCATAGAAGGTGCCGAGGCTGTTGTCGTTGCACCACAGATCCACGTGTGGCACGGCTGCCGCCACCAGGGCGCTGGCTGCGGGCGTGTGGGGCAGCTGGGGCGGCAGGGAGAGGCGCTCGCCGGGGGCGCACTCCACCACGGTACCCTCTGCAGAGGGGAGGGTAGAAGTTAAGTTTTGAGATGGGGACCAAAAGTAGTGATGATACTGACTGCTTTGCACGACCTCATGACCGCACGCAGGTGAACACAGCCCCCCAGAGCTGCCGACCATCACTGGACAAACACAAACTGCCTAACAGCAACCAGGCGTACCGTGCAGGCAGACCATGGCAGCCAGCTCCGGCTCTCTGTCAGTCTCGGTGCTGAACAGGTCTCCCGCCGCCACATAGCCGGGTGGCGGCTGGGGGCGCCAGATGGCGCCGCCCGCCCCCGCCCAGACACGGGTGTAGCCGGTTGGGTAGGCAGCCAGGCCGGAGTTGACTGCTACAGCCAGCACCTCGAATGTGGGCTGTGTGCATGGCCAGGGTGAGGAGAATTTGACGGGGGTGGCCAGGTGGTTGGTCAGTGGACAGGCAGCTAGCTGGCTGGGATGGCTATGCGGTGCAGGGAACACACCTGCTCAAAAGCCCACCCCCTCACTGCAAACCGCACGTCCATGAACCACACTAGAGCCACTGGAGCTCGCCTGCCTTGCACCCTGCCGCCCACCTGAGTGGCACCAGGCATCACAACATCGCCAGTCACGCCATAGCCAGTGGGGGCCTTGGCGCGCCACACCGTCACTCCGCCCTGCAGCAGGGGAAACAAGGGATCAGAAAGAGTGGTGGACGTTGAGCGAAAACGAGCCAAGGGGCGGCCAATGAGGGATCACTGGGTAGCAGCAGCAGTGCTCGCGATGCAATGCAAAAGAGACAAACAGCATCACCAACACTGTCGCACAGCCCACATGGCAGCTCTCCGCGCGCACCTCTGCACCCGTCACCGCCAAGCTGACGGCTAGCTGGCCGCCCGGCTGGTGTTCCGCCTGCGACACAGCAGTGATTTGAGCAGCATTTCGTCAAAAGACAGGCACGTGGAAACCCAATGCTGCGTATTATGCCGCATGCCACACGCTTTGTCCAGCTACCAGCCAAGCAGACCTTCCTTGCTTCCATTGGGCTGAACAGGAAGCACAGCAGCACGCACCAGCCACTCTGCCGGGTCGAAGCTCCACACACGCTCAAACTGGTTGCAGGAGGCCAGCGGCTGGTCTGGCTGGGGCTGCAGCGAGGGGAGGGCCGGGAGGGAGACGACGCGCTCAATTGACTGGAGCCATGCGGTGCTACTGACCAAAGCTATCGGCACACGCATCTGACTGTGCATGCAACTGCTGCGCTGCAAGCGGACACAACTCGAGAGCTGCCCTGGCTTGCATCCCACCCTACCCACCTGCATCAGGGGCTCCAGCACAAGTGCCCGTGCATAGGTTGCAAGCCGGGCAGACCGAAAGAAATCCTCAAAATGGCGCAGAAAATCCCGCCCACCTGCATGAGCGGCTCCAGCACGCTGGCCGCCAGCCGTCCGCCCAGCTCCAGCACATCGGGTGACAGCGTGAGGCGCAGGTCGCTGGACTCCAGCTGGATGTCGGTCACACTGGCTGCTGCGGCGCTGCTGCTGTCGCCTGCAAGAAGGGAGGGGCGGCAAGGGGGCAATGTGGATGGGACGTATAGTGTGAGGCGCAGGTCGCTGGCTTCCAGCTGGATGTCGGTCTCGCTTGCTGCTGCATCGGTGTCGCCTGCAAATGGGCAAGGGAGATGCTTGGAGGAATGTCAAGAGTGAAGGTTGCTGCCTTCCAGCTGGATGTCGGTCACGCTTGCTGCTGCTGCACCGACGTCGCCTGCAGTTGGGGAGTCAACCGGAAACAAGCGGGGTTTTGAGCGTGACGCGCAGGTCGCTGGCTTCCAGCTGCAATGTCGGTCACGCTTGCTGTTGTTGCTGCCCTGCAAGACGGGAGGGGCGGCAAGTGCAGCATGATGGGCAGTCACTGGACTCCAGCTGGATGATGTTAACACTTGCTACTGCTGCACCGACGTCGCCTGCAGGATGGAGGGGAGGCGGGTGCGATGAACGGCAAGGCACTGGACACGCAGTGTGAAAGTGCAGGGTTGTGGCCTGCACTGACATGAAAGCAAGGCAGCGGGCGTGGGCCTTGCAGCAGGCCAAAACTGGGCCCAGACAATGCACCACTCGAACACCCCACTCTGCCGCACGCAGCGCTGTTCAATCGATGCTGCGGCTGCCGGTGAGAATGGCACTCGGTGTGTCAGCACAGTTGGCGCCACTGGCACCGGCAGCTACACACAGCCTGGGAGAACAGCACAGTTGACGCTGCAGAGTAGGGGTGCTGGGTTGCAGCAGTGTTCGAACTCATGTGCCTGATTGTTGTTGTGGCAGACCAACACCACAGCTATACAATCAGAAGGATCCGTCACCTTCCAACTCTGCTGCCAGCGGTGTCCAGGCCAGCTAGCCATGAACCAGGTGGCAGGAGGGCAGGTGGTAGCCCTCGAAGGCTGACCAGCCACATTAGGTGGTGCAAAAGTGCATGCATGGTTGTGGCCCGAAGGCCGGGCCACAACAAAAGCAAGGCAACGGGCGTGGGCCTTGCAGCAGGCCAAAACTGAGCCCAGACAATGCACCCCATGGACAACCCACTTCTGCCGCACACAGCGCTGTTCGGTCGATGCTGAGGCTGCCGGTGAGAATGGCACTCTGTGTGTCAGCACACCGGGTGCCACTGGCACCGGCTGACCCAGGACATCCACGAGAACAGCACAGTCAGAGCAGTGAAGTAGGGGTGATGGGTTGCGGCGGGTGCTCTGATTGATGTGTTGGATTGTTGTGCCAGGTCAACACACAGCTATACAAAAAGAGGAGCCGGCACTTCCGGCGCTGCTGCCAGCGGTGCCCAGGCCAAGTAGCCATGAGCCAGGCGGCAGGAGGGAAGGTGGAAGTGCTTTAAGCGCTGGCTCGCCACCCGTGCTGCCTTAACAATCACACAATGCAGCCGTCTTCTGCTGCTGGCCGCACTGTTTTAGGCCATGCCATAGCTGCCGGTGAGAATGACACGCAGCGCCTGAGCACAGCAGGCCATTGGCACCAACGGCCACAGGTTTTCCAAAACAACACAGCCAGCAAGAACAACAAGACGTTGCGTTGAGAAGGAGGGGGGCTGGGCTAGGCGGCGGGAACAGCAGTTGGACAGCCCAGACAGTTCATACATGCACGCCAACCAACCTTGCCGCCTTGCCTGGCCTTCAGCTGGCAGCGCTGCTCTCATCAACCGAGCAGCCATGCATGCCAGTGGTTGACCGCAGTGGCTGCCATTGGCACTTGCGGCTGCTTGACGAAAACTGCAACGCTCGCAAGCTGAAAGAATACAACAAAGTGCGGTAACGGGGCTGATGTCCCGGTACCACGCCATGGGCGACATCACAAAGCAGCGTCGCACCTAAACCACGCGCGGACCTGCACCTTCAGCCTGCCGCGTCGCTCTCGTGCAACCAGATGCCCGCGCCAGTGGCAGCCAGCGCCTCAGCAAGTGGCTGTCACTTGCGCTTGAAGCACTGATTCAACGAGAGCACGCCTGCAAGACATGAGGTGCAGCGCCGAACTGGGGCTGCTGTTTCGGCCCCTGTCAGATGCGCATCGTTTGTTTCCAAAGAGCAAGTTGGTCGGTCTGACCGCCAGAGCGACTGCGATCGCCGATGCCCTGGCCTGAAACCGCAGTCTTTAAACATGCCAGGGTTTGTCTTGTGACGCTACAGGCACTGTGCAGGCACGCGGAGGGGCACACTGGCGGAGGAGTTCAGCAGATTGCTCTTGGGAGCTGCGCCTGACGAGTGCCTGCACAGTCACAAGCGGAACCCTCCTGGGCAAGAAAAGGCCAAGGAGGCCCGCCTTCAGCGGCCAGGTTGTCCTCATGAGCACTGTAGCTGGTGCGCCCATGGTGCTGGGAATGCTGTGTGCCGTGGATAACCAGAAGAGCAGATTCGCACGACGCCAACAGCACCGCCGCTGTGCCCAGGTCGGCAAGCTTGAACTAAAAAAATGAAGGGCAGAAGGGCTGCCAACCTAGCCGCCCCGCCTTCAGCCGACCGTGTTTGCTCTCGTGCATGAAATGTCCCATATGCCCGCGCCAGTGGCAGCCAATGCCTCGGCCAGTGGCCGTCACTGGCGCTGACCAGATGGGTTCACGAGAGCAACCCTGCCAGACACGAGGTGGGGCGCCAAACTGGGGTTGGTGCTGGGTCCCATGGCAGATGAGCATCACTTCCGTAGAGCAGGTAGGTCTGACCACCTGAGCCACTGCAATCGTCGATGCCCCGGTTGGCGTCTTTGAACTTGCGAGCGGGGCGGCAGGTGGTCAGCACCGACAGCATACCTGCCACCAACACTGCCTGACTTTTGCATACCGCCAGCCAACCCAGGAGCATCCCATCTTGAGCTAGCCGCGTTGCTGTCGCAAGCGATGAAGGTGTCACTGCCAGTGCAAGCCGGTGTTTCGGGGCAGCGGCTACCACTGGGTGCAGCTCCTTCACAAACGACAGCAATGCTGCCGAACTTGAGGTGGGAACCCAAATTGGGGCAGGTGCCCCAGCTGGCAGCCTTAAACATTGTTGGAAGAAACAGGCGGTCCCTCTCACCACTCAGTGCCCAGGTTGGAGGTTGGAACGTTTCAAGATACCCACGACTTCGGCATTCCACCTTCAGCTCCCAGAGTTGCTCTCGGCAACGTCATGGTGCCGACGCCAGTGGCTTCCAGCGTCTCAGCAGGTGGCTGGCACTGGAGTTAGCACTGTGATGAACGAGACCAACTCTGTCAAGCGCAAGGTGGGGCGCCAAACTGGGGCCGTTGTTCCGGCCCAATACCAGCTTTACAGCAGCCCTAAACTGCAGCTGGCCCTCGCCAGCAGAGCCAGTGGCACCACAGCTGTTCCCAAAACACCAAACTTGAAACCTGAAGTGGAGGAGGCACGGGCCTGCCCCAAGCGCAGACCTGCCACCCACACACAAAAGAGCAGCCAGCCAAAAGCACCCCATCTGCCTTACCCCCAGCGCCACTGCTGCTGCCCAGGTCTGCCGGCTTGAACTCGAGAGCCAGGCGGCAGCATTTGTTTCCCAACACCACTAAACCACAAGTGACCCGATAGTAAGTCCGCCTTACCTCCGCCGCTTCCCAGGTCGGCGAGCTTGAACTCGAGGGCCAAGCGGCAGGGGTCCAGCACAGTGCCCTCCCGCCGCCCAGTCATCTTGCGCTTGTGGGCAATGTCCTGCTGGTCGCGCTGCGCCAGGCGCGCTGCCACGTCTGCGGGCAGCAGGCGCAGCGTGAGAAAAGCAGCAGGTAGCGTGAGCCTATGGAATGTCCTGCTGGTCACGCTGCGCTAGGCGCGCTGCCACGTCTGCGGGCAGCACGCGCAGCGTGGCAAGGCAGAGGGTGGCTTGTTGGCAAGTCCTGGCTGGGCATTGCTGCCCTGCAATGTGCCAAGCTGGATTCAGGCCACAGCTTCACCAGCCGATGACCAGCCACATGCACACCCTTACCACCAACCAACAAGCGTTCACCCACATTCTCACCACCAACCAACCCAACAATCACCCACCGGCGATGAAGCGGGTCTCCACCCGCAGGCCCTGCACCTCCACTCGCCCGCTCTGCACCGGGCCCTGCAAGAAGGTAAAGAAAGATAGGGGCACAGGGTAGGGGCATTTGGCATGTGCCCCATGATTGCATGCATGCCACAATGCGGTACGCATGCATTAAATTCAGCTGCTGTCGAGAAAGGTCGACATATTTCCTGCACCACTGCAATCATTCCCAGACCAAGCCAGCTCACCTCGATGCGATAGCTGGCTTGAATGTCCAAGTAAGCTGCCAGCAGTTGCACCGCCTTGGGCGGCGCCTGCGCTCCTTGCAGCGGCGCCGCTGCTGCAGCCAGGGCCGCCTGGCTGGGCCCAGCCGCAAGCTGCTGGGAGGCTGCACGGCCGAGTTCTGCTGTGCTGGCGTGCTGGCTGCTCAGCCCGCTGCCCGGCCGGGTGCCAGGCGCCGAGCGAACCCCGCTGCCGCTGCCAGCGTTGCCGCCACTGTCAAGATGCACAAACTGCAGTCCCACACCCACAGCAGACACCACAATCTCAATTGTGCTCTGCTGCTGCACTGCCGCCGGCTGCGGCTGGCCGGCAGGGGCCAGTGCGGTTGCAGCTGCAGCGGGCGGCTCGCCCCGTGGGCTGACAGGCTCTTGCTGGAGGGAGGTCAGGCGTTGAGGGGAGGTGGGCGGTGGGCGGCGGGCCAGCATGGAGGCAGCTGGGGAGGCAGGGGAGCCTGCCAGCTGGCGGGACAGCTCAGCATCTTCATCGGCAGACTGCAGCAGCTGCACCCGGTCGTCGGGGCTGGCCAGCAGGCGGGCGCCTGCAGAGGTGCGGCAAGGGGGCGGTTTAGCCAGGCTTTCTGCAAGCAAGTAACTAGTGCGAACAGCGTGCAGCCTGCTTGCAAGCTGATGCCAGCACCATATCGCAAGAGCATGCATGCAATATAGCACGCACAACCCCGCCTGCCAACCCACCAACCAGCCCAGCTTACCCGGCGCGAGCTGCAGGCAGACAGCCAGCGAGGCGGCGTTGACGAGTCGCACATTGCGCAGGCGCAGCGTGCGGCCCGGGCCGATCAGGATCAGCGGCAGCGGCTCATCTGCGCAGGGGGGCGGGGTGCGGAAGGAGATTGTTTATTCGGGCTCATTTCTCCGTAAGTAAGTGCCCCATCTGGCGTAATTAATGCCCCATCTGCAGCAGAATGTTGACCTTGCAAACCGAAGAAGCCGCCGCATCAGCTGCGTTGCACCCAGCCAGCGGCAGCAAGCCGCAGGCTGGGTAGCAATACAGCACCCTGCAGCAGGCGGCTCCCGAGCCTGCAAGGCCGATGAGCTGGCCTGGGCGTACCAAGTATAGCACAGCCAGCCTGTCTGATGCTGGTGGTACAGGGTGCGTAGCCAGAGGTGCGCTGCAGCCAATCAAGCTGGCGAGCCAGTTGCAAATAGCTGCTTAACACGCTGGCAACGTTACGCACACTTCCTGTGGCCGCCAAATCTCATAGAGCACTTCCTAGGCAGGTGGCATGCTTGTGCACAAGGTACCCCGCGATCCCGATCTACCAACCGCCAATCGCAGGCCTTTGTCTGGGCCTTGCAGCTGCTCCACCAGCAACAAGTCCCACTATTTCAGGCAGCAGAGATACACATTGATACACAAAGGTCACTTTGATTGCAAGGTTTCCTGGAACCTTTGGCTGTCTTTGGCCGCCTTTGGCACCTGAGATGTGCATTGATACACATTGATATGCATTGATTCAATGCTGCTGTTGATTTGCAAAGGTTCATTGCAAGTCCAGGGTTTCAAAGACTTGATTGATTCCCAGCAAACCCCAGGTTCCAAATTTCCTTTGCTATCTTTGGTCTGCCATGCTACCAGGGGCTGCCAAGGGCCGGCATTGAATCCACGGTCACATTGATTCTTTGTTGTCTTTGATATCCCTGGTACCTGGGGTTGGCAAAGATGTCATAGCTTCTTTAGTAGCTGGGGCTCACAAAGAACACCAAGGCCGGTCATGGACTGTATCCGAGGGTGTGAGAGTGCTGAAGAGCACTGT
>VFQQ010000632.1_pt1 | contig 64680 bp, 110 predicted proteins | sample 3512341 | NCBI WGS metagenome assembly VFQQ01 (sample SAMN10412373, study PRJNA504923) | tailings metagenome | isolation source: Relicate 2 Philex TSF1 revegetated site | place: Philippines: Tuba, Benguet | collected 2017-08-29 | reverse complement strand
GACAACAAGAAGACGCGCATCATCCCCCGCCACATCCAGCTGGCGGTGCGCAACGACGAGGAGCTGTCCAAGCTGCTGGCGGGCGTGACCATCGCCGAGGGCGGCGTGCTGCCCAACATCCACTCCGTCCTGCTGCCCAAGAAGAGCGGCAAGAAGGCCGAGGCGTAAGCCGCTCGGTGTGCCTGGAGATCCCAAACCTCTCAAAACCAAACCAAACTGGTGTTATTCAACACCACCTCTTTAACACGGAACGCCTGTCATTGGGGCTGTGGTTTGGGGAGTCTGCCTGTACGTCTCCCGAGGCTGCACATGGCTGCCAGGCATGTCGGTTGACCGCAACAGGACGGTGGCATTGTGGTGCACTGCAGCCTGCTGCGCTCTTGCTGCTGATTGCAGCCATTCAACACCACCTTCTCAACACATTTGACACCCTGCCTGCATGCTGCGCTGCATGCTGCTCCTGCTGCTCAACCTGCGGCACCAAGCCTGTGGTTTGCGTGAGTGCGGCCCTCCAATGCCCCTCTTTGAGTGTGTTGCAGGCTGGGTGAGAACCAACCAAGAGTAAGAAGCCGAGTGGCGTAGGTCAGGCCAGATTGGAGAATGCATCACATAGTCTGTCAAGCAGTCACAAGCTACAGTGAGTTGTGCCAAAACTATACATGCAGCCGGCGTTGAGCTGCGTCACGCTGGCTCCCGGTGGGCCACACTGTCCCACCCGCGCTCGTCTCAGCGCTGCGCACCGCTGTCCTCGGGATCCAGCAGCGCCAGCCCCGCCTGCGCCAGCGCCGCCACCGCCTGCAGCTCGTACCACACCTTGCGCCGCTCAAAGTACACGCCGCAGTCGAGCGAGTCGCACACAATGGCGCCTGCAGCAGGGCGGCATGAGCGGCTGGCGGGGGTCGCGTGTGGCAGCACAGTTGCATGAGAAGGCGAGTGCTGCCCAGCCGGCCGCCAGTCTGCATGCACAAAGCGAGAGTTGCAAGCTCTGCGCCGCCGCACCTTCGGCTGCTGCCCGCCCCCCGCCGCCGCCGCAGTGTGCGCAGAGGCGGACCAGGTGTGCGTACTGGCGCTCCAGGCGGCCCCAGCGTGCAGCCAGCACCGCCGCCGCCAGCTGGGGCTGGGCTGTGCAGCGCTCGCACAGCGGCTTGGTGGCGTGGGTCAGCTCGTCGCACACGGCGCAGTGGCGGGACAGGTAGTACCTGGCGTGGAGAGGGTGGGTGGGTGGGGGGTGGGGTGGGGATGGAGGGTTGGTGCACTGAGCCTGGGGGGGTGGGGCGCAGGGCCTTGGGAGGCATGAGCAGAGTGCCTTCCCTTTACCACACCATGCTCGTTTTGTATGGCAGGTGCAAGCGTCATGCATCATCACCCCCGGCTGACAGAGCTCACTTGTCAATGGTGCTGGGCTTGCTGCTGGGCATGCCATGCAGGCCCTGCCGTGCTGCTGCCGCGTTGGAGGCCGCCAGCAGCGGCAGCGAGGCGGTGGGCCGCTTCTGGGGCAGCATGCGGCTGGGGCGCGGCATGTCCGCATACCAAGCCTGCAACAGGAAGGCGCGGCACATTGGAGCAGGGGCAGGAGGCTGGGGCGGAGGTTATGCAAGGCGCAGGCAGGCAAGCCAACACATCAAGGCATCAAGCTTCACACAGCAATCTATTGTGCACCCACCCCACGAAAACGTGCCTGCTGCTGCTTCACCCCATCCCACTTGCCACACACTAGCCGCCACCCACCTTGATGTCCGCCCCCACCAGCGACAGCACTCGGTCCAGTGCCGGGATGATGGCGCGTGTGATGTAGTACACCGCATTCAGGCGCAGCCGGCCGCCCGACTCCACCAGCGCGCGGGGCGGCACCACCACATCGATCAGGCGCGCCGCCGGAGGGCCGTGCACCACCACGTACGGCACGCGCTCGCCAAACCGGGGCTCGGCACTGTGGGTAATTGTGATGGGGAGAGTGGTGGAGTAGGCTTGAGCAGCTGAGGTGATGGCAGCTAAGGAAATCACGCAGAGCCTGGGAGGCATCGCTGCTCAAGGCAAAACAAGAAGTGCCCTTTGTGCAGCAGGGCCGAGGTGAAGCCAGGGCCAGGTGTTGCAGGCATGCTGCGCACCGCGGGTCGGCCACCATGGCGCGCAGAGCCACCTCCGCAGCGGGTGGCTTGTGGGCCGTCTTGGTTGAGTAGGTGCCCAGGCGCACCTGGGGAGGGAAGCGATGGGGAAAACGGGAGTTGCCAACGTGCCAGCCGGTGAGCATGATGCTGCGCTGCAACGCTGCAAGGCAGCCAAAGGGTCCTGCAGCCAAAGGGTCGCCGGTGATGTGGCCTGCCCACCTCCTTGGCAAACACAAAGTCGGCCACAGACACACGGCCCGCCAGGATCTTGCTGAACTGCCGCTCGCAGTACTCCTTGACCTGCAGTTGTGGCAAACGCAAAACATTGGGCAGGCGTTGGTCTGACTGACTGTGGGGGGCAGCACCATGCGTGCCGGCCGGCAGGCAGCTGTTGTTCATTAGTGGCCGCCAGCCACCCCTTGCACAGCACGCCTTGGGAGCTCCTCTACGCCGCCAACCACCCTGCCTACAGCACTGTACGGGCAGGGCTGGCCCTGCGGCTCGCTCGCGCACCCCCCACCTGCGACAGGTCCTTGGTGGCGAACAGCAGGCGCAGCACGCCCTCCATCATCTTCACCACCGCGGGGCAGCCGTCGCGCCGCACCGTCTCGATGCCCTTGGCGTCAAAGGTGGGGGTGGCCTGGTGTGGGGGGAGGGGGGTGGGTCCAGGTGGGAGGTTGGGTCACTGCAATTAGATAAGAAAAGCGGTGCGCCTGGATACACTGACTTGCAATCTGATGCAGCGGGCAGGTGGCTGAACAAGCAGGCCGCCGGTGGCCTGGCCGGCACACAAGTCTGCCATTATCAGTTGGTCACCTGCGTGGGCGACTCGTAGGCAAAGCCCACGTACCGCTTCTTGCTCAGCAGCACGCAGGGGTCGTACACCTGCAGGTGCGGCTCATACTGGTCAGTAAAGGACCTGCCGGCAGAATGCGTGACTGGTGGCAGCCATCGATCCGCGTGCTATGCACTTCCACTCAGTTGCGTGAAGCGCCCTGCCGCAGTCAGCCTGGGTACATGAATCTGCCTTGAACACCTGTTGCGCGAGCACACATCTGCCACCCCTCACCTTCTCCATCTTCAGCGTGACGGGCGGCGGGTTGGCGGCGGTCACCGCCCGCGCAATCTCCTCGCCGATGCGGAACGCCTCTGCTCGCGACCGCCCCGGCAGCAGCACGAACATGCTGTCTGCGCAGCAGCGAGGGTGGGGCACAGGAGGGAGGCAAGGCAATTACTTTGAGCTCAGGCAGCAGGGAACACATGGGCTGGCCCCCTTCCAAACCACACCACACAACTCTCCAACCTGCTTCCTTCTGGTGTCACCATCAACCTGCCCACCTGTGTCGCCATACACCACTTGCGCCCGCCAGTCGGGGTGGCCGTTGACCATGCGGATGGCGTTCTCCAGCGTCTCCCGCCCCGACTGCACAATGGCGTCTGCCAGCTCAGCCATGGGCATGCGGCCTGCATGTGGATTAGGAAGGGAGGCGACGGCTGACGCCTTGGCTGGGTTGTGTGGCAGCCCGTTGTGGGGATGCCTCATGTAGCTAATGCCAAGGTCAAAACTGCATGCTGTGGTTCGCCTGATCTGCACTGGGGTATTAGTGCTCCCTGCCTCCCGTTCTCCCGCCCGCACCCGAGAAGCCGGCGGCGGTGTAGCCGTAGGTGACGTTGGCGATGAGCTTCAGCCCAAACTGGCGGGCGTTCAGGCAGCGCAGCAGCACCTTGGCGGACTTGGGGGCGCGCTTCATGGCGCCCTTGACCTGCAGGTGAAGGCCAGTGTAGATGCAGTGAATGCAGGGTGGATGTAGTGAATGCTGGAAGGCGAGTGGGCACACCCAACTTTGCCTGTCAACCGCAACCAGCTGCGCTCGTCCTTCCCTTGCAACCACCCACCCCACACCCTCACAAGCTCACCATGATGCGGGTGTTGAGGATCTCCTGCAGCAGGCGCGGCAGCACGCCCGGCCGCGCCGCCTTGGGTGCAAACGCCACGCCGTTGGGCGCCACCACCAGGCGGTCTGGGGCCAGTGCGCCCCGCAGCGTGCCGGGCGGCAGGCCAAACTCGGTGCAGCCCAGCTTGGGCAGGAGGTCGCCACGTGCGCCGGCGATGGCGTGGGTGGGGCGGCCCAGGCAGGTTGAGAAGCAGAGGTTGTAGGCGATGATCATGGAGGGGTAGAGGGACTGGGTGGGGCGGGGTGGGGTGGGGGGTGGAAGGGTGGAAGTGGGCAGAGTGGGGAGGGAGAGGAGGGCAAGCAACACAGTCGGCCGGGGCATATGAAGCCCTCCCCATTACCATGCGCTCATTACCCTGTCCCCACCCCAGACCTACACCCCACCCCAATCCACCCCAACCACACCTGGAAGTCCAGCACCACCAGCGGGTCGGTGTAGAGGCGGGAGCGCGGCTCCATCACCAGCGGCAGCGCCTCCATGGCCGGCTGTCGCGCCACCTGGGCAGCCAGGGCAGCAAGGGGAGCAGGAGCAGGTGGGCACACTTGACAGAGATGCAATGCCCGAGTAGCACCTGCCAGCTGTTTGTGCAAGCAGGTCAGAGCAGCCTGCACTACTGCTGTGGCTGCCCTCCCTGCCACCCTCCCTACCTGCTCGCGTCCCGGGTGCATCAGTACGTAGTTCTGTGTGTGCGCCAGCCGAGCCATTATGCTCTCCACTCGGTACTGGCTGCCCCGTGCCAGCACTGCAGCAGGCAGGGGGCATGATTGCGCGAGGTGGAAGGAACGCTCCAGGGCCGGTCGACTGGAATGCGGTTCGGAGGGCGCAAAACAAGCCATGTACTGGCATTGCAACCAGCCAGCCACCACAATGAACAGCCAGACACCCACACCCCGCCCTCCTGGCGCGCACCCGAGTAGAAGTCGATGCCAAAGGTGCGGGCCATCTCCCCAGTGCGGCCCACCAAGTCCAGCTGGTCCAGCAAAGCCAGGTTGAGGCGGGCGCGGCGTGCCCAGTAGGACAGGCAGCGCCACCGCCCCGCGCCCGGCCCGCCAGCAAACCAGGCGTGCAGCTGTGCCTGCGGCACATGCGGCACGCGCAGCTGCAGCACTGCCGCCACGCACGACTCGAAGCTGTAGCTGGTCAGCTTGAGCTCTGCAGGGGCAGGGGAACCGAAGGGGCACAGAAATGTGCATAAGCTCTGGGGGTTAAGGTGTTGCAAGGCGACACAGCTCGTACACCCTACGCACCGACTGTCTGATGCAACGCAACCTAAGACGCCCTGCAGGCCCGGCCTCGTCTCCTCACCCGTACGCATGAGGCGCCACACGTTGAGCACGATGCGGCCGGAGCAGTGGAGGCCAGAGGCTGTTTGCCAAGCAAACTCGTCAGCCGGGTTGTCTGCGCCCGCATGCCCCACCTCCTCCTTCTCACCCTGAGTCTGCAAGGGGTAAAGCGAGGGGTTGGACAGAAATCGAATTCAGCTGGATTGGTCGCTGCCCAAAAGAGCAGAAATGGTGATGCTCCATAGGCAGGTTCACAACTGCAACAGGCAGCTTGCCAAATGCTGGGCTGCTTGAGAGAGCATACCCACCATGCGACAGCCACAGCCCCCCAGCCCCTGGCATGCCGGCTCACCCGGGGCAGGCGCGACAGCGCGCGCAGCAGGGAGGGCAGGCCCAGCACGGCGGCTCGCTCCGCCGCATACCCCAGGCTCGCCCGCTGCACCTCGTAGCCCAGCAGGATGTCGGGGTCGGCGGCTGCCACGGCGGCGCTCAGCGCGCCCAGCAGGGCGGCTTCGCTGCCGTAGATGTCCACCTGCCAGGGAGCGCGGCAGGCAGCAGGGGAGGTAGTCTGGTTAGCGATGGCAGCGGCATTACAACTGCATGATTTTGGTTGCAGCGCCCTGCTGCCCAACCCTCGCAAGCATGCGCACCTGCACGTCTCCCAGGGCATCCGCAGCAGCGGGGTTGCGCAGCCCGGCCGCTGCCCGTGGCGAGGACCAAGCCCTGGCCGGCGTCTGCCCGCCCGCCCCGCCGCCCTCCTGGCTGCTGCCACCCGGCTGGCCCAGCAGAAGCGCCTCCACCGCTGTGCTGGCTGCCGGAGGGGCCACTGCAATCTCTGGCTCAGGCACGCCCTCTGGAAAGCCAGCCGCCACAGCTGGGCTGGGCAGGCCCTCTCCCGGGCTGTCCGGCTGGACTGGGCTGGGCTGTGGCGGCAGACGGGGCGGTGGGCAGTGGTGTGCTGCTGCTGGCGGGTGGGTCGCACCCTGCTGCTGTTGTGGTGCTGGCTGCTGCTGTGGCATGATCTGCTGGTGTGGCAGCTGCGGCTGCTGCACAGACTGCTGCTGCTGCACACTCTGCTGGTGTGGCGGCTGCGGCTGCTGGGCTGCTTGAGGCTGCTGCGGTCGCTGAGCCTCGGAGTGCTGCTGCGCCGCCTGATCAAAGGCGTCCCATCGCTGCAGGTAGGACTGCTGGGGCTGCTGTGCTTGCTGCTGCGCCTGCACAGGAGGGCCCCCAGCCTCCGCCGATGCAGCGCCTGCCTGTGGCTGGGTGGGACCGCCTGCCAAGGTTTCATCATACAGCAACACTCGGCAAGTGTACTTGGCTGCAAGGGAGACAGAAGCGGAAGCAAGGTGTTCGCAAATCTGCAAGTGCGTCAAGTTGCATGTTGCACCGGAAGAGGGCACCAACGGATCCTGGACTTGCTTCGCACAGTATGCGGTGATACACAAAATGTGCAGGCACTGAGCAGTGCCCCCCCTTCCTCACCGTCCGGCACCTCCTCGTCGTCATCGGCCACAGCCAGCACGATGGCCCGCACAGCATCATGGCGGGGGTCGGGCAGCAGCGCTCCCCTGCAGCGGACGAAGGCCGCTTGCACTGCTGGTCAGTCCAAACCCACAGGCCTAAGCCAACTCGCCAGTTGATCATTCCACTCCACCCACACACAGCCCCCTCCGCCCTGCCTCCCTCCCCACCTGCTTTCTGCATGCAGCTCCAGCGACAGCAGGGTCAGCTGCTGGCCCTTGCCGGCCACGCAGCGCCGCTGCTTGAAGCCAGCCTGGCTGAGCGGCGTGCCTGCGCTGCCCCCTCCCACCAGCCCAGGGGAGGGCGGAGTGATCTGGCTGACAAACCCTGGCCGCCTCCGTTGCGTCTCGAAAGCTGTGGGGGCAGTGCCGGCCGCGGTGAGCTGGCTGGGCGCAGCGGCGGCGGCAGCAGCTGAGGTCACTTGCTGCGCCGCTGGTGGCGTGGCTTCTTGGCTGCTGCCACCCACGCCGGCGGCAGCAAAGCTGACCCGCTTGCTGCCACTGCCCTCTGAGCCCTGGGATGGCGGGCGGCCCTGCAGCTGCTGCTCTTCCTGGCTGCCCTCTCCCGCCGCAGCATGGCGTGGGCCTTTCAGTGCGCTCTTCAGCACCGATTTGAGGAGTGAGCTGGCCGGCCGCTGCGCCTGCTGCCCCTGCTGCTGCTGCACCTCACAAGGGCTGCTGGGTGAAGCGTCGCTACCGCCTGCGTCAAACCCTGGCTGCTGCATTCGCGGCTCAGTGGCCGCGGTGGTCACGGCCCCCAGGCGGGAGGGGCGCTGCTGCTGCTGCTGCTGCTGCTGCTGCTGCTGCTGCTGCTGCTGCTGCTGCTGTTGTGAGCTGTCTGGCCCAGTCGCCTGCAGCCTTGCCCGCGCAAGCCGCTGCCCCACTGGCGTGTGCTGATCTGTCCGGGTCCCTACCTCCGCACCCGGCGCTGCCACCGGGCGCCGCTGGGTGGACGCTGGGCGCTGGGTGAGGCGCATGCTTGGGAATGGGTTTGAGAAGAAGAAGGTGCTCTCGTCGTACTTGGGGCTCGCGGGGCGCACCTGCAGTGGCAAACAAAAGGTTGCGCAAGGCACCACGCAATGCATCGTCATGCACTTTGCAGGAGATGCTGCGAGGGTACTGTAGGTAACCAACCGATCACCGAAGCAACTGCCAGCCCGCCCAACAAATTGCGGCAACCTGCCCCCACCTCTCCCTCCTCATCCTCGTCGCCGTGCCCCTCGCTGTCAGTTCCGCTACCATCACTGCCGCCTGCCTCGTGCCGCCGAGCTGATTTCGCTCCCAGCTGCCGGCCGCCACTCGCCGTGCCTGCTGTGGTGGCAGGCGTGGCTGCCACAGCGCTGGCGGGTGTGCCCAGCCTGCTGCCGCCGCTGCCCAGGGAAGACAGTGCAGGCGTGCCTAACAGGTCTCCATCTCCCAGAATGCTGTCAGGTGTGCCACCCTGCAGCTCGGCTTCAGCATCAGCTGAGCCCGGCCGCCCCTGCTCTGCCGCCCGGCCACCGCCCGCCGCCGGCAGCAGCTGGCCTGTGTTTGGGTCCATGGCATAGTCTGCTGGCCCACCTGAACCCGCCCGCTGCTGCCTGCCTCTTCGTCGGCTTCTCCGTGCGGCCAGCCAGGCATCTGTGTCCGCCCGGGTGGGCGGCGGCTTGGCGGGAACAAACACCAGCAGCTGCCGCCGCTGGCGTGGCTGCCCCTGCAGCTGTGCCTGCTGCGCCTGCTGCTGCTGCAGGTGCTGCATTGCATGGGGGGCCACTGCCGCTTGGAACTCGGGCAGCTGCTCCACCGCTGAGGTGGGGATCCTGCACCAGGCAATGCAACACAGGCTTTGAATGAAACAGATGGGGCTGTGCAATGAACAAAGCGCATGGCATACTGCCCATGCGATCCCTGTTTGACAAGGCAGGCACCCGATTCCGCCCTCACCTGAACTCCTGGCCAGCAAACACGGTGGGCTGGGCGGGGGCATCCTGCGGGCGGCCATAGTGCGCCACCGGGGCCACCACAGGCTGCAGACCATGCTGCCACATGCTGGCTGCTAGCTCCTCCTGGGCACAGGAGGCAGAAAGGAGTGGAATGTTGGGAGGGTGTAAGCAAGTGCCGGGCTCTCCTGCAAGCAAGGCCCCCCCTTTGGTTGCACTGTGACCCATCCATCCACCATGGCAACAGCGGACCATCCTGACACCACAATCCCTCATGCCCAGCCTCCAATGCGAGAACACACCTGGGTCGGCGGCGGCCGCGCGTAGCGCCACACAGCCGGCTGCTGCTGGCCGACACCCTCCTCCTCCAGCTCCTCTTGTGCAGCTGGCTGGCTGCCCTGTGGCGAGCCTCCCTCTCCATCTGAGCTGCCCAGCGGCCAGTCCTCCTCGCTGTGCCAGCCGCCCGCCCAGCCGTCATCAAACAGAGGCAGCTGCTGGGGGGGGGGGGGGGTGCATCAGCGGGCACTTTGGCTGATGAGGAGGCTTGCAACCCCAAAGACTCCTCAACTCACAGCAGGAACCATGCAAGCAGCTGCTGCCAACCCTTTGTAGTGCCACAGTTGCAGCCCCATGCAACGCTGCAACAGCAGCTGACCTGCGAGACGTCCTCCCCAAAGGCAGCGCCCTCCTCGCCGCGCCACCACTCGCCGCTCCTCAGCTGCTCCGCACCAGCCTCATGGCCGGGCATGGCGCCGCCTGCTGCTTCCTGCTGACCATCAACGACCATGGCTGCTTCGCCCGCAGCTGCAGCCTCGGCTGGGCTAGGGCCGTGAGCAGCCGCATCTGCTGGTGGGGCCGGCTGCATGGGCTGCACAGGTGCATCAACCTCCATCGCCTCAGCCTCCGCTGCCTCGCCGACAATGCCAGCAGCATCTTGAGGCTGGTGCTGGCCCTGCCGAGCCTGCTGCTGCTCCTTACCCAGCTGCGCCTGCTCCTGCTGCAGAGCCCCCTCCTGAGCCGGTGCCTGCTGCAATGCACTGGCCTGCAGCTGGCCGCTGGCTGCCGTGCTGCGAGGGGCCTCAGCCGGCTCAGCGGCCTGCTGCCCAGCGTGTGCCCTGCCGGGAGCAGGTGTGGTGAATCCGCTGAGCTCCACAACAAAGCTGCTGCTGGCTGCCGCGTGCGGCGAGGCAGCGGGCATGTTTGCTGCCGCGTTGCCATGCTGCGGTGGGGCAGCTACTGCCAGCTGCTCAGTTCCGGCTGCTGCTGCTCGTGGCAGTGACTCTGCTCCGGCTGCTCCTGCCCCTGCCCTGCGAGCAGCTGGGCTGGTAGCGGGGCTGCCTTGCAGCTGTTCCTCTCCCCATCCAGCTGCTGCTGCTGCCGCAGCCATGCCAGCAGGTGCGAGCGCCGCTGCAACGCGGGGTGCGGTACTTGCCCCACCTGCTTGCTGCTCCTGCTGCTGCTGCTGCTGCTGCTGCGAGCGGGGCCGCTTGGGCGGTATGGGGCTTGGCTGGCTATCTGGGATGACCAGCATGTCTTCATCCTCTTCCCCTCCCGCTGGGCCAGCCGGTGCAGCAGCAGCAAGCGCGGCCTGCCTTGCTGTGGTGCCTGCTGCCACGGCTGCTGCCGCAGCCCGCAGTGCCTCCTCTACTGCCGCCTCTGCTGCTGCCGAAAGCGCCGCAGTGTGCAGCGGCGCTGCTACTGTGCTGTCGCCTGCTGGCTCCAGTGGCGCCACTGGTGCTGGTAGCTGCGCCAGCGCAAGGCCTGGGCTAGGCTGGCTGTCTGGAATGACCAGCTTGCCAGGCGCTGCCGTCCGCGCTGGCGTGGCCTCTTCTGCTGCCACCACCCCAGCTGCGACCTCCTCCGCCACCGCCGCTGCTGCTGCTGCCTCAGGCTGGGCAGACTCTGGGCTGCTGGCTGGTGAGGATGGGGCTGCGGACGAGGCGTCGTCGTCTGCCTCGCCTGGAGGCTGCAGCAGCGACAGGACTTCCTCCAAGCCCTGGCTGCCCAGCATCACCTTTTCGCGGGACAGGTGGGCCAAGGCCGCCCCGCCACCGGCTGCCTGCTTGCTGCCATCAGGGCTGCCACGTCCGCTGCTGGTCTGCAAGCTGCTGCCGCTTGGACTGGAGCCGCTGGTGCCACTGCTGGGGTCTGGAGCGTCCGCCGGCTGCAGCACAGCAAGCACCTCGGCCAGTGCCTGGCTGCCTTCTTGCACCCGCCGCGGTGGCACGTATGCCTCGGCTGCAGCTGGCGGCTGTGCTGGCGGAGCAGCGGCCTGCTGCTCGCCTGGCGGCCCAGGCTGACCCCCAGATGCAGGCTGCGTGGTGCCTTGCACAGCCTGCGGCTGCTCCATCTCCGCATGCTCCTGCTGCACTCCCTGCTGCTCAGCCGACTGCCGCTGCCGCTTGCTGTGGGTCGCTTCCTGCGCCCCCTCGCCAGGCTCAACCATAGCAACGGGCTGCTGGACAGCGCCGGCACTCACTTCCGCTGCAGGCTGTTCCTCTGCCGCATGGTCGGTGCTTGCAGCCTGCTGCCCAGCTGCTGCAAGTGCTGCCGCATCGCTCGTGGCGGGCCCCACGGAGCCCTGCCGCTGCTGCTGGTTGGGCGGCTGGGAGGAGCGTTTGCGGCGCAGGCCGGGCACATTGTATTGCGCCACCCGCTGCTGGCTGCCGCTGCCGCCGCTACCGCCTGCCATCCTCAGGGGCGCACCCGAGCGGGCGGAGGAGGGGCGGCGCTGCAGCAGTGGTGGCAGCTGGGGGTTGGGAGCTGCGGCCGCTGTGTTTTGCTGCCTGACCTCCTCCTGGGACCCTGCAGCTTGCTCCTGAGGCTGCTCCTGCTGCTGTGGTGGTGCACTGCCTGCAGGCTGCCGCTCACCCCGCTGCTCCTGTGACCGCCGCTGGCGCAGGGGTGGTGGCGGGGCAGCCGCCTCGACAGGAGCAGGCCGCCGCTGCAGATGCTTGCCTGGGGGCGATAGCGACTGAAACATGAGCGCACCCCGCTGGCTGCCGGGCGATGGCTGCTCGCTGCTGGCTGCTCGCCGCCGCCGACCCTGCCGGCGATGCTGAGGAGATTGATGACCAGGCTGGGAGCGCTGAGACTGCTGCCCAGGTGGCTCCTGCGATGGCAATGTGGAAGGCAGCCTCGTGTGAATGGCGACAGCAAAAGCCGCAAGCAGAAACGCCTCCCAATATGCCACAGCAGATAGCACACGCCTTCAGCCCACCTGGCTGCTTCCCGCCCCGCTGCTGTCGCCTTCTTCTGCGCTCTCTATCCCCGAGTCTGCCGCTCCGTCCACCTGAGGCACACGCGGCTCCCCGGCAGCAGGCTGCTGCTGCTGCTGCTGCTGTGCCTGTTGTTGACCGGTCTGCTGCTGACCAGCTTGCTGCGCCTGCTGCTGCTGCTGTGCCTGCTGAGCCTGCTGCTGCTCGTAGGCCTGCAGCGCCTGGAGGTACACCGCATCCTCGTCCTCCTGCTCCTCAGGCATACCCCCTCCCTGCTGCTGCTGCTGCCGCTGCTGCTGCTGCCGCTGCTGCTGCTGCTGTGCCCAGGGCCTCCCAGCATCCTCGATGTCACCTGCTGCTGCTGCTGCCGCACCTGGCGGCGCTGCTGCGCCCCACGGCCCAGCCGCAGCTGGTGGCTGCATGGCCATGGCTGGCGACAAGCTGAAGGGCAGTGGGGACACTGCACCCGGCAGGGGATGAGCTTGCAGCCCCTCCGCTGGCGACGGGCTACCAGGCAGGCCAGCGGCCCTTCCTGGCTGCGGCTGCCCATCCAGCTGCATGGCTTCTGGGCCGGCCCCCCAGCCCTGCTCTGAACCATGACCCAGCTGCAGCTGCTCTAGTGCCTGCTGTGCCCAGCCATGCTGCTCTGCGTCGCTGCCCAGCTGCTGCAGCTGCGCTGCATCAGGCAGCCCGCCGCCCTCGCCGTCCTCCCCCGGCTGCTGGCTGCAAGCAAGGATTGCCTCGCACTCGCGCTGCATGGCTTCTAGCCGCCGCTGCTGCGCAGCATGTGCACGTGCCAGTGTGACGTCCTGTATGAGACGAGGAAGCGCAGTGCAGAACAGTTATCAGCAGTGCTTTGCGCCCAACGTTGCCCATCGCATTTGAGGGATCCCCTCTGCCGGCACCAATGCATCCAGCAACAGCACTCCTACCTCTTGCGTCGCACTTGGGCTGCCTACCATCTGGCTGCTGCCTGCCTGCCAGCCCTGCGATGCGCCTTGCAGCTGGGAGCCAAATGCCCGCGCTCCCTGCTGGCTGGCGGCCAGGCTGAGGGGAGTGCCAAAAGCGGCTGCCTGCTGAGCCAGTGCCGCAAGCAGCGCCTCCTCCTGCTCCTCGTCACTGCTGTCACCCCGGGGCACTGGGCTGTCCTCGGCCCGCATCTACAGCACAACACAGGGGGGTAAACCCTCGCTCAGTGCACGTTGGGGAAGCTGGAGCGCCAGCCAAGCCAGGCATACGTGCCTTTTGCTGCTGGGGCAGAGCATGGTCACAGCCAAGCTCACCTGCAGCCATGCCCATGCATCTGCATCCAGCTGCAGCGCCTGCGGAGCCTCTTCCGCCTGCGGCTGCACGTGCTGCGACGCCAGCCAGTGCTGCTGCTGCTCGAGCCGCCGCTCCCGCTGCTGCGTCAGCTGCGACATGAGCAGCTGCTCATCGAGGAGCGCTGGTGCACCCGCCTGCCAGCCTGGCCCCAACCGCCACTGAGGCAGGGCAAAGTCCAGCGGTGTGGCAGGGGTTTGGTCGCCCACTGCGCCTGCCCACCGTGGCCCAGAGCCTTCACGGGAGGCAGGCACTGCCTTGGCTTCCGCCCCGGTGACCGCCGCTGCTGCTGCTGCTGGGAAGGCTGGCGGGCTGAGCGGCTGAAGCCCGCCTGTCTGCGGCAACGCCGCCTGGTTTGCAGCCTGGGTCATTGCCAGGAGCGGGGTGCCATGCGTAGCAGGGGTGGGCAGCACTACAGGCAGCGGTGTCCCGGCTGGCCAACCTGCCTGCCCCGCAGCACCCTGAGCCAGGGGCGCGCCGGGAGTGGCGGCCTCGTGCTGCTGCTGCTGCTGCTGCTCCTGCTGCGACTCCTCCTGTTGCTGCTCTGCTGCAATGGCTGCAAACTGCTGGCGCACAGCGTCCACAGCGGGGCATAGGGGCCGAGGCGAGCGTGGCGGGCTGGGCGGCGGGTCGGGGATGCCGCTGGCCCCACACCGCGTGGCCTCCTCTGCCCACATGGGGGCCAGGCTCTCCACCATGCGGACGTCAGGGCCCGCCTGGGCCAGTGGCAGGCGCACCAGCTGCAGTGCAGAGAGAGGGTGGGATGGGTTGAGAGCTGCTTGAGCATCAGCAAGATGTTGAAGTGCCCTGATGCAACAAGCCCGCCAAGCATGGCTGTCTCAACTCGCCACACCCGTCACCTCGTCAGCAAAGCATTTAATCCCATTCCTCTCCACTTCCTCTACCAAGCAACACTCATACTTGCCTCGTCCTACCCCACGCCCCCATTACCTGCTGGCGGTTGAGGATGTGGTCCACGCTGGCGTCCAGCTCCAGCTGGCACGTGCTCTGCCGGCGAGGCACCCTGGACCTGCCCCGCTGGCCGCCGCCGCCCGGGGCGCCCCACACCCAGCCGCCGGGCGTGCTGCCTGCCGTCCACAGCCGCATGGACTGGCTGGCCGATGCGCCAGGGCTGCAACCGCTGCCTGGCTGCCCTGGAGCACTGCATGCCTCAGGGGGCGGCAGCAGGCTCTCTGCACCAGGCTCTGTCTCAACCACCAGGTGGCGTGTGGCCCAGCCGCGGCGCTGCCGCGTGAACGCAGCAGGCAGCGGCGGCCTGGATGAAGGCAGGGAGGAGCGACAACATGTGGCTACAGGTGCGCTGCAGGCAATTGCTGGTGTCATTTTCTTCTGTGCAGCACCAGATGCGCTGCCCATGGCCCACCCAGCGGGCTGCAGCTGGCCTCCTGCGCTTGCTGTGCAATGTACGCACCTGAATCGTGCGGCGCTGAGGCGAAGCCAGCCCATGCCCGACAGGTTGAAGTCAATCTTGAGCTGGAGCAGGTAGGGCAGGTGGCTCTCATGCGGCTGCCAAGCACGCCCCATCACCGCCCCGCCCTGCGCAGGGTGTGATTTGGGGCAGCCTCATTGGAGGCTGAGCATGCATGCTGCAAGAAGCAGATTGCAATGCTGAAGGCTGGCACTCGATTGCACAATCATGCATGTCCAGGTTGCAGCAGCAACATGGCAGCCATATGCATAATGCGAGGAGATGCGCACCCGTAGCAGCTCAGCAGCACGGCCCACGTCCCGCGGGTTGTACATCAGCACCTTGATCCACAGGCACTCGTCTGCACGGCGTGGAGCAGCCGAGGGAGGGGGCAAAAATCAGGGCGAGGTTCAGCCTGGACGGCAGCCGGCAGCACTGCAAGGCAAGGCAAATCAGCCACCCGCCAGCCGATCGTGCCTGCATGGTAGCCGTAGAAGGGCGTGCCCCGCACAAGCGCCAGGCTGAACACACGCTGGCGCTGACCGCCGGCGGCGCCGCCGGGGGCGCCGCCGGGGCTGCCAGGTGGCATGGAGCGGCCAGGGGGCAGGCCACCCTGCTGCTGCTGCTGCTGCTGCTGCTGCCAGGAGCTGGCAGTGTTGAGAGCCGTCTCTAGCGCCAGCGCCAGTTGGGTGAGGAACCAGCGGGCTGCACAAAAAGGAAACATAAGTCAACAGGCGCATATAAAAAATGAAGCGCTCGGGCAGACACAGAGCGGCAGAGCGGAGCAGGCAGCTGGCGTGCCTGCCAGCGCGGTACTGCACACTTCATCTGCTGTCTCACCCTCTGCTGCCTCTTGCGGCACATCTGGCGGGTAAGGCAGGTAGAAGTACGGAAAGGCCTGCAGCCGGTGAGGGCAGGATGGGGGGCATTAAAGTGTCACAGTTGGAGCAAGCACCTGTGAAACGCTAAATGTACTGTTGCTGTGCAGTAACCACCAATAAGCACATCAACAGACTGCAAGGCTTTCCGCCACGCACCTGGTGCAGGTGCAGGCAGCACTTTTGCCCCGCAGGTGTGGCGCCGTAGATGCGCACCACCGGCACCTGCTGCACCGCCGCCCCGGCCAGCTCCGACCAGCAGGCGTCCATGCCTGGCAGTGGAGCGGCCATGTAGTGCTCCAGGCTGACGATCCGAATGACAAATTCGTCAGCAGCTGGCGGTGTGGGGGTAGCGGCAGTGCCAGCGGTCGCTGCGGCAGCAAGCGGCGGCAAGGCGGCGCCGCTGCCGGCTGCGGCCGGGTCCACTGCGCCGGGTACGAGATGCATGGCGTGCTACATGTACCGATGCAGCTGCAGATCACGGCCGGCCGCCCTTGGTGCAGTGTGTGGAATGGTCCGCGGTGCGCACGGCGCCCTGCCGCCTCCAAGGGCTTGCAAGCTGAGCAGACATGCTCAAGGAGTACTGTGAAACGTATCAAAAAGGCCGATTGCTGCAGCGCTGCAAGAGAGAGGCCATGGCAGGCCGGGCGCTTTGCCGCTCGAGCGGCAGCAGCAGCATGAGCGGGCGCCCGGAAATGCAGTCGTGTGAGCCGCAGCTCCTGACCTTGAACGCTTTGTTGTGTGAATAGAAGTGTAAGAGCCGGCTGCAGCCCTGACAGAGTAAGAAGGCATCTCCTGCTGCACCTGCTCTGTGCAACCCGTTCCGTTGCGTTCTGCGACGGCCTCCATGGGCGCTCGTCCGCAGCATGTGCTGAATGTTTGGTCAGCATGGCACAGCTGCAATCTACCTCTGGCTTCAGGTACAGGTGCGTCGGACTGACGTGGGGTGCTGACTTAGCTTGGATGAGCCGGGAGGTCCTTGGTCAGAAGCCGGCAATTCAGCAATTGAAGTCGCCAAGCAAAACCCTACTGCAGCACATCTAGCGAACGGTTAATGCGTTACCTCATTTAGCATTGCGCACTGCTACACTGTAAGCTGGTCATGAGCGGGTCCACCATGCACCCTTTAAGGCCAATGTGCATCATGTCCAGGGGAGGGGCTGAGCTTGTGCATGCATCCTGTGCATGGGTGCGCGCAGTGTTGTACCCACTTTCGAGTGCTCACATCCTCTGCCCAAGTCCATTTTCCTTGTTCCCCGCAGGTGTGCCAGCGGTGTTGACTTGCGCCGAACAGCAGCTTGCAGCCCACCGCCTGCTTGCGATTGCTTGACCAGCATGTGAACAGCTTAATTCAGCAACCAGCGCTGCGTGCACCCTCCCTTCTCGGCCTGGCCAGCCGCCCCTTCCCCTTCTCGCCTCCCGCTCTCCTTCTCCTTCCCCACCGGTGTTATTCAACACCACCATCCACTTGCGGAATGTTCGCTGAGCACGCTCGGCAGCACGTCTTCCATGCATCCTGCACCGCCCGCTCTGCGTCGACCGCGGGCACGCCGACGCACCTTCGCAAGGTCGGCAGGTCTGTGGCGCGCTGGCCTCATGCAGACACAGGGAACCACTGAGTAGGCTGCTTGTGAGCGGGGCAGATAGGCAGCAACATGCTTGAGGGAGGCGGGCAAGGCTGGCAGCATGAGCGGCGGCAGGGCGGCAGGGTTTGGCACCCGAGGCTGGTGACCCCCTTGCGCCGCTGGTTTTCACTTCGTGCAAAGCGCGTGTTTGGGTGCCTGCATGACAGAAGAAGGCAAAGGGGGCCTGCCTGCTGCCCTGCTGCCTGCTCTGCTGTTTGCGGCGGCCAACGTTTCGCCAAAACATCGGGCGCCCAGCATCGACTGTGACACTGCAATTGACTGCGACAGCGACCCGGCGCGGGCGAGCAGCAGCCGCGGCCGACTTTCAACACAAGCAGGCAAGCCCCACAGGCGCGCCGGACCGGGCTGCTGCGGGTCGGGAGGCACGATGGTGCTATATGGCGCTAGCCAGGGAGCTGCTGGCGCCGGCGGCAGCAGAACTGCCCGCTTGCTGCCAGTGGCGTCTCCGGCGGAGCAGGCCGCCCCCATGCGCTCCGGCAGTGCTGCTCTAGCCATGGCAGCAGCCGCAGGGCGCCTGGGGCCCCACAGCCGGCGCGGCCATTTCATCGCCGCCGTTCAGGCCGCTGCTGGCCCGCAACTTTCCCCTATAAGCGTCTTCATCACTCTGCCGTGCTGCAGGCAAGCGCGTGGGCCCACTGCCTGACACAACCCCAAGCGGCGGCGGCGGCGGCGGCGACCGGCGGCGAGCGGATGCAGCCCTAGCGACCGGCAGCAGCGGGGCGGCAGGATGAGCTTCGAGGCCATATGCGCCCAGCTCGGCAAGCTGGGCGATGTGGCCGCAAGCGCTGGAGTGGTGTGGGGCCAGGTCAAGGGCTACCCCTTCTGGCCGGTGCGCGCAGGCTGCAGCAGGGCTGGGTTGGCGGGAAGCCGGTGCAGCAGCCCCGCCGCCGGCTGGCGCGCTGCCACATCCCCCCAACAAGCACCATGCCGGCCAGTGTTGATGCCTTGCCAACCATGGAGCAGGTGCAGGAGGCCGTGCACTGACTGCAGCCTGTCTGTTCCCTGCCCCCTGACCTGCAGGCCCAGGTGGTGTCGGCCAGCTATGCGGCCAAGGACCCAGACCTGCAGGCGGCCAAGCCAACCAAGGGGGGCCACCACACCCCCGTGCAGTTCTTTGGCGACTGCTCCAAGGGATGGTGCGTGCTGCTGGTGGCGGGGCAAGCAGCCGAAGCGTGGGTGGTGCAAGCTGGCGGCTGCCGCAGAGCTCCTCTTCCTGCATGCTGCTGCTACACATCCGGGCGCTTGGCTGGCTTGCAAGCCCGCTGCTGTTGTTTGGCAAACATGTTGCAGCAGGCAGCTCAGGCATGTGTCTGTGCCCCTCCGCCCGCAGGATGTCTGAGAGCCGCATGATGGCGTGGGCCGATGGCTGCGCCAAGGGCCTGCTCAAGGGCGGCGGCAAGTCCAAGGCAGACGCTATCATAGAGGTACGCACTCCCGCTGCCTGGCCTGCTCGTGAAAACTGCCTGGCTGCTGCGCTGCTCTGGACTGCCAGTGGCTGCTGTGCAGGTGGCTGCTGTGCAAGCGGGGGCTGCGAAGCAGCCGGCATGCTTCCCATCCACTCCTGCCATCCAGCCGCCAGCCTCACCCAGTATCCCGTCTGCCCACCTGCCCCTACTGCAGGCGCACACCTTCCTGCACACCGGCGCGGTGCCGGCAGGCTGGTGGCAGAAGGCGCACAAGGAGTCGCCCGTCAAGAAGGCGGCTGCCGCGGCGGCAGGGGGAGGGTCGTCGGGCAGTGAGCCCGCCCCCAAGCCCAAGCCTCCGAAAAAGGAGCGCAGCGAGGCGGCGGCAGAGGCAGGCGGCGAGGCGGCGCAGCCCAAGAAGAAGCGGCCTGTGAAGGAGGCGGCGCCCGAGGCGGCCGCACCTGTGGTGGCGGCAGCCAACGGCGAGGCGGCAGCTGGCGTGGTGCAGGCCGCTGCGCTGGATGTGCCCATGCAGGACGCGGCCGCTGAGGCGGGCCTGGACCCAGCGGCGGTGGCGGCGGCGGCGCTCAACTCGCTGCCGGGCTGGGTGGGCGGCAGCGGCGCGGCGCACAGCCCGCGCCCCGCCGGCAGCGGCTCCACCTCCACCCGCGACATGCTGCGCTCCGTGTTCAACCGCATCAAGCTGCTGCACCCCGCGGCGGCGCGCCTGGAGACGCCCAACTCGGTGGTGGACCTGCTGTCGGGCCTGCGCGCACACTTTGGGCCCGCGCTGGCCCTCACCGCGGAGCAGCTGGTGCGGCGGGGCGCTGGGGCAACGCACTTCGTTGCGCTTTGGAAGGGTGGCAGCACAGGCCAGCCTGCTGTCCGCGCTGATGCTGCCTTTTAGCCGGCTGTGTCCTGGCTTAACTGCCACCCTCATGCCTCCCCTCATTGCCCCCTCACACCACCCTGTGCCCTCCCCTCCCCCTGCAGCGCGGCAAGGACGCCAACGACCTGCTGGCCTCGCTGTTCAGCTGGGCGGTGGGGCGGCCCGTGGCCCCCGCAGCCGTGGAGCGCTGCTTCCCGCTGGTGCCCCACGGCAAGGTGCTCATGCCCTACGTGCTGTGGGACCGCATCTCCGAGCTGGGTGCGCTGCTGATGCTGCTTCTTGTGCTGCTGCTGCTGCTTTTTTGTGCCGCTGCTGCTGTGCTGCTGGGCACCGGTTGCCGGTGTCTTCCAAAGGGTGGCTGCTGCTGCTGCGGCTGTGCCTTCCACTTGTGTAGCTGGGGGTCAGTTGGCCAGCCTGAGCAGCCCTGTGAGGAGGATGGCAACCCCTGCTGCATGTTGTTGCGATGGAGGCTGTCCTCAGCATTGCTAGCCGAAGTCCTTCACCCTGTTGACAATTAGCCTCCTGCCCTCCCCCGTCGCCAGGCCTGTACCCCCTGCACTGGGAGATCCCGCTGAGCAAGGACCAGGTGACGCAGGGGCAGCGGGACGGTGCTGCGGGCGTACCCGCCCCGCACGCTGCCCCCGCATGCCGTGTGACGGCGCCCGGCAGCGGCGCGGCCACTAGCACCAGCCTGCGCCCCGCCAAGAAGCGGGTGGCGGGGCCTCCCGAGCCACGCAGCGTCAGCGAGCCTCGGCCGCAGCGTGGCGCGGCACGGCAGCATGGTGAGACCAAGTGGCTGCTGAGCACCAACTAGGGCTTTGGTGTGGGCCTGCTTGTGGCCCCATGGTGCAATTTTTAGCTGCCTGGCCTTTTTGCACCAAATCATCTTACTGTACCCCTTGCCCACTTCACCCTGTCCTCCCCCACAACAGCGGCGGTGGATGAGGATGACGACTACGAGCCCAAGCGGCGCGGCCCCCGCCGCCACTCCGCCCTGGCAGGCCCCTCCCGCTTTGCGCTGGAGAGCAGCACGGGCGGCAGCAGCGGCGGTGCTCCATTGGAGCTGTCTGCAGGCGGGGCAGCAGGCGTGGTTAATGACCGCGCCACCAGCCCAGCTGCGGCCCTCAGCCCCGAGGAGGCGGCCAGCAGCCAGCGGGCGATAGCGGCAGGGCGCGGCCCCGCCCTGCCTGTTGTGGACGGCCGCATCGTCAAGCCGCGGCCGGGCAGCGGCTGGCCTGGGCCCTCGCCCGAGGGCTGGGAGGGCCAGGAGCCGCCGGAACTGGAGGGCAAGAACTCGCTGCCCAACTATGTGCACGTGCGCCAGAACGTGTGGGTGTCCAAGCCCCGCCCCAAGTGAGCCACAAGCTTCTGCTTTTGCGTTGCATGGGATGACCCGTGTGGATGCTGGGTAGTCTCACGCCGGCTGCACTTGCCAGCAACTTGTGGCAGTTTGTGCTGCACAACATGCTGCCCCATAACTGAATGGCACGCTGCATGACCACCCCACCTCCTGCATCCATGCTCCTTGCAGGCGGCAGCAGCGCGATGACATCCCCGTCTGCAACTGTGTGGCGCCCCTGGGCGCTGCCCTGTCCAGCCGGCGTACGGCCATGGAGCAGCAGACGTCGCAGCGGCAGCAGCTGGTGGCGCAGCAGGCGCAGTGGCAGCAGCCGCCGCCGCCGCCGCCGCCGCAGCAGCTGCCGCAGGTGGCGCTTGCGGCACTGGCTGTGGCGCCCCCGCCGCTGCCGCCCATGCCGCTGCCGCCTGCACCGGCGGCGCAGCATGTGGTGCAGCGCCCCCGGCCGCCGCAGCCACTGCCGCTTCCTGCTGAGGATTGCGATCCCGCCTCCCCTGGCGATGCGAGCGGCAGTGCCAAGAAGCGCGTGCGGCGCACCGACTGGGAGGGCCGCAAGTGCGCCTGGTGCGGCGTGACGGAGACGTCCAACTGGCGGCGGCACCCCGAAGACCGAGACATGCTGCTGTGCAACCAGGTGCGGGCGGCGTGTGGTTCAAGGATGGAGGGGGACAGTGCAGGCGGTGCTGAGGCAGTGAGGGGGGAGCTGACCAGTAGGTTGCCCATGGGTTGTTCTAGCGCCAGCTGGTCTGTGCAGCTCAGGTGCTGTGTTTAGGCCCTTCTCCTGACACAGCAGTCTGCTCTGGATGCTTGCCTTCCACTGTGCAGTGCGGTGGCTACGTGCGCAAGCACGGCAAGCTGTCAGAGGAGCGGCGGGAGCGCGTGGCAGCGCAGCAGATGGCGGCAGCCATCGCGGCTGTGTCGGCACCCGTGGCAGACCCGGCCCCGGCCCCCGCCCCGGTGCCCACGCCTGCAGCGCCCTCCGGGCTGGGCAGCAGCCTGGGCAACAGCGGGCTGAGTCTGCCAGGGCTGGGCCTGCCCTCCCACCCTCACCTGCCGCTGTTTGTGTCGCCAGCCAACATGCCCCCGCCGCCGCCCCTGCCCTCGCTGGTGGCGGTGCAGGCGCAGCAGCCGAGCGATGGCGAGGCGGCGGCGGCGGCGGCAATGAGCGATGTGGGCTGCCTGGCTGGCGGCCTGCGTGACTCCACGTCCCCGCCCGACCTGGCAGCACAGCAGGCTCAGCATGCGGAGCAGCAGGGGGAGGCCATGGAGGTGGAAGATGCTGCAGACCCGCCGTCAGATGACCCGCCCGCAGATGCAATGCAGGTGGACAGCTGCGAGCAGGCGGCAGCGTGCTCGCCCTCTGCGGCAGATGCCGAAGCAGCAGCGGCAGCGGCGGCCCTGGCAGCGGCTGTTTTTGCACCCTGGCAGGCTGAGCTGGATGTGCTGCGCGAGCAGCGCCAGGCTGTGGCAGCGCTGGTGCGGGCTGCATTTGCGCCGCACCTGCCGCAGCCCGAGGCACAGCAGGCAGTGAAGCAGGAACCTGTAGACGTCAAGCAGCAGCCGGTGGAGGCGCTGCTGCCTGGCCTCAACCTGCAGCTGCCGCTGCCCCAGCTGCCCGCCGCTGCGTCGCTGGAGCCGCCGGCAGCAGCCTGCGCGCTGCGCCGCTCTGCTGCGGTCTCTGCGGCTGCAGCTGCCCCCGCACGCTCCGCCAGCGGCAGCCTGCGGCGTGCTGCGGCTGCCAACCATGCGGCCGCAGCGCCGCAGGTGGGCTGCGGCGACAGCTGCCTGAACCGCATCAGCTTCATCCACTGCGACCGCGCCACCTGCCCCTGCGGCGACCGCTGCACCAACCGCCCGTTTGTGGAGCTGGCCTCACCTGCCATGGAGGTCTTCCTCACGCCCGACAAGGGCTGGGGCGTGCGTGCGGCGGCCTTCATCCCGCGCGGCTCTTTCATCGTGGAGTATGCCGGCGAGGTGAGGGGGCGAGGGGCATGTGGCGAGGATCGCAGCTGGGGTGGAAGGGCACGCATTGGCACTGCTTGGGGTTTGTATTGCTCGTCGGCGGGTGGTCTCAATCTCTCATATGCTGCATGCTTTTCCATCCCTTCCGCCTGAACAGCTGTCCGCTGCCCTTGCCATTGACACTGCGTTGCCACCGAACCCCTGCCTGCCCAACGCCAGGTGATTGACGACAAGGAGTGTGCGCGGCGGGCGGAGGAGGCCAAGGCCCGCAGCGAGCCCCACTTTTACATGATGGAGATGGCACCGGGTGAGGGAAGGGGCGGGCTTGGTTGGGGTTCCTAGAGCACAGGGCGGGGTGCATGTGTGTGTGGCATGGTGTGGCTTGGGGTGCACATGGAGCATGCTGTTGGGTGGATGGATCGGGACCACTTTGCTGAACTTTGCCCGCCAGCGCTGCCTGCACTTTGCCCTGCTGCAGGCCTGATCATTGATGCACGCAGCAAGGGCAACCTGGCGCGCCTGCTCAACTCCAGCTGCGACCCCAACTGCGAGACGCAGAAGTGGCACGACGCCGGCAACAGCGAGGTGGGGAGTGGTCTGTGCACAGGGGGCTGATGGGCGGACACAGTGCAGCGGATGGAAAGAGATGAAGAGCCCACAATGTGCTTGGGCTGTGCTTGCTTCATGATGCCCCCTGTGGTGTCCCTGAGCTGTCGTGCGTGCCCAGCCTCCTGTTCACCCTTGTGCTGCCACACCACCCCCCTGCCGCCAGGTGCGTGTGGGCATCTTCACCCTGCGCGACGTCATGCCTGGAGAGGAGCTGACGTACGACTACCAGGTGCGCCCAGGGGCTGGTGGGAAGGGCGCTTGCAGCAGTGCACCTTGCAGCAGTGTGGCGGCTGTGCAGCTTGGTGGTGCGGAGCAGTGTATATGTCCATGAGCAGTCCAGCCTTGGCTGTCGCTTGCAAGCTCTCATCGCACATTCTTGTGTTCTTCCCTGCCCTGCAGTTCCAGCACTTTGGGCTGGCGGCGGCGGCGGGCGCCTACCGCTGCAAGTGCGGCGCGCCCAACTGCCGGGGCACCATGGACACGCAGCCGGAGCGCACGCGGGTGCGTGGGCCTGCCTGGTGCATGTCGCAACTGCAGTTCTGGTGCAGAATGAGTTGCTGGAGGGTGTCAGCATCTTGTCAAGATCCTTGCCATGACTCAGCTGCGCAGGTATCCCAGCCCTGCTGTTGAAATGCGCCACGCTTGCTGCTTCTCCTTCGCTTACCCCGTCTGCTTGCCCCGCCTCCTTGCTTGCAGGACTTTGGTCGGCGCATCGATGTGTGGTGGCCCGCCGAGCGGCGCTACTTCCGCGGCACCATCACCGGCTACAACAGCGGGCAGCAGCGGCACACGGTCAAGTACGATGACGGAGACATGGGCCGCCTGTACCTGCCGGCAGAGAAGTACCGGTGAGTGGCTGGCTGGGTTGCTGCACGCAGCTGGCAGGCTGGAGGGGATGGAGCCGGCGAGTGAAGGCATGCAGTACTGTCAGTGCAGCTGGATGGCAATAGTCCCCCAGTCTTGAGCTGGGGTGGGCTAGTGTGCATGCATGCCCCTGCCACTGCCGCCGCTGATCGCTCAATGCCGTCGCTGCTGATCGCTCAAGCCACCGCACTTGTTTCACCACCCCATTGTGCAGGTGGGTGGACGAGTATGGCCATGTGGTGGGTGATACACACGAGCCCGAGGCGGGGGCGGCAGCTCCCAGCCGCAAGCGGCCCGCCTCTGAGGGCGGCGGCGGCGGCAAGCGGCACCGCCGCTCCGTGAACGAGCTGCTGGGCGGCGGCGGCGGCGGTGGCGGCGGCAGCAGTGGCAGCGACCTGCAGTCCCTGCCCTCTGCAGCAGCAGCAGCAGCAGCAGCAGCAGCAGCTGAGCCAGTTGAGCCGGCCCCCGCGCCCGCCCCTGCCCCGCCCCCACCGGCTGGGCCGGAGGCCGCGCTGGCGGCTCCGCCTTCGCTGCCGGGCGTGGGCGTGCTGGGCAAGACTGTGTCTCCCGACAAGCTGCTGGACACGTACACCGCCTTCAACCTAGCGGCCTCTGGGCCGGCGGTGGCGGGGGCATCCAGCTGGGCGCTGCCGCCGCCTGCCGCCGCGGGTGCCGCCACGCTTGAGATCCCCGGCCTGCGCATCAACGCCAAGCCCAGCAGCCTGCTACCGCCGCCCACCCAGGCGGGGCCGCTGCCCGAGGCGCTGCCGCTGGACACCACCTCGCCGCTGGCCGGCGCTGCCGCCGCACATGCGCTGGGGCCCTTCTCATTCAACCCTGGCGCAGCGCCGCACCTGGATGGCCTGACACTGCAGCACCAGCAGGTGGGTGCTGGCATTGCAGGGGTGTGCAGCTGGTGCTGCTGGCAGTTCTTGAGGCTGAGGCCTTGGTGCATTGGAAAGGAGAGAACTAGCCAGTTGATGAGGCTGTGGTGTGTGCTGCGTCTGCGTTGTGGTGGCCAGCTGATTTTGCTGCCTGCTCTTTGTGGCCCCACTCCTCCCTCTGCTCCCTGCCTGCCACGGTGGCGCAGGCCCTGAATGCGCTGCTGCCCAGTCAGCTGCTGGGTGCCACTAACCGCGGCCTGCTGGTGAAGCAGGAGGCGGTGCTGCCAGCAGCTCCACCGCTGCAGCCGGTGGCTGTGCCTGCGGCAGCGGCGGCGGCTGAACCTGCTGCTGCCCTGCCGGCAGCAGGTGCGGGCGCCGACGTGAGCATGGCTGACGTGAGTATGGCTGCTCCAGTGCCTGCACCTGAGCAGCAGGAGGCAGTGCCTCCGCCGGCTGAGGCGGCAGAGGTGCCGCTGGCAGCTCAGCAGCAGGAGGAAGTGCAGCCGCTTGCCGAGCAGCAGGAGCCAGCACCCGCTGCTGCAGCCCAGGAGGCACAGCCGCCGGCACAGGATGTGCAGCAGCCAGCCGCAGCGCCTGCCACTGCAGCACAGCTGGCCGCGGCTCCCGCTGCGGTTGAGGCGCCCGCAGGCGAGACGCGCCAGCTGCGGGACCCCAGCCTGCAGCCCATCAGCGGCACGATTGGGCACCGGCGGGGGCGGGGCGGCCCTGGCGGTCCGGCCCCCCTTGATGTGGAGCCTTCACGGCCCAAGCGCACCGTGCGGCGCCCCGCCCGCCGCTTTGACGACGACTTTGAAGCCCCGGAGCCCGACTCGGACGAGGTGGGTGATGCCGCTGCTGCTCCTGCTTGTGGGAGCACTTGTTGCTGGGCAGCGGGAAGTGCTGGAATGAACTGGCCAGACCTGGCCGCAGTTTGGAGCTGTGCAAGTTGGGTGGTGCAGCGATCATGTTGTGCAGGTCTGCCCACCGGCAGCTTGGCTGCGCTGCTGCTGTTTGTGCCACTGCTGGGTCTCCCGACATGCTACCGCATCTTTCGTCTTCACCCATCGCAGGACTATGTGCCCAGCGACCGTGACGACCCTCCCTCGCCGCAGCGGCCTTCCGCAGCCCACCGCGCCCGTGCCGCCGCAGCAGCCGCACTCAGCCCCGCCACCCAGGCGGCTGTGACCATGGCCAGCCTGTTGGGCGGGCGAGGCGACGGTGGGCTGCCGCCCGTGCTGCCGGCTGTGGTGGGCCGGCCCCGCGTGAAGAGCGGAGCGGGAGATGACGACCCAAATGACCCAGATGCGACCATTGAGGGGCTGATGGCGCGCCCCACCCACCGCCGCTCCACCCCTGGCGGGCGAGGTGCGAGGGCTACTGCTTTTGCTGCTGCTGCTGGACTGCATCAATTATGTGGGCTGCGTTCAGCAGCAGGTTGATCTGCTGGGTTGGGAGGGGGCCGTGGGGGCTGGCTCAGCCGGCGCTGATTCTGGCGCCCGCCACCCTGGCAACCGCATGGGTGCTGATTCAGCCCACAACACTGGATAAGCCCTGCCTGCCTTGAGTGTGTTTCTTTCTGCCGCTGCTTGCGGGTGCTTGGGCCACGGAGCAGGGGGCCTTGGGCGGAGCCAAACCCTCTGGCTGCCGCCAGCCACCCACCCTGCGTCAGCGCCGCACCGCTCTATACCACCATGGCTCCTGAGCCCCTAGACCCTCTGTGGCTTCCTTCCCCTAACCCTGTGGGCTCTAAGAAGCGCTCTGCTCCCCGCCGTGGCCGCCGTCCTGCAGCTGCTCCCACGCCCGTTCATGTGCCGGCGACGGCGGCGGTGCCGGCGGGCGCGCCGCGGGTTGCGACCGGCAACCGCCGCAACCTGCCCACCCCTGCATCCACCGGCCTGCCAGCACGCACGATTCTGGTGGCCAAGCGGCTGACCAACAGGTGAGGCTGCTGCCAGGGCTGATTGGTACTCTGTTGTAACCGCTGCTTGTGGGGGCGAAGGGCGGAGCGGCTGGTGAGCTACCGGGGAGCAGCTTCTGCCCAGCGCTCCAGCGCTCGCCAGTTTCAGCGCCTGTGCTCAGTGGCCCTTTACCCCTCCCTGCCTCTGCATCACAGTGATGTGAGCAAGGGCCGCATCCTGCTGCCGCGCGCCGCCGTGGAGGCCAACCTGTCCTTTGCCATCGGCAAGGCGCACTCGCTGATTGCGCGCGACCACCAGCAGCAGACCTGGGAGTTCACCCTGCAGTCCTGGGCCAACGGCGGCAGCAGGGGTGCGCTGCAGAGAGAGGGAGGGGTGGAGGGAGCCCGGCTGAGGGTGGCTTGCAAGTGGCATGAGCTTGGGCGCTTAGAATTAATCACTGATTAGCATGGACAGAAGTGCAGGAGGCACGTCAGCCTTGTGCGCCGCCAGCCTGTGTGCTCCTCAAACCCTGATGACCTAACTCCGCTCCACTCCTTCAGGCTCACGCACTGGCCTTGAGTCGCGCCGTGTGTATGTGCTGGAGCATGCCGGCGACTTTGTGCGTGCGCACGCCCTCAAGCCGGACGACGTCATCGGCCTCTCCTCCGCTGACGTGAGGAGGGATGGTGCTCTGTGGCATGGACGGTTGTGCTGCCTGCTGCTGTTGCTGCTGGCTGTCCTGCCCATTTGTTGAGGCAGAGGTGGGGCAGATCTGGACATGTCCCACTCACTACTCCTTGGGCTTTGTATGCCCACTCCAACCTCACCTCACCTCTTTCCGTCCCTGACCTTACCTCCCTCCCTACAGGACGGCTCCTTCCTGGTGGAGTACAACACAGAGGAGGTGCTGTCGGCCAGCGAGAACCTGGCTGGCTCCCGCTTTGGCCAGCCCGCACCCATGCCCGCCGCCGGCAGCGTGCGCCCCGCCGCCAACCTGCTGATTGCTCAGAACCAGGGGCGCTGCATGCGCAGCGAGCACTGCACCAAGCCAGCGGGGCACCCCGGCTTCTGCGTGCGCACCCACGCAGCAGCAGCAGCGGCGGCCGCGCGCAAGGCGCGGCAGGCCAATGCAGCTGCGGCGGCGGCGGCGGCGGCAGCTGCAGCGGCGCCGTCGGCCACGGCTTCCATCATGCCTGCCCACGAGAGCGGTGCGCACGACGGCCTGCTGATTGGCGTGCCGCCTGAGGAGCAGCAGACGGCCAAGCGGGAGCAGGAGGACGGGGAGCACCACCACCACCATCACCACCACAAGCGCGCCCGCAAGCACGAAGGGGGTGCGTTCAGGGGAACTGTGTGTTTGGTTGCCTGGGTTTGGTGGCTGGGGAGCGTAGCTGTATCCCTGCTCGCCGAGGTTGCTGGGCCTCCTTAAGCGTGAGCATCTGCTGGGGCTGTTCAATCGAGTGCACCGCTTCACCACCTCACCTCTGAAGCCCCGCCCCTCGCCACCCCTCCCTGCCCACCCTGGTGCAGACAGCGACAGCGAGGACGACTACCTGGTCAAGGCGGCGCGCACCGCTGATGCCATTGCCGAGGCCGCCGCCGACAGCGACGGCATGGCCACCGACGACGACAGCGAGCCGCCGCTCATGCACCCCACCTTTTTCCAGCTCAAGGCCAAGCCGCCGGCCGCCACGTCGGGCGGGCTGCCCTTCCCGCCGCCGCCCCCCGCCGCCAACCCCAACGTGCCGCCCATCTTTGTGATGGCGCCAGACCCCTCGGCGCCGCCGCCCAGCCACCCGGCCCAGGTGCGGGCAGCAACGGAGGGTTGGGCTTGAGTGCATCGTGACTGGGATTGGAGCTGCATTGTAGCTGGCATGTCATTTCTCTGCTCATCACCTATCCCCCAACCCAAGTTCTCGTTCCTCCGCCTCCCCTCCACCCTGCAGCTGCGCTCTCCGCTGCGGCCCAGCCTGTCGCTGCAATCCAGCCTGCCCCACTCCGGCTCGCACCCGCACCTGCCGTCCCTGGGCTCACTGCCGCTGCCGCCGCTGCCGGTGCCGGGGCACCACCCCCACCCGCATGCGCCGGCGCCGCACCACGGCCCGCAGCTCCATGGCAGCCACCCGCCGCCGCTGCCGGTGCCGCCGGGGCCCTACCCGCCCAGCAGCCTGCCACTGCCGCTGCCGCTGTCCATGCCGCCGGGCGGTGGCAGCGCACCCCTCGCCCTGCCTCCCCCCGGGGCTATGCCGCGGCGTGCCACGCCGCCGCCAAACCAGCAGGCGGCAGCACCCAGCGCCACTGCAGCCAAGAGCGGAGCGTCCGGTGACTCGCCGGAAGGCGGCGAGCAGCAGCAGCAGCAGCAGCAGCAGCAACAACAAGAGCAGCAGCAGCAGCAGCAGCCTGAGCAGCAGCAGCAGCAGGCACAGCAGCAGGAGCAGCAGCAGCCGGCACAGCAGCAGCAGCAGGCTCAGCAGGCTCAGCAGCCAGCACAGCAGCAGCCCGGTGCTGCAGCAGCTGGCGCCCCACCTCCTGGGCCGGGCTTGGTGCCCCATGCACCGCGGCCTCCCTTCCCTGCCGGCGCACCCCTGCAGCAGCCAGGCCAGCCGCTGAAGCCGCTGCCGCCGGGTGCTGTGGCGCCGCGGCCAGGGATGCCGCCAGGCGGCCCGCTGCCCCGGCCGCTGCCGCTGCCCATGCCCCGGCCTGGCGGCCCCATGCCGCTGCCCCCTGGAGCCCGGCCTATGCCGCTGCCGCCCGGTGCTCGGCCGATGCCGCTGCCGCCTGGGGCCCGGCCGCCTGGTCATTACATGCCGCGCCCTGGTGGGGCAGGGCCGCCGCCGCTGTTTGGTGGCGCGCCGCCCGCTGTGGCACCCGGTGTGCGGCCGCCCACCCACCTGCCGCCGCACCACCAGCCGCCGTACGGCGCCCACCCGCCGCCGCTGCCTCCGCCGCCGCAGCAGCCTGACTTTGACGTGTCAGCCTTCTTGTCCAGTGCTGAGTGAGTGCTTTCGCTGACTTCCCCCCTGCCCACCATTCCTGCCTGGAGCGCTCCCCTCTCAGACTTGCTGCACCCCACACTCCCAACCACCCTTTGCTGCTCTCACTGGTGACGCACTACGTTCCTATGCCTCACGGCAGGGCCTCCGTCTAGCGCTCTCTCTGCCGCCCATTCCTACCAGTTCTTTTTGCTCTCACACCCCCACCACGACGACTGATTGACGCACGCAATAATGCAGCCTGTGACCTGACATTGCAGATCCTGAGCCAGAGGGCATGAGCAGTGGCATAACGGTGCAGCCGAGCTGTGCAAGCAAGGGTGCCTCTGATTGGGAATTGTGGTGCTTCCTTCTTCCCTGCTTGCACAGCGAGACAACAACTTACAGCAGCATGCACAATGTGAAGGCAGGCGGGGATGCATTTGACAACTTGACCCTCAGCAGAGCGTGTTTCATTAGGCCTTCAAGTTGGTTTAGGTTTGGCCAACAGCCATGCGACTGGGGCTGGCAGCTGGGCCAGGTTGAGCTACTGTTGCGGCCGCCTCAGAAGCGGACGCCGGCCACGTTCCTCTCGTCGCGCTCCGCCGACAGCACCAGCAGCATGCCGGCGAAGGGCAGCAGGCTCAGGCCAAAGCCCACCCACTGTGTGGCAGGGAGGCGGGGCAGAGTGTGTTGGGCAGACAGGCGGGCAATGTGCAGGACATAAGCGCCTCCCTCCACGTGTTCAAGCCATCCCACCCTCTGGCCAACAAACATGATCCCACCTGCCCCCAGTAATGACCATCCTGCCCAAGAGTTGGCCACTGCGCCCACCTTCTTGATGCCCCAGGCGCGCAGGTGGCTGTCGCGCTCCTTGGCGTCCATGGTGCCACGCGTGTTCTCAATCACCACCTTGGCGGGGGCCAGGATCTGTGGGCAGCAGCGCGGGCAGGTTGTGGCATTCCATTGCGCACGAGCGCTTGAGCACGAGCGAAGCAAAGGGTGGGGCAGCATGCTGAGCAGTGCAAGTGCCACCATCTCTGCAGCTACCCCTAGCCCCTTCAGCCTACCAGCATCGAGTAGACGATGGGCAGGCCCGCCAGCACGGCGGCCGTCAGCCAGGCAGGGTCGCGGCTGGCCTCTGCAATGGGGAGGCAGGGGCAATGTGGTTGGAGCCCTGAGCACCCAACGCGTGGCGACCGCTTGCTTCTTCCTCCAACCCACAGGCAGTTGCTCTTTATCACTATCACAAAAGCCACCGCACCGCTCTCGGAGAAGTATGCGGCCAGCGAGGCGCCCGTGGCCACAGCGCTCAGCGCGGAGCAGGTGGTGGCTGAGACAGTGGTCAGCTTGGGGAACACTGCGATTATAAGTGGGGAATGCGTGTATGGGGCCTCGAGCCTGACCAACGAGCAGATGCGGCTGATCCAGCGATGGGTAAGTTTGTGCTCCCCTGAACATCCCCATCTCCTCCTCCCTCCCTTCCAGCCCGCAAGACCGCAGCACATCCACAAAACAGTAGCTCAGCCCTTGTAACCACAGCTCCACACAGCGCCCACCAGCGGTGTACTCCGACTGGCTGCCCTCCATGAGCGCGTTGTGCTTCAGCACCGAGGCCAGGCCATGCCCCGCTTCGAGGCCTGCAGGGCAGGCAAGGGCTCAGGAGGCCGTCACATGTGCCACAAGAGCTGCGAGCCGGCATTGATGTTGCCCTGGCCAACCTTACAAAAAAACACCTGCAGCGGCAGTTGCGATGAGGCTCCACATGGTGTGCTAGGGGTGTGGGCGCTGGCGGGCGGCTGCGCAGGCGAGCGGCGGTGGGCGGAAGGTGGTGGCGGCAAACCCCTGCGGCTGCAAGACAGAACGAGGGGGTCTCGGCAGTGTGGCTGTGCCTGCCGAGGCTGTCGGTGCAAGAGCAAGGGTGCGGGCTTGGGTGGGGCAGACGCAAGGCTTCCTGCCCTTGGACGCGCCAAGCTGCGGGCAAGCCACCGGCCTCCCCGTGCTTCCTCACCTGAATGCTACACAACACCCCGACCACACTCTGAAGCACCAAAGAATGCTCGCCGCCGCCCGCATGTGCGCTGACTCACACACCCACGCATTGCGCTCCCTGGCAGAATTCATCGCTGCTGCCAAAGGTTTACACTGTAACTTGGTCAGATGATGCCGAGGGATACCGTCCATGAGTCATACAGCAAAGGTTTCGGGACACAAGCAGGTGTGGGATGCGCCGCTGCTGCCCGGGCCGCTGCCCCGGGCCGTCATGAGCTGAGCATCGGCCCGATGCGCTGCTGGAATACAGAGCTCAGCGCCCGCTGCACCTCTGGCGGCGCGTACTCGCAGCTTATGAGCGCTGCAGCAGGGATTGGGGCAGGTGCAGTATGGTGTTGGGCACTAGGCACCCGCAGCACAAACCAGGGCATGAAGCAACAGCATGCGGCTCCTGCTGCACAGCCCAGCGTGCACAGACCCCATCCCCCTTGCCCACTTGTAACCCAAAGCCACACCTGTCAGCAGCGGGAAGAAGTCCTTGAGGTGCGCCCTGAAGGCCTCGGGCGGGAAGGCCAGCAGCGCGCGCAGCGTGGCCACCGCCAGCGGCGCCAGCGCCGCATTCTCCTCGCGCCGGCTTGCCGACAGCGCGCCCGCCTCGTCTGCACCAAGGGGACAGAGGGTTGCAGGTTGGATGGAATGTGCAAGCGGCATGCACAGCGCCAGTAAAAAGGGTGCTTGCAGATGACAGTTGGCGGGCCTTCTGCAAGGCCTGTTCATGCCATGCCACCGGCCGATGCAGCCGCCGCACCTGAGCCGCCCTCCTCTGCCGCCGCCAGCTCCTCCTGCTGCTCAAACCGCTCCAGGTTGCGCAGGCACAGCTGGGTGAGGCGCGCCTCGCAGGCGCAGGCTATACGCACGCCCTCTGGTGCCGCCGCCTGCACATGCAGCAGCACCGACAGGTAGGCCTGGGAGGCCTCGGCCTCCAGGCGCAGCAGCGGCGGGTCGCCCAGCCCACGCTCCGGGGGCACCTGCAGTGTCGATAGTGAGAGTGAGAGGGGAAGAGTGAGTCGGCAGGAGTCCCATGGCTCATACACAAGCATAACCAGTGTGGGGAGGGCAGTGCCTGCTAAACTTCCGCCGCCCTGTCCACCACCAACCAGCCCCTGCTGCCTGCAGTTCCGCCCCACCAGAACCCACCTTGTCTGCCGCCTGCGCCAGCAGCAGCGAGTGGCGCAGCCCCGCATCGGCGTCCACCGAGGCAGCATGGGAGGCGATGCCGCGCAGCACATCCAGCAGCGCCACTGTGGCGGCCGCCGGCATGATGCGGCTGTGCTGCGTATACACCTCGCTGCAGGCCTGCACCAGCAGCAGCTGGATGGCAGCACGAATGTGCACCTCTGCAAGGCGCCGTGCACCTGCGCCCCCACCCAGGGAGAACAGGCTGGGTCGCCGGTCGTGGCCGCCGCTGCCGCCAAAGCGCGGGCTGCTACCAAAGCCGCCTTCCGCTGCCGCCATGGGGCTGTGCCCGCTGTACTGCTCTCGCAGGCTCACGTCGCTGCCCTCTGCCGCTGCTGCATGCAGCGCCGCATGCTGCTGCTGGTGGTGCGGCGGCGCCACCGCTTCAACGTCGCTGGTGCGGCGCGCCATGCGGTGCTGGATCAGGTCGCTCACATTGGGCATGGTGTCCCCTGCTGCTGCGGACAGCGCACCCAGCATCTGCAGCGGGGGGAAGTAAATACAGGGGGGTGGAGCAAGATGTGCGCAAGTGGTTCATGTGCGCTGATTGGCCACAAAGACCGCTCTGCGGGACATCGCTGCCCAAGGGCCCCACCCTGAGCTGCCACCCAACCCAATTTGTCACGGCTGAAAGCAGAGCCAGCCCCTCACTCACCATCATCCAGGTGGGCTCGTCCAGGTGTGGCCCCGCTGCCACGATGAGGCGCACCAGCGCAGCCACGCCCACCGCCGCCAGGCTCTGGTGCGTGCGCCGCACAAAGCCAAGCAGCAGCTCCAGGATGCGCTCCAGCAGGGCTGCGGGAGCAAGGGGGTGGGTGGACTGGGCAGGTGGGTCAGAGCGCTTGAGCAGTAGGTGATTGCCACCAGGGCTTCATCACAAAAACACAAAATGAACAGAGCCGTGCAGGAGGAACGTGCAGCCACCATGGCAGCCTGCCCCAGCCCAAGGCTCCTGGATCCCAGCAGCCGCACCTGACACCGCGCTGTAGTACTGCACCACGATGTCCACAATGTGCTGCAGCGTGCGGGTGCAGGTGTCGTACAGCCAGGCGTCCACTTCAGCCCGCCGCTTGTCGTCGGTGAATGTGGTGGTGTCGGTGACCTGGGGAGTGACAGGGCAGCGTTTGGCAAAGCAGCCGCTCAAGGTTCAGTGGGCGCAGGCAATGACCTGTCATCTGAGGACATCGCCTCTGTCCTTGCAGGGTGCAACTTGTGCAAGCAGCGTTGGCATGGCCTACTCTTTGCCCGCTCCCCCGCCTGCTCACCTCGGCCCGCACGTGGTCGAAGATGGGCAGCAGCACCGAGTCGAAGACGCGCAGCCAGAACTGGGGCGAGAAGGAGGCGCCGTGGAACTTGAGGATGTCAAACAGCACCTCCAGCGCGCTGTACCTGCAAAGGCAGGGTTGTGGGCAGGTGGGCAGGGTGGGGTGGTTAGCATAAGGCCGCGCTTTGGGTAGTGAAGACAGGCGGCCTCGAACCAGCTTGCATCAACATGCAGCAGCAAAAACACCCAGTACCGCCCTGGTCCGCACCGGATCTCGGGCCGCGGGTCAAAGGTCAGCTCCGACAGGCCCGCCAGCAGCGGGAACCAGAAGTACATGTGCTCGTCCTGAAGGCGGGGAGGGCGGGGTAGTCTTGTGTGAGGGAGGGTTGCATGTTTGCAGGCCGACTGAGCAGGCATTCCAAATAGAGTGCTGCGGGCAACACCCCACTGGTGAAACACATGCAATGCACACCTTGTCCGTGAAGCGGATGCGCCCCTGGCCCAGTGGCCGCAGGCTGCCGCCTGGCGAGCGTGGCGAGGTGCCGTTGGCAGCGGTGGGGCTGGCCGGCTCGTCCCTGGAGCGGCCACGCACCGGCGACACCGCGTCCTGACCCTTGGGCCTGCAAGCAGGAAGCACAAGGGTGACAGTTGCAGCTCGCGGTGTGGAGCTTGCCTTCTTTCGGGCGCAGTGCCCTTCCTGCTCCACCTGTGCAGTTATGCAATTTGACAACAATGCGTACCTGATGCGGTAGGCATTTGGGTCCAGCTGGCGGCCCGCTGCCTCTAACGAGCCCTCGGGCAGCTCCTCCACCTGCGACGGTGTGGAGCAGGGCAGGGCAGCAGGTGAATGGCGTCAAATTCTCTGTGACCGGACCAGGCAGTAGCCAAACTTCAAATGGCATGTGCTCACGTCTCCAATTGAGCCCTCCGCCAGCGCCATGGCGCAGAAGCGCAGGAAGGCGATGGCGTTGAGGGACACGTCCAGCGAGTGCGGGTTGTTGGTGAAGGCGATGAGGCAGTTCACGCAGTCGGTGAACGTAGTGGTCTCCGTTTCTGCGGGCCAACAAGCAGATCAGGACAGCATGGTCACGGCAACATGAGCAAGAGAGCAAAAGGGCACAGTATGGCAGGTCTATGGCACAGCAAATGAGCTTGCACTACCCTTTGTAGCACTGCCTACCCACCTGTGATGTAATGGAAGTGCTCCCGCACTATCTTCTCCACCGTGTCGAAGGCCAGCCGCACAATCTGCGGGCTCTCGTCGCTGGCAGCAGTGGTGAACACCTGCCAGGGCACGCGGCGCAGAGCAAGAGGGTCACAGCAGCAGCTGGGCACATGGCAGTGTGTTGGGCCAGCAAAGGCTGCCCGCCCAGCTGCATTGCCTCTCTTTGCCAAAGTGCCTATGCCATGCCCTCCTGCCCCTGCGAATGCCCCCGCCCCTGCTGCCGCACCATGAACATGGACTTCCAACCGCTCTTCACGTTGGCCACGCGCGCCAGCACCATCTGGCTGACGCAGCGGATGATGAGCTCCCGGATCTCCAGCGCGCGGCTGTGCCGCATCACCACCACAAACGGGCGCAGGAAGTCGTTCTGGGGAGGTGGAGGAGTGCAGTGCGCAGGGGAGTGCCAAATGGAGGCCGCGGCAGCACAACCTCCATGCCTCATGGCGCGGAAGTATAGGGCAGTGGCTCCAAGTGCGCAGCAGTACCAGCCGCCAAGCAGCAGCCCGGTGCGCTGGTGTGCCCACCTGGAAGGAGAAGTTGGCCAGCTCGTCGCGCTCCAGGAACTTCATGGCCAGCTGGCGCAGCGAGTCGACGGCGTACATGGCCACGCTCAGGTTGGGGTGGCAGCCCACCTGCCGGGGGCGGGGTGGGTAAATGGGGGCAGGACAGTTGAGTTTGTGGTGCGAGGGGCAGCTGAGAGGATGGGTGGATGGCCCAAGTTGCAGTGCTGGTGCCTGCACATCCTCCCACCACCCAGCTCTGCAGGCGTACCTCGATGAAGAAGTCGGCCAGCACCGCCCAGATGCGGCTCCACACCAGCCTGGCGGGCAGCAGGGGATGGGGAATGGGAGGGCTTTGTGTGCAGATGTTGCGGGCCAATCATGCAACACTCGCAGTCCACCACAACCTTCTGCATGCCAGAGAGGCAGTCCGCACAACCAGCTGACCTGATCCGGCCCATGTTGAAGTGCGCAATCTCCACAATCTTGGTGAGGCTGAACACGCGGGGGTAGGACACCTGGGGCAGGCAGGGCAGGGCGTGCGCACATTCAAGCACGAATGCAGCAGGAAACAGATCGCAACAACGAGTAAGAGGCCCGAAGGCCAGCAAGAGCCCCATACCCTCACATGCGCGCACTGCCATCGCCCCAGCTGCTCTGCCTACACCAGTTCACCTCTCCACCAGTGCAGCCACACACGCACCGGGCGCAGCTCCTCCGCCGAGATGGCGGACAGCGTCTTGACAAACTGCACGATGGCCTCGCTGTCCAGGCGGCCCGAGTTGACAAACAGGCGGTTGAGCTCCTGCGCGTCCACGCTGGCCATCACCTCCGCCGGTGGCAGCAGCTTGCGGTCCACCTCCCGCCCGCCTGCAGGAAGTGTGTGGATGGCAGGGTGCATGTGCAACGGTCAGCTTGAGGGTGGGAGGAGCTGTGCAGGCACGCCCACCAGCTGCACCCCGCCCCGCCTGGGCTTGCTTTCTCACGCCCCCTGTTTTAACCCCAGTAAGCCCTACAATGCCCTGCTGCCGCCGGCGCACCAGCGTGCAGGCCCATGTCGTTGATGGAGGAGAAGGAGTCGTGGGCAAAGGCGTCTTCGCCCTCGCCGCCCTTGGCGCCCCGCCCCCGCAGCAGCCGCTGCTTCAGCTTGGAGGCCGCGCCGCCGGCGCTGCTGCTCTTCTCGGTGGGCATGGCGAACAGCAGGGCATCGGTGGGCACACCCGCCGTCAGCTGCTGCAGCAGCTCGAAGCGCGACACGCAGCGCAGCACCTCCGTCCAGCACTCGTGCAGGTGGTTGCCGTTCTGCTCTGCCACCACCAGCAGGGCCCTGTGGGGAGCGGGAAAGGGGTAGCAGGTTGAGAAGATGAGCAGCCTCAGCCACGGAGATGGCCAGTGCATCAGACCAATGTAATTGCAGCCATGGCATAGCAGGACTCTGTTGAAGTGCAGACGTGGCATGGCATGCAGTTGCCCCGGAGTGGCAATCCACCCTGCCCGTAGCTGTGGCGCCTCCGCACCTGAAGGCACGGGCGTTCTTGAGCTTCATGGACGCAGGGGAGTGCAGCATGGTGAAGCGCGCCAGCGAGGTGACAAACGTGGACCGCAGCATGGCCACATCCAGCAGGGAGGTCAGCCACACGCAGCTGCACAGGGAGTGGGTTTGGTGTGGGCAAAGGAGTCTGCAACGCAGCATGCAGCAACTACTCCCTGCAGTTTAACCAATCCTGCAGGTTAACCAAGCACACCACCCTTCCGCCCCTGGGCCGCACCTGATGAAGCCCTCCAGGCACAGCCCCACAAAGTACTCGTCGTCGTGCTCCTCAAACAACACTGAGAAGGCGCCCAGCAGAGGCGCCCAGCTGACGTCCAGCATGGGCCGCACCGCCTCGCTGTCGTGCGCCTCAAAGAACGTCACGCCCTTGGCCTTCTCACTGGGGTGGGTGGGTGGGCGGGTGAGAGCAGCAGGGTGGGAGGACTGATGCAAGTGGGAGGTGCCTAGGCAGGCTGCGCACACGCGCACAGCTGCATCAACGCACTGCAGCCTCGCTGCAGCGGCACGCACCGCAGGTAGTCGTGCGTCCGGCGGATGGCCTCGTCGTTGGGTTCTGCCGATGCTGCCTTGGCGCGGCCGGGCAGCAGGTTCATGATGGTGTCCAGCCTGGAGTGGAAAAGTGAGGTTGTTGATAGGTTGCTGATAGTGGAAAGCCGCAGGCTGCAAGTCATGCCACAACCCACCCAGCACCTGCTGCAAGGAAATGCAGAATGCAGCTGCTTTAACGCAGCCAGCCAGCCCCGCCCATGCTCACCAGCCCGCCGAGGCAGCCGCCGCCTGCTGCGCGCTTGCTGCTGCGCCGCCCATGCCGGGCAGCCCCTCGTCCTTCATCTTGATCTCGTTGTTGATGATGCGGTCGTACAGCCCCTCCATGAACTCCTGCAGGCATTGATGGGGCACTGGATCAGTGAGCACCTGCAGGGCCCTTGGGACAGAGCTTGACACAGCCAGTCCTTCTCAGCACAGCACTCTGTCGCCCTTCTGACGTGTGTCGCATGCAGAAAGCATCGCCCCTGCACCGCACCTGCGGCAGGTCGCCGCCATCATTGATGCCGCGGTTGTTGCGCAGGAAGTCGGCCTTGGACATCTTGTTCTTCACCTGCAGGTGGAGACAGAGGGGAGTGGAGCTGGTGAGGATGGGAAGGGAGCTGGTGAGGACGGGAAGTGCGGGTCACAGTACAGATCTGCATGCCACCTGCACACGACCACACAATCTGCCTGGGCAAAGACGGCACCGCTTGACCCCTGCCTCCCCTCCCCCGCTCCCTCCAGCCCACCTGCGCGTTGTGCGCATCGGTGTTGAGCATGATGACAGAGTAGGCCAGCACGTAGGCCACGTCCGCCGACTTGAAGGACTCGGGGTTGCACGACACGTAGCGCTCAGCAAACTTCTCCATCAGCCGGTCAATCTTCTGCGCCTCGCCCGGCAGGCGGAAGCCCGACAGGAACTTCCTGCGTGGAGGCAGGCAGGGTGGGGATGCAGAGAGATGGTGGCTGTGCCTCCCAACTGTCTCCTTGCAAGCCAAAGCATCACGTATAGTAGCTGCCTCCCGCCCTGGCTTGCATGCCCATCCGCACACCTGATGGCCTCATCAAAGTCCTGCTCCGTGAATTCCAGGGCGTCCACGTAGTAGTGCATGACGCGCAGGTTGAAGTCGTCGCGCTCGCCCAGGTAGTCGCCAATCAGCGTCTTGCTGCAGTGCACAAAGCGTTGCGGGGCGGGGAGGGCAGCTCAGCCAGAGAGGAGTGAAGCTAGGCAAGCAAGAGGATCTGTTGCCATGCACGACTGTCAGTAGTGACTGTTGCCCCTGTAAGGCCACCACAACGTCATGCAGCAGCAGGAGGAAACAGTGGCTGACATGGCTGACCACCCACACAGCACCCATCCACTCACTTGAGGCCCTGGGTGCGCGCCAGGAACTGCGCCACGTCTTCGGGCGCAGTGCCAACCACACCCTGCTCCTGCATGTATGCAATGCCCTTCTTGGGCTTCTGGTTGAACAGCGTCACGCCCTGCTGGAACTGCCGCTTGTACCTGCGGGTGGGACGGCAGCACTGCCAGGTTGAGCTCTGGGCACACGCAGCACCCACAAGCACTGGCTCAAGCAACTTTCGCCTATCCATCCCAATTTGTTGTCCTGCACACGCCCAAACCCTGCCGGCAGCCCTCCCTCACCCCTTCCAGCTCTCCAGCATGGCCGCCTGCCGCTGGTCGCCACCTGCGGCGCCGCCGTCCGCTGCCGCACCCAGCACGCCCTCGCTGGCGCTGACCGCCAGGCCGCTCTCCGCCATCTTGGCCATCCATCCAGACTGCAGGGCGCTCTCGTCCGGCACAGCTGCCTCATCTGCTACCGTGACAGTGGCCGTGCCCGGCTGCGCAGCTGCCTCGCCGCCATCCGCTGCCACCACAGCCGCCTCGGTCTGGCTGCTGTGCCAGGCCGCCAGCGACTTCAGGATGGACACCAGGCATCGCAGCGCCTGCGAGCACATGGCCAGGGCAGCATAGGTCATACAGGCTCGCAGGCAAGAGGACTTGGGTAGCCGAGCAAAGCCAGGCCAACGCAGCAGTTTTTTTTGCAACTGCAACCTGGCCCAACCTCCCACCACGCAAAGCTCGCCTCGTAGCGGATTGCCTGCTCCTCAAGCGGCGTCTGCGTGGCGCCCGGCTCGTGTGCGAGGGAACCCTGGGCGATGCGCACCAGGGCCGTCACCGTGCGCTCAAACAGGTTGGCGCCCTGAGATAGGGAGAGGGCAGGGCAGCAACAGCGGCATGAGGGGTTGCAGGAGGGGGAACAACCCACCGTTCTTGAAGCAGCACCTCCCTGGTTCAGCCAAGCTGCAGGTGCATGCCCCCAGGCCAGGCTGCCCGGCGGGCGCACCTCCAGGTCGCAGTCGTAGTTGACAAACAGGTCCACTAGGAGCTGGCCATCCTCGCACTGCGCCTGCAGGCAGCGCAGCACCACCGCCTTGTGCGCAATGTCGACAGGAGCAGAAGGCGCGCCGCCCGTGCCTGCAGGAAGGGAAGCATACGGCGTGTGCTCAGCGCCGGTTTCAACCGTGTGGTGTGCATGTATAAAGCAACCCAACAGTCTGCATTGAGGGCGCGAAGCAATCCAGCTACCCTGCGAGAGGCCACCAAACGCTGCGCACCTGCTGCATTGGGCGTGGCACCCGTCACTGGCGGCTCGATGGGGCGCAGCAGGATCATGGGGAAGAACACGCCTGCCGGGATGGAGACACGGGGAGGACGATATGAGCAGTGCAGTAGAGGGGCAGGCACGGCCTGCCTTGTGACCTGTGCAGCTTGAAGCAGAGCAGCAGCCAGTCTTTAAACACAACCACCTGCCACAACAACAGTATGCGGCCAACCCACCAATCTCCGCCTTCAAGTTCTTGCGGAACTTGGACATGAGGGTGAGGAAGATGGAGCAGCAGAGGCGCAGCGCGGCGGGCACCGCCGACTGGCAGTTCTTCAGCAGGCTCAGGCACAGGTACTGCTTGATGGCGCTGACAAAGCGCTCGGCGGTGCGGAACTGCACCCCGCTGTTCTCCAGCAGGATCTTCAGCAGCTCCAGCGCCAGCACCTGGTGGCAGGGCAAAAGAGCGGGCAGCAGCAGTTCAGGTTGTGCCTGCAGGAAAACCCCTGAGGCAGCAAACGTCAAGGCTGATGACAGCCTCCTACTGCTCAGCATGCAGGCACCCTGACCACGCAGCTCGCCGCACCTTGCCGCGGATGGTGGTGACCTCGCTGCCGGGCGCTGCCTCGGTGCTGCGGATGGACAGCTTGCAGAGGGCGCGGAACACCAGGAAGGCGTCCTTCTGCAGCTGCGCCGGCATGCTGAGCTGCTTGGAGGCGGCCTCCAGCGCTGCGTGCCCGCTGGTGTGGTCCGACGTGGCGCTGGGCGCATACGCCGTCCCACCAAAGCCCTCACCGGCATGGCTGCTGGGCCCTGGAGACGGCTGCCCTTCCCCGCCCAGCGAAGCTGGCACGCCGCTGCCGCCCCGCTGCACGCTGCCGCCCTCAGCCACTGCAGCCACGCTGCCACCCTCCTCTGCATCGCCATCCACAGTCGCCGCACTGCTGGGCCCAGCAGCCGCTGCCTGCCGCTGCCGCCATTCAATCTGCTGGCGGTCTGTGGGGTCTGATGGATCGTACAGGTCCTCCGCATACGCCTCCATGATGGGTGTCTGCGCCACAAACGCATCATCCAGTCCCTGCAGGACGCGCACCGGAGCAAGACAGTCAACCTGAGGAATGTAGCCACAGAAACAAATGCAGGCACGAGTGTATGTCAATATCGATTGCACTCAAACAGCCACCCAACAAGCAACGTTCACACCCAGCAGGGCGCACCTGCTGGATCTCCTGCGCCACCATGCCGAACGGGTCCACGCTGGCGATGACGTCCGCCAGAAACTGCTGCACAAACGCCGACATGTTGGAGGCGTCTGCGGGCGGCAGGCCCAGCACATCGCTGACCACAATGGGGGGCACCACCACGTGGGTGCTGCCCGCCTCCATGCGCTGGAACACCACGTTGAGCATCTGGGGCGCAAGGGGAAGCGGGGAGCAGTTGCCAAAGTTGACATGGTTAGGTGAAGTCGCCACAGGTTGATGGCAGTGAAATGCTCAGCGGCGCCTGCAAGGCTTACTGCAGCCCACAACAGAGAGCCCTGGCAAGCATTAGGGCCACACCATGCAGCCAGCACCAAGTGCGACCCCCCAGTACCTGCGTGAGCGTAGCCTTAGCAGTCGCCTGGTTGACGTCAGAGCGGGAGGTGAGGAAGATGTTGTAGCAGGCGCGCACCACCAGCAACAGCGCCTGGCCGTGCACCGCAAGGTGCGTGGAGGTCACTGCTGTGAGGAGCGCCTTGAGGAGGCGCAGCTCCACGCCATCATCGCTCACATCATCGCACCGGCACACCAGCTCAACAGCCTGGGCCTGCAGGGTAAGCAGCGGCAGTGCATGCAGGACAGTGTCAGGGGATGGTGCGACAAACATGCTGGCGGCGAGTTTATTCGCATTGCTTCTCAGTGCAGCTCAAGCCATCTCTGTGCATGGCTGTGTGCAGCAGCATGGGCAGCACCATGAACCATAGCAGCCAGGCAGCACACCTGCGGAGGCAGAGAGTCAAAGTCCAGGCTGCCGCCGCTGGTGCTGCCCTCCTCGCCCTCTTCCCGCTTGGAGGCGCCGTCACGTCTGCAGAACACGAGGCAGCTTGGTTGCCTGTTTGCACACGGCAACGCTATGTGTAATTACAGCAGCAGTGCAGGTGGCTGCACAGCACTGATTACTTGAACAAAAAAAGCAAGCAGCCTGCCCGCTTGCGCACACCGCATGCACACCGCACCGGTGGTTGATGTGGTGCACAGACCCCTGCAGCAGCTTGAATGAGATGAGCTTCTGGATGGCGTCCAGCGCCACCTCCATCAGCGGCGGCTTGCGGGTGTCCACCGCATCCCGCAGGAAGCACATCAGCTCTGCAGGCGGGCGGGCACAGTTCAGTTGGTGGCAGCAGCAGCAGCATGTTTGGCAACAGTGTGCATGACATGCCAAACACATCGCAGAAGACCAAAGCACCCACACGCCACAAAGAGGTCAGCAGCATGGCTGCAGGATGCGCACCTCGGGCCGCGCCATCATGCAGGGCTCCCGGCCGCGGGGCTGCTGCCTCAGTGCGGCGGCGCGCAAATGGCCGCTGAGCCGAGCCGCCGGCAGCAGAGGCGGGCGACACGGGCATGTGCCCCGGGTCTGCATGCTGCTGAGTGGCCTCAGCCGCTGCCTCAGCCGCCGCAGCCAGCTTGCTGGGGCTGAGCGTCAGCTTGAACTGGCCATCCGGTCCCGCTTGCAGGCTGACTTCCACCTCATCCTCTCCTGCTGCCTCTGGCTGCTGCGGCGGGCTGGCCGGCTCCGCAGCGGCGGGCGCTAGCTCTGCCGGGTGCTGGGCGGGCGGCTCGGCGGCCGCCTCTGCCGGCGGGCCCGCGCCTTGAACCACCAGCAGCGTGTCCAACTTGTCCAGCAGCGACTGCAAGCACCCAGTTGGAACCATGGCAGCAAAAACGCATGGAGCAAACACGGCACATGTAGGTGAGCTTGCGCAGGTCATGGCATGAAATGAAACCAGCATGGAGCATGGCACAAGCGCAACCTTCACAGCTGGTGCACCAGCGCCGTCCCCGCACCTTGGCATCCTGACGGAGCTTGGCATACTTGCGCCCCGTGGCCCCCGCAATGATGCGCTCAATGCCGGGCGCCAGCAGGGCAGCTGGCGAAGGGGCGGGGCCGGGCGAGTGCGCCACCGCTGGCGGCACCGCCGCCGCCATGGCAGGGAGCTGGCTGCCTACCTGTAGTGCTTGAACAGCTCAGCGGCGTGCTCCTGCAGAGTGCGGAGGTAGCAGCAGTGCGAGGATGCAGGGCATGCGAATGGGGCAGGCGGGCAGCGGCGGGAGGGAGAGCGGCGGCACAGGCGGTTGGCGGCGGGTGCGGGGCGTGTGCTGGGGCGCCCTGGCGGGGCTGCGGGGCGGCACACGGCCTCTGATCCCTGGCCCCCACCTCGGGGAGGGTGCGCAGCCAGCGGAGGACCCTCAGGCACGCGGCGCCATCCTCGAGCAGGTCCTGGGCGGCGCTGGGGCTGGCGGTCTTATAAAAGTCAAACAGCTGTCGCACGTTGAACGCGAGTTTTTTGGCCACGGGCGCCGGGAGCGGGGCGGCGTTTGGGGTGCGCCCTCGCACGGCACGAAGCAAGCGCCTGTACAGGTGCAGCCCTGGGTTGTGCATTGACGATCAATGGGCGCTGGTTCGCTGCCCGCTGGTCTTTGTGCGGCATTGGCCAAATGCGGAGGCAGGCACTGTTGGATCGGCGATCGAGGCTGTGCGTAGCCTCGTGGGCTTGTGGATCTATCCCTGAGTTGCACGCCTGGCCCCTTCCCAGCCGCCCAGCCGCCGCCCCAGTTGGCACTTGCTCTGGGCTTGCACCGGAGAAGTCGCAGGCGCCGCCTAAGTGACGCCATGTCGGGTGCAAGTGCGTGGAGGGCGTTCCAGGGCGTGCAGGTCGCCGCCAGGGGCCGAGCGGTCACCACCTGCGGCCGTGCGGCTTTCCCTGGCCCTGCCATGTCATGTCATGCCCCTAGCATCGCTGCTGCCTTGCGATGGCGCGCCCACACGCCGCAACAATGCCCCACTGCCGCCGCCGCCCGCAGGCTTCCGCGGCGTGTCCGCCGAGCAGGACTCGCGGTTCGCCAACAAGGAGAAGAAGCTGCTCAAGGTGCGGGCTGCTGGAGTGGTATTGCAGGAAAGGGTGTGCGGCTCCTGCTCCTCCTGGGTGAAGCTGCAAGGCGGCTACCCATTTCCCCACCGCCGCTGCCCGACCAGACCGCCTGCTCTGCCCTGCTTTTGCAGACGATGAAGTTTCCGCCCGAGTTCAGCACCAAGGTGGACCTCACCAAGGTGAGCTACTGGGCATTGGTTTGCTTTCTGTGGGAGCGCACATGCAAGGCCAGTAAACTTGCTTGGTCCGCTGGCCCTTGCACATGTGACATGCAACCAGCCCCTGCGCCCAAGCGCAGGTCAACTGGGACACCATGAAGCCCTGGGTTGGCAAGCGCATCACGGAGCTGCTGGGTGGGCTAGAGGACGAGGTGCTGATTGCCTACGTCATTGAGCAGCTGGAGGGCAAGAAGGTGGGCAGGGCAGGGGGCATCCAAATGGCCAGTGGCCAGCATCCACGCAAAGCTCCTCAGAGCTGCTCAGCTCTGCTGGCCACCAGCGTCTCCAGGCTGCCAGCTCCCAATCCCAATTCCCAATCCCATCCCTGCACCCGCCATCCTGTCCGCGCAGACCGTGGACCCGCGCCAGCTGCAGATCAGCCTGACGGGCTTCCTGGAGAAGAACACCAGCCTGTTCTGCAAGGTGGGCACGGGGCTGCACGATGGGCACCTCAGCTGAGCTGGTCCCAAGGCGAAGCACTTCGGTCAAGCAGGTTCCCTGGCCATGCTCACGCCCCTGCATCTGTCCCTGGCATTTGCCCGCGCAGGAGCTGTGGCAGCTGCTGATCAGCGCCAACGAGACGGGGACGGGCATCCCGCAGCGCTTCCTGGATGAGAAGGCGGAGGAGATGCGGCGGCAGAAGGAGGAAGCGGAGCGCGTGCAGGTGGGGAGGCGCTGGGGGCTAGGCAGCGTGCGTGGCGCTGGCTGGAGTGCGTAGGGCGAGTTCTGCCAGTGCACATGCCAGGCAATTGAGTTGTGTAGTTGTGTCACGGCAGCAGCTGTCAATGTCGGGCTGCGCATTGCACACGTTATTCACTGCTGTGCTGGGTGGCGGCTCCCCCAGCTGCAGTGGCCTCCCCCCGCTCGACTGGTGGCTCGGCAGCAGAGCGCCCTCCTCACAGCGGCAGCAATGGCAGCCTGAAAATTCTCCAGCGGAAGTAGGCAGCCTTCGGCGATCAACCAGCCATTGCTGCAGGGCACCTGCTGAGGCGCCACCTGCGGCAAGTGGGCCCCGCGGCGGGCAGTCACACCACCCAGCCAGCAGCAGAGATGCCCCAGCCCCAGCCCACAGCCGCTCCCACAGCTGGCCACTGCCCTTCATCCAGGCGCCAGCAAGCAGCCAACTCTTCACCTGCCTGTGCCCTGGCTGGCCCCATCCTGCAGGCACGCCTGCGTGAGGCCAACGAGCGGCGGCAGCAGGAGGAGCGGGAGCGGCTGGAGCGCGAGGCGGCAGAGCGGGCTGCCTTTGACGAGGCACGCGCTCGGGCAGCCGAGGAGGAGCGCCAGCGCCGGCAGGCCACGTGAGTGGGGGCTGCAATGTGCAGAAACACTGCATCAAAGTTGTGTTGCCTTGCGCGCCATGGCTTCCCTGCCCAAGGCCTGCCTCACTTGTGAGATACTTCCTCTGCCATCCTTAACAGCATAATGGATTTCCTGCTGCAACTGCAGGGAGAAGGACAGGGCAGAGCGCGGAGAGGAGGACGACGAGCGGCGCGTGCGAGATCGTTCGCCAGCTCGCCGCCGGCGCAGCCGCTCCCGCAGCAGGGACCGGCGGCGGCGGCGCAGCAGCCGCGAGCGGCGGCGGCGTTCACGCAGCCGCTCCCGCAGCAGGGACCGGCGGCGCCGGCGCAGCAGCCGGGAGAGGCGGCGGCGGTCGCGGAGCCGCAGCAAGGAGGGGCAGCGCAAGGAGGAGGAGGAGGAGCAGGCGCAGGGCTCCCCGCCACGCAAGCGGCGGGCCTCTGAGGCGGAGGCAGAGGAGGAGCGGCAAGAGCAGCCTGGCTCGCCTGCAGCCGCGGGTGAGCAGGGCGGCAGCGAGGACAAGGGGCGGCGCGGCGGCAAGGCTGCCTCGCAGAGTGGCAGTGAGCGCAGCGCGGGCAGCGACAGCGACACGGAGGTGCAGCGCAAGCGGGTGGAGCGTGAGGCGCGGCAGAAAGCCCTGGAGAGCCTGGGCAAGTGAAACTTGGGCAAGCGACCCTGGGTTCACAGCTGGCCTATGATCTGCAACTGCTTGACGTGACCTTGACCTGTGACTTGCACATGTGTGACCTTACAACTGATGGCCAACCATGCAACTGAAGTCAGGCAGAACACAGCAAGTAAGCGGGCCCGGCATTTGCTGCCGTCACGCCATCCCCACCGGCTGCAGCTTGTAGCGCAGGTGGTATGCTGCCTCAAACTCCTCAGGCCGCCGCAGCATCTTGCGCGCCTTCCAATACACTGCCGCTGCGCCATCAGCCGCTGGGCCGTCGCGGCTTGCCCGCCAGTCTGCGTACTGCAGCCACAGCTGCGCATCCTCGGCGCCATACGCATCCGTGGCCGCCTCAAACAGCTCACCCAGCTGCTTGTCAGACAGCGGCTCCACAGCAGCAGCCTTGCTGCCTGCTGGCTGGGCCGCCACGCTGCCTGCTGCTGCCGCCGCCTGCTCCTCTGCCTCCAAACGAAGCAGTGCGCGGAAGAAGTCGCCACCTGGCGGCGGCAGCGGCAGCAGCACGCGGTACAGTGCCCGCGCCGCAGCAATGCCGCCAGCACGGTGCAAGGCCGCAAGCATGACTGCTGCCACGGTGCCCAAGCCGCCCTGCGACAACAGGGGCGAAGCAGGGCGGGAGTGTAAGCAGGAAGGGCAAAGGAGCGAGGCGTGGGCTGTGCTCCAAGTTCAGCGCAAAGAGCAGAAAAGCCACTCATGCAGGGTGAGCTCCTGCAAGAGCGTAGCTAACAGCGAACCCACCGCACCTCTACAGGACCCCTGGCCTGCCGCATCGCCGACTGCACCAGCTGCTGCGCCAAAGCTTGCAACGAGCAGCTGCCGGCACACAGCACCTCCACTGCTGCGAGCCACACGGGCACGGCGTCTGCAGCTGGCACGGCTTGCAGCGCCGCCAGCGCTGTCTCTTCCAGCCGCTTCTGGGCTGCACCGCTGCTATGCTGGGTGGCGGTGGCTGCTGTGGCCGCCAGGCTGGCCGCACCTGCTGCCGGCGTCAGCGGCAGCTCCTCATCATCACTGCTGTCCTCGCTGCCCTCGCTGCCCTGTTGCCTCCCAGCCGGGCTGCTGCTGCCCCCCAGCTGCTCAGCCGCCAGCACCGCTTCCAGGGCCAGCAGCTGCTGCCACAGGGCGGCTGACTGCGGCAGGGCCTGGGTGCCGGCACGAGCAGCAGCGGCTGCCGCATGGGCATCGCCGCAGTGCAGGAAGAAGGCGATGCCGTCCAGCCGCAGCGCCTCTGTCAGCAGCCCATCAGCAGCCGCCTCCTCAAAAGCTTCCTGGGTGCGCTGGCGCAGCCACTCGGCTGCCTCGCGCCGCTGCCTGCCCTCCTCACCACTGCCGCTGCCCCCTGCCGCCATCGCATCCAGCGCTGCCACTTGCTGCTGCAGGAACGCGAGCAGCAGGCCCGCCATCTGAGGCGTGCGCACCGCCGACAGCCCCTGCTCATAGACGCCCACCGCCGCCCGCACGGCAGCTGCACGCTCGGCGGCCGGCCCATCGGCGGCCAGGCCCAGAATGTGCCGCCGCGCCCGCAGGTCCCACGCCTCGGCGCTGCCGCCAAAGTCGGCGGCCACGCTGTCGTAGATTGCCTCCTGCGATGGATGGAGAAGGCGGGGCAGGGTGAATGAGCAGTCTTGCTGCCAACCCCCTGATGGCCACCTTTAATTGGTGCAAGCAAGAGCAGAAAGCCCATGCAGGGCTGCCTGCTTGTCATCACATTTCACAGTAACTCGTCCCACACAGGCACACATTGACAGCAGCATGGCGGCAGGCCAGGCATGCGCAGCTTGATGCAAGGGCGGGCGCACCTCCAGAGACACCCTGCCCGGGAAGTGCAGGGGGGCCAGGATCTCCAGGAACTTGGCCCGGAAGGGCACCGAGTCGGGAAAGGCGGCAATGGCGTTCCTGTACACCACCTGGGCCACCGCGCCATTGAGCACGGCTGCCACAGCTGCTGCCGCCTCATCGCCGCCCTCGCCCTCCTCCGCATCTGCAGGCAGCCAAGCAGCAGGGTGAGAGGCATCAGCAGGTGGGACAGATGTATGTTCTCCCGGCGCAAGCATGGTGTCCAACGCCCAGCTGCCCAGTCCAGCCGCACTGCTCAACCTGCCTTGTGCCGGCCGCCCACCTGCATCCAGGGCCATGCCGTCGTCGTCCCCCGCCCCAATGCCCAGCACACGGCGGCGCTCCCGCAGGCGCAGCGCGTACAGCAGCTCAAGGCGGAAGTACTCGTGCCACAGCTGCGAGGATTGAAGGGAGCAGGACAGCAAACGGTCACAATTTACGAAAAAGAAGAGTTGTCATAGGAGTGAGAAAGCAATATGACCCATCGTGCAGTGACTGCAACCCACCAGCCCAGACTTGTTGTGCCAGCCAGCTCCCCGGACACACCTGCGGCGCGTGCTTGCACATGCGCAGGCCGCGCTGCATGAGGGCGCGCGCCGCCGCCGCGTTGAGGTTGCTCTCAAACTCCCAGGCCGCGGCGTAGGTCCACAGCGCGGCGCAGCCCGAGTGCAGCTGCAGCGCCTTGGTCAGCACCTTGCTCATCTGCTTGGAGGAGCGGGTGCGCTGGCAGAAGCGCAGCCAGCGGGACCACAGGTCCAGGTCGCCCCTGGGGCAGGAGGAGGGAGGGGCAGGGCTGCAGTCAGGCACGGTGTAGTGCTGCACCTCCTCTGCAGCTTGGTTGGAGCGGTGCAACAACTTGCAGCTGCACCACATGGAACCCTCACAACCCCAGTATGCAGCACAGCCCCGCCCGCCGCCCCCGGTCACCTGAACTTGCGGGTGGCGCGCTCGTAGATGAAGTGGGTGCGGCGCACGATGCAGTACTCGGCCAGGCCGGCCTTGCCGGAGATGGAGCGGGAGGCGCGGCGCGACGCCCGCAGCTCCTCCAGCCGCTCCTCGTAGTCTGGTGGGGGTGGCAGGTGGGGGGTGGCAAGGGTTGTGAGAGCCGAGCGGGCAACTTTCAGTTTCAGCAGATGACAGGTGGACAAAACATAGGTGGGCACCCGGTTTATGTAAGCAGCAGACCACGCAACACAGACGGCAAGGCATCAATGGAGGGAGTGGCTGCTGCCCAGAGAGATGAGGCAACGTGCCCTGCCCCTGGATGCGTCCAGCACTACTATGGCAAACCCCTTTTGCACCACCAGCGCACCGATGTAGCGCAGGTAGTCCTCGCGCACCGCCGCCTTGCGCTTGAGCGCATACTCAAAGTCCTGCACAGCGGGTGGCCGTGCAGTCAGTCAGCAAATGCCACAGCTAGCTTAAAGTGCAGACACAGTAGTACTCGGCATGCGACCCGCGATCAGCAGTTCCCCACCTGCCGCTTCTGCACCACCGCCTTGATTTCCTGGCGGGAGAAGTAGCCGCGCTGCTCCAGCGCCTCCAGCTCCGGCACCATCTCCTCCAGCAGGTACCTGGCAGGGGTGGTGAGCAATTCGCAAGGCAGTGCAGCAGGCGTAAGGCGGCAGCTTGCATGCGCGCTGTGCCCTTCTTGAGGCCAATGGGTGCAGCGCAGCGGCAGATGCGTGGAGCAGGACAGACGTGCCACCAAGCACGCCTGCTCGACAGCTCCTGCTCACCTGACCGTGTCCGCCATGGCTGCTGGTTGTCTCTACCTCCTCTAGCTGGTTAGTGCTGCTCAGCAGCGGCTTCTTCTGCACAATGGGCAAGTGTCGACAGTCGCGTGCACTGTTAGCTGTAGGCAACTTGGCACCTCAAAAGCAAGGCCCGGCCGCACTGCCGCCGCCGGCGGCGGCAGGCCAGCAGCAACGGCGCACTCCGTCCAGCCCCCTCACCTAATTGGCCAGGCAATGCAAGTCGAATGGCGTGCTCCAGCCGCTTGGCAAGCCCGCCGTCGAGCTGCAATGCAGTCGCGCTGCTGGTTGCACGCTCTGGGTGCCCGGCTGCAGATCGCTGATGTTATTGATTATATGCATGCATGCCGGGAAGGGCCGGCAGCGGCAATGGCGCCGGGCGGCATCAAATGCGGCACAGCAGCGCCGCAGCAGCCGAGTGCATAATGGCCTGATGTCGAGCCGCGATCGCCCGTCCAGCTTGCTGTCCAGTTTGCGAGGCCACCAGAGCAATGCAGCGGCGCACAACCCTTGCAGCGGGCAGCCGAGCCTGGGGCCTGCTCGCCCGCGCCTTCAGCGCCGCTGCCGAGCCAGCAGCAGCAGTGGACAATGGCGCTGGAGCGGCTGTGACGGCGCTGAGGCAGCGGCTGGCCTCTGGTAAGCGGCGGCGGCAGCGGCGGCACAAAGACTCGCACGCCGCCTGCAGCGCCGTAGAGACACTAGCGAGGTGATGGGGCCCCGCCGCCACCTTGCTGACGACACCCGCCCTGTACTGTACTCCTTCGCAGGCCCCGACCTCGGCGACTTCATCAAGGGCAGCGACCTGGCGGGCTACTCGGTGCATGCACCCCGGCCCAAGGTGCGACAGTGCGGCGGTGCCCGCTGCTGTGCTGCCGCCGCCTACGTGCTTTGGTTGCCACAAGCATCAGCTTCATTCACCTTGCCAATGTTCGTATAGTGGAGCAGCGCTCGCGTTGCGTGGCATCGATGCAGCAGTGTCTTTCTTAGCAGTGGCCATTTGCGTGCCAACCTGCCGTGGCATCCCTGCCCCCACTGTACGCCACCGCAGGACAAGGTGCGCAAGCCGGACTGGCTGAAGCGCGAGCTGCCGGGCGGCGAGAACTACGGAGCCATCAAGACCAAGCTGCGCGAGCTCAAGCTGGCCACGGTGCGTGCCGAGGCGACAGCTGCAGTGACGCTTGCTCGATTGCAAGGATGCGGCTGGTGGCCGCTCTCACTGTGCGCTGGTGGCATTGCTCCACGCTGGCTCACTTGTTGGTGCAGCAGCGCGCTGTGCATCGCAGCCAGCCGTGCCTGCAACCTTGCACACTGCCTCCTCTCGTCACCTGCAGGTGTGCGAGGAGGCCAAGTGCCCCAACCTGGGGGAATGCTGGAAGGGCGGGGACGGTCACGCGGCCACCGCCACCATCATGCTGATGGGAGACACGTGCACGCGCGGCTGCCGCTTCTGCGCCGTCAAGACGTCGCGTGCACCGCCGCCGCTGGACCCCAATGAACCTGAGAACACGGCCAAGGTGGGCGGGGGCGGGCTTTGGTTGTGTGGCTGGCGGGCTTGTCACGCTGCCGCTGCATCTCATCAGCGGTTGCTCCCCAGCAGACTTGGGCAGCGCTCATCGCTGACTCTCATTCCGCAGCAACACTGCCAACTGGTCACCCCAACTGGTCCCCTGCAGGCGGTGGCTGCCTGGGGCATTGACTATGTGGTGCTGACCAGCGTGGACCGAGACGACCTGCCCGACTTTGGTGCCGCGCACATTGCGGCCACCATTCGCCACCTGAAGGAGCAGACGGAGGGGCGGCTGCTGGTGGAGGCCCTGGTGCCCGACTTCCAGGTGGGGCCGCCTGGTCGCAGCCAGAGCATGTGGGGCGTGGGACACTGAGCGTCACATCCCGCGGCAAGGGCTTGGATTGCCTGGGCTTGTCGTTGGCCAAACTCGCCTGGCTCTCGCTGGCAGCATGTTGTGCATCGCCCACCTGAGCTCTCTGCAGCATGCTCAGATGCCGCTGCCACCCCATCAATCCTCCTCAGGGCCAACGCGAATGCGTGGACCTGGTGGCACAAAGCGGGCTGGATGTGTTTGCGCACAACGTGGAGACGGTGGGTGGCTGGGTGGCTGCTGGGCAGCTGGAGCAGGAGGTGCTGCGGAAGCATATGCAAAGTGCTACAGCCGTGGCTGACCATCCCAAGCTGTGCTCTGCCCCTTGGCACCGCTGCAGGTGGAGCGGCTGCAGGGTGTGGTGCGGGACCGCCGCGCCAACTGGGCGCAGAGCCTGGGCGTTCTGGTGGCCGCCAAGGAAGCGGGTGCGCCGGGCAACACAGAGTGATGTGTACTTGCATGCGGCGGCTATTAGGAAGCCATGCTGCTTGTTGAGGTGGACTAGATGCACGGTGCGCATCAACATCAGCAGACCGCCCTGGAGCTGTCTCAACCCAGCCTGCCCGCCCCTCCGCCTCCCCTGCCGCCAGGCGTGCGGGTCACCAAGACCTCCATCATGCTGGGCTGCGGCGAGACGCCCGACGAGGTGGTGCAGGCGCTCAAGACGCTCAGGTGCGGCGCCCGCTGTGGTGGCTAAAGGACGGGCGTGCGGGATGGTGCAGGGAAACATGCCGTTGAGTCGGGGGGAGTGCTGTGGCAATGCTGTCGGCAGGCTGGTCGGACGTAGGTCAGACAAAGCCCGCTGTGCATCCATGGACAGTGTTGCCCACCGCTCCCTTGCTCTTTCTCGCACCCCCTGCAGGGCGCACGGCGTGGACGTGGTGACGCTGGGCCAGTACATGCAGCCCACCAAGCGGCACATGGCGGTGTCCGAGTACGTGACGCCAGAGGCCTTCAAGGCCTACGAGCAGGTGGGTCTGTTTTGCTTGCACAAGGGTTGTCCAGCCTGTGCTGCGCCATACGAAGGCGGGCATGAGGAGCGTGGCCGACTGTTTTTGCCCACAGTGCCCCCTGGGCTCTGCTTACCGTACTCCTGTCGCCCCACGGGTGCAGGTGGCCAACGACCTGGGCTTCCTGTACTGCGCCAGCGGGCCCATGGTGCGCAGCAGCTACCGTGCCGGCGAGTTTTTCTTAAAGGTGAGCAGGCGTAGGGGGGCACGCATCCCTAGGGGGGCTTGCCTGGCCCACGGCGGCCACTGCCACGTGCGTACACTGCTTACTGTCCGGTGCTTGGGGACGACAGGCCTGCCTGCCTGCCTAGCTGGCCTCCTTGTGCTGTGGGTGCTTCACGCCTAGCAGTCAGTGACGATGTTACTGCCATGCCACCTTGCAGGGCATGCTGCAGCGGCAGAAGGAGGAGGAGGCAGCTGCGGCAGCTGGTGGGGCGTCGTGAGCACGCCCCAAAACGTTGAACTACCCATGCCCAGTATCCTTTGACTCCTGTACGTTGTATTTCATTGCGCTGCAGCCCTGCAGCCACCTCTGTACCTCCCACTCACCGTCCTGCATCATTTTCTGAGCGCTGTAAGAGAGCCAAGCCCCCTCAGACCAGGTGTTTCATTGCAGCGGCGGTGCTGGGCAATGCCGCAAGATGCGGTGTTGGCTGGGTGAGGAGCAGAGCTGCCCTGCCCCCATAGCGCCCTATGAGCAGCAGATGCATTGATAATGCCCGCACCTGGTGGCAGCTCAGCACAGGCGCCCTGGGAGCCTGCACTACGCTGCAAGACTCCCAACCCGCAGAGCAAAGACGCCACAACAACCTTGCCAGACTGACTGGCGATAAGCATGCGTCAGCCCTTTTAGCTGAAGCATTTCCTGATTGGAGCTGCACCTCGAAAAGGCCGGTTGCAGCTCTCAGCTTTGCAGCCGTGTCCAGCAGCGCGGCCCGTCCGCCTTACCTCCCCCTCGCTGCTTCGATCGGCGCTCACGTCGCTTGCAACGATGAGGCTGATAGTGGTTGCCCTGGCGTGCTGCGCGCTAGCAACCGGTGAGGGAGCCCGGGGGAGTGGGGTGCTGGGGCGCAGGCGCGGCGGGCCTTGCTGAGCCTCTTGTTTCCATGAGCCATGCAAATTAGCAAATTTGAAGCGAAATGCACGGCAATCGGCTGCCGGGCCGCCGCTCCCCAATGTACCGTGACGGTGCCGCCCCAGGTGCCGCCCTGCAGTGCATGCCGCATCCACCAGCACCCCAGGCGGCCTGTCGCGTGAGGAGACTCCTCAGTTCGTGTTGCTGACGGTGAGTAGGTTCTGCGATGTAACGGCCGACAGGCAGCACCCATGCGCCCCACCCAGCCCAGCTTTCCCGCCCAAAGCGTACCGCCGCAGCCTGTCCTGCCGCCACCACTGCAAGCCTTGCTTCCCCCGTGCAGCACGATGATGCCATCAAGGCGGGCACGGCCAGCGGCATGAGCGCGCTGACCAGCGGCAAAAGCGCCAACGGCTGCCCTGTGGCCGCCACGATGTTTGTCCTTGCCGACGGCACAAACTGGGGCGACTGCAAGGAAATGTACAGCCAGGGCTACGAAATCGGTGTGCACTCCACCCAGCACAAGTCGGTGAGGTGGAGGTGGGCGCTTGGATGTGGCACCGCTTGCGTTGTTAAAAGGCAAACCCCACACATGAAAATGAGGCTTGCGGACCGTCCCTTGCCAGCCTAACCACACTGCGCCTGACAAACCCCTGCCCTGCCGTGCAGTTCCTCAACATGAGCAAGGACCAGATTCAGAGCCAGATTGTGGGCGGCCGCAGCAAGATCGCTGATCGGTGCAGCATCTCTGAGCGCGATATTGTGGGGCACCGCTCCACCTACCTGGAGACCAAGCCGGAGGTGGGTGGGAGGATGGGGAGGCCGGCAGGGTGGGCAGAGAGCTGTTCGTGCAGGAGACTCGGGTTGATGCTGGAACAACCCGTGGTGGCAGCAATTTGCCAAGTGCAGCTTCTTGGCATGCCAGCCGTGATGCCCACCCCCTCTCAGTAAGGCCTCTGCGAGGGTGAATGCATGCTAGTAGCTCAACGGTGCCCTGGCCGAGAGCCCCACTGGCTTTTCAAAAATTGCACCTGCCTTTTGGTTGCCTGCTGGTTGCCTGCTCCCCTCCCAGCAGAGCTGCACCCTGCAATGGTCCCCCACACAGGTCCGTGAGGTTGTGAGCGAAGCGGGCTTCGAGTACGACAGGTGAGGGGTGGAAAGTGCCATCTCCCGATGCATGAACAACAGCTGAGCATGTGAGGGTCCATCAGCGTCAGCAAAACGATCCCCTGTCCAACATGCCTGTCTTCTCTGGCACGCCTGGCCTTGCAGCACTCTGATCCAGAGCACCAAGAAGAGCGGCATGGCCAACCGCATCTGGCCCTTCGACCTGGGTGGTGGGATTCAGAGGACGTGCTCCAGGTGCGGGGGCATGCTTTGCTGGGCCTATTGGGGCAAGCTGCGGTGCATGATGCGTGCGTGCGGCCTTGCAGAGCAATCGCGTGATGGCCTCTGAGCGGCAGTTGCTGCAGGCACCTGAGTTCATGCGGGAAACGTCCTTGTGTGTGTGCAGCTACTCCGACATCCAGAAGTGCGAGAGCGGCGAGTCGTACCCGGGTGAGAGTGTTGCACCAAGGCCCTGCCGCTGCCCGGCCACCTGTGCTCCCGGTTCTGCTGGCAAGGTGGCTAGATATGTCGGGCCAAGTGTCAATCGACAGGCACTAGCATAGCAGAGCATGGCACCCACACCCAACCAATTGCAAACCCTGCCTGCCAACCCTGCCCCCAGGCGTGAAGGAGGTGCCTCTGTGGGACCTGTCGGCCAGCGGCGGCGTCTTCACCATGGATGCGGGCGATGACCCAGATGGCTCCGGCATCACCGGTGGCGACGTGTACAGCATCCTCATGGCCAACTTCGAGGAGAGCTACAGCGGGAATCGGTGCGCCACACAGGACACTGCAGAGGAGGCAGGTGCCACGTGCCACTTGAGCTCTTGCCCTGGGCCTCTTGTCTCCTAACTCACCACGCCCATGGGAGCTCTGCCAAGGCCTCCCTGGCTGCATGGATCATAAACAATTCAGCCCCAGCCCACCATTACTGCCATCTCCCCCTGCCACCCTGCAGGGCTCCTTTCCCTGTGTTTACGCATACACCGTACATCCAGCGCAACCAGGCTGCCCTGGAGCGGTTCATCGGTGCGTGGCGCTGTTGGGTGCAAGGATTCGCCGGCCGCCCTGCATTGAAAGCAAGTCCCGCCTTGCCAGGTTGGAGTGCCTTGTGATGCCTGCTCCTTGACTGGCTCCCTCCCTGCCCCCTGGCAGACGAGGTGTCTGGGCGCCCAGGCGTGTTCTTTGTGACCATGCGCCAGCTGCTGGCTTGGATGGACGACCCCGTACCAGTCAACGAACTGACCCCCGAGGTGGGCTGGTTGCTGGGGCTAAGCAAAATACAGGCAGCAGACCCACCCATCTGCCCAGGCTGGCGGTGCAACCCTGCCTGCTTGCTCAGCGGCTCATGTCTGTTCGAATGTTCTCTTGTATTGCAGGCTCTGGGCTGCGGCAACGCGGGCGGTGCACCTGGCGCCGGCAGTTCGGCTGCCTCTGCCAAGCCTGCAGCAACCAGCGAGGACGGCGGTGACAGCAAGGAGCAGGGCGGAGCGTCGCCGCTGCCCCCACCCAAGAAGGGGGGCAAGAAAAGGAAGCCTGCTGACGAGGATAATGCAGGCAGTGCGGACGAGGAGTAGGCAGCGAGATGGAGGAGGAGCAGCGCAGCACAGGTCTCTGCAAGGCGCAGCACCGCATTGCCGGGTGTGCACTGAAACGATTCTTGATTGGATGGCTGAACTGAGCTTGAATGTTCTTTCGAGTGAGCAGAACGTTGCAGCATTTCGTGATCGGACTGCACCATTTGATTCCCTTCTTTTGTCCCTGTCCTAATGACACCATTGCGATACTGCCCACGACTGCCGCTGTGGCACACAAACCACCACACAACAGCCAGGCTGATCGGTTGCACTGCACTGCAACTGAGGAACTGTACAAGTATGTTACACTAGGGGCACTTGCTCACTCCCCCTTGGTGGCCACCAGGCAGCCCATGAGGCCAAAGGCGATGGGGTAATGCACCGCTGCCGCAAAGCCGGCCTGCCGCGCCAGCGCCTCCTGCTGCGGCCCACTGGGGAAGCGCTGGATGGAGGGGCGCAGGTACCTGGGGGAGGGGTTGAGGGGGACGGGAGGCAGGTTTGGATAAGGCTGGCATTCATACGTCAACAGCCGCAGGCAGACACAGTTGAGGCCACGCAGGCATGCTCGCTTGGCACAGGACCACACACAGTTTGCATAACTGCAACCGCCGTGGACACACGCCATCCCCCACCCACTCACTCGTACTCTTCTGCCACCCCCAGCTGCCGCGCCCGCGGCACCACCAGGCTCTCCAGGAAGAAGGCCTGCATATGCGGGGGAGGGAAGGCAGGGGTAGCAATCGGATGTCTGAGGTCGCCGTGGTTTGCCAGCCATCACGCAGCAGCGCAGGCAATGTGGCAAAATCGTGGCAGCAATGTGGCAAAATCGCGGCAGCACCAGCAAATGGCTGCTGCACCTGCGTGGCGTCCACCACCGGGTTGTCTGCCGCGTTGTTGAAGTCTAGGATGGCCACTGAGCAGCCGGGGCGCAGCACGCGGTGCAGCTCCTGCGGGCCAAGGTTGGCAGGCGTAGACAGCAGGCTCAGCATGGTGGGTGCTTCGGCCCAGCCGCAGCAGCATGGCTTCGTCTGCTCTGCAGCAACAACCTTCCAGCCAGCAGCATTGCCCTCTCAATGCCACACACTCACCCGCAGCGCCGCTGGGATGGAGGCCACGTTGCGCAGGCCGTACCCCATGGTGGCCGCATCGAAGCAGCAGTCCTCAAATGGCAGGTCCATGGCGTCGCCCTGTGGCAGGGATGGAGATGGGAGGGCACTCCATTGGCGCGCCAGTAAACCAACCTGAACAGCAGCTGCTCATCACTGGCAGCCACAGCCAACTGCTGGGCGTCTGCTGCCCGGCACCCATCCCGTCCCACTCCCTGCCCACCTGCACCCAGCGCATGTTGTAGGCAGGCCCCAGCATCGCCTGCCGCTGCTGCTGCCGCCGCGCCGCGTCGTCCAGCATGGCATGCGAGAAGTCGAGGCCCACCACGCTGCCGCTGGGACCAACTGCCTCGGCCAGTCGGAAGGCCAGGTCGCCGCTGCCGCAGCACACGTCCAGCGCAGCGGCGCCAGTGCGTGCACCGCTCCACTTGACTGCCATGCGCTTCCACACGCGGTGCAGCCCCATGCTGAGCTGGTCGTTCAGCTGGTCATACACCGGTGCGATGGTGTTAAACAGGCGCTGCCGCTCCTCGCCCTCCTGGCCCGGCGTGAAGAACGAGTCGGCGGCTGGCGGCGCCGCGCCATCCTGCTGCCGGGGTGGCGCGGCGTGCACAAGCTGCGGTTGGCCGCGCTGCTGAGGACGTGTCGGTCTCCTGTGCGGGAGCTGAGCGCTGCTGCTGCTGCCTGCGCTCGGCTGCACTCGCAAGCTGTGCGAGCCGGAGCCCTGGGGCGCCGGGCACACGTTTAGGCTGCTCTGCATGGTTGCGAGATAACGATGCTACAGTCGAATTGAAGAGACGCGCGCCAACCAAACCCAATCCTGCTCATGCGGAGGGGCGGCGGCGAGCTGGCGGCGGCGCCCAGGCGCTTGTCTGGCTCCGTAACCAGATGCAGCTTTGTTCACGTCATCCCGCGATCATAATCGCGCATCGGCAGCATCAAATGGGCCCGCCGTGACCGGCCTTCCTCTTTTGAACCAGGTCCTGAGCGCTGGGCGGGCTTGGAGGTGCATGGCTGCCTATACATGCATTCCAAGCGATCGTTATCATCGTCTGCAGCTTGCCGACACGCCACGAGCGACGCCGCCGCTGCCGCCACCGCAGGCCTCACGGCCGCCTCAATGCTCCGCCAGCTCGTGGGCCTGCTGCGCCAGCCACGGGCGGGGCCCGCCGTGCTGCTGGTGCTGCACTTGGCGGCGCTGGGACTGTTCACGCGTGGCTTCCTGCTCACGCGGGTGCACCTGCCCCAGCGCTCGGCGGCGCCTGCCGACACGGGCACCGCTGCTCCCTACGATCGAGTTGTGTGGCTGATGATTGATGCACTGCGCTACGACTTTGTGGTGGCAGATGGCCGCTACCGGTGCAACAATGCCACCGGCACGGTGTGCCACCAGGGCCATATGCCGTACCTCTCGGAGCTGGCGCGTCACCCGGTGAGCCGCTGGGGACATGGGTGGGGCTGCTCCTGCATGGTTCGGCTTGCCAATTGCTTGTCTGCACTGCCGATCCGGCTCATGCTGTTGCTCACATCAAGGTACAGCTCGTGCGCAGTAGCTGCACATGTCATCCCCTGCCCCTCTACCCCACAACACAGGCGTCCCGCTCCTTCATGTTTGTGGCCGATGCGCCCACCACCACCACCCAGCGGCTCAAGGCGCTGGCCACCGGCGGCCTGCCCTCCTTCTTCGACGTCTCCAACTCCTTCACAGCTGGGGCGCTGAGCGATGACAACCTGGTGGACCAGCTGGTGGCGGGCGGGCGCAGGCCGGTGGGTTTGCATGCCGAGCTGGGGGAGGAGAGTGAACGCCAGGTGTCTGCTATGTGCCTGCGGCATGCTAGGTGCCTGCATGTTGGGGGGTGTGCATGTTGCCCCGCTGGCCTGGTTGGCACAGGGACACCTTGGTGCCCCCCACACGGCACCTGCTGCACAAACCCCCTCCTCCGCAGGCATTCCTGGGCGACACGACGTGGGCGCAGCTGTTCCCCAGCCAATGGGCCTGGTCGCGGCCCTACCCCTGCTTCAACGTGCGCGACCTGCACACGGTGGATGATGGCGTGTGGCAGCACCTGCTGCCTGCTCTGCGGCAGGACGGTCCAGCGAGCAGCAGCGAGGGCGGCACCCCTGCCGGCAACGGCACAGGGGTGGGCAGCTGGGGCGGCCTGCTGGTGGCTCACTACCTGGGGGTGGACCACTGCGGCCACACGTACGGCGTGAGCAGCAGCGAAATGGCGGCCAAGCTGCGGTGAGGGGCAGGGGGCAGGGGGTGGGCGGGGTAGCGCAGTGGCTGGACAAAAAGGATGCTGCGATGGTGGGCGGAACAGCACCCAGGGCTGGCTCAACTGCTCGGTTTCAACAGCATGCCTGGCTTAGATGCCCTAACCACAGCTGGGTTTGCCAGCACGTTAGCAACCTCCGTTTGCTGCCATTTGCTCCCCTGCAGGCAGATGGATGACCATGTGCGGCGGGTGGTGGCGGCCCTGGTGCAGCTGGCGGGCCCCGGCGGCCCGCATGAGCGCACCCTGCTGCTGGTGTCAGGTGACCACGGGCAGACGCTGGGCGGGGACCATGGCGGAGGCAGCCCAGAGGAGGTGGACTCAGTGCTGGTGGCGGTGGATGCCAAGGCGCTGAGGGATGCACAGCAGGCGCAGCAGGCACAGCAGGCGCCAGAAGGAAGTGGCACCACCGGTGCCGCCGCGGCGCTGGCGGCTCTGGCGGGCCCAGGTGGCAGCAAGCTGGGCGTGCCTGCGGCCTGCCGGTCCAACTGCAGCTGCGGCGTGGAGCGCAACCAGTGCGCCCCCGACTTGCCCCAGATGGACCTGACTCCCACCCTGGCGGCCCTGTTGGGGCTGCCCACCCCCTTTGGCAACCTGGGCAAGCTGTCAGCAGAGCTGTGGCAGCTGGCAGCGCCCCACCTGCCCGCAGCCGGGGCAGGCGAAGCCGGCGGCAAGCACGGCCTGCGGGCAGCTTGGGAGGACAGCCTGGCGGCGGCTCTGCTGGCCAATGTGCGGCAGGTGCACACATACCTGCACACGTATGCTGGCACCCCCGGTGCCTCCTTCTCTCGTGCCGCCCTGGCACAGCTGGATGAGCTGGCGGCGGCCGCCCAAGCCGCAGCAGGCGGTGTGAAGGAGCGTGTGGCCAGGCAAGTGCTGCAAACTGGGTGTTGGAGGCGAGGCCTTTCCAGAAATGCAATGTGGCGTTTGGAACATGTTCGATCAGCATCACAGCAACCCACACATTCCTGCCATGTCCTGGTGCAGAAGCTATGCGTACCTGGAGGCAGCAGCAGATGTGGCACGGGAGCAGTGGACGCAGTTTGGCGACGCGTCCATGGTTGCAGGGCAGGCCCTGTTTGCCGCCGCCCTGGTGTTGCATGCCGCGGCAGCGTTTGGCCCCATTGCTGGTGGCAGCACCAGCACTAGCAAGTCTGCTGGCCAAAGGCAGACGCGGGCCAGCAGCCGGCCTAAGCAAGGCGAGGCCGAGCCAGCTGACGGTGGCAACACCACAGCTGGCTGCCTGGCGGCAGTTGGGCAGCAGCTGGTGGCCTGGCAGCTGGCGGCCCGCTGGCGCACCGGCAGCCGGCTGTGGCTGCCCACCCTGCGGGCCTGGCTCGCGGCGCTGGCCCTGGTGCACGCCCTGGGCATCTTCTCCTTCTTCTACCTGCTCAGCGAAGGCAAGTGACTGGCCTGGTGGCTGATTCTGGGATGGCAGGTGCATGAGCATGCGAGCTGCTGAGTTGGTTCAAGTTATTGGCCTGTTTGGGCTGCATGGCTGTCCCTCCTCACTGCAACCCCAGCGGCATCTCCCTGCACCTGCAGGCCGCAATGTGTGCATCCTTGTAGGGGCTGCCTGCGCCGGCCTGGCGCTGGCGACTGGCCGGGCCGCCCGGGCCGCCGGCCAGTCCATCAAGGGAGTGGTGGCCATGGGAGTGGCCTCCCTGCGCTTCAACGCCCTCATGACGGTGCTGGGGGTGGCGCACCACACTGGGCAGGTGAGGGCAGCGGGGCAGTGCGGCGTGCTGGCATCGCGTGCCACACACTTATTCATTGGCTGCGTCTTACAACCAGGCGCTCTACCACTACGTGCATGCAAGCCTCGGCCGGTTGTCTCATCCAATAAACGCACACACTCTGCCTGCCTCGAGCGCAGGGCTTCTGGGCGCGCCTTACCGTGCACGACCCTCAGCCTGTGGGTGATGTGGAGCGTGGCTGGCACGGCAGCCTGGCCAAGCTCAAGGCCCTGGGGGCAGCAGCCATGGCGGCAGCGGGCCTGGACCGCCTGCCGCCTGCGGTGCTGGCGACGCTGCAGCACAGCCTGCTGTGCACGCTGCCTGTGCTGGCGCTCGCCGCGCTGACGGAGCGGCTGCAGCGTGGCAGCGCCCGGGCTGCCTTGCACCGGTGAGCAGCAGGCCTGCTGAATGACTGTAAGGGTGAACGGAGGGGAGGCGGCACTGCCATGGTGACTGTGAGACACCTCCCGGCCCTCTGGTTGTTATGCATCACAGCTGCTCATACCTCTTCTTTTTGTGCAGGGTGCTGGTGGTGGCCGCGTTTGCCAGCGCAGCGACCTACCTGCAGCTGGAAGATGCAGGCAAGCGAGGCTACCTGGCTGAGCAGGTGTCCCTGCAGCAGCTGGTGCAGCAGCACGCCCTGCCATGGCTGCCTGCTCAGCTGGCCGCCCCGGCTCAGCAGGCCGGCGAGGCAGCCCAGCAGCTGCTGGCCTCGGCCTGGCCAGCCGCAGCCCAGCTGGTTGCCATGCTGGCCAGCCAGCCGCTGCGCGAGCTGCTGCCACATGCCACCTACGCACTGTGCGGCACGGCAGCAGCACTCTGGCTGGCGGCGGTGGCGACCGGCCGGTTGCGTGGAGGTGCAGCAGCTGCGGCAGCGGCGCAGCTGGTGCTGGCTGTGCTGGTGCAGGTGTCAGAGCGTGGCGCACCGCTCATCCTGCTGCTGGCCCTGCTTCAGCTGGCGGCCATGGCACGCCTGCTGGCCCGCCGTGCCGAGCTGCAGGGCCGGAGCGGAGCAGCCGGGGTGGCGGGCGAGGCGGCCGCGATGGTGGCGCTGGTGGCTGCCCAGCTCTTCTATGCCACCGGCCACATGTGCGAATTCGCGGGGCTGCAGTACACGGCAGGTGCGGAGGCTAGGGCTTCGGTGCAGCTTTGCTGGCGGGAGCTCAGACCCGATGCCATGAGGTTGGCAGTGCAAGGTTGCGCTCAGCACTGCACTCTTGCTGCTCTGTGTTTGGTCTGTTCTTTCCGACTGTTCTTCAAGAAAAGGTCTTTTCGAGTTCTGCCTCAGGCGCCGCTCCAGCACCGCTGCCCCTTTCTCCCGCAGGCTTTGTTGGGTCCGATGAGTTCTCCCTGTGGCGCTCCGGCACGCTTGTGGCCCTGAACACCTTTGGCGGCCTGCTGCTGGCCCTGCTGGCCCTGCCGTACATCGTGGAGTATGTGCAAGCTGCAGCTGGCAGCAGTAGTCCAGCAAAGCAGCGAGGCCGCGGCTCCAAGGCCGCGGCGCCGGGCGGTAGCGGGGCTGCGCTGCGGCGGGCGGTTCTGGTGGCTGGCCTGGTGCGGGCCACACCTGCGTTCTGCGCCATGCTTAGCGCGGGTGTGCAGCGGCGGCACCTGTATGTGTGGGCCCTGTTTGCGCCCAAGTATGTGTTTGAGGCCTGCTTCCTGCTCCTCACCGACACCGTGCTGCTGCTCGTGGCGGCGTTGGCATGAGCGGCAGGGGCATGGTCCATCCCGCGTTGTTGTGACCTTGTCCACTGCAGCCGGCCTCGCCTGTAACCATTTACAGCGCTTTCCACCATCTCAGTATATTGATCTTGCGGAATGGCAGACGTGAAGTTCAGCACCATTGGGCCGGCAGGAGCCCGGGTGGCACCGCAGCGGCGGCAGCGGGTGGCGGCCAGCAGCTAAAGCTCGGCAAACTGCGGCTCTGCAGAGCAACTTGCTGTCCGAGCCTGCAGGGCGCCCGAG
>VFQQ010000631.1_pt1 | contig 64867 bp, 54 predicted proteins | sample 3512341 | NCBI WGS metagenome assembly VFQQ01 (sample SAMN10412373, study PRJNA504923) | tailings metagenome | isolation source: Relicate 2 Philex TSF1 revegetated site | place: Philippines: Tuba, Benguet | collected 2017-08-29 | reverse complement strand
CGAAAAATTCCAGAATAACTTTTTCTACTACTTACACACTTTGTGGGATGCTACCAATAAAGCCAATCACTTTATAGTGCAGATTATGCTTTATCATCCTCATATTACTCAAATTTACCAGCATTTGCAATGCCAGCATCTGGCTTATATGGTCTTCTTTGAAACTGGGTGTTTCCATTACGTTGTCATTTCGTTTGTGTGATGGTTAGAGATCAAATAATTCACTCATGAAAAGCCATCATGAGTAAATACTGCTTGTCTTTGCCTCTGGCACCTGTTACTTACGCTCTCGTATTTCATTTAGGTTTGCTTCTAAAATTGCGTCTCTGATAACTTTTATCTTATGAGCTTTCCTTTTCTAACTCATTATCTTTCAATTCACTTTTATGATTCTTATCTCAACGCTTTCTTAAATCCTTTCTTAAACTCTTTCTTAAACTCTTTCTTAAACTCTTTCTTAAATCTTTTCTTAATCGCTCTGTGAAATCCAGCTGAAAAACTTTTTGAGAGACCATCTGGGTTTGCTCAAACGTTCTGATAAAGCCGTCCTTACACTTCAGATGCTTTTAATCAACGTTTACAAGGATTATCCAAGTGAAACTTAATAAACTCTTGTGAAAATAATTATCCGACGGAAGTTGAGGTTATTTGTGCCATGGCGTTTATTTCTTGATTTTGTTTGCTTTTTCAAACTACGTGCTTATCTTTGCACTGTTCTTTACCATTGGTGGGGAATTTACAAAGGTTTCGAACGCTGGACCCATAATCAGCGTTCTTTTTTTGTCCTTATTTTCCAATAAACTTTTCCTCTCTTATCCAGTCTGGACTATTCAAAATGTTGTGTACATTGTCATTCGCCTGTAGCTCGTACGCACTAACAAACGTTGCTTTCAATAGTCCTGTGAAACGAATAATAACAACGTAATTGTTTTTAACCAAAGCAACACGTCTGCTGTTCGTATAACTTTTTTTATCCCTGTCCCAACCTTGTTTTAAGGCAGACTCAGGGTCCATTAAGGTGGCTTTTATCCATAGCATTTTTTCTAACCTATTCAGAGATAAAATTGACTTGTCTCTTGCTTTTCGATTATTACTTTCATAGAAAGCATGATCGAACATGTTTTCAAAAAACGTTACCAAAATATTGTCAAATGTGTGAATAGGTTTGCTTTTATCACAATACTCATCTTTCCAAAGTTGCCGCAATTCTGTTTCAGTCATGTTGTATGACTTAATTTTTTTATATGCCATTACCACCCACCCTTTAGGTTTATTTTGAAAACATTAAACTTCTCTTCCCATTTTGGTGTGGGGGCTATAGGTTTGTATTGATCTTCTACATATTTTATAAAATCAAGCTTTGTATTGCTAGTCAATTCGCCATTAAATTTAGCCACCGCAATACCTGTAAGTACATCAGCTAACTGAATTCCAATCGATTGCTCAGATGGCAATCCCTGTACCTGGGATATTTCTGAAGTGAGATTAGAATTATCAAGTGCTTGTTTTAATTCCTTTAATCGACCTTTATTTCTATTTACTTTCAAATCGAGGAAAATATCGTAAGTATTAAAATCGAAAATCCAATGATGAAGTAATTGGTAATAAAATTTATAAAACCCTAACTCCGCATCCTCGTTGTTAAACCGAATATTGTCAACTTTATCGGATTCTATGATTACAACTCGAAACCTTATACTATCAGAGTTCAGATAGAAATCTACCACATCCTTGTACAATTGAAAATAAGCAGGGGATAATTTCTGCCATTTCAGCTCACCTTTAATGTTGTGTTTGAGTTTTATCTTTGTTATTTCCTTTTTTAAGGTATCTCGAAAATCGGCAGGTATCCAAACTCCGCCAATACCGGTGTACAAATGAGCATCTTTACGTGTAAGAGCCTCTAGTCCGCTTTCATCACAATATACCTCAAAATCCATAGCTGAAAGTATTTAAATTCAAACGTTTTTTTCCTGTCAGCAACACCTGCATCAACCCCTTTTTCTGCTCCCGCAACTTTTCTGCTTTGGCTTTGAGCAGGTTAATTTCTTTATCTGCTACTTGCAGCACTTGGGCTATGGCGCTTTGTTCTTCAATGGTTGGCAATTTCATTTCGAGTTGAAGGAATGTGTCAAAATCAAAAGTCATTTTTTCGATATGAACACCATAGCTCGAAATCAATGCTTGATGGTAGAAATATGGAAGCTGTGAGTACCAATTGAAAAACTCCATATTCAATAGCTTCGGGTCTTTAGCAACTGTTGCTATATATGAACCCGAGATTTTTGCTCCTGCAAATTCTTTTGTAACGAGAGCGGATGCACCGTGAACGATTTGCATTTTTGAAAATAGGAAATCACCTACTTCTGCGTCCCGCAAGTCTTTTACTTTAATTTGATGTCCGTATAAGGCCTCTCTAAAGAAAATACCTCCTGAACGTCTTCTCACACTAATCAGTTGATACAGTTCATTATCATCCCATTTCACAGGTCGTTTTACTACTTTTAATAACTTATCAAATGGAAATTCCTTCCACTCCCCTCCAAACCCCTTCAACCGTTTCTTCCCTGTTAGCAATTGCTGCATAAGCCATTTTTTGCGGAGCTCTTTTTGGGCTATGAGTTTTTCGGTAGTGTGGATGGCGGCATCTGTGGTGCTGAGCACTTGGGCTATGGCTTTTTGTTCGGGGAGTGGGGGATAATGAATGTGCTCAATTCCAATCAATTCAGTGTTTAGGTTTGGTTGTCCATTCCCAGGAGCTACCACATCTCTGAAATACTTTGTCATAGTGTTTAAATAATAGAAAGCATATTTCTTATCTACTTCATTTTCATTCCAATTTATAAAAGCAGCAATTCCGTCATTAGCGCAACATTTAATTCCTAGAATTTTAGCCACACCAAGAGTTGCACCACTATTAGATAAAATCAAAGTTCCTTTTTCAAGCTGTCTACTTTGCTTTGCACCTTCTTCAGTTAAAAAGCCATCGGTTGATAAAACCTCAATTTGAGAGTCAGGAATATTAGTTAAAGATGCAACTGTTAGCCACGGAATAAACGAGCCATTAAAGTATTTAGGGTCACCAGCTGGTCTAGGCGAACCACCTCTAACAACATTTGAAATCTTATCAAATCTTTTCGTTGACCAATCTTTTGGAAAATCATTTTTTACACTCATAGTTTCACCAATTGGGTTAAGTATTGGTCAATCTCTTTCTGCACTTTCACCAATTCGCCTTCCAGTTGCTCAATCTCTTTTTGCACCGCAGCAATGTCCACTTCGGCTTCTTCTTCAAAGGTGTCCACATAGCGAGGGATGTTCAGGTTGTAATCGTTTTCCTGTATTTCTTCGGGAGTTGCTATGTAGCTGTATTTATCTTCCACCACACCGGGTTGCAGTTTGCCGGCAGTAAAATCACGATAGGTTGTTACAATGTGTTCAATATCGCTTTCACGCAGCTTGTTTTGGTTTTTGGCACTTTCATAGTGTTTGCTGGCATCAATAAACAATACATTGTTGCTTCTTTTTTGCTTATTAAACACCAAGATGGCAGCTGGTATGCCTGTGCCAAAAAATAAGTTTGCAGGTAAGCCTATCACCGCTTCCAACAAGTTTTCTTCAATGGTTTTCTGCCTTATTTTTCCTTCGCTGCTGCCACGGAACAACACACCATGCGGCACCACCACACCCGCTTTGCCATGTTCGTTCAGTGTTTCAATCATGTGGCTGATAAATGCCCAGTCGCCTTTACTTTTGGGTGGTACACCTCTCCAAAAACGGTTGTATTTATCGCTTTCGGGGTCATAACTCACGGTAATTTTTTCTCCATCCTTGTCTTCTACCTTTCCCCATTTGTCTAATGAGAATGGCGGGTTGGCTACCACCGTATCAAACTTCATCAAGGTATCGCCCTCTTTCAGTTTGGGGTTGCGGATGGTATCGCCCCAGCGGATGGTAGCATTGTCAAAGCCATGTAAAAACATATTCATCACTGCCAAAGCCCAGGTGCTGCCGTTGGCTTCTTGTCCGTACAAAGAAAAATTGTCGGAACCCACTTCCTGCCCAGCTTTAATAAGCAAGGAACCCGAACCACAAGTGGGGTCGCATATGCGCGAACCCGGTTTAGATTGGGTGAGTTTGGCCAACAGGGTCGATACCTCGCCTGGCGTGTAAAATTCTCCAGCTTTTTTGCCTGCATCACTTGCGAAATTTGATATCAGGTACTCGTAAGCACCACCAATGATGTCGTTGCCTTCTAGGTGTGAAGGTCGCAGGTCAAGTGCTTCTTTGTTAAAATCGAGCAGCAGGTTTTTGAGGCGTGTGTTTTTGTCTTTTGGTTCACCCAGCTTGCTGGTATTGAAGTCAATATTTTGGAAAATCCCTGCACCATCTTCGCTGTATAGCTTTTCACGGTTGGCTTCTTCTAAATCAGTCAAGGCAATATTGATGAGTTCACCAATATTGGCTTCATTGCGGTGGTCGTATAAATATTTAAAGTGGCTGTGCTCCGGCACAATAAAGCGTTCGTGCTGCATGGCACGTTTGGCACGTTCTATATCACCGTTGTACTTTTTCAGGTAGCCTTCCATTTTATCGTCATGCACATCGCTGAGGTATTTCAGGAAAAGCATAGTAAGCACATAGTCTTTGTAAACGCTTGGGTCAATGCTGCCTCTAAAGGTGTCGCAAGCTTTCCATACTGCATCGTTGATGTCTTTCTGAGTTACTTTAGCCATGATGTTTATTGTATTGCGTTGATAATTTGTTTTTGAACTTGTTTTTCTCTAAGAATTTCAATGCGTTGCTTCAGCTCTTTTTCCTTTTCGCGTAGCTGCGCTATTTGCAGAATTGCCTTTTGGGTTTCAATGCTTGGCACAGCTAACTCCAAATGCTCGAGCACCTGCTTTGAAATAGAAGGAATGGAAGTGCCCGTGGCTTGGCCTTTTATAAGGGTTTGTGTGGCTGGGTTATTAAGAAACCAAGCCAAAAAGTGAGGCAGCACCTTGTTTTTATTTGCCCGAATCACAAAAAAGGATGTTGAAGCCACAGAAGGTGCGTTGTGGTCTTCAAAAACGGCAGCAAAGTTTTTACTTCCTTTTGCTGCAAAAAGCACATCACCATCTTTTAAGAGGTGCTTTTCAGCCACATAAGCAGAAAGCAAATCACCATGAAGGGCACTTTGCAACTTGCCTTCTTCGTCAAAGTGCTTAACTTGCAGATAGACTAAATCTCCTTCGCCCAAAGGCCTTGCAAAGAGGCCAGTTTGGATGTTAGCAATATCTTTTATGAGTGTTTTCAAATTTATTCCCTTGTAATAGCTCTACAAAGCTACGGCAGATTTTCTAATTACAAGCTAGTTTCATAAAATATATTTAAGTAGCGTCTCTACAATGGTCAATCGTATTTGGCTTTAACACTCTTAGCGCATTGTATAACCCCTTCTATTTGCTGGGCCGCCACCGTTTATTTCACTTTCCCCCTTTTATACTTCCCTACTATTAACCGCAGCAGTAGGCTAACCCTCTGCGCCACCGACGCTGCGGTCGGGGTCTAAGGATCTGCGGTTAAAAAACCCCGCCTTTTAACCGCCCCGCTGTTGATAACTCCCCCACCGCCCTCACCCAGCTTTTCGCTATTTTCGCTACCTCCCGCTTTTGCCCATGTACCTCATTTTTGACACCGAAACCACGGGTTTGCCAAAGCCGTAGGCTAACCCTCTGCGCCCTCCGGTCAAGCTGCGCCAGCAGTGCAGACCAAAAGGCTCCGTTTTCTCGGCGCCAGCCACAGCTGTTTATTGCACTGATAAGCAAAGCCTGTTCATGGGTAGCAGCCGTAATCAACAGTGCGAAGTCATCCAACCGCCAAAAACCCCTCTGCGCCTCTGCGGTTAAAAACCCCCGCCCTTTAACCGCCCCGCTGTTGATAAATAGCCCGCCTCCAGCACCCAGCTTTTCGCTATTTTCGCTACCTCCCGCTTTTGCCCATGTACCTCATTTTTGACACCGAAACCACAGGTTTGCCCCGCGATTACAACGCCCCCATTACCGACAGCGACAACTGGCCCCGCATGGTGCAGTTGGCCTGGCAGCTGCACGACGCGGCGGGGGCCCTGGTAGATGTGCAAAACTTCATTGTGCAGCCCGAGGGCTATACCATTCCGTTCAATGCGGCCAAGGTGCACAAAATCACCACCGAACGGGCGCAGGCCGAAGGGGTGCCGCTGGCTTTTGTGCTGGGCAAACTGAACGAGGTGCTCGAAAAAACCACCCACCTGGCGGGCCACAACATCGGCTTCGACATCAGCGTGGTGGGCGCCGAATTCCACCGCAAGGGCATCTCCACGCGTTTGATGGAGTTGGCGGCGGTAGATACCAAAGACGAATCGACCGACTTTTGCGCGCTGCCCGGGGGCAAAGGCGGCAAGTTCAAATGGCCCACCCTCACCGAGCTGCACCAAAAGCTGTTTGGCGAGGCCTTCGCCGAGGCGCACAATGCCGCGGCCGACGTGGAAGCCACGGCCCGCTGTTTCCTCGAGCTGGTGCGCCTGGAGGTGATTGCCCCCCAAAGCGTGGGCCTTGATGCGGCCGGCATCGCGGCATTCAAAGCAGCCAATCCCGCCCCCATCGCGCTCATCGGTCTCGATACCCAGCCCTACAAAGCCCTGGCTACCGAAACCGCTGCAGCCGAAACCGAAAGCACCACCACTGGCGGCGCCACCTCCCCCCAAACCGCCGTAAAAGGTTTTGTGCACCTGCACTGCCACACCCAGTTTTCGATGCTGCCGGGCACTTCGGAAGTAGAAGACCTGGTGGCGCACGCCAAAGAAAGCGGGGCCATGGCGGTGGCCATGACCGATCACGGCAACCTTTACGGGGCCTTTGCCTTTGTGAATGCGGCTTTTAAGGCGGGGGTGAAGCCCATCATCGGGGCCGAGTTGTACCTCTGTCGCGACATGGCCGACCGCACCAACAAAGACAACGGCTACGGCCTGGTGGTGCTGGCCAAAAACAAAAACGGCTACCAAAACCTCGTCAAACTCACCTCGCAGTCGTTTTTAGACGGCTACTACTATGTGCCGCGCATCGACAAAAAGCTGCTGCTGCAGTACAAAGACGACCTCATCGTGCTCACCGGCGGTTTGAATGGCGAGGTACCCAACCTCCTCCTCAATGTGGGCGATACCCAGGCCGAGGAGGCTTTTTTGTGGTACAAAGAACATTTTGGGGCCGATTTTTACGTGGAATTACAGCGCCACGGGCTCGAAGAAGAAAAGCACGTGAACGAAATTTTGCTGTCGTGGGCCCACAAACACGGTGTGAAATACCTGGCCACCAACAACACCTACTACAACCGGGCGGTAGATTCCGATACGCACGATACGCTGCTGTGCATCAACGATTCGGAGCTCAAAAGCACGCCCATTGGTCGGGGCCGCGGCTTCCGTTTTGGCTTTGCCAACGACCAATATTACCTCCGCAGCCGCGAGGAGATGGAAAAGCTCTTTGCCGATTTGCCCGAAGCCCTCAATGCCACGGTTGATTTGGCCGACCGCATCGAGGCCTTTGAGCTCAAGCGCGATGTATTGCTGCCGCGCTACGAAATCCCTGCCGGTTTTGCCGACCAGGACGACTACCTGCGCCACCTCACCTATGTGGGGGCCGAAAAGCGCTACGGCGAAATCACCGATCTGATCCGCGAGCGCCTCGATTTTGAGCTGGCCACCATCAAAAAAACGGGTTACCCTGGCTACTTCCTCATTGTGCAGGATTTCACCACCAAGGCCCGCGAAATGGGTGTATCGGTGGGTCCGGGCCGTGGTTCGGCGGCCGGTTCGGCGGTGGCCTACTGCATTGGCATTACCAACGTAGACCCCATTGCCTACGACTTGCTTTTCGAAAGGTTCCTTAACCCCGACCGGGTGAGCATGCCCGATATCGACATCGACTTCGACGACCGGGGTCGCGGCAAGGTGATGCGCTACGTGATCGACAAATACGGCGACCGGCAGGTGGCGCAAATCATCACCTACGGCACCATGGCGGCCAAATCGGCCATCCGCAATGCCGCCCGCGCCTTGGAACTGCCCTTGGCCGAGGCCGATGTGCTGGCCAAAAGTTATCCTGAAGCCATTACCAGCATCAAGGCTTTCAGCAAGGCGCCTTTGCGCACCCTGGTGAACAAACCCCAGCTGCTCGAGGAAAACAAAAAGGAGCTGCAGCCCGAAGATTACCAGCTGGCGCAGGCCTTTTTGCAGAAGATGCAGGGCAACGACCTCACGGGCCGGGTGCTGCGGCAGGCCGGGATGTTGGAAGGCGCCATCCGCACCACGGGCACCCATGCCTGCGGCGTCATCATCACCCCCGACGACATCACCAACTTTGTGCCCGTTAAACTGGCGCCCGATGCCGAAATCAAGCTCGTAACGCAGTTCGACAACGATGTGGCCGAGTCGGCAGGCCTGCTGAAGATGGACTTCCTGGGGCTGAGCACCCTCACCATCATCAACGACGCCATCGACATCATCGAAGAGCGGCACGGCATCCGCATCGACCCCGATGCCATTCCGTTAGACGATCCCAAAACTTACGAGCTTTTCCAGCGTGGCGATACGGTCGGCATTTTCCAGTACGAAAGTCCCGGCATGCAGAAGTACATGAAGGAGCTCAAGCCCGACAAGTTCGACGACCTCATTGCCATGAACGCCCTGTACCGGCCGGGTCCGCTCAAGTACATTCCCAACTTCATTGACCGCAAGCACGGCCGTGAGCCTATTTCGTACGATTTGCCGGCCATGGAAGAATACCTGAAAGACACTTACGGCATTACCGTGTACCAGGAGCAGGTGATGTTGCTCAGCCAGAAGTTGGCAGGCTTTACCAAGGGCCAGGCCGACGAGCTGCGGAAGGCCATGGGTAAAAAGCTGCGCGACAAGCTCGACAAGATGAAGCCGCTTTTCCTAGCAGGTTGTGCGGCCAACGGGCACGACACCAAAATTGCCGAGAAGGTGTGGAGCGACTGGGAAGATTTTGCGGCCTACGCCTTCAACAAATCGCACTCCACCTGTTATGCGGTGGTGGCCTTTCAAACGGCCTACCTCAAGGCCAATTATCCGGCCGAGTTCATGGCGGCGGTATTGAGCAACAACCTCAACGACATTGGCAAGGTGACCTTTTTCATGGAAGAATGTCGCCGCATTGGTGCCGATGTGTTGGGGCCTGATGTGAACGAATCGGCCTACCGTTTTACCGTAAACGAGCGCAACCAAATCCGCTTTGGCTTGGGCGGCATCAAGGGCGTGGGCGAAGGTGCGGTGGAAGCCTTGGTGATGGAGCGGCAGAAAAACGGTCCGTTCAAAACCATCTTCGACCTCTGCAAGCGCATCGATTTGCGCCAGGCCAACAAAAAAACGCTCGAAGGATTGGCGCAGGCCGGTGCTTTCGACCGTTTGGAGGCCATCAACGGCAACCGTCGCCTCTTTTTCAACAACGAAGACGGCAGCACCCTGCTCGAAAAGGCCATCCGTTTTGGCAACCAATACCAGAGTTTGAAGTCGCAGGCGCAGTCGTCGCTTTTTGGCGAGGTAGGCGTAACCGACATTCCCGAGCCCGAAATTATACCTTGCGAGCCCTGGCCGCTGCTCGAAAAGCTGCAGAAGGAGAAGGAGGTGGTGGGCATTTTCATCACGGCGCACCCCCTCGATGCCTTCAAGTACGACATCGAGAAATTTACCAATGTAGGCCTGCGCGACATCGAAGAAAAGGTGGGTCGCGACATGGTATTTGCCGGTTTGGTGACCGAAGTAACCTATTTCCAGGACCCTAAAACCAACAACGAAACCATTGTATTTACGGTGGAGGATTACGATACCGTGCGCAAGCTGCGGCTCAAGGGCGAGCAGGCCTTGCGCTACAAGCATTTGGTGATGGTGGGCACGGCTTTGTTGTTCAAGGCCAAGTACGATTCGTTTGTGAACAAAGAGGGCAAGGAGTTCCGCTTTTTGCGATTCAACAGTGTGGAGTTGCTGGCCGACATCCGCGAGAAGCACTTCAAGCAAATCATCCTCAAGCTGCGCATGGAAGCGGTGACGCCCGAGTTATTGGGAAGGTTAGATGGGTTGTTCAACGAGCACCCGGGCATGGTGAAGCTGCAGGTGAAGCTGTTCGACGAGCAGGAAAAGTTGCAGGTAGATTTGAGTTCGAAAAAAGTGCGGGTGAATCCCCAAAACAGTTTGCTGGAAGCGCTGGAGAAATTGCCTTTGATGGTGGAATTGGCGGAGTAAAAAGCCAAAGCCCCTCCAACGCATTGCTGGCGCAAGCAGCATCCGGCTAGCCCCATCGGGGCGACATCTGGGTAGCTCCCGTCAGGGGCGGCATCCGTCTAGCCCCGCTAGGGGCGACATCTGGGTAGCTCCCGTCAGGGGCGGCATCCGTCTAGCCCCGCTAGGGGCGGCATCTGGGTAGCTCCCGTCAGGGGCGACATCTGGGTAGCTCCCGTAGGGGCGGGTACATCAACCAACCTACCCAACAAAATCCGAATCCCACAAAAAAAAACCGCAACCTTTCGATTGCGGCTTTTTTCGTGACCTGGCGTTTAGCCCTGGAACGGATAACGGTAGCCCTTGGGTGGGTTGAGATTTTCTTTTACCGTGCGGGCCGATACCCAACGAATGAGGTTGAGCATAGAGCCCGCCTTGTCGTTGGTACCCGAAGCGCGGGCGCCACCAAAAGGCTGCTGGCCTACCACGGCACCCGTCGGCTTGTCGTTGATGTAGAAATTACCGGCCGCATGGCGCAATTTTTCGGTGGCCAAATCAATGGCATAGCGGTCTTGCGCAATCACCGCGCCGGTAAGGGCATAAGGCGATGTGCGGTCGCAAGTCTCAAGAATTTCTTCGTACTTATCGTCTTCGTACACATACACCGTCAAAACGGGACCAAACAACTCCTCGCACATGGTTACGTACTGCGGGTCTTTGGCGCGGATGATGGTGGGCTCAATGAAATAGCCTTTCGATTTGTCGTACTTGCCCCCGGCCACAATTTCTTGTCCGTCGGCCTTGGCGCGCTCAATGAAGCTGGCGAGTTTGTCGAACGACTTTTCGTCGATCACCGCATTGATGAAATTGGTGAAGTCTTCTACCCCACCCATCTTCATATCGGCCAAATCGGCTTTAACGCGTTTGATGGTGGCCTCCAACAGGCTGGCGGGAATGTAAGCCCGCGAGGCAGCCGAACATTTCTGGCCTTGGAATTCGAAGGCACCCCGTGAAATGGCGGTGGCTAAAATGTCAACATCGGCCGATTTATGGGCAACGATGAAGTCTTTGCCCCCGGTTTCACCCACAATGCGCGGGTAGCTCTTGTAGCTATTGATGTTGTTGCCAATGGTCTTCCAAATGTCGTTGAACACCCCCGACGAACCGGTGAAGTGGATGCCTGCAAAATCGGGATGCGCAAAAATCACATCGCCGGCTACGGGTCCGCTTACGTACACCAAATTGATCACACCGTCGGGCAATCCGGCCTCTTGGAACAAACGCATGAGCCAGTAGGCCGAATAAATCTGGGTATTTGAAGGCTTCCACACCACGGTATTGCCCATCATGGCGGGTGAAGTGGGCAGGTTGCCGGCTATAGAAGTGAAGTTGAAGGGCGTGAGGGCGAAGATGAAGCCTTCGAGCGGACGGTATTCCACGCGGTTCCAGGTCAGTGGCAGGCTTTCGGGCTGCTGGTGGTACAGCTGCACCATGTATTGCACATTAAATTTGAAGAAGTCGATGAGCTCGCAAGCGCTGTCGATTTCAGCTTGGAAGGGGTTTTTGCTTTGTCCGAGCATGGTAGCCCCGTTGATGATGTCGCGGTACGGCCCTTGCAGCAAATCGGCCATGCGCAAGAAGATGGCAGCACGTTGTTCCCACGGCAGTGCCTCCCAGCTTTTGCGGGCAGCCAAGGCGGCATCGATGGCCATTTTAACGTGGCTGGCATCTCCCTCGTGGTAATGACCCAAGGTATGCTGGTGGTCGTGCGGGGGCGCCAGTCGTTTGGTTTTGCCGGTGCGCACCTCTTTGCCGCCAATGAACATGGGGATGTCGAGCTCCTGCGCGCGGAAGGCTTCGATTTGGGCTTGGAGTGATTTGGCCTCTGCCGAACCCGGCGCATAAGCGCGAACTGGTTCGTTTTTGGCTACTGGAGGGGTAAAAATGCCGAATGCCATAAGTAAAAGGTTTGGGCTTGCGGTTTTTCGAAAGCCACACAAAGTTAAGCATTCGGCCAACAAGGAGGTAGCCCCAAAACCAAACCTCTAACCCCGCTAGGGGCGACATCCGGCTAGCCCCGCTAGGGGCGGCATTTGCATACCCTTCATAAACATGCACACATATTTTTCGCCCGACCCATCCACAAATCGACCAAAAATGAGAGATTTGAAGCCAAAGACCCCGCATGAACATCGAATGGCTGCGCGAATATTGCCTATCGCTCCCACACGCTACCGAAGACTTTCCGTTCGACGAGCGTACCCTGGCCTTCAGGGTGGCTGGCAAAATCTTCCTGCTCACCGATGTAGAAGAAGCCTGGGAATTCAATGCCAAATGTGATCCCGAAAGGGCGGTGGAACTGCGCGAACGCTATCCCGATGCCGTGCGCCCGGGCTACCACATGAACAAAACACATTGGAATACGGTGCGCATCGATATGGGGCTCGACGATGCCCTGGTGCTCGACCTCATCCGTCACTCCTATGACCTCATCCGCGCCTCGCTGCCGGCCAAAATCAGAAAGGAGTTGGAAGCATGAGGCTGTCGATCATCATTCCGGTGTACAATGAAGAAAAACTGGTGACCGAAGTGCTCCGCCAACTCGATGCCATGGCTTGGCCTGCTTTTGTGCAGTCGGTGGAAGTGGTGGTGGTCGACGACCGTTCGCACGACCAAACCCACCGCAACATCGAAGCGTGGATCGCAGGCAAATCGGGCTACACCCTGCTGCAACATCCCCACAACAAAGGCAAAGGCGCCGCTGTGCGCACGGGCATGCAGGCCGCCACCGGCGATACCTTCCTCATACAGGATGCCGATTTGGAACTCCAACCCAGCGACATCCCAGCCCTGTTGCAGGCCATGCACGATTTGGGCGTGGAAATGGTGAACGGCTCGCGCTACTTACCCGGCCCCATTCGTCCGCTCAGCAGCTACAAACGTTACATCGCCAACAAACTGTTCAGCTGGCTTACCTCGCTGCTCATCGACATCCGCATTACCGACATGGCCTGCGGCTACAAACTGCTCAAACGCTCGCTGGCCGAGAAACTGCAACTGCGCGAAGACCGCTTTGCCATTGAGGCCGAAATGCTCATCAAGGCGGCGCGCATCAAACGCAACAACATTGCCGAGGTGCCCGTGCAGTACTTCCCCCGCAACCAGGGCGAAGGCAAAAAATTCCGCACCAGCGATGGGGTGCGCATCCTCTACAAAATTTTCTACTATTCGTTCGGCGGGCGTTAAAAACCTGCTACATCCACCTTTTCGCGCTTTCCGGCCTTGTTGCCCGCATAATTGGGCGGCTGAATGAGGCTTTCGAAATCGGCAGGCACAGGGCGGTTGTAAAAAATGGCCCAATACGCCTTGCGGGTCATGGCATCGTAATGCAAAATGCCCAGGCGGTATTGGTTCTGCTGCTTCATGCTGAGCTCCACCAAGCCGGCACATAACAACAAAGCCGCTGCCATTTGCCAGCGTTTTTGCCAAACATGGGCCAAAAAAACGGCCAGGGGTGCAGCCAAAAGGGCGTACCAATCAACCATGGGCCTGCTGCCAAAACCGCCACCAAACCACCAAGCCCACCAGCACGAAAGCACATACACCAACAGCGGCATGAGCAGCACAATGGGCCAGCGCAAACGGCTGTTGAGGGGGTGCCGGAAAAACAAACCGGCGAAAGCCAATAGGATGAGGGGACTGTACACCCACCAACCCTTGCGGTAACTTAGCAGAAACTCGAGCCACATGGGCTGGTCCCAAAAAAAGCGTTCGCCCGTATAACTGAAAAACAGCCATTGACCGCTGTAAGCCTTCCAATACAACAGCTGCGGCAAACCCACCACAAAGGCACCCAGCACGATGTACAAAACCCAGTGCGGATGCTGCTTCAAGCTGCGCCACTTGGCGGTGAAAAGCGGACTGCCCAAGCCATAGAGCAAAGGCACCAAAATGACGGCCAGGTTGGTGGGACGAATCAAAGTAATCAACCCAATTAACAAGCCCATGGCAGCGCTTTTGGCGGCGCTGGGGGCATCGTGCCAACGTTCGGTGAGGTACAGCAGGGCCGCAATGGTAAAAAAGTTAAAGGCGTGCGACATGGCCGCCTCGTGGGTAATGTAGTTCAACAAATTGGTGCCCAAGGTGAGGAGGATGAGCGTGGCAGCCACTACCCCATCGCCCACAAAACGCCGCAGCCAATGCCCCAGCAGCCACAATCCCCACAGTCCGTAAAACAAACCACTGAACTGAATGGCCAAGTGGTAGGGCCGGCTGAAACCATCGGCTTCCCAAGGCCCGAGCGTGGCAGCCAAATGGGCCAAGCCAAAAAAGGGCGCATACAAAAAGGCAATGCCCATGGTGGTTTTGCTCACCAAGCCGCCGGTGGGGGTGGTTTCGGGCCAATACTGGTGCGAATAGTCGCCCTGGCGGGTGAACTCCATCGACAAATCGCCTTCCACAAACAGGGCGGGCAGGTAGGCGTAGTACGAAATGGCATCCCAATAAATGGGACGGTGGTTGGGCTTTTCGGCGTCGGAACGCTCAATGCCAGCGAACCGGCCCAGGAGGAAGAGCGCCAAAACGCCCCATCCCATCCACCAACGGAAAGCCTGCCATTTCATGCCTTAAAACAGGTTGAGTTGCTGGGGTGGATCGCCGCCTTTTTGCTCGCGCTCCTTCTTCACATCAAACTCAATGGTGGTACCTATGTCGATGCTGCCTTCGGAAGTACCGGAAGCATTGCTCTCGGGCGCATTATCGGCCTCAGCGGCATCGTTGTCGGCCAGCTCCACTGCATCTGCTCCCTCCTCTTCTTCCTCCTCGGCACGCTCGGGCTTGGGCTCAGCGACCGCAACCACAGGCTCGGTGGCCGACAACAGCTTCACTTCCAACAAAGGCTCGGTGGTGAGCTTGTTGCCCATGGCCTTCCAGCCCTTGATGTCGATGAATTGCGAAAGGTTGACTTCCTGTGTTTCCGATTTTTTCTTGGTGCCGGTGGTGAGCTGCACCAGCAAATCGTCGCGGTAATCGATGAATGCCAGCTTGGCACCTTTGTCTTCTGCAATGAACAAAAAACGCTTGTTGAGGGTGCTGGTTTCCACCACAAAACGCTTCACATACCAAGCCTGGTTGGCAGGCACGTAATGCAAGGCCGTGATGGGCCGCTTCGGATCCCACTTTTGCAGCAGCAATAGCTGGTCGGGTTCGTAGCGGTTGGTGAGCTCGTAGCTGGTAAGCTCGTAGCTGCCGTCTTTGTAGATGCACAAAATGGCATCCTCGCCGTCGAAAGCACCCAGCAAACGGCCACGCTCGTCAACGTTGAGGCGACCTACCACCTCGTCGTACCAGATTTTGCGGCCCCCCAAGGTAGAGCGACCCTTTTCTTTGAACAACACCCGCTTTACGGTGTATTTGGTGGCGGTATTGCCCTGTGCAGCCCGACCTTTGATGGCCAGTTCGGCAAAGTCGAAGTCGAATATTTTCTTGCGGGCGGGGGCGTTCTGACTGAGGTAGATGGTCACCACTTCCGACTCTGAATTCGGATTGGCGCTGAAATACAGCACCTTGCTGTTCTTCTCGCCCTTGGTGAGGTCGTACTCTTTGTCGCGGGTAACGCCCGTAATGTTGAAGCGCTTGGCATAGCTGATGGCCGATTTCCCATCCACATAAATGAGGTGGTAGGTCATGCGCTCGTCGTTTTTCTTGAACACATCCACGTGGATGATGTCTTTGCCCACAAAGGCCTTGTCGCTCACCTTGGTAACGATGCACTTGCCGTCGCGGCGGAAAACGATGATGTCGTCGAGGGGCGAACAATCGGTTACGTACTCGTCTTTTTTCATGCCCGTGCCCACAAAACCCTCGGCCCGGTTCACATACAGCTTTTCGCTGGCCACGGCCACCTGGGCGGCTTGGATGGTGTCGAAAATGCGGATTTCGGTCTTGCGCTCGCGGCCCTTGCCGTACTTTTTGAGCAGGTTTTCGTAGTAGGCAATGGTGAAGGCGGTGAGGTGCTCGAGGTCGTATTTCACCTGCACCATCTCGTCTTCGAGTCCGCGCAGCAGCTCGTCGGCTTTGAAGCTGTCGTATTTGCTGATGCGCTTGATTTTGATTTCGGTGAGGCGGATGATGTCGTCTTGGGTCACCTCACGCATCAATTTCGGCTTGTGTGGCTCCAAACCCAGGTCGATGGCTTGCAATACGGCCTCCCAGGTTTCGCACTCTTCGATGTCGCGGTAGATGCGGTTTTCGATGAAAATCTTCTCCAGACTGCTGAAATGCCACTTTTCTTGCAATTCACCCAGCTTGATTTCGAGCTCCCACTTCAGCAAATCCATGGTTTGCTGGGTATTGTAGCGCAGCATGTCTTTCACGCTCATGAAGCGGGGCTTGTCGGCCACAATCACGCAGGCATTGGGCGAGATGCTGGTTTCGCAATCGGTAAAGGCGTAGAGGGCATCGATGGTGATGTCGGGCGATACGCCGGGCGGCAGCTGGATTTCGATTTCCACATCGCGGGCCGTATTGTCGATCACCTTTTTGATCTTGATTTTGTTGGCCTCGCTGGCTTTTACAATCGACTCAATGAGGTTGGTGGTGGTGGTGCCGAAGGGAATTTCTTTGATGAGCAGCGTTTTTTTGTCGTGCTCCTCGATGCGTGCCCGCGAGCGGATTTTGCCCCCGCGCATGCCTTCGTTGTAGTTGGTAACGTCGATGAGGCCGCCCGTTTGGAAATCGGGGTACAGCTCAAAGGGTTGTTTTTTGAGGATTTTGATGCTGGCGTCGATGAGCTCGCAGAAGTTGTGGGGCAAAATTTTGGTCGACAAACCCACCGCAATGCCCTCCACCCCTTGGGCCAATACCAGCGGAAACTTCATGGGCAGGGTCACGGGCTCCTTCTTGCGGCCATCGTAACTGGTTTGCCAGCGGGTGGTTTGTCCGTTAAAGGCCACTTCGAGCGCAAATTTGCTGAGGCGGGCTTCGATGTAACGGGCTGCCGCGGCACTGTCGCCGGTGCGCACATCGCCCCAGTTTCCCTGGGTTTCGATGAGCAGGTCTTTTTGGCCCAAGCCCACCATGGCATCGCCAATGGCGGCATCGCCGTGGGGATGGTATTGCATGGTTTGGCCGATGATGTTGGCCACCTTGTTGAAGCGTCCATCGTCGATCACCTTCATGGCGTGCAGGATGCGGCGCTGCACGGGCTTGAGGCCGTCTTCAATGGCCGGTACGGCACGCTCCAAAATCACATACGAGGCGTACTCTAAAAACCAGTTTTCGTACAAACCCGACACCGGGGTGATGTCGTGGATTTGCTCTTCGTCGCGTTCGTCGGGGTTAACAGGGGTCTCTTCGCTCATGTATTTTCAGAATCCGACCAAAAGTAAGGAATGCGCACAGCAATTTTTCCACGAAATGTGCACGCAGCGGCAAGAAGTTTTTGGATGGGTGTTTGGCGCGCCCGTGCATAGGCAACAAGGGCGTTGCAGCTGGATGATAGAACGCTGATGGGGCGGATGCTCGCAGAGGTGCATTTCATTCACCCACCACGTGCAGTTCTTTGCACTGATCTGCGACCATCTGCGCCATCAGCGGTAAAAACCACGAATACTGGATTCCCCCACAGCGCCGATCGCTTCAGCCCTTATTTTTCGGGCAACACCAGCATTGGTACCTTCACCTTGCGGGCCAGGGCCTCGCCTACCGAGGGCACAAACAAACGCTCTAAAAAGCTATAATGGTGCCGGTGAATGGCCAATAGCAAGGGCGACTCCTTGGCGATGTGCTCCATCAAGGCCTCCAAAATATCGTCGTTGTACAACATCTTATTGGCTTCCGCATCGAGCTGCAAAGCTGTCTTCCAATCGCGAAAATGTTGCTGCTGCTGGGCATCAAGCTGGCGGTCTTCGCCAAAAACATGTACCAAACGCCACTGTGCCTGCCACCAACGGGCATAATCTTGAAATTGCTTGAGTCGTTCGGGACTTGGGCCTTCACGCAAGGCGGTAGCGTAGCTGAGCTGTCCGGCTTGCACAAAATGCGCCGCAGCCGGTACCAGCAACAAGGGCTGGCTACAATTGCTGCAAAGCTGGCTGCTGGTACTGCCAAAAAAGAGGGTATCGAGCAGCGATTTGCCGCGGGTGCCGGTAACCACCAACGAAATATCAAGCTCAGCCACCAAATGCTCCACCACGGCTGCAGCCTCACCAAAGGCGGCATGGGTGGCCACTGTGAGGCGGGGAAAACTGTGTAAAACAGCTTCCTTGAGGCCCTCTAAACCTGCCCGCGCATCCTGCTCGAGCACATCGTTGATGCCTTTAAACAAAGTGGTGGCACTACTTTGGGCCTTGTAGGCGTGCACTAACAAGAGTCCGGCGCCGGCGGCATGGGCCAAAGCGGCAGCATAAAAAACGGCGTGGTTGCCTCCTTCTGAAAAATCGGTGGCGGCTAACAGGGTGGTCATGGCAGGTGTTTGTACGAATATCGGAAAATTCGGACAAAAAACACCAAAATTATTTGCGTCGGTCACAAAATGACAAAAGCCCCTCTCGGAGCTTTTGTCAGAAATGTTCTTTGCGATCAGTTTTTCACCAAACGTGCATGACGCATTTGCTGCGCGTACTGCACCCGCAAATGATACACGCCTGGCGATACATGCTGTAAATCGAGTTCATGCTGCTCTAAGCTTCCGCCAAAAGGCACTTGCTGCTTGAGCACCAGCTTGCCCTGAGCATCATAAACTTCAATGCGCACTGTCACCGCTTCTTCGGGCTGCAATTCAATGAAGTACAAACCTGGTGATGGGTTTGGATACACCAGCATGTCTTTTCCTACCTCAAAGCCCACTCCTGCCTGACGCGCACCCGAACCAGCTTGGTTACATGGACCCACATAAGAACCAGTAGCCAAATGGGCGGCAACTGCCGAAGGAGCTACACAAATTTCGTGGCGATTGGCAGGATTTCCTGGCGGCACTTTACATACCAACACTTTGGGATTTCGTGGGTTGTTGCCACAACGGGCATCTACCACAAAAATGGTGGTGGTAGCCGTGCTGATGCAACCATTGGCGTCGGTCACCGTGAGGGTGTATTGGGTGGTTGCAGTTGGAGCAGCTGAAGTAGTAGCCGCATTCGGACTGCTCAAACCGGTGGTTGGCGACCACTGATAGGTGTAACCGGCCGTTGCACCGCTGGCCAAACCTTGAAGTGTCAAGCTTTGCGCACCATATCCCAAGTAGATGGTGTGCATATTGCCGCCTGGCTGTACGGTATATCCAGGAGTAACGGAAATGGAAGTCATGAATACACTTGGCTCGGTTAAAGTAATACTGCCGCTCGTTGAACAACCATTGGCATCGGTCGCAACTACGGTGTAAGTACCTGCGCTAAGTCCGCTCACCGAAGCTGTGTTGGCACCGTTGCTCCAAGCATAGGTGTAGGGGGCAGTTCCACCTTGAACGGCAAATTGCGCGCTGCCATTATTGGCACCATTACAACCTACATTCCATCCCCCGGCGAAAGTAGCAGCATTTATGCTTGAAGTGAGGGCCGAAGGCTCGCTAAGCACCACGCTGGCCGAAATAGAACAACCATTGGCATCGGTTGCCAACACGCTGTAAGTTCCTGCAGAGAGACCACTGATGGCAGCAGTGGTAGCGCCATTGCTCCAGGCATAGGTGTATGGTGCCGTACCTCCTTGAACAGTCAAACCGATACTGCCATCAGCAGCACCATTGCAGCTGATGTTGAAGCCACCATTATAGGTTTGTGCACTGGCAGATGAGGTCAGAGCAGCAGGTTCAGAAATGATCACCGCGCCAGAAGTTGTACATCCATTGCGGTCGGTAGCAACTACTGTGTAAGTTCCGGCAGATAAACCGCTTACAGAGGCCGTGGTGGCGCCATTGCTCCAGAGGTAGTCGTAGGGTGCGGTACCGCCCTGAACGCTGAAGCTTGCACTACCGTCGGCTGCGCCGTTACAACTGATATTCCAGCCTCCGTTGTAGGTGGCTGCAGTGGCGCTTGAGCTAAGTGCAGCTGGTTCAACCAAAGTAACGCTGCTGCTCACAGAACAGCCATTTACGTCGGTTACCGTTGCGCTGTAAGTTCCAGCTGCAAGACCACTCACCAGCTGGGTGGTAGCGCCATTGCTCCAGGTGTAGGTGTAGGGTGCTGTACCTCCTTGAGCGTTTAATATGATGCTTCCGTCAGAAGCACCATTGCAGCTAATATTGGCGCCTCCCACAAATACGGTAGGCGTAGCTCCCATGGTCAATGCAGCTGGCTCCTGTAAGGTAATGTTGGCTGAGGTGGCACATCCATTGGCATCGGTGATGGTAACGGTGTATGTTCCTGCAGCCACACCTGCCAAATTTGCCGTGCCGGCTCCGTTGCTCCACACGTAGGTATAAGGTGCAGTGCCTCCTTGTACTTGGGTTGCAATGCTGGCATCGGCAGCACCGTTGCAGCTCATATTCCATCCGCCTGCATATTGGTTGGCCGAAACGGTGGCAACCAATGCTGCTGGCTCACCCACGGTTACAGTGGCATTGGCCGTACATCCGTTGGCGTCCAGGACACTCAGGGTATAAGTACCTGCACCAACACCAGTCAACTGCGGGGTATTGGCACCATTGCTCCAACTGTATTGCACAGGGGCAACCGCATTTTGCAAAGAAACACTTACACTTCCTGAAGTTGCTCCTGCACACAAAACATCGGTAGCACTCAACGATAATTGGATGTTGCAGGGTATCACCTCTATCATAAACATTTGGTGGGCCTGACCGCAGTGGCTGCCATCAATGTGGTTTAACAAGTCTTCGATGTGAATCTCAACAGGATGCATGCCTGCATTGGCAATGGTGGGGGTTCCACTTAAGGTAGCAGTTCCGTTGCCGTTGTCAGTAAAGTTAAGCCATGAAGGCCTGTGAGCATGGTGAAATGAAACGACGTCACCTTGGGGAATATTCAAGTCAGCAGTAGTAACTGTGTAAGAATAAAACGTACCAGCGACTACAGAGGTCACAGGCGTAGAAGTGAAGGTGGGTGGATCGTTGACGATGTATTTCCAACTGCGGCTCGAAACTTCATTGTAACTGTCACGGGCAGTAGCAGTGATGGTGTATTGTCCCCAATCGCTGGCAGATGGCTGGAAATTGTAACTGATAGTAGTCGGATTTCCTGCTATAGAAGGCAGTGAAGCACCCAAAGTAAAAGATGCCGGGCCACCCGAAACGCTGGTGATTTGAACAATATCGGTAGGATCTGGATCTGACGCCAAGATTAGGCCGGCGTGTGACTGCCCCAAGGCTGGTTGTAAACAAAACAAAGAACCAGCACCTGGCGTAGGTGCATCGAACGATGGACGCAAACTTACATTAATAGATACACTGGTGGTTGTTTGCACGCCTACTTGGTCTTGCGCCACGAAAGAAATAACGTTAGAACCCAACTGAGCTGCAGTTGGCGTCCACGTGAACACAGTCTGAACCGGATTGCCATTCGCGGGTAATACTGGTGAAAAAGTAGCACCCACAGGCACACCGATGGCTTGCAAACTCACCACATCGCCAGCATCATTGTCGATGGCCCGCACGGTGAAGCTCACTGGCACCCCAGGTTGTGTGCTGAAACTCGATGAATTGGCAGGAGTTACTGCATAATCAAACAAAGGCGGGGTACTGGTATTGGTAATTCTGATGATTACATCCAAAGGCGTCACGCCCCCTCTGCCGTCATCGAGCATAAAAATAGCGTTGTGCAGACTTCCAACCGGACGGCCTACGGTTGACCAACTTACCTGACCACTGCTGGTGTTCACCGAAAGACCGGTTGGTTGGGTACCTCCACCAAATTCAGCAGAAGTTGCCAAACGAAAACTAACTACATCCCCATTTTCGTCAAAGGCAGGAATGGTAAATCCTGCAGCGGCCTGGCCTGTAGGCAAATTCACAATCGGCGGAAGGGTAGAAACTGGTGCGTTGTTGCCATTGCCCAAGGTAAGTCGGGCAATATTGGTCGCTTGCAGATCGCGGTTATTAACCAAAGAACTGATTCGGCAACAAACGCTAAAAACAGCTCGATAATCGGCATTCGGATTGGGAGCCGTCACCAGAATGGTCTGCTCGCCGAAAAACCAGTCTTCAGCGGCGTTCACCGCTGTCACCGTGAGGTTAACATTGAAATTTTGAATGGCAGCACCCGTACCATACTGAAAATTTAAAGTCCCCACTGAGCGGGTTGCCCCCACAGCCGGTAAAGCACCATAAAAGCTGGCACGCCAAGCTTGGCTTACTTTAATTTGAATTTGGTTTGGGTTGCCAGTAGGCTGCATCACAATGTTGCCGTACCTGAAGTGAGTAGCTGAGGCACTAAGCCCCCAAAGGACGAAACTGCACGTTAGTAGCGTGAATGCCACCAAGTGACGGAGGGCTCTTTTCGAGTTGCCCTGAAAAAAAGTCTTCATAGGAATTGGTTGGTTTGGTTAAATCTGACTACGCCGTCTGCGTTGTCAATGAGGCAAGCAACCTAATAATTCTAAACTATGCCACCAAATTGCATTAGAAAAAACTTTATTTCTTTTCAATTGTTTATCAGTGTTTTGTGCACAAATAAAGCAGCTGTAATCGCCAAAAAAAGCCCTCAAAGGTGTTTTAGAGGTGTTTATACAAATTTTAACGGGTCCGCGAAATGATATACAAATCCTGTGGCTAAAAGCCCTTGCGTAACTATCACCCGCAGATTAGTAGGAGCTCCAGAGGCCAAGACTTGAAAAGGGGGCATGCCCAATTCCTCCAAATCCCTCCCATACACCTCCGCCTTGGTGGGATGCTCAGGCGCCACCACGTTGTAGATGCCCTCGGCCCGCTGCCCTATCAAATGCAAGGCCGCGCCCACCACATCGTCGCGGTGCACCAAGTTCACCACCTGTTGGGGATCGGGCAAAACCCTGCCGCTGAAGAATTTACCAATGCGGCGATCAAAGCCTGCCAAACCGGCCGCTCGTAATACCAAGGCCTGTGGAAAATGCCGCAACAAGGCCTGCTCGCCCAAAACCACCGGATGCTCGGGTTTTATGGCAGCTGTTTCGTCATATTCGCCCGGCGCATCGGGGTAAACACCTGTGCTGCTGACGAGCAACAGCTGGGCTTGGGGCGATAAAACCTTACAAAGCCGCTCGATGCGCCGGGCATACACCTCAACACCCAGGTTGGCCTGGGGCGGAAAAGCCAATACCACCAGCGCATAGGCCAATAAATCGGGCAAGTCGCCATCCAACTCCAAAGGCAGGTGTTTGATGGATGCTGGCCAGTTGGCCGCCGACTTCCGTGTGGTGGCCGTTACCTCCCAGCCTGCCTCACCTAAAGCCAAAGCCAGAGGCAAGCCCAACCAGCCTGCCCCTACTACCAAAGCCTCCTTCATGCCCGCCTCCCACCAAGTCGCGCCAAAGCCGCCGCAGCTTCCTCGGGCTGGTGGGTGCCGAGCAGTATTTTTTTGCCATTCAGCAGCTGCAATTGGATACCCTGGTCGCCCCCCACCGTGAGGGCCATGCCTTTTTTGTACCAGCCGCGCCGGTAACCCCAGCCCCCATATTCGCTAATGGCGTTGTAGCGTCGCAATTCTGCCTTGTCAATTTCGGCCCAGGCGATTTGTTTCCAACCCATAAAGCCAGTAAAACGGTAGTGGATGCCGTAGCCATCGATGCGGGTGAGCAAACGCACCCTGCCAATAAGCAAACTTACCCCAGCTGTCACCACCACTACCAAAGCAAGACCCCAATATTTGTTCGGATCGGGATCGCTCAATGCCATTGCAATGCCTGCCACCAAGCCGCCCACCAACAGGCCCAACCACCAACGCGAAAAACGCTGGATTTCTTCAAAGGTCGCTTTCGCCATCTTGTTTTGATTTTGACTTGTTTTTGTTGCGCGCACGCACGGCCTGGGTGAGCAGGAATTCTATTTGTCCGTTCACCGACCGAAACTCATCGGCCGCCCACTTTTCGAGGGCTTCCATGAGTTCGGGACTCAACCGCAGCGCAAACGCCTTTTTGTTGCCACTCATCTCAATGGTGCAAGGTTCCGGCGTTTACTACGGGACTGGCTGCGCGGTCGGAGCACAGCACCACCAACAAATTGCTCACCATGGCGGCTTTGCGCTCTTCATCGAGCTCCACCACTTGCTTTTGGCTCAGCTGCTCGAGGGCCATTTCTACCATGCCCACGGCACCTTCCACAATTTTGTGACGGGCAGCAACCACGGCCGCGGCTTGCTGGCGTTGCAACATGGCACCGGCAATTTCGGGCGCATAAGCCAGGTGGCTGATGCGGGCTTCGATCACCGTTACACCGGCCATTTCGAGGCGCTGGGTGAGTTGCTTTTCGAGCTCTTCGTTCACCAGCGGTGCATTGCCGCGCAGGGTAATTTCGGCATTTTCGAGCTCAAACTCGTCGTACGGATAGGTGCTGGCCAGGGTGCGCACCGCGGCTTCGCTCTGGATCTCCACATAGCGCACATAATTGTCGACCGCAAAAACAGCCTTGGCGGTATCGGCCACTTGCCAAACGAGCACGGCTGCAATTTCAATCGGATTGCCCATCATATCGTTCACCTTCAGCTTTTCGCTGTTGAGGTTCATGGCACGCAGACTCACTTTCTTCTTGGTGAAAAAAGGATTGGCCCAGAAAAAGCCAAAATCTTTCACCGTTCCATGGTAGGTGCCAAAAAGAATGAGCACCATGCTTTCGTTGGGGTTCACAATGAAGAAGCCGGGCAGATGGATGATCCAGCCCAAGCCAGCGAGCACAGCGGGTAGCCAAAAGAAGCCGCCTTGTTGGGCCTGCAGCCAACCAAAAAATACGGTAGCAGCAACGAGAAAGAGGTTCACAGCCAAATGGATGTAGCCAGAACCGGGACGGAGGGTTTTTTCTTGAATCATTACGATATCATTTTGATATCACAAATATATGAAACGTTTTTTATGTGCAAGTGCCATTATGTAAAAACAATCGAAAACCGACCATTCAACTAAACAGGCCATCAAATCACAGCAATACACAAATGCATCTATTAAAGCACAGGTGATATGAGAACCTAATTCAAGGACTTTTAAACTGCTTGGGCCGTCGGTGCATCGACCTTATGCCTACGATTTTGACCATTCGTTCATCATCCTTGACAACAAATTGAATGATTTAAGGAAATCGTGGAACAATTTTCAGCCTAAAAAGCCGGACGTTAATCCTCTCCGCGCTGATTGGCTCTCTTGAGGTCCTTTTCCTTGGTAGCCTCGCGTTTGTCGTGCATCTTTTTGCCGCGCGCCAGGGCTATTTCCAACTTGGCGAAACCCCTTTCGTTGAAATAGAGCTTGGTGGGTACCACGGTGAGTCCCTTTTCCTTGGTGCGGTGCTCTATTTTTTTGAGCTCTTGTTTGTTGAGCAGCAATATGCGGTCGCGCAGGGGCTCGTGGTTGAGCCAGCTGGCCTCTTTGTAGGCACTGATGTGCATATTGCGCACCACCAGCTTGCCATTGTTGAAGGTGCAGTAGGCATCGGCCAGGTTCACTTTCGACTGTCGTACGCTTTTGATTTCGCTGCCGGTCAATATCATCCCTGCTTCGAACCGCTGGAGCAATTCGAATTCAAATCCCGCTTTGCGGTTGTTAATATGTACCGGGTTGGTAGACATGGGCTGCAAAAATACAGCAAAGCACACAAAAAAGGCTGTTCCGGTGAAGAAACAGCCTGTGTAAATCAATGAGAAGTGCTTTAATCTTCGAGCTGTGCGATTTGTTCGTCGACAATTTTTTCAATCAAGGCCTTTTGTTTGGCATTGAGCGAGGTGCTGGCCTCGTTCATGCGCTTCATGTGGCGGTAGAGGTTCTTTTTGTGGGCCTCCATGGCTACATAATGTATGTATTGTCCGTTTTCCTTTTTGTAGGTCGCCTGGTCGTACACCACTGCGTCGTTTAATTGGGTGTTGAGCACTTCGCGGTAGAGTTGTTCGAACGATTTTTCCATCACTTCGCGTTCGCCAATTTCCTGGTTTTTGATGTATTGGTCGCCCACCGATTTGATGTTGGTTTGCACCTCCGATGCGAGGTTCTTACGGGCTTCGAGCAGGGCCTTTTGTTTGGCGATGCCCAAATCGGCGCTCGTGCCGTTGCCCACACTGCGCCAGTGGCGTTTATTGCTCATGTACTTCGAAGAAGTGAAAGGCTCTTTCACTTTCTCGCCAATTTTGTTGCTTTTACAACTGGTTGCCAGCACCGCCAGCACGCCCAGTACCACCAATAGGTTTTTCATGGGAATTGAATTTGCGGCAAGCAGTCAATTTTTGTGCCGCTTTGCCATTTCAAAGATAATGGCGCGTGGGAAGGATGCAAGAGGCGTAAGTAAATCGAGTTAGATTCTTTCCGCTAACCAACACACCCGAAATCAAATGGGCTCATGAAAGATGTACTTTTCATCATAGGCAATTCCGAATTCTTTTAGCAATGACAAATATTCGTCACGGAAAGAATGTTTGGCATGATGTGCTTCTTGGTTTTCGATGTACTTGTACACAGCATCTATTTGAGGATATGCATATGAAAAAACCCCATATCCATCTTGCCAAGCAAATTTTTGGCGCAAAAAGCCTTGTTCATTGATGAACTTTGAGGAGCCTGCTTTGATATCACGAACGAGATCGGCCATGGACATATGGGGCTTTAAGCCAACAAATACATGCACATGGTCGGCAACACCATTGACAATGATGGATTTTTGTTCTTTGGCTTGAATGATACCGGCTATGTATTTGAATACATCATCTCGCCATGGTTTTTGGAGCAGTGTATCTCTTCTTTTAACGGCAAAAACATATTGGATGTAAACCTGAGAATAAGTGTTGGCCATGTTGCAGGAATTAGATACACTAAGATAGTAATCATTCATTCATCACCAAAACAAGGGGTTGGTCAGGGCATCCGTCGCATCATGCCGCCCCGCTGGGGCTACCCAGATGCCGCCCCTACAGGGCTGATAAACGATTGGGATGGGTTATGCTACAATCATTTCGCCCCGCTGGGGCTTTGATGCCGCCAGCCCCAGCGGGGCGACATGATTATAGCCGGTTGAGTACCCCACGAAATGTGAGCCCTGTAGGGGCGACATAACCACCCACATCGTGCATCCAAAATGACCGTCAAACCAATAAATTTTGGTGACCCCAACATTCACGGCATCATGCCGCCCCTACAGGGCTGGTAAACCATTGGACGTAGATTTCTCTACAATCATGTCGCCCCCACGGGGCTAACCAGATGCCGCCCCTACAGGGCTGCTAAACGATTGGGATGGGTTATTCTACAATCATGCCGCCCCGCTGGGGCTACCCAGATGCCGCCCCAACGGGGCTTTGTTTGTGCTAACTCTATCTGATTCAAATCAATTACCCATCCACCACATCCCTCCAAAAAAAAACGGCCACCCTTCGGTGGCCGTCTTCTTTTTAATCACGCGTGTATCAATACACCAACTTCATTTCCTTCACCAAATGGCCGGCACCGGCGTATTTGTCGATGATGAACAATACGTAACGGATGTCGACACTGATGGTGCGCTGCACAGCGGGATTGAACATCAAATCGCCGGTCATGCTTTCCCAGTTGCCATCGAAGGCTACGCCTACCAACTCGCCCTTGCCGTTGATTACCGGACTGCCCGAGTTGCCACCGGTGATGTCGTTGGTCGACAAAAAGCAGGTGTACAAGGTGCCGTTTTCGGCGTAGGGACCAAAGTCTTTCTTCTCCAACAATTCCTTCAGCTTGGCAGGTACAATGAACTCCTCGTTGCTGGGGTCTTCTTTCTGCAAAATACCATCGCTGGTAGTGAGGTATTTGTAGGTAACGGCATCTTTGGGGTTGTAAGGCTTCACATTGCCATAGGTCACACGCAGGGTGCTGTTGGCATCGGGGGCGAACTCGCGGCTGCTTTCATAGGCCATCATGGCGGCCATCAGCAGGCGGCGGTTGGTGGCCAAATTGGCCTGCGCTCCTTGGTTGGCTGGGGCCAAAGTGGTGCTGAAATGCTTCATGGCTTCGTCGGCCAGTTTCACCGCTGGGTCCTTGTCGAGCACCTTTTTAGAAGGCTTGCGCAAGAAGGCTTCCATGCGGTCGCGCGAGGTGAGCACCGATTTGCGGTACACATCGGCAGCAATCTGATCGAGCTTGGCGTTGGTATCGGCTCCTTTGGTTTTGGCCAGTAATTCTTTAAAGAAGGCAGGCTGTTTGTCGGCAGGCGTTTCGCGGTGGTACACCTTGAGTACGGCAGCCAACACCTTTTCTTCGGTTCCGGCAAAGTACTCTTCGTACATATCGTCGAGGCCTTCCATCAATTTATCGGTGCTTTCTTTCACTTTGGCAGCATCGGGCTTTTTCTCGCCCAGCATGCCTTTTAAACCACCCAATTGCTGGTTAAAGCGGGCAAACGGTTGGTTTACAAAAGCAAACAAGAAGTACAGGTACTCGCGGTTGATCGGACCAAAAGCTGCGATGTCTTTGTTCAAGCTGCTCAACACGTTACCCCACTTGGCTTTGCGGTCGGCATCGGCATCGATCCACTTTTGCAGTTCAGCTTCGTAAGCTGCTTTCTTTTCTACCAAACCGTCTTTGCGCAAACCGAGGCTCTGGCCGATGTAGTATTTGTAAGTATTCATGCCCGAAGCATAAGTAGAAGCCAGGGCGATGCGGATTTTGGCATCGGCATCCATGTCTTCTTTGTAGGCACCCATGCGGGCACCGAACATATCGATGATGGCCTGGTTGTAGTTTTCGAGATTGGTAGCCAAATTTACACTGGTGAGGTAGCGGTTGGTGGTGCCGGGGTAACCCATCACCATGGTGTAATCGCCTTCTTTCAAACCCTTCATGCTGATGGGCAGTACGTGCTTGGGCTTAAGGGGTACGTTTTCGGCGGCGTAGGCGGCCGATTTGCCATCAGGGGCAGTGTAAATACGCAACATGCTGAAGTCGCCGGTATGGCGGGGCCACATCCAGTTGTCGGTATCGCCACCGAACTTGCCGATGCTGCTGGGGGGAGCACCTACGAGGCGAACGTCTTTGTAGGTCATGTAAACCGACAAAATGAACTGGTTGCCGTAGTAAATGGCCTTGAAATCGGCGGTATAGCCCTCGTTTTCTTTGGTGGCCTCGTCCATGATTTCTTTGCCAATTTTTTGGATGGTGCTGCTGCGCTTGCTGTCGTCGACCCCTTCGAGGGCCTTCATCACGCGGGCAGTTACGTCTTCCATGCGCACCAAAATGCTGGCCGTGAGGCCCGGATTGGTGAGTTCTTCGCTTTGTTTCATGGCCCAAAAACCATCGGTGAGGTAGTCTTTGCCTACCGAGCTGTGGTTTTGAATGAGGTCGTAAGCGCAGTGGTGGTTGGTCATGAGCAGACCTTGGTCAGAAACAATTTCTGCCGTACAAAAACCGCCGCCCAAGCGCACAATGGCGTCTTTCAAGCTGGCTTGGTTGATGTTGTAGATGTCGGCGGCGCTCAGCTGCAAGCCCGCACCGGCCATTTTGCCGTGGATTTTGGCTACTTGAATGGGCAGCCACATACCTTCATCGGCGCGGGCCATGCCCAAACTGAGGGCCAGTACCAACAGGGATAAGAAGAACTTCTTCATACGTTTGATTTAAAGCGGCCTAAAAATACGCTTCTGGCGCTAGCATTGGTGCCAAAAAAAGCTAAAAACCCAAATAAAAAGGCCGAAACCATTGGTTCCGACCTTCATTTATCGATTGGCAGGGCACTACAAGTGAATCACCTCGCCATATGCAGCGGCGGCGGCTTCCATCACTGCTTCGCTCATGGTAGGGTGCGGGTGCACGGCCTTGATCATTTCGTGGCCGGTGGTTTCGAGCTTGCGGGCAACCACTACCTCGGCAATCATTTCGGTTACGTTGGCGCCAATCATGTGGGCACCTAAGAACTCACCGTATTTGGCATCGAAAATCACTTTCACAAAACCGTCTTTGTGTCCGGCTGCGCTGGCCTTGCCCGAAGCCGAGAAGGGGAATTTGCCCACTTTCACTTCATAACCGGCTTCTTTGGCGGCCTTTTCGGTCATGCCCACCGATGCAATTTCGGGCGAGCAGTACGTACAGCCGGGAATGTTGCCGTAATCCAAAGGCTCGGGGTGGTGTCCGGCAATCTTCTCCACGCAAATGATGCCCTCGGCCGAAGCCACGTGCGCCAAAGCTGGACCTTTTACCACATCGCCAATGGCGTAATAACCCGGCATATTGGTTTGGTAGTAGTCGTTCACCAGGATTTTACCTTTATCAGTGGCAATGCCTACCTCTTCTAACCCAATGTTTTCGATGTTGGCCACCACACCCGCTGCCGACAATACCACTTCGGCTTCGAGGGTAATTTCACCTGTTGGGGTTTTCACCTTGGCTTTGCAAAGAGCACCGCTGGTATCAACACTTTCTACGCTTGAGCTTGTGTAAATGTCGATGCCTTCTTTTTTGTAGATTTTTTCGAGTGCCTTCGATACGTCTTCGTCTTCCACCGGCACAATGTTCGGCATGAACTCCACGATGGTTACCTTGGTACCCATGGCGTTGTACACATAGGCAAACTCCACCCCAATGGCACCCGAACCAATGATGAGCATGCTCTTGGGCTGCTTTTCGAGGCTCATGGCCTTGCGGTACTCGATGATTTTTTCACCATCGATTTTGATGTTGGGCAGTTCACGGGCGCGACCACCGGTAGCAATGATGATGTGCTGTGCGCTGTACTCGGTCTTTTTGCCGTCGGTACCGGTTACCTGCACCTTTTTTCCAGCCAATACCTTGCCCCAGCCCATGATCACGTCGACCTTGTTTTTCTTCATGAGAAAGCCCACGCCTTTGCTCATGCCATCGGCTACCCCGCGGCTGCGCTTGATTACCGCACCGAAGTCGTGCTCGGCACCGCTTACGTTGATGCCGTAATCGGCGGCATGCTTGATATATTCAAATACCTGTGCGCTTTTGAGCAGGGCTTTGGTTGGAATACAACCCCAGTTCAGGCAAATACCGCCCATGGCTTCACGTTCAACCACGGCCGTTTTGAGTCCCAACTGCGAGGCCCTGATGGCAGCTACATAACCGCCGGGACCACCGCCCACTACAATCACATCGTAATTCATAACTCGATTTTTTAAAACGGCTGCAAGATACGGCTTAAGGGCGAAAAATATTTCATATTGGAGACGAATTGAAGGTGCGGGCGAAGGGCGAACGACAGCGTGCTGCGTTCAGCTAAATGCGCCCTGCGGGCTTGGGGTTTCCCGCAGACTGCGCAGATTTTCGCAGAAGTGCGGAAAGCCGACTGCAGAAAGATAACCGCGAAACAACTGATTTGCATCCTTCACCGCGCTAGCTGCCTAATGCGCCCTGCGGGCTTGGGGTTTCCCGCAGACTGCGCAGGTATTCGCAGAAGAGCGGAAAGCCGACTACAGAAAGATAACCGCGAAACAACTGTTTTGCATCCTTCACCGCACTAGCTGGCTAAAGCGCCCTGCGGGCTTGGGGTTTCCCGCAGACTGCGCAGGTTTTCGCAGAAGTGCGGAAAGCCGCCCTTCGACGCCGCTCAGGGACCGCCCTTCGACGCAGCTCAGGCCTGCTATGTGGCTACAAGAAAAAACATCAGCAGACATGCAACCCAAGAGCACGCCACATCGTCTGCCTTTTGGCACGTTGTTTGTCAACCCCCGCAGAAAAAACCCGCTATGAAAAAACACCTACTCTTTTTGCTGATCGTATCGCTGGTACTCTTGCTTACCACGGCACGTGCCGACCACGGTCAACCCCAGCCCGAAAAGGCCAAGATCCAATTCACGGCTTTTCCCAATCCCACCCAAGGCATCATCAAAATCGAATACAGCACCTTACGTGCTGGTGAGGCCAAATTATTGCTGCTCGATGTGATTGGCCGCGAGGTGGAGCGCCAAGAAAGCCAGATTCAAGCTGGAAAACACGTGTGGGAATTCGACCTCAGCGGCCGTACACCTGGTTTGTACTTCATTCAATTGGAGCATGCCGACGGTCGCGCCAGCAAACGAGTAGTGCTCAAATAAGCGCGCTCTTCACCCAACCAACCCAACCCTAACAATCAGCCACTTCTGCGGAGGTGGCTTTTTTTATGTCCTATTTTCGCAACAAACCACGCTGGTGCCAGGCCTTGGGCGAACGTTCGAACAGCCCGTCGAGCCAGGCCTTGCCCAGCAAAGCTACCGAGCTGCCAATGCAAGCCCCGGCCAACACATCGCCCATGAAATGCTGTGCCAAATAAATGCGGGTATAGGCAATCAAAACGGCGGCTACAAGCAACAGTAAACCCCACTTTTTATTTCTCCACTCCAAAGCTAAAAAGGTAAACAACACAAAGGCCGAGGCCGAATGCCCCGAGGGAAAGCTGTTGTGCAGGTGGATTTTAACGCCATCGATGAGCCTGATTTCTTGTCCCAATGCCGCAAAATAAGCCGCGGGCCGCAAGGCATCGTCGAACACCAGCTGCTTGCCCGTTTGAATGAGCAACAACACCAGCGTAAAACAAACAATGGCCGTGAGCGCTGCACGGTAATTCATCGTTAATAGCACCAAAAAAATGGCGAAAGCAAACAAGCCATCGCCCAAATGCGTCAGCCAAGGTGCCAAACCATCGGCCCAGGGGTGGTGCCAATCGTTTTGTAGCAAAAACAGTTCGTTTTTGCCAAAAACCAGCAGTAACACGCCGCTTAGCGCTGCAAATGCCGCAAAACCCAGGAAAAAACCCGCATTTTGGCGCAATAGGCTTTGCAGTCGGTTCAACATGCTTATTTCTTTTTCGTCGATTTTTCGCGTGCAGGCTTGGCCTTGGGTGCTGGCTTAGGCTTTTCGAGCTTCACCACCGGACGCTTGAATTCGTAGCCTTTGCTTTCTTTGGGCGGACCCCATACAATCTCTTCTTCGTAGCCAATGCCACGGTCGGCACGCACCAATTTGGCCTCGTACACCTCTATTTGCGAAAGCACATAACGGGCACGTGCTCCTTTTTTATAGGCACATTCTTTACCAATGGTAGAGCCGCTGTATTTATTATCTCCTTTTTTGCGGAAGTAGATGGTGCATTCGGCCAAGCCGGTGAGGTCCGACTCAGGATCGAAATCCTCGAACGGGCGGGCCTCTTTGTACTCGCCAGCATACCGTTCCATGTCTTTGAGCTCGTAAATAATGGCTTCAAAAACATCTTTCTGCCCGTCGCTAAAGCGGTAAATGCGCTGGCTGATGGGTTTACCGGCTTTGTCGTTAATTTCTTCGTAAATCCAAATGGCCTCGGTGTATAAGTTCTCCCAAATACGCACCACATGGGCTTCGGCATAAGCAACTGTGGTATCGCGCTTCACCTGGGCACTGTTGTCGAAATCGCCCAACATCCAGGTGGTGAGTGTACGCAAGTCTTTCGAAAAACGAGGCGGATTGGCCCAAAGGCTGTTAGTAATGCCAAGGAATAAAAGGAGCAAACAGGTTCTGCGAATCATGGTTGTTTTTGTTTAAAAACGGGCAGTGTCCAACAAAATGAACAGTACTTTTGGCGAAAAATAGGCCTTTTTCGAGAGACCGCCAAACCCCACCAAAGGGAAAAAGCCTTTTCCGCGGCTGAAAGGGCATTTGCCACTTAATCGCCTCATTTTCAAAGCCCTAAAGAAGTGTGTAAAACTCAGCAAACGTTGTGGACAACCGCGACCGAGAGTTTGCAAAATTTGTGAAGTTGCTAATCGCCACTATTGCCGACTGAAGTGTTGTTGAAGTCATTGGGTTCATATCGTTGAAGCTCAGACCTTACCACCGGTTGATTGGGTGATTGGCCACTGGCCTCGCCCAAAATATTTAAAATTTTACATAGATGACTGAACACATTCTCCAAGAGAATAAGGACCGCTTTGTCCTCTTTCCGATCAAGTACCACGACGTATGGGACTACTACAAGAAGTCGGAGGCCAGCTTTTGGACGGCTGAAGAAATCGACTTGTCGGCCGACCTGGTAGATTGGGAGAACAAGCTGAACGCCGATGAAAAACACTTCATCAAGCACGTATTGGCCTTTTTTGCGGCCAGCGACGGCATTGTGAACGAGAACCTCGCCATTCACTTCCTCAACGAAGTGCAATACCCCGAGGCGCGTTGTTTTTACGGCTTCCAAATCATGATGGAGAATATTCACTCAGAAACCTATTCGCTGCTCATCGATACCTACATCAAAGATCCTGTTGAAAAAGACCACCTTTTACACGCCATCGAAACCGTTCCTTGCGTGCAAAAGAAGGCCGAATGGGCTTTGCGTTGGATCGACAATGGCAACTTCCTTGAGCGCCTTATTGCGTTTGCCGCAGTGGAGGGCATTTTCTTCAGCGGTAGCTTCTGCAGCATCTTCTGGTTGAAGAAGCGTGGCTTGATGCCCGGCCTTACTTTCTCGAACGAGCTAATCAGCCGCGACGAAGGACTGCACCGTGATTTCGCTTGTTTGTTGTACACCAAATACATCCAAAACAAGCTCGATCCGCAGGTGATTTACGACATCATCCGCGATGCCGTAGAGATTGAGAAAGAATTTGTAACCGATGCTTTGCCCGTACGTTTGATTGGCATGAACGCCGATTTGATGTGTCAGTACATCGAGTACGTGGCCGACCACCTTTTGCAGACCCTCAACCTCAACAAGATTTACAATGTGACCAATCCGTTCGACTTCATGGAATTGATTTCGATGGAAGGCAAGACCAATTTCTTCGAAAAGCGTGTGGCCGAATACAAAAAGGCTGGCGTAGGCTCGGTGCGCGAGAAGCAAACCTTTAGCACCGACGAAGATTTTTAAGCGAACACCCCCTGTCAAGACAATAAAAAACACTGCCTATGTACGTCATCAAAAGAGACGGCCGGAGAGAGCCGGTCAAATTCGATAAAATCACCTCGCGCATCGAAAAGTTGTGCTACGGTTTGAACCCCGATTATGTAGAGCCCATTGAGGTGGCCAAGAAGGTCATCAGTGGCTTGTACGACGGGGTGACCACCACCAAGCTCGACGATTTGGCTGCCGAAACTGCCGCCTCGATGACGGCCATGCACCCCGATTACGCCATCTTGGCCGCACGCATTGCCATTTCGAACCTGCACAAGGAGACCAAGAAGTCGTTCAGCGAAACCATCCGCGATTTGTACGAGTACGTTGATCCCGCTTCGGGCCACAACGCCTCGTTGATTGCCGACGATGTGATGGAAATCATCGAAAAAAATGCTGAGGAGCTCGATTCGGCCATCATTTACAGCCGCGATTACGAGTACGATTATTTTGGCTTCAAAACCTTGGAGCGCTCGTACCTTTTGAAAATCAACGGCAAGGTGGTGGAGCGTCCGCAGCACATGATCATGCGTGTGGCAGTGGGCATTCACAAAGACGACATTGCTTCGGCCATTCAGACCTACGAGCTGATGAGCGAGCGTTGGTTTACCCATGCTACCCCTACCCTGTTCAATGCCGGTACGCCCAAGCCGCAACTCTCGAGCTGCTTTTTGTTGAGCATGCAGGACGATAGCATCGATGGCATTTACAACACCCTCAAGCAAACCGCGAAGATTTCGCAGAGTGCTGGCGGTATTGGTTTGAGCATCCACAACGTGCGTGCAACGGGTTCGTACATCAAGGGCACCAACGGCACCAGCAACGGCATTGTGCCCATGCTGCGCGTGTTCAACGACACCGCCCGTTACGTTGACCAAGGCGGTGGCAAGCGCAAAGGTTCGTTCGCCATTTACCTCGAGCCTTGGCATGCCGATGTGTTCGATTTCCTCGACCTCAAGAAAAACCACGGCAAGGAAGAAATGCGCGCCCGCGACCTCTTCTACGCCATGTGGATTCCCGATTTGTTCATGAAGCGCGTAGAAGCCAATGGCGACTGGAGCTTGTTTTGTCCGAACGAAGCCCCCGGCCTGTACGACTGCTGGGGCGATGAGTTTGAGCAACTCTACACCCGCTACGAGCAGGAAGACCGTGCCCGCAAGACCATCAAAGCGCAAGAGTTGTGGTTCGCCATTCTTGAGTCGCAGATTGAAACCGGCACACCTTACATCCTGTATAAAGATGCTGCCAACCGCAAGAGCAACCAGCAGAACCTGGGTACCATCCGCTCGAGCAACCTTTGCACCGAGATCATGGAGTACACCAGCAAAGACGAAGTAGCGGTTTGTAACCTCGCCTCGATTGCTTTGCCCCGCTTTGTTACTGCCGACAAGACCTTTGACCACCAGCGTTTGTACGATATCACCTACATCGTTACCAAAAACCTGAACAAGGTTATCGACATCAACTATTACCCAGTGCCCGAGGCCCGCAATTCGAACATGCGTCACCGCCCCATTGGTATTGGTGTTCAAGGATTGGCCGATGCCTTCATCATGTTGCGCATGGCCTTTGACTCGGACGAAGCGCGTCAGCTGAACAAAGACATCTTCGAAACCATCTATTTTGCGGCCATGACGGCCTCGAAAGATTTGGCGAAGGAGCACGGTGCTTACGAAAGCTACAAAGGCTCACCCGTATCGAAGGGTATTTTCCAGTACGATATGTGGAATGTAACGCCTACCAACCGTTGGGACTGGAATGCCCTCAAAGCCGAAGTGAAAAAGCACGGCATCCGCAACAGCTTGTTGCTGGCGCCCATGCCAACGGCCTCTACCAGTCAGATTTTGGGCAACAACGAGTGTTTTGAGCCATACACCAGCAACATCTACAGCCGCCGTGTATTGAGTGGTGAGTTTGTGGTGGTGAACAAGCACCTCCTCCGCGATTTGGTGGATGCCGGCATGTGGAGCCTCGAGCTCAAGAACAAGATTGTGGCTGCCAACGGATCGGTGCAAGACATCCCTGAGATTCCCGCCGATTTGAAGGAAATCTACAAAACCGCTTGGGAAATCAAGCAAAAGACCATCATCGACATGGCTGCCGACCGCGGTGCCTTCATCTGCCAGAGCCAGAGCATGAACATCTTTATGAGCGATGTGAATTTTGCCAAGCTTACTTCGATGCACTTCTACGCCTGGAAAGCCGGTTTGAAAACGGGCATGTACTACCTCCGCACCAAGGCTGCTGCCAATGCGGTGAAGTTCACCATCGAAAAGCAAGCCGATGTAGCCCTCGAGCCCAAAGTAGCTGCCGAAGCGGTAGCTGTTCAGGAAATCAGCAAAGACGAAGCGCTTTCGCAAATGGCCTGCTCGCTCGACAATCCGGATGCCTGCGAAGCCTGCGGCAGCTAAGCCATTACCTACACACCAAGCATGTAAAACCCCGGCCAATTTGGTCGGGGTTTTTGGTTTGTGATGCTACTTGATTTGAAGGTAAAAAATGAATAAAAAAGCCAGCCACTTATCTTTTCTCAGGCATGCTTTTCATTGATGTATTTTCTATAAATGGCGCGCTCATCCCAATCTTCTGGGAGCGCAGCTACTCCACCAATGCCCTTAACAAAGGGGCTTATCGTGCTTTCATTTTGATCTGACGTTTTTAATAACAAATTCAGGTATTGTTGAACCAAAAAAGACAGACTAACGCCTTGTTGTTGAGCGTATTTCTCGGCTTTGGCCAAGATTTCCGTGTCGATTTGCAAGCAAGAACGATCTTTCACAGCTCCAAAAAAACCATGGCACTAAGAGATGGTAAAGCGGATTCGCTTTCCTAAACCAATCTCAAAAATCCTAAACAATGTAGACAATTGAATGTCGGCATTTCCATTTTCCAGCCTAGAGATGTAGCTCTTTTTTGTCCCAACCCTTTCTGCAAGCTGTTCCTGAGTGATTTTGGCTTCCTTTCGCGCCTCTTTGAGCATTTCCGAAATCACAAAATAGTTTGCTTTGATTTCATGAGCTTCACGTTCGGGCGTCCCTAATTTTCCATATTTTAAGTCCAACAGCTCATCAAATGACTTAGCGTTTTTGATTTCTTCGTTTTTCATGTAATTGCCTTTCTTTCATTTCAAAATACTCTTGCTTTAATCTAGTTGCTTTTTCAAGCATTATTTGTGGTGTTTTCTGTGTCTTTTTTTGAAATCCATTGAACAAAATCACCAAAAATCCTTCATCGAAACAGCAGAAGATTCGATAAATATTGGATTCGAATTCTACTCTGATTTCATAGAGGCCTTCAGAACCTTGAATGTGGTCTAAAAATTTCTTTGGCACCCGCTCTACGAGTCGCACAATTCTGAGGACATATTCAATCTTTTCTTGTACACTAGGCTGTTGCTCCGAATAGAACTTAGCAAAATGCTCTCCATGGAAAACAATTTTTCGCTCTATGAACTTCATCCTATAAAGTTAACTATAAAGTTAACTTTTTCAAAAATAACGAAGGCATTTCCATAAATACAACGGAACCAATTACGATTGATACTGAGTGCATCACCTCAGAATTAAAGCACAAACAATAGTATTTGTATTTCAGTTATCAAATTCAGCCCTTCGGCCCCTGCTGCCTGGGTCGGTTATGGCCGCCGCCCTTGCCGCCTTTGCGGAAGTTGCGGCGTTTGCCACCTCCTCCGCCACCGCCACCGCTTGATTTGAAGACCGGCTGCTCACCCATGCCTTCGGGCAGGATTTTGCGAGGGATTTCGCGTTCGATCAGGCGTTCAATGAAGCCCAAACGGCGCATGTCTTTTTCGTTGATGAAGGTGATGGCGGTACCCGTGCGTTCGGCCCGGGCGGTACGACCAATGCGGTGCACATAGTCTTCGGCATCGGGTGGTGCGTCGTAGTTGATTACCAGGTCGATGCCGTCTACGTCGATGCCCCGAGAGAGCACATCGGTACCAACGAGGATGCGGAGTTTTTTGGCTTTGAAGTCGCGCATGATGTCTTCGCGTTCGGCTTGCTCCAAATCGGAATGGAAGGCTTTGGCCGGAATGTGCAGCTTGCGCAGGGTGTGGTTGAGTTCCTTCACCTTGTCTTTGGTAGAGCAGAAGATGAGGATGGCTTGGAACTGCTCATCGGCCAAGATGTGGCGTAAGAGCGGCTCCTTCTGTTGGTCGTACACCAAATACACCTGCTGGTCGATTTTTTCGGCCGGTTTGCTGATGCTGAGGGTAACTTCTTCGGGATTTTTGAGGATGGTGCTTGCCAGCTGCCTAATTTTGGGTGGCATGGTGGCCGAAAACAACAGGGTTTGGCGCTCTTTGGGCAACATCGATACAATGCGCATGATGTCGTCGAAAAAGCCCATGTCGAGCATGCGGTCGGCTTCGTCGAGCACCAAGTGCTGCAGGCTGTCGAGTTTAAAATTACCCGAACTCAAAAAGCTGATGAGCCGGCCGGGGGTAGCGATGATGATATCGGCCCCTTGGCGCAGGGCTTTGTGCTGCTGCTCCCACAAATGGCCGTCGCCCCCGCCGTAAATGGCAATGGAGTTTACCGAAGTGTAGTAGCTGAGGCCTTCCACTTGCTGGTCGATTTGCTGTGCCAATTCGCGGGTGGGGGTGAGGATAAGCGTATTAAGGTGCCGGTGTTCGGCGTTCAAAATGCGGTCGATGATGGGCAGCACAAAAGCTGCCGTTTTGCCAGTGCCGGTTTGGGCGCAGGCCACCAGGTCTTTGCCATCGAGGATGATGGGAATGGCCTTTTCTTGGATGGGGGTGGGATGTCGGAAGCCCATCACGTCGAGACCGTCGAGCAGGTCGTAATCGAGACCGAGGTCGTCGAAGGTGATTTTCTCTTGGGGCGTTTGATTTGGTTCCGGGGCGATATTATTACTCATTGTTGGTTGCAAGATACGAAAAAGCGCCGCACGGGGGTGCTTTGCTGGAAACAGCCTTACGGCCTGGGAATGCACTTTGTGCTGTTAACGCTTTGCTGTTGACGCACTTCGTGCTGTGGATGCCTTGCAGGCGGTTAATGCCCTGCGGGCTGTGAACGCTGCGCTGTAAATGCACTTCGTGCTGTTAGCTCTTCGCCTGCTATTCTTGCTAAAAGCGTCGTGTTTATCGTTTCAACGCATCTTTTTATGGGTTTTCCGCAATGGTTTGGCAACCTTCTTTTTGCTTCAGAAATTGGCAAAAAAGAACCGATGCGCACTTATTCATTCGAAAAACCAGAAGTATGACCATTGGCAAGGGCATGGCGGAAAAACATATATGCAGCCACCTGTCACTTTCCTGATGCAGAAAAACATGGCTAATCATTCCATTGAGGCGTGCTGCCAATTTGAACACAGCCCATGATTTAGGCCTTATAAACGAACCCTTATACCCTACCCTTCGGCTTGAAATGGACACATTGGTTATTAAACTTGAACGCTTTACGGCCTTTTTGAATAAATCCGTCCCATCCCAACCGTAGCTAGTTCTTCAAATCGTGCAAAAAGCCAACCCAGAATCGCCGCTGCCAAGCGCGCGAAGCATGCTCACAGCAAACCGTCAACAGCGATGCATAATCAGCACGAAGTGCGTCACCAGCGAAGCGTCACCAGCGAAGCGTCACCAGCGAAGCGTCACCGGCGAAGCGTTAACAGCGAAGCGTCACCCGCGAAGCGCCACCAACTTCTTTCTATCCACTTTCCCCGTATCGTTTTTGGGAATGTCGTCCACCAGCTCGAAATACTTCGGTACCTTAAATTTGGCCAATCCACCTACACAAAAGGCGCGCAGCTCATCGGCCGTTAATTGAGCATCGGTTTTGGCAACCACAAAGGCCCTGCCTACTTCGCCCCAGCGCTCGTCGGGTACGCCAACCACCGCAGCTTCGGCCACGGCGGGATGGGTTAGCAGGAATTTCTCTAGCTCGGCGGGATACACATTTTCGCCCCCGCTGATGAACATGTTTTTGATGCGGTCGATCACGTACAAATAGCCCTCCTCATCGCGCCGCAGCACATCGCCGGTGCGGAACCAACCATCGTGAAAAGCGGCTTCGGTTGCTTCGGTATGTCGCCAATAACCGGGCGTTACCACCTCGCCTTTGAGCCAAAACTCACCGCTGCCCTCACCTTCTACGGTTTCGCCGGCTTCGTTCACCAAACGGGTTTCGAGGTAAAAGTTGGGAAAACCAATGCTGCCGCGCTTGCGGATGGCGTCGGATTCGGGCAGGGAGGTGACGTTGGGACCCACCTCGGTCAAACCATAACCCTGCCGGATGGGAACGCCTTTTTGATTCCATTTTTCAATTACAGGAATGGGCAAGGCCTCGCCGCCCACGATGAAATAACGCAGGGCATCGAGCTTCACTGTATCGAAGGCTGGTTCTTCTGCCAGCAGCCTGATCATGGTAGGTACGCCCATGAACAAATCAATGCGCTCACTTTCGAGCAAGCGCAATACCTCGCCTGCCTCGAATTTTGGCAGCAATACCACCGTGGCACCAAAATGCAAAAATGGGGTGGTGAGCACGTTCCAGCCACCGGTATGAAAAGGGGGCATCACATTCAAGGTGCGGTCGGCACTGGTGATTTTCAAGCGCAAGGCCGTATTGAGACTGTTCCACAGCAGCATGCGGTGGGTGTACAAGGCCCCTTTCGGAAAGCCTGTGGTGCCGCTGGTGTAGAGGATGAAAATGGGATCATCGGGCTGCAAACTCACTGCCCTTTGTTGCGCATGGCCGCTACTTAAGCTTGCCAAGGCACCCAACTCAAACAGACTGATGCCATGCGATTGCGGGGCATCGCGCAATAAATCGCGGAATTTGGGTTCTACCAAAATCACGGCGGGGGCCGAATCGCCCAAGAGGTAGTCGATTTCGCGTGGACTCAATCGGTAATTCAGAGGCACCAAAATGCAGCCCATTTTTTGCGCCGCCGAAAACAGCACCACATACTCCAAGCAGAACTCGGCAAGCACCACCACCCGGTGGCCCTTGCCCACGCCCAGCGATTGCAGCCAACCAGCGGCAGCATCAGCCTGTGCGTTCAAATGGGCATAGCTGATTTCGCGGCCGGTATGGGCCTCTTTGATGGCGGTTTTATGCGGACTGTAAACGGCCCATTTGCTGCTCCAATCGAACATCATGCTGCTAAAATTCGGTTTTTATCTCTTACAAAATACAATGCACCACCCACCAACAAGGCAGCCATCAAGGCCAAGGCGGCGGGTATGGCCGGATTTTTAACTGGCACTTGCATGTACCACGTAAGTTCGCCGTAATACACCCCAAAGTGCACCAGCAAAGCCGTGGCACTAGCAGCTGCCACCGTTACCAAACGAGCTTTGGGTAAAAACATGCCGAACAATACGGGCACAAAGGCCGCTGCAAAATAGGCATACACCCCATTTTGGGCGAAAATGGCTACGCTCAGGTTGGGTGCTACCAATTGGCGGTAACTGAAAATCCAGCCGATCACTGCCAGTAAAACGATGACCGCCCGGTTGAGCCACACCCTTTTGTGGTCGGCCATACCCAAAATTTGTGGCCTGAACACTGGCAATAAGTCGGTAGATATGGTGGTACTGAGGCTTTGGATGAGTCCTTCAAGGGTGCTGATGCCGGCGGAAATGAGGCCCAACACCACCAGCAAGCCAACGGCCACCGGAAACTCCTGCACCACATAAGCCGATAGGATGCCGTCGGTAGGGATTTTCTGACCTTCGAGCATCAAATCGGGGAACTGCAAGCGGGCGAACAAACCAACGCCTACCACCAGAAAAAACAAGGCTTGTACCCCAATGCCGGTTACCAAAAAGCGGTTCACATCGCGCTCTTCTTGCAACAACAATGCTTTGGTGATGATGTGTGGCTGGCAAACCACCGCCACCCCAATGAGGAACTGCACCAAGCCCATTTCAAACCAGTCGCGGTACAAAAAGCTGCTGTGATTGGTAGGTGCTACCAAAAGCGGATCGATGGCTTTGAGTTTGGCCAAAAAACCATGTACACCCTCACTGAAATGCTCGTAACCCGAGCCCAGCAAAATGATGGCCACCACTGCCATGATAACCGCTTGGATGGTATTGGTGTACACCATGCTGTTGGCACCGCCGAACATCATGTAGCCAAACACGAAAACCACAATGCCCGTCAACACCCAGAGCGGATCGGCATCTAAGGCGCGCGACAAAATTTGGGTGAGCCCAACGTTGATGAGCACCACAAAAGTGACCAGCAGCAGGGCCAGAATGGCAAAAAAGAACGCATAACCCTTGCTTTGGTAACGGGTTCCCATCCACTGGGCCAAGCTGAGGGCTTTTACGGTTTGTCCGTACCGCCTAAAACCCTTGGTCAACAACACCAAGCTAATGAGCGCTCCGGCAGGCATCACCAAGCCATAACTGATGAAACCACTGATGCCATACATGGCCACAAAGCCCGGGTTGATGATGAAAGTAGCTGCACTGGTCATGCTGGCGGCCAGCGCCAAACCTACCGCCACGGGCGAAAAACGTACGCTTCCCACGGCATAATCGGCCAGGGAATTGATTTTGCGGGCGCCTCTAAACACCAACCAAACGATGGTGGCCATGTAGGCGAGTAGCAAGAGGGCGGTGGGCAGTACCAGGGCGCTAGACATGGCTGCTAAGTTTAACCGCAGAGAAGCGCAGAGAGGGCCTATTACCACCATTAAAGCTCATTGCCGCACCATCAACTGCAAGGCGATGAACCACTGGCTCAATCAGTGCAAGCCCAAGCTTTGTCGAGCGCCGAGTGAACGGAGCCTGTTGGCCGGCGCTGCTGCGCAGCTGGGCCGGAGCTCGCTGAGCTTCCTGCAAAAAGCTGGCAAACAGGAGCATGATTTCGTCCCCCCTTCTACTGTTTAATTGTTTGTGATGCGCAATCATGGCGTTAGCACCTTCATTAAGCGTTTTGCTTCAAGAAAGCCGAAAAGTGCGCGTAGAACTCCTGGGGCTTTTCAATGTAGGGCGAGTGACCGGTATCGGCCATAACCACTTCGGTGAAGGCCCCTTGACGGCGCTCCAATACATAACGGGTTTGACTTACCATGGGCTGCGAAGGGTATACGGCTTCGCCCGGATAGCCGGGAATAAAACCCAATTTTCCGAGCGTGCCCAAATCGAAGAAACTGTTGTCGCTCACAATTTGGTCGTCGCTGCCGCGCACCCACAACACCGGCATGCTGGTAGCCTCAAAACGGGCTACCGAATCGCCCAGGTATTTGGGCGATGAGGCGTTGATGGGTCCAAAACGGCCTGGCGCGGTAAATGGATAGTTTTCGGAAGCCACAAAATCGCCGGGGTAGCGGTCTTCCCCTATTTTTTCGCTCAACAATCCATCGAGCAGGGCTTCTTCGCGGGGGGCTGTGAAAGGGGGTTTCCAGTAAAAGGCGTTCATCACCACGCGTGGACTTGCCTGCGGATTATCGGCACTGCGGTCGCCCGCGGCTATGAGCTTGGGGAAATCGGGATTGACAATGCCTCCGCCCGAGCCCGCAAAATCGGGGAAACAGGGGCTACCCTGTACGTCTTTGGTGCCTCCAAAACCGAAAGGCGAAGCCGGATTGACCAAGGTTACCGACTTAAATCGTGCAGGTGCCTTGCCCACCAGTGTATACAGCACGCCGCCACCCAACGAATGCCCAATGGCATGCACTTGTTGGAGGTTCAGGGCGTCGAGCAGCTCGAGCAGGTCGTCGGCATGGTCGCCAAACCCGCGTGTGGCATCAATCAAAAAATCTTCGGTATCGCCAAAACCCCGCAAATCGGGTGCGATGCAGTAAAAATAGTTGGCCAGCAGCTCCATCTGTTCTTCCCAAAAAATGGAAGAAGAGGCGTTGCCGTGAACCATCAAAATGGCCGGATGGGCCGGATTGCCGAGGCTGCGGTAAGCCTGACGGAGGCGGGGGGTGGAGATGTGGGGCATAGGGGCGGATTTATGATTTGGGATTTGGATTGGGATTTATGATTGTGATTTAGGTTAACCTCTGTTGAACCTTGAAGTTTGGCAAGGCCTCACCCCCATCCCCTCTCCAGAGGAGAGGGGCGCTTGATTGTAGGTGGCAAGCGTATATTGGATAGTGATTATTCATGTTATTACAAACTTTTTAGGCCGCTATGCGGGTTGAGCGAAGCGAAACCCCTTTTTGAACTTTGAACTTTGAACCTTGAACTTTGAACTAGTACCTGAAGGCCGCTGCCGCAAAGGCCAGCCCCCCTCCCGAGCCAATGAGCATGATGAGGTCGCCGGGTTTGATTTTTCCTGAACGAGCCGCCAAATCAAGGGCCATGGGGATGGCCGCCGAACCAGTATAACCATAATGGTGCATGATGGTGGTGGCACGGTCGTGGGGCAAGCCCAGCCGATCGAGCGTTTCGCGTATGCTGTTGATGTTGATTTGGGTGATGAAAAAGTGGGCAATGTCGCTCGGCTGCACCCCCAATCGCTGGCATAACTGCTGGGTCATATCGGTCCAGTAGGTGGGATTGAGCTCCTTGGGGAACTTCTGCACAAACTGCAGCAAGTGTTCTTTGTTGGCCACCCTTTCGGCATTGAGCGGCAAGTGTGTGCCTCCGCCGTAAATGCCCATCCAACCCGCATACTGGCCTTCGGTGCGCAGCTCACTGGCAGCGAATCCGCGCTCGGTATCCGTTTGGACGCTGAGCACCACGCCTCCTGCCCCATCGGCAAAAAGGGTGACGGTTTTTTTGTCGGTGAGGTTGAGGTATTTGCTCATGGCATAAGCCCCAATCACCAAAACATGTTGGTAGCGGTCGTCGGCCACAATGTATTTGGCAGCCACATCAATGGCGGTTACAAAGCCCGCACAGGCTGTATTGAGGTCGAAAGTACCGGCTTTTTTCGCCCCCAAGCGGTGTTGCAAAACGGCAGCGGTGGAGGGCGAAATGTACTCGGGCGTATCGGTGGCCACAACGATGAGGTCGATATCGGCCGCGCTGATGCCAGCCGCTTCCAACACCCGCTGGGCAGCCTTTTCGCAGAGGTCGGCAGTGCTTTCGTCTTCGGCACACCAGCGGCGTTCGTAGATTTCTACATTGGTGCGGAGCCAGGTGTCGACATCTTCACCCAGCAGTTCGTTGAAATATTGGTTGGGCACCACCCGCTTGGGAACAAAGTGGCCGGTGCCGGTTATGACAGCTTTGCGCATGGAATGGGTTTAGAGGCTGAGGGCACCGTCGACGCTGATGGTGGCTCCGCTGATGTACGAAGCTTCGTCGCTGGCCAGGAAACAATACACATTGGCAATGTCTTCGGGGGTGCCCAAACGGTTGAGGGGCGAACGGGCGCGCATCATGTCGAGCACCTTTTCGGGCATGGCGGTCACCATGTCGGTGGCAATGAAGCCCGGTGCTACGGCATTCACCAAAATGCCTTTGCGACCCAGTTCGCGGGCCCAGGTTTTGGTCATGCCGATGACGCCGGCTTTGGTGGCTACATAATTGGTTTGTCCAAAATTGCCGTACAGCCCCACCACCGAAGAGGTATTGATGATGCGGCCGCTGCCCCGCTCGGCCATGCCCACGCTGATGGCCTTGGTGCAGTTGAATACCCCGGTGAGGTTTACGTCAATGACCTGCTGCCATTGTTCGGGCGTCATTTTGGCCAAGGTAGCATCGCGGGTGATGCCCGCATTGTTTACCAGGATGTCGATTTGGCCATATGCGACCAACACCTCTGCCGTGGCGGCTTCTACGGCAGCCAGTTGGGTGGTATCTACCCGCGCAAAGTGGTTGCCGGGCTGTATGGCATTGAGCTCGGCCAGGGTGGCCGCTCCTTTTTCGGTATTTACATCCCAAATGATTACCCGGGCGCCTTCGTTTACAAATTTGAGAGCGGCAGCCCGACCAATGCCATTGGCGCCGCCGGTGATTACCGCTACTTTATGGGCTAATCGTTGCATCTGCTTTTTTTCGTTTGCTCTAAGCTACATGGCTGTGCTGAACAAACGAAAAAAGCAAGGGGCGGAGGTGGAACCGACTTAAGAGCTTTCAGCAGACCAAAAAAACATTTACCTCTGAATAACAACTATTTAACCAACTATTTATCCACACCGACTTGCAAATGCCTTTTCCATCAGCGAACAGCTTTTAATATTATTGGTTATAGGCGACGAATTAAAACAACTGATGCATATATTGTGGCTCTTACACCCACAACCAAAAATAAAAACATGAATTCGGGCAGGCGTTCTCCTTGTTGTTTTTTCCTATTCAGCATGCTGGTGCTGCTTTCACTTCAACGCCAAACCCAAGCAGCTGCCATTGAGTATTATTTAGTACTCAACGGCGATTGCCCAAAAAGCAGGCTGGTGTTTGCCGAAGTTCAGCACTTTTTAAATCACCACGATATCGATGTACAAGTGCTCACACCCTTTACAGATCGGGTAGATGCCGAATTGCTAATAAAGAACTTCAACTTGAAACTAAACAAATCGACCATCATCAGTAGCCCGAAAAAATTCAAAAAGTACACACAAATGGGCTACAATACCTATTTGGCTGTAGAGTTAGATGGCAGGTTGATTTTTAGAGAAGCTATTGTGGAGTTAGACACTGGTCATGTACCCCATCCAATCATCAGCAATCCTAAAAAATCACTTGAAACAAGCTTAAAAAACCGAACCATTCCGTACTTCGGAAATAGCATAGTTCAAGTAAAGAACAAATGGATGGTGCATAATGGCATCTACCAGAAAGTTTACATACAGACGGCATCCGCATTCGAGCCACTATCGTTGGATGAATCAATATTGGAAAAACTAATCGCTTCTACACTCAAAGGAGATAGTCTGTTAATCAAAAAGCACCATGCATTTGTGCTGCAAAACAACCTCGACGAAATCAGATTTACAGGAATAACAAAAACATCAAATGGCGCCGCAGTGCTATTTGAAATACCATTTGCTGTGCAGGATGAAAGCACATACGACCCACGTTCATTCGTGGCTTTTTATGATGAGCAATTTAAGTTGGTTGCAGCAGTCCCCATTCACCACCAATTTGAGCATGGCCCAATGGCTTTTTATTCGGCCATGCTATTTGATTTTGGATTAGACGATAAAATGCAAACGTTGTGGTTGTTTATCACAAGAGGTCACGACAATAGCGTATACTCAAAAAAAGACACCTCCTTGTATCTTTTAGCCTCCTATACCCTTCAAGACAGCGGATTTGTCTTCAACAGCTTGTACACCAACAAATTACCAAGCTACCAGGTTGAAAAAGAGCACTTCTACAGAAATCTTTGGGGCAAAATGCATGTGCAAAACAGTTCAGGTGGGCTTTATGGTTTTCAATACCTGAATGAAGTTGGTTTTTTCAATGGAGGAAGTATTGTGCTTGAGGATTTGAAAATTGACAAGCTCAAACTACCCTATGAACCCGGAGGTCAAAGTAACAAGCCCTTCGAAATCATTCAATTACGTTATCAAAACAACCAAATACAAACCGTGATTTGGCAAAAAGGGTATACTTGGTTACACACCTACACCGCAAAAGGACAATTAATACGCAGACACAAGCTCGTCAAATCGCCAATTAAACCAGCTGCTTATCTGGAGGAAAACAAAGTGCACTTATTGAACGCGAGTCTGAAAGGCAAATTGGTTATGCACGAGTTTGCCTTGTAAGAAGCAAGAAACTACAACGGTATTTTGGGATGACTACCTCAGTTGCGCTAGTACACAGGCATACCTCTAATACGACTTTCAAGCAAGCAATATTCGCTACACTTTGTTAACCATACTGTCCTTAACACTTTGTTTATAAAACTTAAACAAAGCAATCGTTTTGATTTTTTTTCAGCTTTGAAGTTAATTCTCGACATCAAAGACAACAAAGCTGCCTTCATCATGGAGTTGTTGGGCAACTTCAACTTCGTAAAAGCTGCACCGCTGGGTAAGCACGACGCTGCCATGCTTGAAACCTTAATGCTTGCTGTAGAAGAGGTAAACGACATCAAAGCCGGTCGAAAAGCATCTCAATCATTGACTTCTTTTTTGAATACACTCAAAAATTGAAACCACTGGGCACTTTTCGTGCTGATTCCATAACTTGAGAAGCAGTGAATAGCCAGTGGCTATCAGCCCGCATACAACGCAAACACCGTCGGCCGCTTATGAATATCAGGCGGGGTGCTTTTGCGCCATTGGCCGATGGGATGGCTGATGAGCTGCTCACCGGGGCCCGTTAGTTCCACCCCTATGCACAAGCGGGTGTTGGGGTGCAGGCTTTGGATGGCCGTTTCAAGCATTTGGTTGTTGCGGTAAGGGGCTTCGATGAACAGCTGGGTCATGTGGCGCTGCCGGCTTTCACTTTCTAAATCGAGCAGCGCCTTTTTACGCGCGGCTTTGTCGACCGGTAAATAGCCCTGAAAAGCAAATTTTTGTCCGTTAAAGCCTGAACCCATCAGGGTAAGCAAGATGCTCGAGGGTCCCGTTACGGGAACCACCTGTATGCCCAAACGGTGGGCTTCGGCCACGACGAGGGCACCGGGGTCGGCCACGGCCGGACAACCCGCATCGCTCATTAGTCCCATATCGTGCCCCTCCAAGGCTGGCTGCAGCCATTTACGGGCATCGCGCACCACCGAATGTTCGTTGAGCAGGGTCATTTGCAGGGTATTGATGTCGATTTCGCGGTTCAAGGCCTTCAAATAGCGGCGACTTTCCTTCTCGCTTTCCACCACCCAATGCTTCAGTCGGCTGGCCAGCGGCACTACCGTTGCAGGAATGCTGGCAGCGAGTGCAGCGGCAGCGGTTTCGGAGTAATCGCTGGGAACGAGGGGGCAGGGAATGAGATAGAGGGTAGCCATAGGGGTTCAAAGTTAAAGGTTCAAGGTTCAAATGTTGACGGTGCCTTGTTTTAGCGATATTCCTTGCTCGGTAGCGGCGGCATGCTTCAGGCTCGGGCCTTCCACTATTGCCGTCATGTAATGAATTCGTTACCAAGCTCTGAATTACGCCAAAGAAGCCCTATCTTTGCGGCCAAATTTGATAAAACAAATGTCTGGTAAGTACACATTTACAATGATTAAGCCTGATGCTGTGAGCGCAGGCAACATTGGCAGCATTTTGGCCATGATTAACAAGGCTGGTTTCCGCATCGTGGCCATGAAATACACCAAGCTGAGCGCCGAGCAGGCTGGTAAATTTTACGAAGTGCACGCTGCTCGTCCGTTTTATGGCGAATTGGTAGACTTCATGAGCTCAGGCCCCATTGTAGCAGCTATTCTCGAAAAAGAAAATGCAGTGGCCGATTTCCGCACCCTCATTGGTGCCACCAATCCCGAGCAAGCCGCCGAAGGCACCATCCGCAAGCTGTATGCAAAGAATGTAGGCGAAAATGCCGTACATGGTAGCGACAGCGACGAGAATGCCGCCATCGAAGGCAGCTTCTTCTTTAGCGGTTTGGAGCGTTTCTAAGCGTCAACCATCCTTTAATGAACCCGGTAGTCGAAAGCCTACCGGGTTTTTTATTAATCTTGCGGCATGAATTGGGAGGACTTTTGGAACCAGCAGGCAGCCGATGCCAATGCCGCTGCACAAGTAGGCCGCCTTCAGGCCATCAAGCAACCCCAACTCAACCAGCGCATAGCTGGCTACATTGCCGAGCAACTGCAACTCCAGCCCACCGATCGGCTGCTCGATGTATGTTGCGGCAACGGCACCCTCAGTGCCTTGCTCAAAGCACACTGCCACTTGGTTTTGGGAGCCGACTTTTCGGAGCAGCTCATTGGCATTGCCAAAAACAGCCACCCAATGGAAGGACTTCATTTTGTAAGGGCAAACGCGTTGAACCTCAGCGGACTGGGAGGCAAATTTCACAAAATGAACCTTTATTTTTCGTTCCAGTATTTCGAAAGCTATGAAGCCGGACTGCGCGTATTGGCCGAAATGAACAGTTTACTTTTGCCCGGTGGTCAAATTTTCATAGGCGATACGCCCGATCAACGACGCTGGTTTACCTACTATAATCGCCCCCTCAAATGGCTCCGCTACCTCTATCAAAAGGCCAAAGGGACCGAAAACATGGGGAAATTTTGGCATCCGAAAGAATTTGAAGCCATGGCCAAAGCCCTGGGGCTTGAACTGAAAATCGTAGTTCAGCCAGCCGATTTGCCCCATGCCAAGTACCGGTTCGATGCTTTGTTTAGCAAGCCTGTCACTTAAGCCACCGCCGCAACCACCGGTATGGGCACCGCCACAAAAACCAGGGTGCCCTTACCGGGTTTGCTGTTCACCTCGAGCTTGCCTTGTAACAGGCCCACACGTGTGCGGAGGTTCTCCCAACCCATGCCTTTCGATTGCTGCATGAGCGCCGTATCGAAGCCCTTGCCATCATCGGCCAACGATACCAACAACTCGCCCTCATCGGCTTGAATGTCTACCACAATTCTGTTGGCATCGGCATGCTTCACCATATTGTGCAAAACCTCCTGAATAATGCGGTAAAGCGCTATTTGTGCCGGACTGTCGAAGGCGGCAAAATCGGCCTCCAAATGTGCCTCCACTTCCAATTTCCCGGGTGCTTGCAGCTTTTCAAAAAGCTGCTGCAAGGCCGCAGTGAGGCCACGATTGGCCAGCGACATGGGCATGAGGTTATGCGAAATGCTGCGCACCTCCAACACTGTTTCTTCTAAGAGTTGCTGCGCTTTGCCAAAAGCCTGGCTTTCGCCAGTTGAGGCTAAACCCAGCTGCAACTTGGCAGCTGCCAGCAATTGCCCCAAACCGTCGTGCAGCTCACGGGCCAATCGGCTACGTTCCTTTTCTTCGCCTTGCAAAACCAGTCGAAACCGCTGCTTTTCGAGCTCCTGCTCACGCAAAGCCAAACGCTTTTGCTGTTTCAAGTACAAATAGGCATAGCCCAACGACAGTAGTAATATCAAAACCACCGCACCAAAAAACAGGTAATTGCGGCTTTGTTGGGCTTGCAACAAAGCCAATTGCTGCTGGGCACTTTGCTCTTTCAGTCGCTGGTTTTCTTCTTCGCGACGTGCCAATTCGTATTTCTTCTCCAAGTCGAGAATACGCGCATTGTTCCGTTCGTTAAACAAACTGTCGTGCATCAGGCGGTGCTGTGTTTCCCAGTCCCAAGCGTTTTTATAATCACCCAAAGAAGCATAGGCCTGGGCACCCATTTTGAAGGCATGGCGCACCAAATCGGCATTGCCCACCCGGCGGGCTATGCTCACCAAGGTAGCAGCCATTTGGGTTGCCTTGCGGTAATTGGTAGCGGCAAAGTGAACTTCGAGCTGGTTGGCCAGATTTTGACCCAAGCCATTGCTATCGGCACGCATCAAACGCCAGCGGTAAGCCTCATCCAACAAGCGCAAAGCTTCTTTGTAATTGGCCCGGTGGTAATAAATGCCCGAAATATGCTCTAAAGTGTAGGGCATGCCAACAGAGTCGTTGTATTTCTGCACCAGTCGCAGCGACCATTGGAAATGCTCCATGGCCTTGTCTAAATCGCCTTTCATTTCGTAGAGCACTCCCAAATTGTTCACCAATTCAGCCAAATGCTCATCGTTACCTATTTGCAGCATCAGCGCCTTGCCTTCTTCCATCCATTTGAGGCCTTGGTCTAAATCGCGCCGCTTGCTGATGTAGCCCATGCCACTGATGGTGCGCGCCATGTTGAGCGTATCTTTTAATTGGGTGTACAGCTTGTAACATTGCTGCTGGTAGTCCATGGCAGCTTCGTACCGACCACTGTATTGGCTCACGAGTGCTTGCAATCGCCGCAAATCAACCTCATCGCGCAGCCATTTGCCCTTGGGCAAAGCCGAATCGGCTTTCGAAACCAACAGCTGGGCACGCGGTAAATCGGCTACAAACTGGTCGTATGGAATGGCCACCAAGGCGCGAATGTAGGCACGGGGATTTTTAGTTGCAGAAACTTGTGATAAGCTGTCGGGATTGGCCGAAGCTTGCCCCACAATTGCCCAAAAGAGCAGCACAAACAAAGAAGCTGTTTTCATAGGAAAAGGATTGACTAATTTAGCATCAAAGTGCTTGAATGAAAAATACGCGGCTCCATTCGCTGGCCAGTCTACCTTCTCCGTTCAGCTTGGCCCTGCTGCTGAGCATTTTAACCGCGCTGGCTGCTTGCTCCTTCGCACGACCCCAAACAACTTCTTTGGGTGCATACTTACCCGAACTCGCGGCCAACTGGGAAACCGGCTTTTGGGAATTGCTTGAATTCAGCATGCAGATGATGCTGATTTTGATTTTAGGACATGCGCTTGCCTTGTCGGCCTGGGCTCATGCAGCTTTCGAACGATTGGTGGCTCTTCCCAAAAATGGCATCCAAGCCGTACTCCTCGTGGGAAGCCTGAGCATGCTTTTCGCCCTGATCAATTGGGGTTTTGGCCTCATTGGTGGCGCCCTGCTGGCCCGTAAAATGGGTGAAAGGGCGCAACAAATGGGCATGACCTTGAACTACCCTTTGGTGGTAGCGGCCGCTTACAGCAGTATGTTGGTGTGGCACGGCGGTTTGAGCGGCTCGGCCCCACTCAAAGTGGCCGAAAACAATCATTTTCTGGTTGATAAAACAGGCATCATTCCTGTGAGCGATACTTTATTCAGTACACTCAACGCAAGCGCCACAGGTGGTGCCTTGCTATTGATTTCAGTTTTGCTGTGGTTTTTGGCCAAAAAAAGCACCAAACAGCAGCTCCCACCTTCAATGCCAATGCCATCATCACCGCTTCAAGGCGAATCTTCAGCCTCCAAAAGCATCGATGACAAACATTGGTTTGGCCGGGCATTCGGACTCGTGGTTGTACTTATTTTTCTCAGCAAAAGCTGGCGTACCCATACCGAGCCGCTGGCACTGCTGAATCTCAATTACATCAACGGCATGTTGTTCGGACTCGGCATGATGGCCCATGGTTCGGTGATCCGTTTTGTGAAGACCGTTGAAGAAGCCATCAAAGACGGCACTGGCATCCTCCTGCAATTCCCGCTTTACGCCGGCATCATGGGCGTGGTGAAGTACAGCGGACTCATGACCTTGCTCACCGAAAGCATGCTCAGCATGGCCAATACGCAAAATTTCGGCATCATCACCCTGCTTTCGGCCGGCTTTGTGAACCTCTTTGTGCCCAGCGGGGGCGGACAATGGGCCGTGCAAGGCCCACTCGTGATCGATGCCGCCCTGCAATTGGGCGTGCCCCTGCCCAAAGCCGTGATGGCGTTGGCTTATGGCGACCAACTCACCAATATGCTGCAGCCCTTCTGGGCCTTGCCCTTGCTGGCCATCACCGGTGCGAAAGCAGGCGAAATCTTTCGCTACACTGCGCTGTTATGTTTGGCAGGATTGCTCATTTTTGCAGCCGTATTGTGGTGGATGTGATGGAAAAAATCGACTTTTTGATTGTAGGACAAGGCTTGGCTGGCAGCACCCTGGCCGATGAACTATTGCGCGCCGGTGCCACAGTGCGCGTGGTAGATACCGACCGCCCGGCAGCCGCCTCTCGCGTGGCCTCGGGCATGTGGAATCCGCTTACCTTTCGCCTGTTACTCAAATCGTGGCGGACCGATGAGCTGCTGCCTGTTGCCCGCAGCTATTACCTCGAAGCCTGCGAACGGCTGGGTGCTGACTTGCCCCAAGACTTGCAGATTTTGCGCATTTTCCCCGACGATGGTGCCGCCAAACGCTGGGAAGAGCGCCTGCAAGACCCTGCTTTTGCGGCTTACCTTTCCACTGAAAAACCAAAGGCCACTCATTATCCCACCCTCGAAACCAAAAACCAGCAAGGACTGGTAAACCAAGCAGGCTGGCTGAATTTGCCCTCCTATTTGGCTGCTTTTCGCGCTTATTTGGAAGAAAAAAAGGCCCTTGTTGCCAGTGATTTTTCAGCCGAGGATGTTGTTTTCACCGAAAGCACGGTCCGCTGGAAAAACTGGGAAGCCAACAAAATGATTGTGTGCCGCGGCCAATTCGAACGGCAGCATACTTGGTTCAACTGGCTACCACTCAAACCCGCGCAAGGGGATGTACTCACCCTTGAAGTGCCTGGCCTACACCTGAAAGAAATTTACAACGCCGGTTTTTTCATCCTCCCGCTGGGCAACGATTTGTACCGCGTTGGGGCTACTTACGAATGGGATCAACTCAGCGAAACCCCCACCGAAGCCGGAAAAACCGAACTGCTCCAAAAATTTGAAGCAGCTTGCAGCTTGCCGTACCGCTTGGTCGACCACCAGGCGGGCATCCGTCCTACCGTGGCCGACCGTCGGCCCTTGCTCGGCCCACATCCCGAACACCCTCAACTGGCCATTTTCAACGGCTTGGGTACCAAAGGAGTGATGATTGCTCCCTACTTCGCCAAACAACTTGCCCATTGGCTGCTGGGCAAAGGTGCGATTGAAGATGAAGTGCATGTTAAACGTTTCCGAAAACGATACGAACAACAAACAGGCAGGCGTTGGAACCCTTAATTTTGCAAGACCATGTCAACACGCCCCCTCATTTTAGTTTGTAACGACGACGGCATCCACGCCCCTGGCATCCGCGCCTTGGTGGAAGCTGTGCAACCCCTTGGCGACCTCATCATTGTAGCCCCCGACCGTCCCCAATCGGGCATGGGCCATGCGGTTACCATTGGAGCGCCTTTGCGCATCAACAACAAAACCGGGCTTTTTGGCGATTCGCCGGCCTACGAAACCTCGGGCACCCCGGTAGATTGCGTAAAATTGGCGGTCGACCGCATTTTGCACCGCAAACCCGATTTGCTGGTGTCGGGCATCAACCATGGCAGCAACAGCTCCATCAATGTGATTTATAGCGGCACCATGTCGGCAGCCGTGGAAGGCGCCATCGAAGGCATTCCGAGCGTGGGTTTTTCACTTTGCGATTATGCCTTGGAAGCCGACTTTTCGCTTTCCCAAAAAATTGCCCGCCAGGTAGCCGCGCAGATCCTGAGCAACGGGCTCATGCCAGGCACCTTGCTCAATGTGAACATCCCTAAAATCGATGAGCAGCAGTTTCAGGGCATCAAAGTGTGCCGCCAGGCTGCTGCCAAATGGACCGAGAACTTCGACGAGCGGGTTGATCCGCACAACAAAAAATATTATTGGATGGTGGGCGAATTCAAAGCCCTCGAAGACAGCACCGATACCGACGAATGGGCCCTGGCCAATAACTTTGCGAGCATGGTGCCGGTGCAGTTCGACATGACGGCCCACCATGCCATTCCCTACCTCAACAAATGGCAATTTGAAAAGTAAAACCTTGCTCACTGGCCTATTAGTCGGGCTGATATTGCCAGCAGCAGCCTTGTTGTTGTTTTTCGCATGGAAGGGGGAGGATACCCAACTGCTCGACTTCTTTATCCGCCAACAACAAAACCGTTTGCTTTCGCCCCTGCTGAGCCTGGCGGTTTTGCCCAATCTCGGCATCTTCTGGATTTTCATCAAACGTAACCAATACATGCAGGCCCGTGGGGTGATTTTCGCCACCCTGCTGCTGGCCGTATGTGTCATTCTGCTTAAATTTTCGGCATGAAGTACTACCTCATAGCCGGAGAGGCCTCGGGCGATTTGCATGGGAGCAACCTCATCAAAGCCTTACGTGCACTCGACCCAAATGCCGAATTCCGCGCTTGGGGTGGCGATTTGATGCAAGCAGCCGGTGCGCCATTGGTAAAACATTACCGCGATTTGGCTTTCATGGGTTTTGCCGAGGTAGTGCGCAACTTACCCACCATTTTGGGCAATCTGAAGTTTTGCAAACAAGACATCGCTTCTTTTCGGCCTGATGTGGTGGTCTTTATCGATTATCCCGGTTTTAACTTGCGATTGGCACCCTACGTAAAATCGCTCGGCATCAAATCGGTTTACTACATCTCGCCCCAACTCTGGGCTTGGAAACCGGGCCGCGTCAAAATCATCCGCGAGCACATCGATCAGATGTTGTGCATTTTACCCTTCGAAAAGGCTTGGTTTGCCCAGCACCAGGTGGCAGCCCACGACGTAGGTCACCCCTTGCTCGATGCCTTGGCCGAATATCCTTTCGATCCGCATTTCAGGGCTGCCCATGGACTGGATGAGCGACCTATTTTGGCGCTTTTACCAGGCAGCAGGAAACAGGAAATTGCTAAAAAGTTACCCGTCATGCTGAAGGCGGCCGCGCAATTTCCGCAATGCCAGGTGGTGGTGGCCGCTGCACCCGGTCAGCCTGTTTCATTTTACGAAGAAATTGCCCAAGGCCAGCCCATGCGCGCCATCAGTGGGGTCACCTACCAATTGCTCCACACCGCCGAGGCTGCCATGGTAACCTCCGGAACAGCCACCTTGGAAACCGCATTGATTGGTTGTCCGGAGTTGGTGGCCTACAAAAGCAGTTTGCTGTCGTACGAAATCGGCAAACGTTTGGTCAAGGTGCCATTTATCAGCTTGGTGAACCTCATCCTCAACCGCAAGCTGGTGCAAGAGTTTATTCAAAACGATTGCACCCCCGCAAAACTTGCCGCCGAAACCCGCTTGCTGCTTGAAAATGCCGCCTATCGCAGCCAAATCAAGGCCGGTTATGCCGAGCTGCGTGAAAAGCTAGGTGGTGCAGGCGCCAGCAAACGAGCAGCCGAAAAAATTTTTACGCTCCTCAGCGCTGAATAATCCCCAATCAGTCTATATTTGCACTCCCAATCATTGAGATGCAATGATTCATGGGGGATTAGCTCAGCTGGCTAGAGCGTCCCGACAGGCATGGCCTCGTCGGGAAGGTCATCGGTTCGACTGAGTGAAACTTAAAAACATTGGGGGATTAGCTCAGCTGGCTAGAGCGTCCCGACAGGCATAGCCTCGTCGGGAAGGTCATCGGTTCGACTGAGTGAAACTTAAAAACATTGGGGGATTAGCTCAGCTGGCTAGAGCGTCCCGACAGGCATAGCCTCGTCGGGAAGGTCATCGGTTCGACTGAGTGAAACTTAAAAACATTGGGGGATTAGCTCAGCTGGCTAGAGCGTCCCGACAGGCATAGCCTCGTCGGGAAGGTCATCGGTTCAACTGAGTGAAACTTAAAAACATTGGGGGATTAGCTCAGCTGGCTAGAGTACTTGCATGGCATGCAAGGGGTCATCGGTTCGACTCCGATATCCTCCACCAAAAAAAGCTACTTCGGTAGCTTTTTTCATTTAAGCCAAGTACGATGGAGCAATTTCATGTTTACATACTGTACTCTCCCAGCCTCAACCGCTACTACATTGGCCATACCGGGCAGCTCGACGACCGACTGTTTCGTCACACCAACTCCGGCTCCAAAAGCACCAAAGCTGCCCACGACTGGCAATTGGTTTATTCAGAATCCTGCCCCAGCCGTTCTGATGCCATGAAGCGCGAAAGCTTTATCAAAAAGCAAAAGAGTCGCCGATTCATTGAGACGCTCATTCAAACCAAAACCGATTAGCTCAGCTGGCTAGAGCGTCCCGAGAGGCCTCAGCCGATTCGGGAGTCATCGGTTTCCCGCAGCTGCGGGATTATCCTCCACACCGAAAGACTGCCCCAAAGGCGGTCTTTCTTCGTTTATGAACTAATTTTACGTCTATATCCTATTCTCTCCCAGCCTTAACCGCTATTACATTGGCCATACCGGGCTGGCCAAACCAAGTCCCCACATTCCAACATGGCAACAACAACAAACATTTAAGTGAAAACTATACGCTTGAATTGAGCTCAATTGGGGAGGTCTTCAATCGCTTACGTTATCAAACCTACAAGACACAGAATCCTTCAAAAGAGTTAACACTTACCTAAGGAGTTAACAATCAGGTTAAACGAAAAAATATTTTGAAACTTTTTTAAAAAAAATTTGCATCTTTGTAGTGGCCCTTGGAGAAGCTAAAAGGTTGCAACTTACCAAGCAGTTCCTCATACTAACGATAATACACCCTCCATGCCTCTCAACGATGCACACTTGGGGGGTCTTTTCTTTTTAGACCTATGAGTAAGCGTGTTTACACCAAATCTCCTTTGCCGTTTGCTGATCAAATTCGTTTGCTGGAAAGCAGGGGATTAACGATTACCGATAAGGATAAAGCGCTTTGCTATGTCCAGCAAATAAGCTATTACCGTCTGAGCGCATACTTTTTACCCTATCAGTCTTCAAAGGACACTTTTATACCTGGAACCACCTTTGACCAAATCATTCAAACGTATTCGTTTGACCGTGATCTACGGTTGCTCGTTTTTGACTGCATAGAAAGAATTGAAATTGCTATCCGTACACAGGTCATTTATCAGATGTCACTGTACTATAACGATTCGCATTGGCAGGATAATCGATCGCTTTTTGTATCTCCGTACTACAACAAAGTAGGTACTCTTGTTGACCCCTACAGTGATTTACAAGCAATCATTTCAAAGGCAAAAACAGCCCGAACACCAGAGGTATATATAAGTCATTACACCAACCAATATGACACACCAGCCAATCCACCGGCATGGATGTGTTTTGAACTGCTGACCATCGGCGAGCTTTCACACATTTACAGGGGACTGGAAAATAATGCTGATAAAAGTCGTATCGCTCAATTCTTTGACCTGCACCCAACAGTTTTCACTTCATGGCTGCACAGCATTACCTACGTCAGGAATATATGCGCCCACCACGCCCGATTATGGAACAAGGATTTAGCCATCGAACCTCAAATTCTTTTAAAACCCAAAGGCAGGTGGGTGAGTACAGCATTTGAAAACAACAAAAGGGTCTTTTATTTTCTCTGTGTCTTACAATATCTCTTGCATAGAGCCAACCCAGGTAACAATTTAACAGCAAAACTAGAAGCCTTATTCGCTAAATACCCAGCTATTCCCATACAGTATCTGGGTATTCCATCAGATGAGGAAGGCTCCATGCTTGATTGGAAAAGTGAGGATTTGTGGAGGTAAATTCCGAAATAAAAAAGCACCTAAAGAATATCTTTGAAGGTATATCTGTAAGCTCCCCGTTTCTAGTACGACTTAAAAGTAGGCGGTCTTTCTTCGTTTATGGACCAATTTTACGTCTATATTCTATTCTCTCCCAGCCTCAACCGCTATTACGTTGGCCATACCGGGCAGCTCGACGACCGGTTGTTTCGGCATGCCCACTTGGGCGTAAAAAACACACAACCATTATACTCAGCTTTTCAGACTTCTGCCTGCACAACTTGTCGTTTCAGCATTTCAAAAACGCAAATCACTGAATAACAAGCCGTTTTGTGCATTTATTGGACTATTAGCGTACAAAGCCTCCTTTAGGATTTTCGCTCTTTAAATTTTTCGTCAATTATTACAATCATTTGTATTCTTGTGTAATTTTTTTTTGAAAAATATTTGGATTGTATAGTGTTTTTTTTTGATTTGCTATTGAACCTGTTTTGGTGGCCACCAGCTTGTTTGTCTGACCCGGGCTTAGGGTAAACCTAAAACTTAAAAAAATGAAACTTATCATTAAACTACTGGCCTTAGCTTTTGTAATGGCCAGCTGCCAAAAAGAATCGTCTACCATTAATCCTACACCTTCTAAACAAGTTGGACAACAACTTCGGGCAAGTGGCCATGGAGTAGAATTATGGGAGTGGAATGGCCTCCCATGGGATGACCCACAAGCTGATTGCTGGCCATTGCCCTGCGACTGCATTGGTGTTATTGATGACAAAATCTCGGTTCAAGCACAAGAATTCATCGATGTGGTCGCAACCAACGATCCTCAACAAATCAGAGAGTACTTTTTAGCTCATGGAAATGAAATTGTGCCTATCACAGAACAGCAACTCACAGACATTCTGGGTGGTGAAGTAACCATAAGAATGTACGGAGATGATTATCATCTCGTTTATACGGATGGAAACTCTATAGAGGAACGGCCGGTTTACCCAAAACTTTATGAAAATTAAACTTAACATTTCTCTTGCATGGTGCCTACTCGGCACCATGCATTTGCTTTCCTGCTCAGAGGACTTGCAAATCACCGAAGAAAATTTGAGGATTAGTGTAGGTAGTAGTGCATTATCCTTCCCATCGTCCAAAATGTGGCAATCCTTCGAAAACAGCGGTGAACTGTTAATTGGGGCCTACAATCCTGCTCAACATACGGTAGATGTATATTCCACATCAAAACAATTATGTGCAGTAAAGCTAAAGGAACACCAGATTGGCGACGTTAAAGGATTGCATTGTATTTCAACTGACTCCATATTAGTGCTTGCCCAAAATGTAATCTATATATTGGATACAAGTGGAATATTAATCAACCGTTTCGATGTAAACTCGCAGCTGGAAGATGCAACACTCTTTAATGCTTCTGGGGCTTCTCGGAATTCTATTTGGAACAACCAAACGAAAAGCATTCAATTAGGCATTTTCAACAACGATTTTAATCCATTTTACCATATTTTCCGCTACCCCATCATGGCAGTTTTCGATTTAGGTAGCACAAGAATAAAACAAACCAATATTCGATACCCAGCGCATTTATACAACCAAAACGGTTGGTGGCACCTCATTGGTTTACAACCCGCAATTACCAAACTTCATGAGAACCTCATTGCTTATACCTTTCCTGTTTCGCATTGGGTGTATACCATTGAATCAGACTCAAAAATTGACAGTTTTTATTTCGGAAGCCATAAATTGAAAAAGTACAATTTTCCATATTTCGATGAAAACAAAAGAGGGGACAAAGCATATACTACACAATATGTCGCTGAATTAGGTAGATACAGTTCTTTTGTGGCCGCATCCAATGAATTTATGGCACGTGTGGCCATACACCCGTGTCAATCTACACCAAAACAAGCATGTTCGCCGTTCGAGCGCCAAGAATCTATCATTTTCTACATCGATGGAAAACTCATAGAATACCACTTAACTAGTAAAAAATACTTATCAGGTATAATTTTCTCTCACAACAATGCCATTTACATGGCAAAAAACTACCGAAATGACACCTTGCCTTTACTTGAATTTTCAAAGTTTTCGATCAAGAATTAACCTTATCCTTTTGGTTTTTCTCAATGCATGCGCTGAAAAACCAAACCCGCAAGAGGCATTCGTTCAATCGCTACCCATAAGTCCACAGACCAACACCATTCTCATTATCCCGTCAACTGGTTGCACAGGAGTACTTTATTCTCTTTTAAATGACGTAAAACAAAAACCTGCAAAAAACACCCAAGTATTTATTGGTTTTGCCTCGGTTCGAGATTTAAACATGCACCAACTGTCGAAAGATGTAGTTATTGTAGATAACGGAGCTGAAAAAATGTTTAAAGCACAAATCGCTACACCTTTGTTGGCAAAAAGAAAAAATGAAAACTTTTGGGAAATCCTCTTAATTGATGCCACTAATCTCGATTCAATTCGCTCGGTTGTTTTTTTAAATTAACATTTCACAATTCTAATAACCCTGTCTATTTAAAATCGAAATGACTGGCACCTTAAGAATTTGATTAGCTGTTTATTACGTGAATATGTATTCTTATGTTATTCAACCATTTTGAAGAGTGTATTCCAATAGATTGCATTAAACTCAGCCCTATTAATATCAGAAGCCTAGATCGTGCCGACAGGCTTAGACTCGTCGGAGGTTGAAAATCTGGAGAGCACTAGCACCAGCCCCAAGAGTCAAATCGCCTGCCCCTAGAGCGAAATCGATTCGGGGATTCAAGAATTATCGGTTTCCCGCAGCTGCGGGATTATCCTCCACACCGAAAGACTGCCCCAAAGGCGGTCTTTCTTCGTTTATGGACCAATTTTACGTCTATATTCTATTCTCTCCCAGCCTCAACCGCTATTACGTTGGCCATACCGGGCAGCTCGACGACCGGTTGTTTCGGCATGCCCACTTGGGCGTAAAAAACACACAACCATTATACTCAGCTTTTCAGACTTCTGCCTGCACAACTTGTCGTTTCAGCATTTCAAAAACGCAAATCACTGAATAACAAGCCGTTTTGTGCATTTATTGGACTATTAGCGTACAAAGCCTCCTTTAGGATTTTCGCTCTTTAAATTTTTCGTCAATTATTACAATCATTTGTATTCTTGTGTAATTTTTTTTTGAAAAATATTTGGATTGTATAGTGTTTTTTTTTGATTTGCTATTGAACCTGTTTTGGTGGCCACCAGCTTGTTTGTCTGACCCGGGCTTAGGGTGAACCTAAAACTTAAAAAAAATGAAAAAACTATTAATGCTTGCAATTGCCACACTTGCAACTTCCACAAGTTTTGCTGACGTCATCCGCATCACAAAGTCAGGCGGAGGACAATATGGCTATGATAAGATAACCGAACAACATGGCTCAGGCACACACACCCTAGACTGTCGAAGAAAAGGTTATGAAAAGTGCGAATGGACTACTGCTCCGCTTAATCTACCGGGCTTCTTTGAAAAACTGGCTGTAATTGAAGGTGCGATTGCATCAGGCATTTACAACGGCACTCAAAATTTTGAAGGTGGTATAACTGCTATTTGGCACGGAACTGGTCCGTACGATGTGGAAATTGAAATTACCTACTAGAATGTGTAAAAATTTACCAGCAGCCGTTTTAATTTGGCTGCTGGTTTTGTATATAAATGGTTCATCGCATGGTCAAATATCTCTTTTACATCAGGCTGAACTGCCAATTCAACTTGAAATTCAACCCTATGTAGCATTAAGTGATAACGCGATTTGGCTTTTGCGCTATTCGGCGCATCAGAAACCCACTGTAGAGTGTTACACTTTATATGGGAAAAACTGCGATAAAACAAGAATGTCTTTTTCAAAATTCCTTGGTGATTCTGAAGAGATTTATTCATTTTCAATCATCGCGGACAATCTATTAATACTAACTTCTGATTATGTATATCAATTCAATATACACAACAAAAAACTTCTTGGAAAAAGCCCCAATAATTTGCGTTATGATTATGTTGAACCAATAGGAAATAATTTTCTACTTTACAAAAACTATAATTATAATCCCAGAAGTGATACCATCAAAACTGCATTAGCAATATACAATACAATTGATAAAAAAATCAGCCATTCCATTGAGCCCAAATTCGACTTCTATCCTGCCACGCATAGAGTAGGTAATTTCATCAGTGTATCCGGTGACAAAATTCTTTTTGCCAAAACGCTAACATTCCATATCAGCATATATAATGACCAACTACAACTTATCGACTCCATAAAATTGAACATGGATGATTGGAAAAATCTCTCAATTAATACAGCTAATGATATCTCGCGCTCATTTAGTCAAGCTGGTGGCCAAATAAAGCAACTCATTTATGCTTTTTATGAAGTTGATGAATCCATAAGCAGAATAGAAAAAGTAATGGGCAGTGATGGAACCATACTGGTTTCATTTAAAAAACCAAACGACAAAAAAGCTAAAAGACACATAATCATCTTCCAAAAAAGAACCAATGGATGGGAGATTCAAACGACACAGACAATAGAAATCGAACCTGATACAGAATCCAATTCAGTATTCATACCACAACCCAGAATTGCAGATTCAAGTCCAATGATTTTATCTAAAAACCAGCTCATAATATTCACAACCGCGTATTTAGCATATCCCAAGAATTTAACACAGAAACAGTTTTATGGATATCAAGGTATCCCCCCGTCTAACCCCATCTTGCCAGCCGATTTAAAGCGCCTGAACTTCGT